>OGRA01003208.1_pt1 | contig 12690 bp, 9 predicted proteins | sample 1553351 | NCBI WGS metagenome assembly OGRA01 (sample SAMEA2580056, study PRJEB22360) | human gut metagenome | biome: human gut; feature: human-associated habitat; material: faeces | place: Denmark | collected 2008/2010
CCGAGCTTGAAACGAATACGCAATACTCCATCATTGAAATCAAATGAGATGATGCGAAAAGTGCCGATCTCGGCCGTGTTGGTGACATGAAGTCCGATGCAGGCGCATTGATCATAATCTCCGATACGAATTACTCGTACAGTCTTGATTCCCGGTTCAGGAAGGCGGGTAAGGTTGATGCCTGCCGGCACTTGATCGATCGGGTAGAAGATTTCCTCCACGTTAATGTTTTGTTGTATAATGTCGTTTACCGCTTGCTCCACGGTGGCAATGTCTTCGGCAGAAGGTGCCGTTTTGAAGTGGTAATCACATTTGGATTTCTTTTTCTCGATATGGGCAGAGAAGGAACGTTCACAATGGAAGTATTTGACCATCTGAGAATTTAATAGATGTTCCGCCGTGTGCATAGGAGGATACTCTTGCTTGTTGTGTTCGTTGAGTTGGATTTCTTGTTCCATATATTAATTATTTTGATTGATTAAATTCACGACGACCTTAACCATAATATCTTTTTCTTCCGTATGGCTTTCTGCAATCATTAAAGTAAGAGCTACGAGGGTATTATTCGCAATCCTTTTTTCTCCATTAGGGGAATAGAGAATACCGTTATTTTCCATGAACCAAAGGAATAACATGGCCGCAATTCGTTTATTGCCATCGCTAAAAGAATGGTTCTTGGTTACCAGATAAAGTAACATGGCAGCTTTTTCTTCAATGCTGGGATAAAGTTCTATGCCATCGAAAGTTTGGTAAATAGTTGCAATAGAACTTTTAAATGATTGGTCTTTTTCATGTGCAAATAATTTGCTTTCTCCAAATTTCCCTTTTAGGCTTCGAATGGCTTCCATGGCGTTTTCATATGTAGCGTGGAATCTGTCGCCTTTTGTTGTATTTTCAATGAAGAGTTGTTGATAATCGTATTTATCTAAGGTATCAAGGGCATAAACATAATCGGTTATGACGGGTAGTAACCCTTTGGATTGGTCGGATGTTAATTGTTCTTGGTTTTTGAGTGTATTACCGAGAATATGAACCATGTCTTTTAGTTCTTGATACCGTTCAAGTTTTATTTTTTGGTTGATAGCATATCCTTTGATAAGGTAGTCTTTTAATATTTTGTTTGCCCAAATACGGAATTGGGTACCGCGTTTGGAATTAACCCGATAGCCGACAGATATTATCATATCTAAATTGTAATAAGGAATATATCGGGTTACATTTCTTTTTCCCTCTGTTCGAACTTGTGCAATTTTTGCACAAGTTGACACTGACTCCAATTCTTGACTTTTATAAATATTGTTTATATGACGCAAAATGGCTGTGCGGTCTGTTTGGAACAAATCACTCATTTGCGCTAGTGTTAGCCAAACAGTTTCTTTGTCCATCTTTACATCTAGCTTGATTTCTCCATCTTCAGTTTGATAGATAATAATATCATTCAAAGTAGGATTAAAATCAGCCATGTATGTTGGTAGACATTCTTGTTCGTTGAGTTGAATTTCTTGTTCCATATTTTACTATTCTTAGTAATCTAATATATCAATAAATGTTCCAAACGTTTCGTTTTCTTTTTTTTGTCATTACAAATATTATGAAGCTGTCATGATTAATTAAGCTTGTTCCATGCCCTTTGTTCGTGTTTGTCAAAAGTGAGTTCATATACTCTTAATCTTCGTTTGGATTTGAATGTCCATTTTTCCGGCTTCCAGTAAGTGAATTCCACGAGAGTGGTATTAGCATAGATATGCTGGATCCATTTTCCCCAGAATTGAAGGTCGTTTTCTTCAAACCTGTAATCGTCCGGTTTATAGTATTTACTACATAATTCAGCTCCTTCTTCCAGTACTATTTGGGAGTGTGGGTACACGACATGAGTGGTGTCATTTAGACGAGAGTCCATGTTTTCTCCGGTTTGCCAGCTTCCATATAACCGGAGTGTGTCGTAATTCACGATGATCTGGAGCGTGTCGTCCGTGTTGTTGATCACGTGGTATTCGTCTTGACACCAGTAATCGCATCCTGTAAATAGAATTGCCAACGAGAAGAGTAACATTTTTAGCCGTTTTTTATTTTTCATGTCGTATTGTTGTTGGTTTGCGGTAATATAAATAGTCTTGTAATTACAAGTGTAATGCTTTTTAGGAAAATAAACAATTATTTCTCGATGTAATGCTTTATATGGCTGTAATTGGTTTGCTTTTGGGAAGAGGTTCATGCTTTCAAAGTGAAAATAATTTCCTGTTTTCAATTAATTAACTAACTTTGTCGCTTGATTGGGTGGGATTTTCCCGCCGCGGGATCACTTGACAAGTGGTTCCGGTTTAAATTTAGGTTTAAATAAAACTGTAATTATGAAGTTATTAGAAGGAAAGACCGCCATTATCACGGGGGCATCAAGAGGAATCGGAAAGGCTGTGGCATTGGAATTTGCCCGTCAAGGAGCGAACATCGCTTTCACCGATTTAAGATATGATGAAATAGCTCAGGAAACCGAAAAAGAAATTGCCGCTTTGGGTGTGAAAGCTAAAATGTTTGCTTCCAATGCTGCTGATTTCGCGGCTACGAATGCTACCGTGGATGAGATTGTTAAAGAATTCGGACGTGTAGATATACTTGTAAATAATGCTGGTATCACGAAAGACACCTTGTTAATGCGTATGAGTGAGGAACAATGGGATGCCGTGATCAACGTGAATTTGAAGTCTGTGTTTAATTTCACGAAAGCCGTGTCTGCCATTATGTTACGTCAGAAATCAGGTTCCATTATCAGCATGAGTTCCGTGGTAGGAGTGAGTGGTAATGCCGGACAAGCAAACTACGCTGCATCTAAAGCCGGGATTATCGGATTCACGAAGAGCGTGGCCAAAGAACTCGGCTCTCGTAATATTCGTGCTAACGCTGTTGCTCCGGGATTTATCATTACAGATATGACCGCACAATTGTCTGAGGATGTGCGTAAGGAGTGGGCTGCTAAAATTCCATTGAAGAGAGGTGGTACTCCGGAGGACATTGCGAAGGTATGCGTATTCTTGGCTTCTGACTTGTCTGCTTACGTGACAGGTCAGACAATCCACGTTTGTGGGGGAATGAATATGTAAGATCCGCCTAAAAGTTTGGTTATAATTGTCGCAGATGCGAGACGATAGGGGTATTGAATTTCAATACCCCATTCTTTTTATCGGATGTTGAATCGTGAAATGGGAGCCTTTTCCAATTTCGGAGGTTACCGTGATCGTCCCTTTTAAATGTTCTACGATTGTATGGCTGATTGCCAAGCCTAGGCCTGTTCCTTGAACAAAATTGTCGCCCTTATAGAAACGTTCGAAAATACGGTTTATTTTATCTTCGTCAATTCCGGTACCCGTGTCTTTCACGAAAATGGAAACCTGATCGTTATTCTGCCTGTAACCGAGTGTGATTGCTCCTTTGGAGGTAAACTTAATTGCATTGTTGATTAAGTTATTGATGACTTGTTTTAAGCGTAAAGGATCGGTTGTGATGATTGTGTCGGTTGCAGGAAGGTCCAGAAGTAATTCTACCTCTTGCGGGACGTTTATTTGTTGGGCTCGTAAGATGTTTTGTAATAAAGGTGTAAGCGGTTGTTCCGTTATGTTGAAAACCATCGTGTTTGATTCTATTTTTGAGAGATCGAGTATGTCGGATATAAGTGCCAGTAACTGTTCGCAATTCAGGTTGATCAGTGATAAGAATTCTTTGACTTCCTCTTTCTTGAAGGCCATATCCCCATCAACTAGTAAATTGGAAAAGCCTACAATGGCATTTAATGGTGTCCGGATTTCATGACTCATGTTGGCGAGGAATACACTTTTAAGTTTATCGCTTTGTTGTGCCTTGTCACGGGCAATGATTAATTCTTCTTCAATTTTCTTGTGTTCCTGTGTACTCATACAAACACCGACAAGTCGAAAAGGAATCCGGGTTCCTTGTCCGAGGTAGGTAGATTGTGCTTCGAACCATTCCCATTTTCCATCCCCCCGGTGAAGACGGTAGCTCACGGGATCTTCGATAAAATTTCCTTGGGCTTGGAGTGTGAGGGCTTTGAGTACTCCGGCTATGTCATCGGGATGTACCAGTTGGGCGAATTGTTCGTTTGTCAGCGTACAATCCCCGGCCGGAATGCCAAGATGTTCGAAATAACGTGGATCAATAGTCATCAGATTACATTTCGTGTCATATGACCAAGGAAATATCTTCGTGCGACGTAAAGCCATGTTTAACACGTATTCTTGGGTAAGTTCCGTCACGACGTTGCGAAACGTGAATAGGATATAATTTGAGTTTTTTTCTACGGTAACATTTTTGAAATAACCTTTCGCTAGAAAAGAGATCGTATTGATGGTCCCGTAAATGAACGTGTCAGGTGGGAGTGTAACTTCCTGCTCGTCTTTTTGCAGGCGTCCCAAGAGTTCGTCCAAAATATTGATATTCTCATGGAAAATTGAAAATACTTCCCGAATGTTTTTATTCTTTATGTCTTGTTTCTGAACCCCTAGTTCGGCACTGGCCTGACGATTTACTTGTTTGATGTTTCCATTCGGAGTTAATAGTATAAATCCTGCCGGCACGGAATCAAGAAGTTCTCGAGCGAACTTTTGTTGCGTGTCTAATTGCTTTTTCTTTACCAGTCTTTCGTGTTTCCGCTTTCGTGCTATCAAATAGAAAACGAGGGAGAGAATGACGATAGCGGCCAATAGGATAATGTTTAATATTATACTGTATCGAATAGATGCGCCGCCAGTGAATAAGTTTATCTGGTCAATCATGATGTTTTGCGTGTTGTGTTGTTTAATTGATTGTTCCTGTATTCCCGTGGAGACATTTTCATGATGCGTTTAAAGAATTTCGTGAAGGCGGATGGAGAGGAAAAATTCAGACTATAACCGATTTCTTGTATGGTTTTGGTACTTGAAACAAGTAGGGATTTTGCCAGTGCAATCACATAATAGTCGATCCATTCCCCGGCAAATTTTCCACTTGTAGCATGAATGACTGATGATAGGTATTTAGGAGTCAGGTATAATTTGTTCGCATAGAAAATAATGTCACGTTCTTTGAGATGATATTCTTCAACGAGCGTGATGAAACGGTTGAATATGCTATTGGGATGTGATAACTCGAAATTTTTATCTTGCATATAGCGGTAAACGAAATTGTAGAGATCATAAAATAAAGCATGTGCTAGTTTATGTACGGCTAGTTCAGAAAAATGAGGATTCAGTTTATCTGTTTTCCTGGATAGCAATGAATAATATGATTCCAATAGTTTAATTTCATCCTCGTTGAGTCCGACTACCGGATGATATTGCATTTTAAACCGCAAGGGAATCATTTCTTGGCACTTCTCTTTAAAATAGTCTGACGAAATGAAAATAATCCTCGCCTCGTAATCCGGTGTTGTATGAATCGGTTTGATAACTTGCTTGGGTAACATGATAATCAAATGATTCTTTTTAATACGATAGTTTGAGTGTTGATCATAATTTCCGCTTCACCCCGGGTGCAAAGCGAGAAAGAACAAGTTTCGGTCACGATGATTCCCTGTTTCCTGATTTCTTCTCCAATGAATGCTTTTTCATTGGTCACGTGGTTATAAATGATTAGACTTTCCGAGGTGTAATCCGGGGGTACCCGCCGGGCGAGTACCTTGATGTTGATAGTCGTGGATTCTTTCATTTTTCCATCTAAATAGTTAGGCAAAGGAATGAATAATCTACTATATATCCAACGGTGTTCCGACGTTTAGTTTATTTATACCGTCCTAAAGGAAACTAATAATTTATTGACAATTCATGCGCTTTATCTAGGAAGTTGTTTTTTCTCGATGACCGTTTGGTTATTTCCCGGAATATTTCTACTTTTAAAACATCGTATTTGAATGGTTGCCGAAAAGTCAGGCCGTGATTGTGGCTCACTTTTTGTAAACTCAAAATAAAACAAACAAGTAATTTCATGGAAAGGTATATAAAATATAAGGTGAAGGCCGGGCTAAAGATAGTCGGGGCGTTCTTGTTCGTGGGCTTTTTAGCTTCATGTAGTAGTTACAAAGTGCTGAATATTGACGTGTTGCATCCGGGAGAGTTGAATGTCGGAAACAAGAATGCGCAGATTTTGTTTATTGACCGGAAGCTGGTGCATGAGTCGGATTCTCTCTCCGCATACCAGTTGTTTGCTAGTTTGCGGTTACGGAGAGACGAGGTTGTCAATCATTTCTATAACGGGGTGCGTGACGGGTTACGTAACGGGGTACAACCTATTTTGTTGGTTAAAGGGTTGGGATTGAACCGGACGGGTATACCCCTGCGCCGATTTCACCGGAAGGTATTGCCGCATTGGAAAAGATTTCCGGACAAACATACGTTCTCTCGGTGGAATATTGTAAGTTCGGGCTGGATGGTGCGAGTCGGTTGATGCTTGATACTAATCTCTTCGTGCGTTTATATGACCCAGAGGGTATTGTGGTGGATTCCGCAACTACTCATAAATTGGATGATGTGGACGAGACGCTGTTCGAGGGAAATAATTATGATATAATATGTAATTTCTTCTACAATAACGGGGTGAAGTATGCGGAACGTTTGACGCCGACATGGAAACCCGAACAACGTAGGATTTACACGAATAACCGTCTGTTGAATCTTGGGTACTATCATTTTGAGAACGAGAATGATGAAGAGGCTCAGCGGATATGGAATGCGGCCTTGAACCTGAAACCCAGAGTAGCGGCCCGTGCCGCGGTGAACTTGGCATGGTTCTATGAAAAAGATGGTAACTTCTCGTCAGCGAAAGCTTTATTGGAGGCGGCTTTGAAAACATTACAAGCAAATAACATCAATGACAATTTGTCCGTATATATTACGGATTACATAAAGCGTTTAGAGAAACGTATCAAGGATGAAACCAAAATTATGGAACAGTTATAAACGATTTTAAAGCATGAGAAATTTCGATTATTACAATCCCGTGAAAATTCTTTTCGGGAAAGGAAAAATTGCCGAGATCGCAAAATGGATTCCGAAAGGGATGAAAGTTATGATGACCTACGGTGGTGGAAGCATCAAGAAAAACGGTGTCTACGAACAAGTGATGGATGCGTTGCAAGGGTTTGATATTGTAGAGTTCGGGGGTATCGAGCCGAACCCGAAATACGAGACTTTGATGCGGGCCGTGGAATTGGCAAAACAGGAAAACGTGGGATTTCTTCTAGCTGTAGGGGGAGGTTCTGTGATTGACGGGACGAAATTTATTGCTGCTGCAACTTGTTTCGAGGGGAATGAACCTTGGGACATCGTGGCAAAAGGCGCACGGGTGAATGCGGCACTTCCGTTGGGAGCTGTACTGACCCTTCCGGCTACAGGATCGGAAATGAATAGTGGCGGTGTGATCACTCGCCAGTCTACTTTGGAAAAACTGGCATTCAATTCTCGTCACGTGTTCCCGAAATTCTCTGTACTGGACCCGATGGTGACTTATTCATTGCCTATGAAACAAGTGGCTAACGGGGTGGTCGACACTTTCGTGCATGTTATGGAACAATATTATACTTTCCCGGAACAAGCAGAGATACAAGATCGTTTTTCTGAATCAATCTTGAAGACTTTGATTGAGTTGGGACCGAAGTTGATTCATGCCGAGAAACCGAATTATGAAGATCGGGCCAACTTCATGTGGGCGGCCACGATGGGGTTGAACGGTTTGATTGCCTGCGGGGTATCGCAAGACTGGTCAACTCACCATATCGGTCATGAATTGACCGCTTTTAACGGGTTGGATCACGGGATCACGTTGGCGATTGTTTTACCAGGAGTGATGAATGCCACGAAGATCAAACGTCGTGAGAAACTGTTGCAATATGCCTCACGTGTGTGGAATATTGATACAGATCAACCCGATGCTGCCGATCAAGCGATTGCCCGTACGGAACAATTTTTCAATGAATTGGGCGTGAAGACCCGCCTGTCTGATTATGGCGTGGGTATTGACACGATCGACCGTATTGAAAAGCGTTTCCGTGAACGGGGGAATTTTGCCCTAGGTGGTATCGATGATGTGAACGTGGATAATGTGAGAGCGATATTAACTTCAAGACTTTAATAATTGAGAATGGAGAATTGAAAATGGAAAATGGCAAAGGTGTCTTTTTTCAAATTCAATTCTCCATTTTCAATTTTCAATTTCAATTGCCTATGTTGCGTGTATATCGGGCCTCAGCCGGTGCGGGGAAGACGTTTGCTTTAACGATGGAATATTTCAAGATCGTTTTTAATGCTTCTTCCGAGTATAAAAACGTGCTTGCCGTGACCTTTACGAATAAGGCCACGGAAGAGATGAAATCCCGTATCGTGCGGGAATTGAACAAGCTGGCGGAAGGCCAGAAGAGCGATTACTGGGAGGAACTTAAGCGAACGCTGAAATTGACAGACGAGCAGGTGAGGGAACGGGCCGGAGTGTTGCGTACTTTGATTCTGCACGATTACGGGCGGTTATCCGTGACGACGATAGATCGTTTTTTTCAACGGGTAATCAAAGCGTTTACCCGTGAACTGGGGATATTTCCCGGTTATAATGTCGAGTTGGATAGTGACTACGTGTTACAGCGAGCCGTGGACCAGGTGATGCAACGCATGAATAAGGATAAGGAATTAAGGGCGTGGATTACCGAGTTGATGAGTGACAGCGTGGAGGATGCCAAATCGTGGAGCGTGAAGAGTAAGATCGCAGAGTTGGGAAAGGAATTGTTTGGTGAGAGTTATATGCTTTTCGACAAGGAGGTGAGGGATAAGTTTAACGATCGAGGATTCCTGAGAGGTTATAAGATATTCTTGCAAGGTGTGATCTCCCGTTTCGAGGATCGCATGGAGATGTTCGAGCTGTCTGCTTGCCGGTATATCGAGGAGAATGGATTGCACGAGGAAGATTTTAAAGGAGGGAAACGAAGTTTTATAAATTATTTTTACAAACTGCGGGATAAAAGTCTGGATAAGATTCCCGATTCTGTTCGGAAAGCAATAGATAACCTGGATGAATGGGTGACGAAAAAGCATGATTCGTCGATCCGGATGTTGATTGAGCATATCTACCCGGAACTGAACACGAACTTGCGGGAAAGTGTTGAGTATTATGACGAGAATCTTCGGAATTACGTGTCTGCAGTTTTGCTCTCGAAGAATCTTTACCAATTGGGAATTTTGAATGACTTGTACGGGGAGGTGAGAGATTATTGTGATGAAAAAGGACTCATGTTACTGAGTGACACCACCCGTTTACTTAATATGCTGATTGCCGGGAATGATACTTCTTTCTTGTTCGAGAAAACAGGGAATTTCTACAAGCATATCATGATTGACGAGTTTCAGGACACCTCGACCATGCAATGGGGAAATTTCCTGCCGCTTGTCGTAAACACGCTTTCCGAGGGAGGAAGGGCTATGATCGTGGGGGACGTGAAACAAAGCATCTATCGATGGCGTAACGGGGACTGGCGTTTGTTGGCAGAAGGGGTGGAGCATGATTTGGCTACTTTCGGCACGGATAACGTGATTCTAGAGCATAATTGGCGGAGTTACAAGGAGGTGGTGGAATTCAATAACCGGTTCTTTATCCTGGCTGCATGGCGATTAAAGGAGTTGTATGACAGTGAATGTGGGAAAGAGAATGTTTATTCCCGTTCGATCACAGAAGCTTATTCCCGGCCGGAGCAACTTGTGAGCCGTTCGGGAAGTGGGCACGTGGAGATCCGTTTCTGTGGGGAAAAACAAGAAGAGGGGAGTGATGCGGAGATCATGGACTCTGTCGTGGATGTTGTCAATGATACGATGCACCGGGGGGGAGAGCTGAAAGACTGTGTGATTCTTGTGCGTAACGGTAAAGAAGGTGCTTTCGTTGCCGATTACTTGATAGAATATAACAAGCGGGAGAATATTCCTTTTCCGATACCTTTTATATCTAATGATTCGCTATACGTTTCCTCGTCGCCTTACGTGGAATTAATTATTAACGTGCTACGTTACATGGTGGAACCGTATGATGCGGTGAATCGAACGGTGTTGCTTTATAATTACCGAACTTTTGTCAAGGGTGAAGATACTTCACAGGAAGATGTTCTTTGCAAGGCCGGTAGTACAGACGAGAGTTTTCTTGACACGATCGACTTGCCGTTTTTACGGGAGCCGGAGAAACTGACATTTAGTTCCTTGTTCGAGATCACGGAGACGATTATAGAGGCTTTTGGTTTGCGGGTCAGGACGGAAGAATTGCCTTACTTGATCGCTTTCCAAGATATTCTTTTTGATTACGAGAAAAATAACACGAACAGTATTCCTATTTTCCTTGAATGGTGGGAGAAGGAAAAGGATAAAAAAGTGTTATCTACTTCGGAAGAAGTGGATGCCGTGCGAATTCTCACGATACATAAATCCAAAGGGTTGGAATTTAAAACGGTTATTATTCCTTTCTGTGCCTGGGATCTTGATGATACCCGTCACGGGCGCCGGATATGGTGTCAGAACCGGGAGGAGGGGTTTAGGGATTTGGAGTATGCACCATTGAACTATTCCTCTAAACTGGCAGATAGTCATTTCCGGGAGGATTACCTCAGTGAACACGTGAAGGCTTATGTTGACAACTTGAATCTGCTTTACGTGGCATTCACGCGGGCGGAACGGGAGTTGTATGTTCTGCCTTACGCGCCCAAGATAACGAAAGAAGGGAAACCGTCAGATATTGGTGCTTTTCTCTTTCAAGTTTTGGAGGCAAGCGGGATGCCGGAATGGAATTCCGAGAATTCGAGCTTGATCATCGGGGAGAAACAGTTGATAGACGGTAAGGAAAAAATAGAAGACGATCATACATTAAGTCTGGCGGAATATCCGATTTATGAATTGAACGAGCGGGTGAGTGTCCGGTATAAATATGAAGATTACACGGACCCGGAGACAACAGAGATTTCTGCCGTTGACGAGGGGAAGATGTTACATGAGATATTCCGTCGTATCGAGACGATGGATGATGTCAATCGGGCGGTAAATGATATGTATCATTCCGGTTTACTTACCTTGGTGGAAAGGGAGAGTTTCCGGGAGCAGGTGGTGTCTTATTTGAATGACCCACTCCATTCGGCATGGTTTGATGGTCGATATAAGGTTATTAATGAACGAGATATACTTTTCTGTAACTCGGGAAAAGCTCGTCCGGATCGGGTTATGGTTGATGGAAAAAAAGCCATTGTTGTGGATTATAAATTCGGTCAGAAAGAAGAGAAATCGTATATCCGGCAGGTTGGTTTTTATTGTAAAACATTACGGCAGATGGGTTACACTGATGTGGCGGGTTATATTTGGTACGTTCCCTTGAGGAAAGTAGTGTCCGTGTGAGGACATAAAAAATGGGAAGTTTCAAATGCAAACTTCCCATTTTTTATATTCGGAGATTTATTATCTACGATAATCTAGTCTCTTTTTGCCAAGAGGAACACTAACACCTAAGTAGGCATTTACCCGGTTGGCGTCACCTGCTGATTTGGTCATCAAATAGTCGGAGCCGATGAAAACAGGGCCTAATTTCAAGCCTATTCCCAGCGTTTCAAAGTCACTATGTAAGAAAGAGTAACTTAATGTTGCCCCGAACCAGTTTCTCGGACGGTAGTTTGCTGAAAGCGTCAATTCGGAGTAAGCTTTAGGCTGAGTGAATTGAGTAGAGGACAATAGGCCAAATCCGAGTTTGTTATTCAAAAGAGTGTATTCTGCTCCGAGGTTCAAGGTTGAACGAAGACTGGTACTCCGACTTTTGGTTTTCTCTTCCGTTTGGAATTGGATCAAGTCAAAGTCGAACACGTCTCCAGCCTCGTAATTTTCAGGATGTTCAGGGTCTATATTCACGAAATCACCGTAATCGTGTTCACTGTCAGTCGTGGCAATCGTGGTGGATGATTTTGTCCAGCTAATGAATCCCAAGTCGAGAATGGCAGCTGATACATTAATACAACCAAGAAAATTATAACTTGCCCCTAAGTCGATGCCGAATCCATAACCGGATACACCGGGCGAGTCGAAATCAATATCATCAATATATCCACCATCTGAACTATACCCAAATTCTAATCCTTTCATGGAAGTTTCCAAACGTCCTTTGGTTTTTACTTTCCACGATTGATAGCTTGAAATATCGCTGGTATTTACATTTGCGTAGATTTGGTCAATTTTAGCGTCTAGATTACCTAGTCCAACTAAAACTTTCACACGTCCCCCGACAGTCAAATCCTTTGTTACCGGACGTGAATATCCCAATCCTATTTCAGTGAAAATATCTGCGTGGAGTTCTATATCCCGAATGTCGTATTGTGTGTTAAGCTCTTCGAATGAATCTGGATCAATATTAGCGTAGCGGGCAAATTCGAACATCTTCTTTGGGATAGATGCGCTAATGATGGAGCGGGCTCCCAAGTTTACGGTCCAAAATCCTTTCCCGCTGTAAAAACCGAAAGAAATAATGTCTACCGTCAAGTCGATATTCATCGTGTTCTTGTTGTCCAGACGACTGATGAACTTATCGCTATTCAAAAAGTCATTCTCGTTTTCGATAATGTCGATAAAATCATCGATACTCAATTTGTTTGAAGAAGCAGATAATCCGATGGCACCGATAGCCGGGATATTAAAATATCCTCTGGCGGGT
>OGRA01003216.1_pt1 | contig 12672 bp, 13 predicted proteins | sample 1553351 | NCBI WGS metagenome assembly OGRA01 (sample SAMEA2580056, study PRJEB22360) | human gut metagenome | biome: human gut; feature: human-associated habitat; material: faeces | place: Denmark | collected 2008/2010
GAGCACCGGTCTCCAAAACCGGGTGTCGGGAGTTCGAGCCTCTCCTCCCGTGCAACGATAAAAAGCTGTAAATCAAAAACTTACAGCTTTTTATAATTTAAAGGTCGGACAAATGTCAGACAAAAAACAAAATGCGATTGTTTAACCGTACTACGTTTTCACAAAAAACGTAGAAAAAAATGTTTTCCAGAAAAAGAAAAGGCTCTCCGCTGGCAGCAATAGTCAGCTACACCCTCCCCAAGTTACATACGGGAAAGACCTGGTATGTAGATTTCACCTGCTATGATCCGGCAGAACAAAAGATGAAACGGAAGAAATACATGCTCGACAGAATCACCAAAGTGACAGAGCGACGAAAAATGGCTGCTGAAATCATCACTAACACAACTCTGCGTCTGCGCTCCGGATGGAACCCATGGGCTGAACTGTCAAACTCCAGACAGTATACTAAAATCAGCGAGATTATTAAACTATACGACAAGTATTTGTCAAAGCTACATGCAGCCGGAAGTATTAAAGACAGCACATTCACCGACTACAACAAAAGATTAAACGTGCTACGGGATTATATGGAGAACCACTCCCTACCCATTATGTACGTCTACCAATTCAATCTGTCTTATATCAGCGACTTTTTGGATCACATGCTTCTTGACCGCGATGCCAGTGCACGTACCCGGAACAATTATAAGATATGGCTGTCATCATTCTGCTCCTGGTTGGTTGAAAAACAATATATGGAAAGTAATCCCTGTGAACGTATCAAAACACTCAAAGAAGAAGATAAAAAACGAACCGCCATATCAGCGGAACACCTGCAACGTATCAACAAATATCTATCCAAGAACAATCCTTATTTTCTTTTGGCATGCAGAATGGAGTATTACACCTTTATCCGACCCGGAGAATTAATTAATATACGACTACGGGATATCAACCTAAAGGACCAAAAGATATTGGTTGCATCGAATATCTCCAAAAACAGGCGTGACGGAATGGTCGGTCTCAATGATGAAATCGTCAAACAAATGTTAGAGCTTGACATATTCAGTCATGATAGCAATGATTATCTCTTCAGTACCGGATTCAAACCAGGAAAGAAAAAAATCACGACCCGCATACTCCGGAATTGCTTCTACAAAATGCGCTCCGCCCTCAAGCTCCCGAAAACATACATGTTCTACAGTCTGAAAGATTCCGGTATTCGTGATCTGGCTAACGCCGCCGGCATAGTAGTCGCCCGTGATCAGGCACGACATGCCGACATATCAACCACTAACAAGTATTTGCAGGGAAGCTCGTTAACCGTACATGAAGAAACCAAACATTTTGAAGGAAACTTATAAAAGGAAGGTTAATACATAACAAAATCACTATGTATATTTGTACATAATAAATTTATTATGTACTTTTACAATGTCAATAAAGCAAGAACCATGAATGAAAAAGAAGAAATTTCAGCCATACTCCATCGTTTAACACAATTAAAAATGGAGTTGAAAATGACAGAGTTCACGTTTAAGAACAACAAAAAGTTAACAGAACAACAAGTAAATTCCATTCTAGATGAAAAATCAAGAATAGAAAAATTCATCCGGATTCTGGAAAACAGATTGAAAGAGTTAGAAAATTAATTGTTAAACCAGTCCCCTTAAACGAGGAGACAAAACCCTATATAATATGTCAGATATCAAAAAAGAATTGAAGGAACTGGAAGAGATCATGCATTCAACAGATGATGATAGAGAACAAAAATTTGAAAAGAAGTTTCTCTATATCCGGGAACATTACACCAGCGAAGAAGATAATGAGGCGATTTATAACTTTACCCTAAACGGATACAAACAAATCAATAATGAACTGGAAAATATGACCCGCTATTTGGAGCTACAGAATCAGATCAAAAGCGTAAAGGAAATAATACCTGTCTCATATATCGCCCGGAACTATTTCGGAAAAAGTGCCGCTTGGTTGCAACAACGTCTTTACGGTTATAAAGTAAGAGGTAAGGTATATACCCTTAACGAAAAGGATATTAAAACCTTAAACCTCGCATTACAGGATATTAGCAAAAAGATTGGTTCACTCACCATCGCACTATGATGGTCTGTTTTATTGACACGATCCCCGTAGTTGAACCGCTACGGGGATTTTCTATTCTAGTCAATTCTATAAAATATACCTTTCATCACCTTGTTTATCCCGTTCACATCTATCTCCGCCTCTATTCTCTCACACAAATATTGCTTGTTACCAATCAGGAACACTTTATTCACATCCGGCAGTTTATCCGTGATGAACTGAATAGTATAAGGAATATCGGAATGAAACAGGTTAAGTGATGACAATTTGTTGCCGATACTATCCGGACATACATCATTCAAGCTCAACGAATAAGGCATAAGTGTTGATACCAGCCCTTCAGGTCTTTGTTGGTAATCGGTAAACGGATAAGCATAATCAAATGATTGCCCGTCAACGGTATGGCGGTTGAATATACCGGTATTGACCGCAACCTCCATGATATCACTCTTTTTTTGCTTCTCCTGCAATTCCACATTACCTTCGATAGCCTCCTGGATATTGAAGGCACTCTGCTCATAGCTCACTTTATGAAAGCTCACGACCGGGATATTAAAAAACAAAGGAGTGTCTGTGCGCACATAATCAAAATTATATGGAAGAAAGATGTAAGTACCTATATTGTATTGTACGATTTTGGCCGGAACGATCCGCAAAGAGGCGCTCGTTTCTGATTCCGGGTTCCGGATCAAGTCAGCATATAAATTGACTTCACGAAGACTGTTTTTATCATCTTCATTATAATTAATGTAATAACGCCTGCCAACCACAAAGAGCGTCTTTTTTCTGTTCTCATCAGACATGGTGTTATAAGCTTGCACCAGTTCGTCGTAAGTATTGTATTCGGCCTTTTGAGCCGCCTCTATCAACTCCTTATCCAACCGTAAAAAGCCATCATCAGTCACAGACGGCAAATCATAACCGACATTGCCGGAACTGATATCTTTGTCGTCTTTTTTATCTTCAATCTCCACAGAAAACTCATGAAGTATAGCGTCTTCATCAATCACCTCTTTATCAGAAAAAGAAAAATAATCATTCAATTTGGCGAAACGAACCATTTTGGTATGTTCATCCACAATCGTAATCACACCCAAAAATTTCTCCAATTCATCAAAAAATTCTGAAACCGTCCAATGTGGGAGCGCACTGGATATCCCTAACGATGCCACCGCACTACAGATATATACATTGCGTAAAAAATTATTATCAAAAAAAGAGGTATCAAACGTGTAGCCAAAATGCTCTACTATTTTTGTAATCACAGTCATTAAATAAGGCTGAATACATGTACGCAAGAACTCCGGACAAGGAAGAAACCGGTTAGAGCCATCTTCGTATTGAGCATTATTATTCAAATTCTCCGGATTCACATCCTGGTAAAAAACAGGAAGCCAGACAGATTCAACCTGATCAACCGATCCGTAATAATCAACCATTTCAGAAGCCGGCAAAAATCCTCCAATGGGACTACCTACAACCGGTGTCCAATCACTACCTAAATCCAACTCATCCACATAGATATCATCATTGGTCAGCAAATTAAATTCCGCATTTCCGGACACCAGCTGCACCTTAACCCGTGTTTCTTCTACAGACATCAACACGGCACTGCCGGATAACAAGCATCGGGCATCAACCATAAGTACGGCCGTTAAAATGGTTTTCTTCTTGGTCACATCGAGCCGGTTAATATGACCAAAAATCGCGTAATTGGCCGACATTGGAAGTTCTATATCCAATGAATAGTTGGAACTGCGTGTAAAATACGGATTCTCAGAAGCCAATGTAAAATAAAAATCTTCTGACAATACAGCCAGTTGCCCGTTTATATATAATTCCGTCATAACCTGTTGCGTGATTTATTGTTATTTAAACGATTGTATTCTTTTTGCGCCTGATTAATGCCACGTTTGCCTGTGACATACGTTTCAGCCACTAACGGTTCTTGAAGACGAGACTGGACTTTTTTCATTGTCTCGGTACATTCAACTACCAGCCGATGCAGTTCCAAATCCACCCCGCTTCCACCTTCGGATACTGGCACCACAGCAGACGGAGCAACCACTGCCGACACATCGCTAGCAGTCAGGCTGCCCACTGTATTGGTACGCTGTGCATGATCAATTAAATTAAGTACGGGACGAATAGCCGGATTCGCCACCGCAAAACGGTTGGCAACAAATTCATTGGAATGTACAATACCCTGAGGGCGATCCCATTCACCGGGGCCTGTGAAGCCTCCAGAAGAAAATCCACCGAGCACACCCTTCGCCGTTTCAAACGCTGCGGTGATCAATGCAATTTTAGCCGCCGCCGTTGCCACACCGGCAAGTCCATTAAGAGTTATATCTTTTATGGTTACCAATCCTATCGCTGCCGCTTGTTCCGCTATCAATTGCTTCTCCAAAGCATCTAAAACAGTAACAAGCATTTTAGCCAAAAAGTCCTTCAAACTTTTTTCTTCTCCTGTAAAAAAATCAGCCATTGCCTGTCCGAAGGATTGGCCAATCTCAATATATTGGCTTTTGAGCCTATTCAGGTTATCAACCGCTTTATCATAAGATTCTTTTTGTTTGTCCAACTGTGTTTCAGACAAAGCAACGCTCATCTTTTTTTTGAATTCGTCTGATACCAAAGGATTGTTGCTTATTTCATCATAAAGACCCGAAAGGTAGTTTCGGTATAGCTCTTTTTGTTCATTTTGGTTGATCTCTCCGGCATAAAGCTGTTCCTGCAAGCCATGTTTGTAAGTATCCAATTGTTGTTCCAAACTACCCTCTAGCGATTTCTGACGCTCATTGTACTCTTTTTGGTTTTTAACGGAACATTCTTTTTCAAACTTATCACGCAAGATCATTATCTTATTCTGAATCTCTAATCGTTTTTTCTCTTCAAGACCCAAAATTTTTAACTTTTCATTCAATGATTGCTCTTCAAGATCACGACCAAACTGTTCATATTCCTCCTGGGTCATGTTGCGCTTTGACAAAAACTCATTCTGTAACTTCTCACGCTCCAACGCATATTTCTCCTCAATAGTTAGCAGTTCTTTCTCAATACGCTCTTTTTTGTCCTTTGCGTTCTCTGCCGAGCCACCTCCATTTACCACCACAGAAGGAGTAACAACCACCTCATCCAACTCATTAGCCGGCTTCTTTTTCGGTGTCCGAACCAAGTTGCCCAGCCTCTTCTGAACCGACTCTATCTTATCCGCATCACTCTTCACCGCTTTCACATAATCACGAAGAGCTTCTTTTGCCTCGGACAAATCACCCGTACCTATCTGCTTGTACTGTCTATGAATACTCTGAACAATGGATGTTGTCACGGTATCCACATCTTTGCCGGCAGCAATCATATCATCAACAAACCCCATCGTCTGTGAACGGATCATATCCGCCGTCGAGCCGGACAAAGAACCAGCCAGTACTTTTTGAAAATCTGCCAATGCCGAGGCACGGTCCTCTGTTGACTTTTCCAGTATCTCTGTCCGTTTGTTATCAATCATCTCTTGCGCTATCTTTTCAGAAATTGCGGAAGAAACCTCACGATACGCCGCCGCAATCTCCAACACCGTAGATTTTTCCGATAACAGATTAGACAAATACCCCCCATACTTTGAATTAAACTCCTTGACCAGCCTGAGACGCTCACCCGTTCCCTCATTTGTTTTTTTCAACTCCGCATAGAGTTTGTTCAATTCTGTCTGCTCCTTTATATTCGATTTCATAAAATCCCTTACAGCCTTGTCAGCCTCGGTGGTCTTGGTAGTAAGCTTGTAAATTCCGTAAGACAAAGCGGTCACAACAGTCAGAAGTGCTCCCAAAGGATGTAATTTCAGAATATTAAAAAATCTGACAAATGCATTTGCGGCTAAAGTAGTCCGACCTGCCAAAGCCGCCTTGGCGGATACTTGCAACCATGTGGAGGCGGTCACAGCCTTATTCCAGAACTGTTCTGTCTTTTGCATCAGAATATACTGCCCGGTCTCCGTTTTCATCTTATTCATCCAGAACCATTGCACTTTTTTAGCTGCTGTATATGAAATTATAACACCTACAGCCCATATCATATCCGCTCCGTATTCCTTAATAAAGTCAATCACTGAAGGTGCCACCTTAATAAGCTTTGTAGTCCACCCGGTCAGCATATTCAAAGACGGATTTAATCTCTCCATCAGTTCAATACCCGTCTCTCTCAGCTGATTCTTCAGCTGGGCCATTCTAGCTTCATTCGTCTCAGAATTGATCGCAGCCTGCTCCATAGCCACATTAGTCCCTGTCACTGCCCTGGTATAATAATCCACCTTGTCCGCACCCTCTATCAATGTCTGCGCCACAGTATAGGTTTCTGCCCCGAATCGTTTAACCACTTCGTCAACCGACAACTTTTGCAGGTTCTGCAGGGCGGTCTGAAGCCCTACTATTTTCGGATTCGTTTCATCTGCACCAGTTTGCAAACGCAAAAAGAACATCTTCAGTCCGGTACCCGCCACTTCATCTTTGATACCTTTTTCTGCGAGCGTCTCGATGCTACCGACCAATTGCTCAATAGGCACACCTGCTGCGGATGCGGACACACCTGCCTTGACAACAGCAGACGTAATACTCTGCACGGCCGCGGAACCGTATTTGGAACCTGCCGCCATCACATTGGTATAAACAGCCGCCCGGTCTGCGGATTCTCCATACTGGTTCATTGACAGCGTAACCGCATCAACCGCTTCTTTTAAATCCATCTTGGCAGCCTTGGACAAACGCATCGCCTCAATGGTCACGGCATTCAACGCCTCTTTATTACCCAACAAATCCGGTTTGGCAGACCCTACCAACATATATGCCTCAAGAATCTCTTTACTGGACTGGGTAACCCGAAGTCCGGACTTGTGCATCGAGGTAGACAATATCTCAGCCTGTCGGGCAAGCCACTGAATGGATGTGTCATCCAACCCGGTAAGAGCCTTCAGATTGGCAGCCGACGCTTCTTTATCATCACGGTCTTTGCGCATCTTGTTCAACGTCATGGAAATGCCGGTAATGGCAGCTATACCGGATGCCGCCAACGCCCCCCATTTGGCCAAGCCATTATTAAACCGGGTCAACCACCCCTCAGATTCTTTCATCTCATCATTTACTTTACGAATCTCCGCATTGACCAACTTGAGTTGTGCCTGGTACTTCTTCCACTCTTCAGAACCTCGGGCTATGTGACCGGAGTTCAATTTGGCATTGATATCTTTCAACAGCCGTCGAAGTTCTTTCGGAGTGGCCAAACCAATATTGTTCATAGCCGCATCGATATTCCGGGCATTATCCTTCATAGCGCGCAATGTTGTATTGGTCTCTTTCAGTTCTTTTTGTAACTGCTTGACCTTTTTGGTATCACCCGCATTTTGGGCTTCGACAATCCTGGCTTTTAAAGAGAGCGCATGTTGTTCCATCAACTGCATCTCCTTTCTAGCCTGCTCCCCATTCACCTGGAGTTCAACGGTCGCTTTTTCATGTATAGCCATCTTTTTTTAACTCAAAAATAAGGTTATAAAAACAGTCGGTAAAAGACAAAAAAGCCCCGACTTATCACAAGCCGGAGCAATCATAAAACAAGGTTATTCATTATGAGGAATCGTTATTGTGCCGTCGTTGGAACACTATTTGCATAACGATAATCAGTATAGTTGCACAAACACAAGCAAAGCCGATTTGTTCAGGCAATGTTGGCTCTTTTTTATCCTGTATGATTGATGATTGCTTTTTCTCATGGATATCAGAAGTAGTTCTCTTATCAGCCTTGACATTCGTAGTATCGGCCACCACCGACTGTCTATTTGTTTTTTGATTGAAATTTCCCTCTACCTGTCCATCTGCCAATAATGGAGACTGACCAGTCAGGCTGTCGGGCGGTTTTCTTGTATCATAAATACGGAAATCAATCACATAGTTTCCTTCAGTGGCTATCAACTCCCTTAAAGAAGTAATAGAACTACGTATGACGTTAACAGATTCGCCGGCACTGTCCTTTCCGATTACTTCTGTATCGGACTTGACGGCCTTATGCGAACTACCACAAGCAAACAGCAGGAACAGGCACATAAAGGGAGCCAGTAATATATGCCGGCTTACCCAGTTCATAATTCTAACCAACATAAGCGATATCATTGATACGGTTCATCCAGCCTCTCTTAAATTTATTATTGGTCGGACGCTGACGACAAATATCCTCGATAAAGTCAAACCGTGCAATCTTGATCATGTCGAACAACTCACGCGGATTCTTGGCATTTACCGCGGCAATGGTCTTGGGACCTACAATGCCATCCACCTTCACACCAAGCAAGCGTTGAGGAATCTCAATTCCGTGCACACCGGATGCCCAGGCCCAATCAACCAATATATTAGCAACTGATTGCGATTTAATCTCGTCAGCTTTCCATCTGTCCCAATAATGCGGTTTGAGAACACGATTAACAACGTCCTCACGAGTAAGAAGATGTAGATCATCCACATCTATGTCACCGTCACCATCCTTGTCATAGCCGCACGATTTCCATACGCCGATAGTCACACCCATATTGGTAGCCCCACCCAAATCATCAGGGTCATTCACAAAACCTCCCTCCCATTTTAGGATGAACGGTACAAGCTTTTTCACATCAGCCATTTTTATTTTCCTCCTTATCTTTTAATTTATCCACCAGATGGTTAAACTTGGTTGTTACATAAACTCCGATACCAAATATGCCTCCGGCATACATCAGGCATTGAGCAAAAAACCATAATACAGAGTCATGTATCTGCCCTGTAGGCGGTACAATAAAACCAGCGACAGACAATCCAACACCTGCCATCAACATACCTATTGCTGTACAAATCTGAACATCCTCTTTGGTATCCTTTTTCATATTTTACTAATTTTGATTCAAAGGAAAGACAGAAAATGAGCTTGTAAAAAGACAATAAAGAAATCAATATAAAAGAAGTTTTAGCGACAATAGATTATCGTAACGAACAGCAATGATGTAAACATTGTTATCCGTCTGATTGATTTCATATCTCATCTTGACAAAATTTCAGTCTATAAAGGTTAAGAAGCAGCTTGTCGAACAAACATAATACCTAATCAAGCAGGTAAAGCCAAGAGGATATATCTAAAAATATAAAACAGATAGGACTTATAGAGTTCTATCCGATTCTATATTTTTTTATCCATAGAACTGGAATCTTCATGATTTTGTTTTACAATTTCAAGTTGTCCACGATTATATTTCTTATTGGCTCTCATCAAATCCTTAATCATTGTTTCATCCATCACTTCGGAATAAATCTGTGTTGTTTTAACAGAAGTATGTCCCAACAAACGCTGAACAGTGGTAATCGGAACGCCTTGATGAACCAGCAGGGTGGCACAAGTATGCCGGGCAGTATGAAAAGTGAACTTCTTCTCTATTCCTGCTGAAACAGCCAGCTTTACAAGTATCCGGTTTGTTTCTGAATTACAACCTAACGCAGCCAATTTTTCAATATTGTCATACTTATGCAAAATTCTTAATGCCTTGCCCGAGAACAAAATATAAAGCGGAATATTCAGTTTAACCCCAGTCTTCATACTGTTCAGACAAAGCCACTCATGCCCATCAATCATCACCAGATTCTTATAATCCAGATGGCAAAAATCTGAAAACCGCAGACCGACATAACAGCAAAACAGAAAGGCATCAAGTATATGCCGATGACTGTCATGTTTTTCATCAATCTTTAACCGCTCTAATTTCTTAAGTTCATCCGGTAACAGAAAATGATGATCTTTTTTCTCTTTCTTCAACTTGTATTTTTTAAAAGGATATGCTTCTTGTGTAATATATTCCTGATTGATAGCTTCGTTGACAAGCGTCCGTAATTGACGCATGTGCTTATGAATGGTATTCACCTGCAATCCTCTAATTCGAAGAAAATTTTCAAAATCTTTTAGGAAGGTATAAGTCAGATCTGAAAAGTCGATAATAGTACGAAATTCTCTCAACAACGCTACAGTAGTCATCATATTATCTTTTGTGCTTTGTCTGCGGTCCGAGCTCTCTATTACTATTTTAGCAAACTTGATAAATGACACGGAAGGGCGTATTCCTTTTCTGACTGCCTCCTTTAAAAGGGATAATGTCACTTCAACCCCTCGTTTCCAATATCCTAATTCTATGGCTTGCAGCTCTAATATATGTTCATATAGCATTGCGTTCAACTCATTTGACTGGGGATGGTTAATCACTTGCGCTCCCTCACGGCTCCAACATTCCGGCTTGAGGTAAACATTGGTCTTTAAATAAATTTTCCTTTGATTGAGATAAGCTTCAATTTGAACTAATGCTGTGCCTTGCTTATTCAACTTTTTTTGCCGGTTGAAAACCAACCTGTATCGTATCTTCTCTAGCATATTTTTATTTTAAATTTAGCAACAATCTACAACATAATCAAATTAGACAACATGAAATCTTATTTCTAGATCTGGGGGGACTGATACCGCTTGCAACGAATGAAGCAAACGGATTGATGAGTAAAAATAATTATATTAAAATTGCTCAATCCATCACGTCTACCAAATTAATAAAAATAGAATCTTGGGATGGATATTCTACACTTGTATTTATTAGAACAAGTGGAGCAACCGGATTATATTCCATTGATGGTAACTGGGCGATCAATGCAAAATTCACAAGATTGTCTGGTCCTTTAGGAAAGGATCATTTTAATGCATATAGAGAAGAAAATGGTAATATTTATGTAAAGACGACTAGACAGTCAGACCCATTGACTGTTACGTCTGTAGGATCTAATCATGTTTTCAAATTTGAGGAATCAGATAAAGATGTTGATTCTTTAATAGTATTACAATGATCGGCAAGACTTTTTATTAACATGAATCTGCCTAAAAATCAGAGCTGGGGGAACTGATACCACTGGCAACGACTACGAAAAGTGGATTGATTGAACATAAAATAATGAGAGACAGGATGCAATGTGTTGCATTTGGGAGTGGAATTATATATAAGTTGGGAAACTTAACGGCAAACTATGTAGGTATAATATTAAATGGCGCTGATATTGTATATGGCAAGATTATAGATATTTGCATATTTAAAAATTCATCAGGTATAGTCAAAGCTGCTGGCAATAATGAGAGTTGGATTAATCTAAAAGCTGATTCAGATAAAAATATCTATATTATGGTACCGTTAGGACGTATTTATTATGCATCGGTTGAATCATTCTCTAATTATGTGGTTGATTCTAAAATATCTAGAGTTGATTCGTTCCCCTCAGATGCCATTGATATTACTTTTACATAAATTCGTCTAAAAATCCGATCTGGGGGAACTTCTACCTGTTGTGAGCGAAACAAGCAACGGACTTGCTTGGAAAGGAGGCTTTATAGAAAGATCTAAAATAATATCCAATATGTCTATTGACGATTATACTAATCCAGGAATGTATGGTTTAGATGGATGTCAAGATTCTCCATATAAATATGGCGGACTAATAATATTTAGAGCTAATGTTTTAGTTGTACAAATCGTGTATGATATGCAAGGTTCAAGTAGGCCCAAATATAGGCAGAATTGGGCTAATCAAGGTTGGCAATCATGGTATTCTTTTTAACAGAGGAATAGCATAAGCATGCTTCTGGGGGAACTGATTGGGGTTTCTACATTAAATAAGAATGGGCTTCAAAGGGCGATGATGTCACCAGTATATTATAATATATCTGAAGAATGTTATATCAGAATTAGTATTGTACACATATATACGTCAGCGTCCTTTTCCGTATCCTGTTATGCAGGTGGTCGCAACCTTTTTGACTTAATCAATTGTGGTGGTGCGAATGAAGCCATCCCTACATGTATGAGAGTTTCGGGTAATAGCCAATTATTATCTTATTATATGAAAGGAACGGATATATTTATAAAGCCATCGATGATGGTAAATTCGTGGGTAAATATCGTTCCTTTAACATCTGAATTTTCAATGACGGCTGCGGAGTTGATCAAAGGTACATTAGACACAATTGGGCTAAATGAATTTACTTATAAATAATGACATTCAAATGGCCAGACACTTGACCTGGGGGAACTGATCGGGATAAATAATACATGGTTAAGGTATAGAGATGTTAGAAGTATAGAATCTCAAGACATATTAGATTCTATGCAATATAGCGGAATATATGGGTTATCAGAAAAATCAGTATTAGAATATGTCCGTAATTGCATTTTAATTGTAGCCGGTAATCCAGGTGTCATTTGTATTCAAAAATTGTATAATTATGACGGAAGTATCTATAAATATCGAGTGAAATGGTATGGTAACAATTGGGGTAATTGGCGAAACGTATATTTTGTATAGAAAAAACTGGTGGTCCGGTACAAGCCGGTTCCACCAGAAGTTGATTAATCAGGTGTAGGTGTAATTATTTCGCCTGTAATACTAGAAAAATTAGAAAATTCTATTGTTGAAAAAATCGGTCTTGTTCTTCTAACCAATGAAACCTTATACGAAATAGAAGAATCATCCGACTTAGGTAATACATATAATTTACTAT
>OGRA01003220.1_pt1 | contig 12644 bp, 10 predicted proteins | sample 1553351 | NCBI WGS metagenome assembly OGRA01 (sample SAMEA2580056, study PRJEB22360) | human gut metagenome | biome: human gut; feature: human-associated habitat; material: faeces | place: Denmark | collected 2008/2010
AAAAAGGGTATCTCAACAGAATCAACTTTCAGTGTTACCGGATCTATTTTAATCCAATACGCACAATTTCGGTTCTCTGCATTTTTTCCAGTGGAGAATATCCACAATTTATTGTTTTTATCCACATGCATTTTACAAGTCTTGACATTTTTACTTATACTTACCGGAATTACACTTTGAGGGTTTCCTGTAATATTATCAATATCAAATACAGCAATCCCCGAAGCATCCAGATGGGTACCGAAAAGCTTATTATTAACGACAGCAATCTCTTCCATACCCCATTCTTCTGCAAGAGTCATGTGTTTAACGATAGAATTCGTAACCGTGTTGATTTTAGTAAGTTGATGAATAGAATCAGCCACGATTGCTTCCGATTCACTAATTGGAATAATATCCCGAGGCATTCCTATTTTTTCATACTCAATCGTTCCCAACACGGCCAAGGTTGTCGGATCAAGTACCTCTATTCTAGCAGGAGCACTTGCCGTGAGGAAGTATTTGTCGTTAATTGAATTAATAGCATAAGGAGAGCCTTGCAATATTCTTTCATTGGCTTTTTCATAAGCGTTCACGTCTATCGTTCCATCTCCATAAACCACAGACAAGCCTCCCTCGCCATTTATACCTTCATTTACAACAAGCATTTGCATATCTCGAGAAGGGGTAATTTCCTCCTTGTCATCATCATTACAAGCTGATAATAAAAGGGTACAAAGTATCCCTAGATATAATATTTTTTTCATAGTTCAATTTCATTTAAAATCAGTGATGCTTTTTTTTAGTTTTATTTTTATTTAACAGGAACCGTTTCGTTTCCTGTAAACCAAATCATTCGAGGATAAACTCCGATTTTAACGGCAGTTTCCGAACCATTTTCCTGAAAATGACGCAAATACCCTCGCTGTGCCGTATAATCAATCGCATCACAAACATACACTTCTCCCTCCGGGGAAACCCCCATTCCATACATTTGAGTGACTCCCGTGGTTTTTCGATACAATTTCGTATCTTTGGTATCAACGTTTAATTCAAACACAGCAAGTTGATAAGTCCCATTTTTCACGTCAGTACAAGCATTCATACTAAAATAAATAGTACTTTTATCTCCACTGATATCAGATCTATAATAAAGACCACCACTCATGGGGGTATCGATTTCCAAATTTGGATTTCCTTTCTTTAAAAGAGGAATTTCAACAACATCCACCACCTCTTCTGTATTAGGATCTATACAATTCCAAAATACACAATTTTCTTTTTGAGTATTTGTACCCGTTGTAAGTACCCACAATTTATTATTCTTATCCAAATGCATCTTACTGGTTTTCGTATTATCTTTCACCAACACCCGAATAATACGTTTCCCCTCTTCTGAAATATTATTTACATCAAATACTGCAATTCCTTTACCCGCCGGATTGGCACCAAAGAGTTTATTACCAATTTTCACAATCTTTTCAATTCCCCAATTAGTCGCAAGAGGTATGTATTCAACAACACTGTAATCAGATGTATTAACCCGCACCAATTGTCCTTGCAAATCAGTCACAATAGCCTCCGTATCATTAATAGGAACCATAAAACGAGGACTTCCTTTTTGCGTGTAAAGTATCGTACCTACAGATTTAAACGTCTCCGGCTCTACTACTTCAATTTTGGCAGAACCATTTAACACAACAAAATATTTACCATTAAAATAAGTGATAGATTGGGCGACATCTCCCATAGGCACCCCATTCGCTCTTTCAAAAGCATTCCAAATAGTAGTCCCATCCTCATACACAACAGAAATATCCGCCGTACCCGTTCCAAATAACCCCTCGTTAACGACAATCATCTGTACTTTATTGACTTCCGGTGTCGGAATCTCTCCAACATTATCATCATCATCTGTACATGCCGCAAACAATACGGCAAGAAATAGCCATAAAAATAAAAACTTTTTCATCATTTTTAATAATAAAAATTTAAAATAAGGATGAAAACAGTGAATAAAAAGCTTTTGAACGTGTGCACTCCGATCTTAAACCAATTAATTCATCGTCTACTCCCCGAAACTTTGAATACTATTATAATTCTGGCAGGTTTTCTGACTTACTTCGCCTTTGAACATCCTTCCCATTTTCATTCGAAACAGTGGATACGAGTCTTGCCAAAGACATTGATGAAGCTTACAGCAGCGGGCCTGTTCCGGATTCACACCGGATTCCCTTTTCACCACATGATTAAAACAATCATGTGACACCAAAATCATCGCAAAAATATAAAAAATAAATATGATCTGAAATCTTAGGTACATTATTTTCATCATTTCTCAAATATGATATAAATCACACGGTAAAGACTATTTTCAAGTGTCTTTTGCAGTTTTGAAAATATATATTACTTTCGTGCCATCATAGTTCTAATATAATACTTATATTGAGGATGAAAAGGGAATCCGGTGTGAATCCGGAACAATACCCGTTGCTGTGTTTCCCCCTCTTTGGAGGATATTGTTTATTGTACTCTTGCCACTGGTTTTAACCGGGAAGGCGCAATAAACGGGATAAGTCAGAAGACCTGCTATGATTATACCAAGATATACATCCGCGGGGGTCGGATGATTTATCAGAATACAATTTTATCAATCAAGATATGAAACAAATATTATTTACAATTACTTGTCTTTTAGCCCTACTCGGTTGTCAATCGAAATCTACGATCACTTTTACCAAGAATGTCTACACGCCGCAGTATGCCAAAGGATTCGACATCATGGGTGCGGATAATACGGAAAGTACGATCATTCACGTACGAAATCCTTGGCAGGGGGCAAAAGACGTGGAGATGTCCTACTTCGTATCCCGAAACGGGGAGCAAGCCCCGAAAGATTTTGACGGAGTTGTCATCCCTGCGGGAGCGAAACGGATCGTGTGCATGTCATCATCTTATATCGCCATGTTGGATGCCATAAACCAAGTGGAACAAGTGGTGGGAGTTTCCGGCATTCATTTTATCACAAACCCGTATATCAACGAGCATAAAAAGACGATTAAAGATATGGGGGCAGAAATTAACTACGAGTTACTCGTGGGATTAAACCCGGACCTTGTACTTCTTTACGGGATTGGAGACGCACAAACCACGGTTACCGATAAACTGAAAGAATTGAACATTCCTTACATGTACGTGGCCGAATACCTGGAAGAATCGCCATTAGGGAAAGCCGAATGGCTGGTTGCCATTTCCGAACTGACTGACAACCGGACGGACGGGATCAAAGTATTCCAGGCAATCCCCGAACGCTATAACAAGTTGAAACAATTAACGGCAAACGCAATCGAACGCCCGACCGTCATGTTGAATACGCCTTGGAACGACAGCTGGTCAATGCCTTCCGTGAAAAGTTACGCGGCACAATTAATTTCGGACGCAGGGGGAGAATATATTTACAAGAAAAACACCTCTCACGGGGCCGAGCCGATTGGCCTGGAGACGGCCTACGGGCTGATCCGGGAAGCAGATATTTGGTTGAATGTCGGCATGGCTACCACGATGGATGAACTGAAAAACATGAATCCGAAATTCAAGGATGCAAAAGCAATTCGGCAAAAGAAAGTCTATAATAACAATTTACGCCTAAACCCCGGAGGAGGAAATGATTACTGGGAGTCGGGATCGGTTCATCCGGACATCGTACTCCGGGATTTAATAAAGATTTTACATCCGAAATTAATTTCGGAAGAACTATATTATTATAGACACTTGGAATAGCTTAGAATTTAAAGTTTAAGAGATAAAAGAACTTGTAACCTAACCTGTAATTCTATACATGAGCCGTAACACGATCATATTCACGCTTCTGATCCCCCTAGTCGTCATCTTGTTCGTATTTGACTTACTATCGGGAGACACAACACTTTCCGCAGGACAAGTATGGAATGTGTTCACGGGCAACGAAACCGACGAAACAACCCGTAATATCGTGCTGTCCATCCGACTGGTAAGGGTGATCGTGGCAATCTTGATCGGCGTGGCTCTCTCGATAAGCGGCTTACAGATGCAGACCGTGTTCCGAAATCCTTTGGCAGATCCCTATTTACTGGGAGTGAGTTCCGGCTCGGGATTGGGCGTTGCCTTTTTTATTCTAGGCGCACCCCTACTCGGGTTGGCACATTCCGGATTTTGGCAGTCCGTGGGAATTGTCGGGGCAGGATGGGGTGGCGCTGTTATGGTGTTGCTACTGATAGCAATCATCAGTCGTTACGTGAAAAATATTCTCGGTGTGTTGATCATGGGAGTAATGATCGGCTACATCGCAGGAGCCATCATACAGATTTTACAATACTTAAGTTCAGCGGAACAACTGAAAATGTTTTTCCTATGGTCGATGGGCTCCCTAGGACACGTTACAACCACGAAACTTCTTATCATGATTCCTGTGATTTGCGTGGGAATCATACTCGCAATCTATTGTATCAAAGCATTGAATCTTTTGTTGTTGGGAGAAAATTATGCTCAAACCATGGGATTAAATATTCGACGAGCCCGGACACTCATTTTCATATCGACGACATTACTCACCGGAACTGTAACCGCCTTTTGCGGTCCGGTAGGTTTTCTCGGGCTTGCCATTCCTCACGTGGCTCGAATGTTGTTCAATGATGCCGACCACCGGACGCTTTTACCGGGAAGTATATTACTAGGTATCATGGCCATGCTGCTATGTGATATTATTGCTAAAACACTCGTACTACCTATCAACTGTATCACCGCCTTACTAGGAATTCCGGTGATCATATGGGTAGTATATAAAAACCTTCGACCAGCATGATACAATTAGAAGCATTAACCTTAGGATACGGGCAACAAATTCTGCTGGACCACGTGTCTGCTAATTTGAACGGGGGCGGGCTAATCGCCCTGCTGGGACGTAACGGTAGCGGAAAAAGTACTTTACTACGGGCCACGGCCGGGCTAGGAACAATCAAGTCCGGGCGAATATTACTGGCAGGGAAAGACCTCGCCGAGTTGCGACCAGAGGAACTGGCTCGTACCGTCAGTTTCGTCACGACCGAAAAAGTACGGATTCCTAACCTGAAATGCCGGGATGTGGTTGCCCTCGGGCGGGCACCCTACACGAACTGGGTAGGACGTTTGCAACCGCAAGATCGAGAAATCGTTGCCAAATCCCTAGCATTACTCGATATGTCCGCCTACGCTGAACGAACGATGGACCAGATGTCAGACGGGGAATGCCAGCGAATCATGATCGCCCGAGCCCTCGCACAAGATACTCCCATCATCCTGCTTGATGAACCTACCTCTTTCCTGGACCTACCGAACCGTTACGAACTGGGGATTTTATTGCAAAAGTTGGCTCACAAACAAAACAAATGTATCCTTTTTTCAACCCACGAACTCGACATCGCTCTCACGCTCTGTGATTCCATCGCCTTGATTGACCATCCGCATTTACATTACCTGCCCACACGACAGATGATCAACAGCGGTCATATCGAACGCCTGTTTCGTAACGAGACTATCACGTTCGATCCGAAAGAATTGCGCATTCGTATACGATGAAAGGCCTCGAAACAGTAGGCGTTAAACCTGTCATTTATTGTCGATAATCATATAAAATTGAGTATCTTTGTTCTATTATTATCTATAAACGAATGCGCATGAGTGAGAAAATTTACCCCATAGGTATCCAGAATTTCGAAAAGATTCGGAAAGAAGGTTATTTCTACATTGACAAAACTGCCTTGATTTACCGACTGGTAAAAACGGGTAGTTATTATTTTCTCAGTCGCCCGCGTCGTTTTGGCAAGAGCCTCTTAATCTCAACATTGGATGCCTATTTTCGAGGAGAAAAGGAGTTATTTAAAGGATTAGCTATTGAGAAGTTGGAAAAAGATTGGGTGCAACGTCCGGTGTTGCATATCGATCTGAATATCGGAAAATATGATGCCCCCGATAGCTTGGATAAAATATTGAACGAGGCTCTCGTCAAGTGGGAATCGGTGTTTGGCACGGGTGCCGGAGAAAGTACCCTGGCCCTACGCTTCAAAGGAGTTGTGGAACGAGCCTACAAACAATCCGGACAACGGGTTGCCATCCTTGTCGACGAGTACGACAAACCCCTGTTACAAGCCATCGGCAACGAGGAGCTTCAACGGGAATACCGCAACACGTTGAAACCTTTTTACGGGGTACTTAAAACGATGGACGGGTGTATCCAGTTTGCCATGCTGACGGGAGTGACCAAATTCGGTAAGGTAAGCGTGTTCAGTGACCTGAACAACCTGGAAGATCTTTCCATGTGGAATGAATACGTTACTCTTTGCGGTGTCAGCAATCAAGAAATACATGAAAATTTAGAAGAAGAACTACATGAATTTGCCAAGGTTCAAAATATGACATACGATGAAGTCAACGCTGAACTGGGAAAATGGTATGACGGGTATCACTTCACGCATAACTCTATCGGCATCTACAATCCGTTTAGTCTACTCAACGCATTCAAGCGGAAAGATTTCGGCAATTATTGGTTCGAAACGGGTACACCAACCTATCTCGTAGAGCTACTGAAACGCAATCATTATGATCTGGAACGCATGGCCAACGAGGAAACCAGTTCCGATGTCTTGAACAGCATTTACGGTGACGAACAACCCATCCCCGTGATCTTCCAGAGCGGGTACCTCACGATAAAAAGCTATGATAAAGAATTCGGACTATATCGCCTAGGATTTCCAAATAAAGAAGTGGAAGAAGGTTTTATCAATTTCCTGATGCCTTTTTACACCCGGTTCAACAAAATTGAAGCTCCATTTGAAATACAAAAATTCGTCCGTGAAATACGTGCAGGACAACTGGAGGCCTTTTTTAATCGATTGAAAAGCTTCCTGGCCGATACTCCTTACGAACTGATCAGCGAGCAGGAAAGGCATTATCAAAACGTGCTTTTCATCATCTTCAAATTGGTCGGTTTCTACACGGAAGTCGAGTACCACACTTCCGAGGGACGCGTGGATCTCGTGTTGAAAACCAAGGAGTATATCTACATCATGGAGTTTAAACTGAATGGTAGTGCCGAGGAAGCTTTGCAACAAATCCATGACAAGCATTACGCTCTACCATTCCAATCAGACAAGCGCAAGATATTTAGAATTGGGGTAAACTTCAGTTCGAAAACAAGGAATATCGAGAAATGGATCGTGGAATCTTGACGTACGAATTCATCCCGCCAAGAGACAACGCAGAAATAGATTCTATTCCACGAATTATTTCTTGGCGATGACTTTCAAAATCAAGAAACCTGGATTCCAAGTTTCCGGAAGTTCTTCGGGTGACCGAAAAGGACAAACACATCCTTTTCGACAAAAACGGTTTCATCAGACGGATTATTCATCACCAATGATTTATCGATTTTAGCATCATAGCGTTTTAAAGCAATCAATTTTAAGCCGAATTCTTCCTCGAATTTCGCATCACCTAATTTCCGCCCGATGAAACGAGACGGTATTTCCCACTCGATGATCAAATGATCGTCATCAACAACGTAAGAATCTATGGTTGTCCCCAATTCTACTTTTGTCGCGAAAAAATCGGCATATTCCCATTCCGGATTGATGGTTTCCGTTATTCCCATAGACTTTAGAATCACCTTATGCACCGGTGAAATGGCCCGAGCCACGATACGTTTCACGCCAAACTGTTTCAATAACGCAATGACAAACAGGGATGTCCCAAAATCTTTCCCGAATACAACGAACACCACGTCTACTTCTGTCAAAGGTAACGTTTGTAACGCCTGTTCATTTTTCACATCCAATGCCACGGTATTCGTGATGGAATCCTTGTATAAATTAATCTTACTGATGTCGGAATCCACTCCCAACACTTCGTTTCCCCGTTTGGTCAGACGCTGCGATAGTGCAAGTCCGAAATTACCTAATCCAAATACGATACACTTCATAATAATTTTCAATTGATTAAACGATTACGGTTTCATCGGGATACGTGTAAAGTTTTACTTCCTGATGACGAATGAAACAAGCCAAAAGGGTGATTAAACCTACACGACCGACAAACATAGTGAGAGCAACGACCATTTTACTTGCCACGCATAAATGGGGTGTCAAATCAAAAGTCAACCCCACCGTTCCCAAAGCTGAAACAATCTCAAAAACAGCCTGAGTCAAGGTTGCCTTCGGTTCTAAAACCACGATAACAAAAACAGCCAGAATGATCCACAGGATAGAAAGCATGATGATTGAATGTGCCCGGTTCACGTTCTCCCGAGTTAATTGACGATGCGCGATGACAACCCGATCGTTCCCCAGGAGATTCGCCCATATATTTTTTAAGGCAATCACGAAGGTAGTCACCTTGATACCACCTCCCGTGGACATCGGAGCCGCACCAATCCACATTAAGGCAATCGTGAGAAGGATTGTCGGAACGTGCAGCATGGGCATATTCACGTTGTTAAAACCTGCTGTACGAGGGGTGACGGCTGCCATAAAAGAAGTGGCAAATTTTCCCGTAAATGACATTCCATCCAACACGTTATGATTTTCAAATATCCAGAACAAGGCCGTACCCACAACAAGTAAGATTAAAGTGGTCGGTAGCACGATACGCGTTGTCGTACTCACGATACGGGGTTCGTAAACCACCTTGTAATTCATTCCCAACAAGCATTTGATCTTATTCCGAATACCGTAATGCAGGAGCCGCCCGTAATTGAACAAGATCGGGAATCCGATACCACCAAATATAATCAAAAAAGCCAGAATAACCTGCAAGCCATACAAATGCCTGATCAAAGGATCATAGAGATTACCCGGCAACGTGGAGAATCCCGCATTACAGAAAGCCGAAACGCCATGAAACAGGGCAAAAAAGAGTTTATTGTCAATTCCCACCACATCTTGTACTTGCACATAGACAAGGTAAACACCTATCCCCTCAATGATAAACGTAGTTAGGATGATGTACACGACCGTCCGGAAAATATCGCTCAAAGAGGCCTCATTCAACAGATTTTTCATCATGAACTGATCATGAAAAGAAGTCCCGCTCAAAAATGACATGGCAAAAAAGCTGGTAAAAGTCATCACTCCGATTCCCCCGACCTGAATCAACATGAGTAGCACGACCTGCCCGGTCAACGTGAAGGTGGTTCCAGTATCAACGACGGTCAACCCGGTCACGCACACGGCACTTGTCGAGGTAAACAAGGCATCCGTGAAGCTAATCCCCTCGTACGTGGCATTAGGTAATCTCAGTAAGACTGCCCCGAACAAGATGATGAACAAAAAACTCGCGGCAAAAAGAACTTCCGCTTTTACCCGACTTCGTAGGACAACAAATAGCTGTTTCGAAAGTTGTATGATACTCAATAGTAATACCACGCCATACGTCAGAATCCGTTCGACTTTGAAAAGAAAGGGATTGGTTGCCTCGAAATCCGGTCGGTCAAAATGTTTGGAAAACAAGGTCAAGGCAAACAGAAAAAGTAATACCAACACTTCTATCCAGAATCCTTTTTCCGCTCGTAGTAGCCTGAAATTAAACAAAAACCGCAACAAACCAAGAACCACGAAAAGGCGTATGATAGCCCGATAGGTATAATATATCTCATGAGAATAATCAGCCGGCATATCAAAGCCGAAGCGATAAATGACTAAAATAATCGCAAGAAAAGAGGCCAGAAATAACAACACATTACTTACCAGCTCGACAATCTGTTTTACAGACCTATAAATTTTTCTCGCCCGATAACGAAGTTCCACTGAAAACATAACACCAACTTTTTTAATAAATAACGTTAAGTGATGATTTCAGGTTACACAAATTGTCAATAATTATTTACCCCGCTAGGTACCAAGCCTACAAAAACAGACTCCACCACAATTATTTCATAAATACAAAGTAAACAGCCAGCACCAAACAAACACAAGCAGCCAAGTGATTCCATTGAAAAGTTACGCCTTTGAAGAAAAGCATGGAGAAAATAATGAAGATGGTTAACGTAATCACTTCCTGAACCACCTTTAACTGCATCAGGGAAAAAGGTCCCCCGTTTCCAATGAATCCCAAGCGATTAGCCGGAACCTGGGCACAATATTCGAATAAAGCGATACTCCACGAAAACAGGATTACCCCGAAGAGAGGCCAGTTGTCAATCCATTTCATTTCTTGTAATTTCAAATGGCCATACCAGGCAAAAGTCATGAACACGTTTGAAACGATCAATAATAATATCGCATAAAGTCCTTGCATACTGTATTTATTTATCTATTTATAACCTTTCAGAAAACGCCACAAAAATACAAATTCCAAAAGAAATTCATGGGATGGAGCACAAATATTATATTGCTCGACAATTCTTCCATCATTCATTCCATAAGGAAACTAATAGCACACTATATTGAAATATTTACAAATAAAATTTCCGTATTTTTGTGAAAAATATGAAGAACAATGAATAATTACAAGTATGTATGCACGTTGCTACTAGGATGGATAATGTGCATTGTATTGTTTTCAGCCTGCAAAAAGGATGTTTACGCTCCAAACAAAAATGAACCGGCAGAAGATGTTTTTGATTTTGCTACCACGGTTGATAAAAAACTGGACATTGATTACGGCATGAAAGGTAACAAAGCCGTATTCGAGGTGTTTACCGAAGATCCCATTGTCATAGAAAATGGAAAAGCTAAGAAAAAAGAAAATGTAAAGTCCATTTTAAAAGCTTACACGGACAATGCTTGCAAATATTCCGGTATTGTAAATCTCCCGACAGCCTGCACTAAAATCTATCTTTACTCGGAAAATTATATTTTACCGACCAGCGTGGAAATAGAAGTTGACAACTCGGATATTAAATTCAATTTAGAGGATTATAAAGATCACCTTCGTTCGTCCACATCACAATCCACCTCTCAATCCATAGCCGCAAACAAAAGTTTGTCCAGAGTGAACTCGGCAAACAACCCGTACAATATCCAATTTCTCGGGGGATATAATACTAATGGATTACCAGATTATATTCTAGGTGAAATACACAATGGAGAACTGTACCCGATGCCTGCTGTCATCCCTGAAGGGCTAGTAAATCGCCTAAACAACATTTTAGTAGCTCAGGATAATTCACACCTGGCCGTATCAACAAAAGTCATCAACACAAATATCGTGAAAGATGCAAGAATCAAACTGACATTTCTAGGAGAAGCTGCCGCTTACCGGAATGTTATCGGCTACTATTATTACAATACAAAAAATCCTCCAAGCGGGGAAGAATTAGAATTCCAACCTAAATATGTCGCTTTCCCAAATTGTTCTACCTGGGGATGGGATGCAGGAATCACAGACAATTATATGCCCCCGTTATATCCCGGCTACCAGATACAACTTAAATATTTTGACAAAAACGGAAAAGAGAGCGATATATTCCCGGCAGGAACCACCATCGGATGGTTTATGTTACCCGACGCATTTGAAGTCGGATCATCCGGCGGCAACAAAGTCAATCTCATGAGTCCTAGGCACGGAATCAGGTACTCCAATAATGAATTCAATTATGATTGCAAAAGCGTTTGCATAAGCCTGTATGACGAAAAAAGCAAAACCACGGTAAACGGCTTCGAAGATGGTGGTGACAATGACTACAGGGATGTTCTATTTTACCTGAACTCCACACCGGAAGAAGCCATTTATGACCCGAACAAACCAACAACCGACCCGGATGAAGAATACCCTCCCCTTGAAAGCGACCCGCTAGAAGGTACATTGGTATTTGAAGATTTATGGCCCAGCCAAGGAGATTATGACATGAATGACGTTGTCCTTACGTACCATACGGTTTTCACTACCGATAAAGATAATAAAATCACGGGGATCAAAGACATATTTACTCCGATCCATTCCGGAGGGGTTTTAAAAAGTGCTTTTGGCTACCAGCTAGATATGGACAAAAATAATATCAGCAATGTCAAGATCGATAACGCATCATCAACAGCCATTCAGAATAGTGGTATGGAAGTTAACCAGGAGCTACCGACATTCATGTTGTTCGATGATATCCAGCAAGCCGTTAAAAATGGTCCGATAACTGTTGTCCTCGAATTGAAGGGGAACAAAACGATACATGAAATCTCAAGGAAAAAACTCTACAACCCATTCATCTGTGTCAACACCAAAGGTTTTAACGCAACAAGCAAAGAGGCTCGTCGGGAAATCCATCTCACGAACTATCCCCCGACCCCGTTTGCCAATTTATCATTCTTCGGACGTAATAATGATAAAAGCTCATTGGATAAAGGAGGAAATCCTATCGGCCCCAATTACTATGTCGCCGAAGATAATTATCCCTTCGCAATAGATCTTCCTATCACGGATTACCAAATACCGGACGAAAGTGTAAAAATTGACAAGTTCTACCCGGAGTTCAGCAAATGGGCAAAAAGTAAGGGTGTAGAAAATCCTAATTGGTATAGATTCCCGACCCATAAATAAATTAAGATAGAATTACAAATGATTTCAGAGACAGCTTCCGGTCTCTGAAATCATTATACATACACACTTCTAAAGAACTTCCCATATTTAGCTTTAGCAAATCCTCTATATAAAAAAATAAGAATTTG
>OGRA01003225.1_pt1 | contig 12616 bp, 23 predicted proteins | sample 1553351 | NCBI WGS metagenome assembly OGRA01 (sample SAMEA2580056, study PRJEB22360) | human gut metagenome | biome: human gut; feature: human-associated habitat; material: faeces | place: Denmark | collected 2008/2010
AAGATTTTGGCAAAGACGTTGACAAGCCACTGACAGAACTGCGTGAAGAACTACTCTCAAATCAAACGTGGATAGAAACGCTATCGACGAACAATCACATCGACGAGAGCGAATCGAGGCTCTATATCGAGGCTTATATCCGTAAACTTCAAAACGAGGGTATTGCAAGAAAAAGCGTCAGCGATGCACAAAAACACTTTGCCAACTGGTTAAGAATTGAATTAAAACGAGCACGAGATGAGCAATCCGGAATCCATCAAAAACCTAATTCCAAGACCAAACAGGAGCGATATGCAGAGTTTGCAGAAGCCATCGCCGCCAAGCTGGCAGCGGGAGATACTGGTAACCTACAAGACGGGGGAGAATCTGCTCTGCCTTTTTAGCCCCGACAAGCAGACGGAATACTGCAAAAACGAGGAGCGTTGTTTCACCGGACATGCACCGAGTATTGCAAGAGTTGCCCGGACATTTGGAGATAGCGTAGCTGAATCATGGCTGTCCATACAGCTCTTTGAACTCGCAGAATTTTCAAAAGTTCGAAATGGCATGGAACCAGCAGATTTTATCGAACTGGCACGGACAATTATCTTAGGCTATGGCGGTTTTAAGCTCACCGAGTTCATGGTATTCTTCCTGCGATTCAAACAAGACAAATACGATCAATTTTTCGGCACTTTTACTCCGGGTACAGTGACAAAGTCATTGAAAAAATTTAATTCTGACAGGGAGAATCTATTGCGGTTCTATGAAGACAAAAAAAGGCAGGAGGAAAGGAAACGGGAATGGGAGCTGCGTGAAAAGGAGAAAGCGACACCCGGTCAGATTCAAGAAATTATCGACAAACACAGCAAAAAGGAAAGTTAAGTATGAAAGACATAGAGCTTTACAACGATTCGTTCCAGAATTATAAAGTCTATTGGCTGCCAAAAGCCCAGCAACCACGCATGGTATATCGACGGAGACAACAAGAACGGCGAGGCTTATACGAGTGAAGAAAGATTGAATGTGAAACATTAAATATTGATTATTATGGAAACTTTGGATAATGAAGGGTGGATAAGGATTGCTGATTGCATTCCTCCCGTTAACGAAAAGGTGAAATTACATACCGGTGACTATGAATATACTGGCACTGTAGATAAAGATGGTGAAGTTTGGGTGTGTTTAGGTTTAAGTGACGAAGAAGAGTATTACAGCAATTTAGATGATGGATATATTACACATTGGAAACCAAAATAAGTAAAGCTATATCCCTACTCCACTCCGGCTATTTGAAAGAAGCATTAGCTATATTCTCTACTTTTCGAGTTGGTTTCTCCAAAGAAGAACACAGGATTAATTATGGAAATAAATAAAATAGATACACTATGCCGATAAGCGAAGTACACAATATGGATTGCATGGAATACATGAAGGATATACCCGATAAATTCTTCGATTTAGCTATCGTTGATCCGCCCTATGGATTGGACAAGAAAAGTACACGAGGATGCGGTAAGTTGAAGAGAATTAGTCTCAACAAGTTCGGTATCGATTGGGATAAAGCACCGGAGCCGGAATATTTTGAAGAATTGTTCAGAGTATCTCGCAATCAGATAATCTGGGGAGGAAATTACTTTGACCTTCCTCCATGCAGATGTTTCGTTTGTTGGGACAAATCACAACCGTGGGAGAACTTTTCTCAATGTGAGTTCGCTTGGACTTCCTTTGATAAACCGGCCAAATTATTTTCTCTGAATAGCGGATTCGGAAGCGGTGATAAGAAACGGATACACCCGACGCAAAAACCGATAAAACTCTACGCTTATTTATTGGAAAAATTGGCTAAAAAAGGAGATAAAATACTTGATACCCATTTGGGAAGCGGAAGCAGTCGTATAGCAGCGTATAAACTGGGTTATGACTTTTATGCTACCGAAATATCCCCAGAATATTATTGCCGGCAAGAAGAACGATTCAGACAAGAATGTCTCGGTGAATATAAGACTCCTATTGGTACTATCATACAACAGAACATTTTCAACATATAAGTTATGAAAAAAGAATCACCAACAGAACCCCTAGAAGACATTGTATCGGAGATACTGTCTCATAAGCCGACAATCGGGTTACACGACCTGTTAATCATTTTCGACAGCCATAAGAAAGTATGGCAATGTTATTTCGAAAATGTTTCCGGCGTAGGCATGGATAGAGATTTGAGAAAGGCATTATTAGAGTTAATGGAAATAAGAGTAAAAAGTATACGGATATGAGAGAAACCGAACTTATGAAAGGAGGAGAGCAATGAACGAAAAAACAATTGAAAAGAGTTTCGATGAGTACATGAAAAAGAATTATACAGAAAATTATCTGTCTGATTACAAAAGAGAAGTCATCGACAACCAACGTTGCGATTTCGCAAACGGCGTGGAATACTATCTGAAAAACACATGGCATGATAAGAGCGAAATTCCGGAATACGGCAGGAAGATATTAGTGAATACGAAATCGTATGGCTTATTTGTCGGAGGGAAAAAGCTATCGGAAAAAGATTACAAAACCTTTGTCAAAGAGGCAGAGGTAGAAAGTTGGGCATATGTAGAAGACTTGTTACCAAATAAACAGGAGAAATAAAAGATGAAAGCATCTGAATGTAAATGTATAATATGTGGTGAACAAGCTGTTGCTTTTTGGCCATTTATTGACCTAGATATTCCAGCGAAGCCTTATTGCAGAAAATGCCTTGACAAGACTAAAATGAAAGTGTTAATGGAAGAAATAGGTTATACAAAAAAGAAAAGAATATGACAGTACAAGAATTGATTGACGAACTTGAAAAAGTGGAAGATAAGTCAAAACTTATTAAAGTAGCTTCGCTTTATGAGACTAATGATATAAATCGTACAGTTAATAGCGATTATGTATTTATAATTTGGATTTAATTAATGGCGATTGAAATATGAAGAAAATAATGTTCAATGATAAATACAGACTCACACAAGCAGTATTTGAATGTAGAAAAACACAGACAAGGCGAATAATTCCAAAAGATTTCTTCTCCCTAACATGGGATAAAAGAGACGACACATTGGTGTATGAAAACAGTATGGGTGATTTTATTGATATTCGAAATAGCAAGTATGCTTTATGCAAAGCTGGTGAGATTGTCGCTGTGGCACAAAGCTACAATTCCTTTTACAATGATGAGTGCAATCCCAATTTATTCCCAAACGGTGTAGGCTGGACAAATAAAATGTATGTGAAGCCGGAGCTAATGCCACACCAAATCCGCATAACCCATGTACGTGTTGAACGGTTACAAGATATTTCAGATGAAGATTGTTTGAAAGAGGGAATAATAAAGGGGCAATGTGGTAGTGCAGATACTCATTTTATGGACGCATACTATGTTCCAAATGATAAACAACCTTATTGTACACCGCAAGATGCCTACGAAATTCTAATTGATAAAGTAAGCGGTAAAGGCACATGGGAGAGAAACCCCTATGTATTTGTGTATGATTTCGAACTGGTAAAGAAATGGAAATAGATAAAATAGAGGCATTTGATTATATGCTCCACCTTTTTGAAGAGTGGCGAGATAATCATGAAACGATTAAGGGCAAGCCGTTTCCTAAACTTACAGCCATGAAGCTGCTGTTTTTGGCTGCTGCTCCTAAGAAAGATGGGGGCGATGACCTTTTGGATATATTCGATAATTTCTATGCTATGCCATATGGCCCGGTAGAGATTGATGTATATAATGCGATTCAGGAAGACAAACTTCCTTCGTTTTCGGTTAAATATCGTAGTATTGAACCAAGAGAAAGTGCGGAACCATATAACGCAAAAAGATATAATGAAAAATTTTATCACAGAGTAAGAAATGCGGTAAATGACCTGAAAGAGAAAAACGAAAAATTGGTATTACTAAATGCTTTTGAACTAGTAGAGATTACTCATAGATGGTCTAGTTGGAATCGGGCGATGGATTTTGCTGAATTTATGAAGCAATTGAGTGCCAAGATGTCTATTGATTCTATTAGGGATTCAAGCAAGATATTCGATTTAAAATGAAATATAATCATGGAAGGGAAAGAAGTAGGAGTATAGATGAAAGGGAATGCCTGTACATTCCCATAGAAAGCGAAATCACGCACTTTTCTTATCGCTCACCAAGAACGAAAAGTATTTAGACCTTTTAGGGTAAATCTTTTTACCGTTCTTGATGATATAACGGCAGAATATGCGGATTTTCCCACTTTCATTTTGAACTTGATCTTTCACATTAACACCTCCTTTCCGTTTTGCCTGCCGACCTGTATCGACAAGCTATAAGTTGCACCCTGTCAAGTGCAACTAAAAAAAGCCCAAAGTTACAGGACATTGGGCTTAATGTCTTTCTCACACGAGAATGGACAAGATGATGGCGAATGACAGTTCGCCGGAAAGGAGGTGTTAATGTTCCGAATCAAGTTCGATGCAAATCGACTTCGATATTTAGTTATCAAATATCAAATTAACTCTTTTAATAGTTTAGTTAACATTGTTGTATTATGAGTAAAAAGAAAATCTACATCTCCCTACCCATTACTGGCAGGGACTTCGATGAAGTGGAAAGTGAAATACTATACGTTTCGGGAGTCCTCGAAATGAAAGGATACCGTGTCGTCACACCGATAGACTTCGATGTAAACCCCGATTTGGACAAACCCTATCATGAACTTCTGGGAAACGATATAAAGGCTCTTATGGGATGCGATGAGGTATGCCTTTGCCCCGGTTGGGAAAAATCCAAAGGCTGCCAGTTAGAAAATTTCGTGGCCCAACTATGGGATAAGGAGATAATGGAATTTGAATAATTAAGCGTATGATTATGGAAAGAAAAGTAGGAGAAATATTTGAGTACAACGGTGAGTGGTATCAGTGCGTAGAGCAACCAAAACAATATGATTGTGCCACTGTTTTTGAATTATGTGCTTTTAGTGCTGTTGGTAATTGCGAACTTGATAAATGTAGTGGAACTTATAGAAGTGACAGTAAATCTGTAATCTTCAAGAAACTTGAAAAGGTCGGAGATCCTATTAGGATAGAGAATAAATCATACCAGAAAATAAAGGTCCCTGGTGCTCTTTGTGATCATTGTGCTTTTTATGATAATTTTTCAAGAAACTGCAAATTGAGTTACTATATAAATCATTATCCTGCATATTCATGCCTCACAAATGAAATGTTTGTAGAAATTAAATAAAACAAAGAAAATATGGGAGAAAAGAAATTAAATCTTAAACCCTTTGACCTTGAAGCAGCCAAAGCTGGCAAGCCAGTATGTACAAGAGACGGAAGAAAGGCGAGGATTATTTGCTTTGACGCAAAATGTAATAAACCAATTGTTGCTTTAATATACGATTGTAATAAAGAAACTGTTTTGCAATATCTTGAAAATGGTAGATTTTTTGTCGACCAGATTGATAAATACGACCTCATGATGTTCCCCCAGAATAAAGAGGGGTGGGTGAATGTATATAAATCATATAATGTAGGAAAGAAAATCCCTTGCATGGCAAGTATTTACCCGACCAAAGAGGAAGCAAAAAAATCTTCCGTAGTAGGATTTGACTATGTTGATACCGTTAAAATCGAGTGGGAGGAGTAAGTTATGTGGATAGCAAGAGACGAAAGTGGAAAATTGTTTATGTACTCAACTAAACCATTTAAACGTAAGTATACATGGATTTAGAGACAAAAATACTACTGTTGTTGTATTAAGTGACAGTTTATTCCCAGAAGTAAAATGGGAAGATAAAGAACCAAGAGAGTTGATATTGAAATAATTATGTAAGACGAATAAATCTGATATATATATTTTAACAAATAAAGGCATTAAAAATGATTGTTTTATTAACTGGAATACGTATATTTGCAACGTCATATCGTTTGATATGAAAATTTAAGGGTTTTACCTTGAACCTTGAACATGCGCATTAAGCGCGATTACAATGGGCATTATGCCAGATTTATACTAAGCCATCTATTGTGGGATGGCTTTCTTTATTTTTATTATTTCATTTATGGCAAAGACAGTAGTAGTTTTAGTAGATGGGCAGAACCTGTATTATAGTCTGCAAGAGATGAGTATTATAGAGAAAGAAGTTGATTGGACGGTATTATTCAATTCAATGATTGATGCCGGAGAAGAACTTATACGAGCCTATTGGTTCAGGCCAGCCAAAATACTTGATACGTATTATACGGAAACCAATATTCGTAATTCAATTGTATACAAGAAATATAGGACCCATCTTGAAAATTATAAAAATGGTAAATTTTCCGCTATACCTAAGACAGTACAAGATAGTGTGAATAGTGAATGCTCTTCAATTTTGGAATGGATTAAAAAGCAAAAGGAGAAATTTGCCAATATAGAATATGCCTACGATCAATTATGTCTTGAACATGATAATATAGAAATGGTTAAAACAGGAGTTTTAAAAATTGATCCATATAAACATACTTATGTTGGTGAAAAAGGAGTTGATATTTCACTAGCTGTGAAAATGATTTCCCTTAGTGTTGGTAAAAAATGTGATAAAATTATTCTTGTCAGTGGAGACTACGATTATTCAGAAGCAATAAGGTTTGTTAAAGACAATATGACAAAAATTAATGTAGTAAAATTCCATAAAGGCTATCCACCGAGGAATCGTAGCATGTCAAGAGATCTTAGTGTACTTGCCGATAAGGTCGTAGATGTTTATGAAACCGACCTTAAAGGGAAATATAAAAAGGTATAATTACCCTCTTTTTTAGGTATAGAGCTGCCTACGGGCAGATTTCCTTTTTTTTCGATGCTATCTCAAATTTTATTTTGAGATAGCTTTTTTATTTTATAAACCTTATAAAATTATATAAGACAATAAATAATGAAACGAATCATTGAAGAGATAGTTAAGATTGAAAATAAAGTTGAACAGTTAAAATTGTTTTGATATGGACATCGAAATATTGAAAGAGGAATACAGCCGCAAGATGGAGAAGGCTCTGAGAAGGGGCTACTTCGATCTGTTTGACAACTTACGAAGGCAATACGACCGGCTACTGCAAACCCGTGAGCAAGTCACGGCAAAAACAATCACAGACACCATGAGCAAAGAGGACAAAGAGAAATGTAATCGCCTCCTGAGAAAAATCCCAGTGTTGGCGGACATTGCAGAATCCTCCGCCGTCGATTTACTTTCACTACTGAAAAAATACGACGGCACTGTTACCCTTCCTATGCTGGAAGAACTGCGGGCGTTCAACCACATCGCCCGTGACCTACGATCCATTATAGACCGTGTAGGCGACGAATCTTTTGCCATTTCTTTTGGAGATACATGTGACAGGGTGAACGAGTGTATAGATGATATTTTCACTAATAATCAAAATCACTAACATGGGAAAAGTTTATATTGAAGATGACAAGTTAATTGTCAAAACTGACAATGGGATTATAAAAAGCGATGGTACATTTTATGCCGAACTTGAATCTTCTAAAATTTACACTATTGATGCTTATTCTATCTCATTCCTACTTACTGCCATAAATAAAGTGGGTGCTATTTATGTGAATGATTTGATATATCCAGAAAACCATGTTTATAGGATATTTACAAATGAGGCATTGAAAAGTGAGATTGACAAGTTAAAAGACCAATTGAATGAATACAAGTGTTTGTTACAAGAAAACGAAAATCTTAAAAGAGAAATTGGAAGATTAGAGATAATAGAGCATGATAATAGAGCATCTATTAAAAAGCTGGAATTATTGACCGATAAGATAAAAGAATATAATTCCAATCCAAAAATATTTTGGGAAAGAATTAAAATGTAATGAACAGATATTCATGGAAAAAGAAGAAATTAAATATAAAATAGCCTATTACGAAGCTGAGCGAGATAGAAACTTAAAAATACACTGTCCACGGGTGGCTGCAAAATTTCAGAGAATGATAGACAAACTGAAAAAAGAGATTTCATCAAAAAAACAATAAGGTAAACAAATGGCAACCACGTACGCCGACATATCAAGAAACATCATTAGTTTTACAAAAAATATCTTGTATGAAAACCATTCCTTTCTCGGGTATAGTATTAGACACCTCAAATCCACAAGACGGGCAGTTGACCGCTATGGTAAATCTCCGGCACACTTCCACTGGATCTATATCTCCGACTGGTGTGAATAAGAAAATATATACTATTTCCAATCATAGGGAACTCATCTATATTCATAAAGGTAATGGTTATGAAAATTGGATTACTTTCGATGGAAGAATTATCTACTATGAAGCATATCGTTATGGCAATGACAATGTTGTGAGACCCATGTACTACTACGATGGGGAAAGTTCAGAAACAAAAATTGGAGTTCCTATTTATCAAATTGATAGCTTAAATGATATAACCTCCGTTGGAAACACCCTTGTTGTATCGACAGACGATGGTATTTTTTATTTCTTGTGTTATCTGTATGGATCATCTGGCACATACGTTTACAAAGATATTTCTATAAATGAAGATGATATAACTGTAAAAATCAACCAGACAGAACGGTCTGTTTATAGAAAAAACAAAATAAGTTTCCCTTATGATGTTGTGGCCGGATATGTTGCTTGTAGCGGTGAAACCCCAAAAGGAGAAATCTATGAGCCCATCGATAAGCTAAAATCCGATGGATGCATTCAAAACGTATCGCTTATTCGTTGGGCTGTCAGAATGTATGACGGAACACATATTTTACATTCAGCACCTATTCTATTAATGGTTCGCATGCCCATAGGTATTCATGGATTCATGGATAGTGATTATAAAAGCAGATCCGTTTCTGCCGATTATGCCTATTATAAAATTAAGATAGACATAACCATTCCAAAAACATTAAAAGAGTCAGATATATATAAGGGGATAGACGTATTTATGGCAGAGATTCCATACTACGACGATACCGACACCTATAAGAACGATTTACAGGCTATAAAAGTAGGAGATAATTATTCTTTTGGAGGTGACCCTTTCTACACAAGTGACGAAAAACTACGGGAGCGAATATTAGAGACTGCCAATTTCTACCGCATTGCGCAATACGATTTCGATAGCGATAAATTCAACGGCAATACCCTTTCAGATATACCCGATTTATCTGACATATTAAAAAATCTCGTGTATCAGCCCGCATTGACAGACGATACCTATTCTCATAATAAGCTCATTGCCGAAAAAATATTTGATTATAATAGCAAGTTGCACATTTCAGGTACGTCCCAAAAATTATATGATGGCTATCCTGTCGAAATGTTCATATCCTACGCCGGTTCAACAGTAGACGTCATAAGATACATTTCAAAAACCTATATAAAGACCGAAGCTGGAACTTCTATCGTGGTGCGCGACCAAGACCTATCCGACGGAGAAAGTCTGTTGTTATTGTCTCCCTATATAACTTATCCTGATTCACGGGCTTATCAAATGGAAATAACCATTATCTATGAATCCGAGGAAACACGTTATCTTTATTCGGCCAAGTTCGATTTAAAACCACATGATTTCTTGAACCTGTCCTATTATCTCCCCACAGGAGAGATAAATCCGATAACAATTTCAGGTACAGTAATAACAGAAATACCGGAGGCTCCCCAATCTTCGAATAACATCGAGTCAACCCCAAACAAACTTAAAGTCTCCGCCACAGACAACCCATTCATATTCCCAGTAGAGCAAACCTATACCGTCGGAAATGGCAAAATCATAGGATTGGCAGCCGCTACCCCTGCGCTATCACAAGGACAATATGGTCAGTTCCCATTGTACGTTTTTACCGACGAGGGTATATATATGTTACAAGTTGGAGCGGGAGAAGTAATATATACGAACTGTTTCCCGGTATCAAGGGATATTTGCGACAATCCCGATTCCATTATATCTCTTGATAACGCTGTGGCTTTTACCTCCGATAGAAAATTATTTGTTCTTTCCGGCTATTCTGCTAAATCAATTTCCGACTCTCTCGAAGCTGATTATATTCCCAACCCAGCACACGTATATATGGAAGGGATAGAAAATGTATTGACCGAGCCTTTGTTGGCATACAATTATCCTTTTGGTGAGCTTATCATAAAAAATACAGAAGCAAATACTGCCTTTATTTACGATCTTCAACGAAAAATATGGAGACAAAGAAAAATGAAAGCCTACTATTTTATACCGTCGTATCCGGTTTGTTATGCCGTATCCGATGAAGATGAAGTATATGATTTATCCCAAGAGTCCAACCAGTTACAAAATGTTACCATTTGTACAGCTCCCATAACACTAGGAACACCGGGATTCAAAAAAATAGAACGCTCCATTTTGCGTATGTTGGCCGGAGGACATTTTTCTATTTCCATATATGCATCCAATGATAACAAAACATTTTATAAGGTCATATCAGTAAACATAAACAGCGATACGCTGTTATCTGATATTCTACTCCCTAGAATACCGTCATCTTGGAGGAACTTCTATCTATTTATAGAAGGCGATATGCTTTCCGATTCAACCATTACAAGATTAGATATACAGGAAAAAAATACATTTAATACCAAGTTAAGATGAAAAGATATGTATTTCACTATACTGCAGAAAAAATATTGTCCGAAGTAAAGAATATTACAACTATGCTTGGAGCCTCTCGGCGAAATGAAGATGGGAGCACTCAATTAGTGTCATTATCCCTTACCGAAGACGATGATTTATTATTTCAGCGATTTTTAAAAGATGCACATGCCTATATGCAAAATAAACTGGTTGCCTATATCATAGAACCAGAAGATGACGAAAGGGAAATGAGTCAAATTGATATATGTGATTTAGACCCAGATAATAGACTTTCAGACGACGATTTAAGGTTGTACCGTCTTTGTTATCCATGCCAGATGAATGAAGATATACCAGATACATCTATCTGTGTAGCCGATAATTATATATTGCAGTTCCTGATAAATTACATAATATATCGCTGGCTCATGATTAAAAATCCACAAGAAGCAATGGTATATAAAACTCTTTCCGATGATAATGCAGATAATGTAGTATCTTCATTAAGCCGGAGAAAATCTGGGAAAATACGCAGAAGAATACACCCGTGGTAGAAAAAAATGAGAACCTTATTTAATATTCTTTCTTATTTTTCTTTCAAGAGCTCTACGATTTCTTCGGTTTATAGCGAGATTAGAGGACAAAGAGTTTAGTTTATCCTTCTCTTCTGGCGAAAGCAGGTTATAAACCTCTTTCCTCGACTTGCCGGAACATATGGCTCGGAGGATTCTAGCTATATCCATATATTATATTAGTTTCCTACAATGTTCGCATAAAAATTTTTTAGCTACCCGATACATTTTCTGTCCTATTTTTCCGCTAAGATATGCTACTTCTTCTCCCCACGGATTGAGATCGAAAGCTTTCGCTATATGCATTTCCAAATGTTTTCGCTCATGACAAAACGAATTCATAAACTCTTCGGCGGAAGAATTTATACCGATTACCATCACCGTCTCGTGTGTAGAATAGTTAGAATATGTCAGGCCGGTATCAAGTTTACAAGAAGAGAGATTGCCAAAAGCAACGGACAAGTTTTTTCCACGACAGCCAATAGAATATAAAGCTTCCATAATCTCGTCGGTATAATAGCAATCCACGGCATAATAGACCTGTACCGACCAATCATATTCTTTTAATCTGAATTTTTGTCGTATCATAAAACATCGTCCCATTCAATGGGCTCTCCACCGGCTATCATTGTTGCATACCAACGGCGCATAGCTGTACCATCTGGGGCATCTATATCATCTATCGTATCTTTGATATACAATGCCAAATGTTGTTCATCAGGGACAGAAGATTTATACAAATCTGCTTTACACATGTTTGCAACATACACATAATCGTATAAAATATTGTTGTTGAGTTTAATATTGTATTTACTCAATATTTCATCTACGATGTCTCGTGTCAGAGGTTCGATTCGTTCCTTCTTTCCTGTTGATGGGTTTAACCGCTTCATCTTTGAAATGGCAAATTCACATAACTTTTTATTAAAGTGCCAACCATAATTTCTAAGATATGCGGTCATTTCTCTTGGTCTATCATCATACATATCTAAACTTTCCCTTTTCATAAGATAAATAGTTTAAGAAGGGTGTAGTAGTTACCACACCCTTTCAGTTAAACATTAGCGATAACGAGAGTAACGACCCGTTCCACGAACCCCTCGCCGTTGACCCATACCACCGCCTGATCCACTGCTTCCGCCACGCTCTCCGAAGTTGTCATCGAAGTCGTCATCATCGTAGCGTTCACCTAAGCCTTCTTCTTCCAAGCATTCGAGAAGTTTTTTCGTATACTTGTAGGCTTTTTCAGCGTACTCCATCATTTTTTCAGAGTTATCGCCCTCGTTGATTTCAAACATTCTTCCCATATTACTTTTTGTTTTTAGAATTATCAGAAGCACCGAGCTGTTCCATCAGTTTCTTGTTCATGGCCATGAGGTCGGCCATGCTCCTGCTCATTTCGGACATCTGCCCTTTGAGGGTGGCAATCTCCTGCTCCTGCCTTT
>OGRA01003237.1_pt1 | contig 12552 bp, 9 predicted proteins | sample 1553351 | NCBI WGS metagenome assembly OGRA01 (sample SAMEA2580056, study PRJEB22360) | human gut metagenome | biome: human gut; feature: human-associated habitat; material: faeces | place: Denmark | collected 2008/2010
TACTCTGTGCAGAGTATTTTTAAGGAGAACAGTTATGATCGATATCCGTATAGCGATGAACGACATCTACAAGAACCTCGAGCCGACCCTCACGAAGTGCGGCTTCAGAATCACCACTCCCGCAGATATCTCCGACGGTATCCCCGTCTCCGTCACGAGCGGACGCGCCGTTATGGATTTTTCCGGCGACAACAAGGCTCTGCGTATCGAGCACTACGACAACAAGATAGCCCTGCTCTGGGCGCAGAAAGAGGGCGCGAACGAGACGGATTTCGCGAAGATCGCTCACTCTCTGCTCGACGTTGAGACCGCCGACGACAAGGACATCAAGTTTATCTCGGACGAGTATGCCGAGCTTATCGAAGAGAGCTTCGGCAAGAACGGCACAGCCGATAAGAAAAAAGTGAAGCTCCCCACCCCCGTGTCGAAAGCTGCGGCAAAGAGCGGCGAGGCGTGCTATGACGCGAACACTTTCGCGAATCGTCTGAGCGTTATCTATCCCGAGCTGCGCGACGAATACAGAAAGAATATTGAGACCTACGGCGAGTTCCTGCCCGAGGATTTCTTCAAGAATCACGCCGCTCCCGTGGTTATCAAGGTCATAAAAGAAAACGACCCGCAGAAGATGAGAAAGCTCTTCAATCTCCTCAACGAGATTTATGACGACGGCACGAACGAGATTCAGAGCATCATAGCCGTCACCGTCCTCGGCGAGCTCAACAACGATCAGGATCTGCTCGCAAACTGCGTCGACTACATGAGCGCGGACATGATCTCTCCCGTTGTCCAGGTCAACAAGTATCTCGCGAAGTCCAAGAGCGCGAGAATGAGGCTCGAAAATCCGCCGAAGTACAAGCCCAAAAAGAAAAAGAAGAAAAAGAACATGTTCTCCACCCTGACGAATCAGTAACTTCGTTTTTATAGCTTTGGAGAAGGAGGATGAAAGCTTTGGATAACAATGAGAACAACGAGATCCTTGAAGAGAACGCCGAGAATCAGGACGAGCTCGTGCTCGACGAAGACATTGAGCTTGACAAGGATATGAATACAAAGGTCACCGAGGAATACGACGCGAGCCAGATTCAGGTTCTTGAGGGACTTGAGGCGGTCCGCAAGCGCCCCGGTATGTACATCGGCTCGACGGGCCCGCGCGGTCTGCACCACCTTGTGTATGAGATAGTCGACAACTCCATAGACGAAGCTCTTGCGGGCTTCTGCACGAATATCGATGTTGAGATACTCCCGGGCAATGTTATCAGCGTCAAGGATAACGGACGCGGTATCCCTGTGGGCATGAACGAAAAGATGGGCATCTCCACCGTGACGGTCGTTCTGACCGTCCTGCACGCCGGCGGTAAGTTCGGCGGCAACGGGTACAAGGTCGTCGGCTCGTCCGTCGTCAACGCCCTGTCCGAGTGGCTCGAAGTTGAAGTTGCGCAGAACGGCCATGTCTATCAGCAGCGCTTCTCGAACGGCGGTCATCCCGACTATGACCTCAAGGAGATAGGCACCTCGTCGGCGACCGGCACGACTATACGCTTCAAGCCCGATCCCGAGATTTTCCGCGAGACCACGGTCTATGATTTCGAGACCCTTGAAAGGCATCTGCGCGAGTCCGCGTTCCTCAATGCGGGACTGTGCATAACCCTTGCGGACAGGCGCGACAGCGAGAATATCATCGAGCGCACCTACTGCTACGAGGGCGGACTTTCGAGCTTCGTCGATTATCTGACCACAAGCCGCGGTCAGACTCCCCTGCATGAAAAGCCGATCCATTTCTCCGCCATGCACGGCGACAGAAGCGCGGAGATCGCCATGCAGTATACAGACAGCTACAACGAGACAATGCTCTCATTTGCAAACAACGTCCACACCGTTGACGGCGGTACTCATGAGACCGGCTTCAAGACCGCTCTGACCCGCGTTTTCAACGACTACGGACGCAAATATTCCATTCTCAAAGACGGCGACAAGAAGCTCTCGGGTGACGATGTCCGCGAGGGACTGACTGCCGTTATCAGCGTCAAACTCACCGAGGCGCAGTTCGAGGGACAGACCAAGGGCAAGCTCGGCAACACCGATATAACCCAACTCGTCTCGACAACGGTCTATGAGAAGCTGATGACCTATTTTGAAGAGAATCCCGCAGTCGCAAAGGCGATATTCTCGAAGGCTCTCGACGCCTCGCGCGCGAGAGAGGCTGCGAGAAAGGCGCGCGAACTGGCTCGCCGCAAATCTGTGCTCGATTCAAACTCCCTGCCCGGCAAGCTTGCCGACTGTACCGAGCGCGACGCCGAGCGCACAGAGCTCTACATCGTCGAGGGAGATTCCGCAGGCGGCTCCGCAAAAGAGGGACGCGACAGACGCTTCCAGGCCATTCTTCCCCTCTGGGGCAAGATGCTCAACGTCGAAAAGGCGAGACTCGACAGAGTTATCGGCAACGAGAAGCTCATGCCCATAGTCATAGCCCTCGGCACCGGAATAGGCGACGAATTTGATATAACAAAGCTTCGCTACAACAAGATAGTTATCATGGCGGATGCCGATGTCGACGGCGCGCATATCAGAACGCTGCTTTTGACCTTCTTCTTCCGCTATATGCGCCCGCTTATCGAGCAGGGTCATGTCTATCTCGCTCAGCCCCCGCTGTTCAAAGTCAGCAAGGGCAAGAAGATAAGATACGCTTTCTCCGACGAGGAGCGCGATCAGTTCATGGCGGAGTTCGGCGGTTCGGGCAGCTGCGATATCCAGAGATACAAAGGTCTCGGCGAGATGGATGCTGAGCAGCTCTGGGAGACGACAATGGACCCCGACTTCCGCACGATGCTGCGCGTCAATGTAGAGGACGCGATGCTCGCGGACGAGACCTTCTCCATTCTCATGGGCGACAAGGTCGAGCCGCGCCGCGAGTTCATCGAAACCAATGCAAAATACGTCCAGAACCTGGATATATAACGGAAAGGAGTAGATCTCTGTGAGCTTTGACGAAGCATATAACGAACAAAAAATAATCAATGTCGAGATCAATAGAGAAGTGCGTAAATCCTTTCTGGATTACTCCATGTCGGTCATCACCTCGCGTGCTCTGCCCGATGTGCGTGACGGCTTGAAGCCCGTCCACAGACGCATACTTTACACCATGTACGAAAACGGTCTCTATCCCGACAAGCCGTACCGCAAATGCGCGGACACGGTCGGTTCGGTGCTCGGCCGCTATCATCCTCACGGCGACGCCTCCGTCTATGACGCCATGGTGCGTCTGGCGCAGGACTTCTCCATGAGATATACGCTCGTTGACGGCCACGGCAACTTCGGTTCCGTCGACGGCGACCCGCCCGCCGCCTACCGTTACACCGAGTCAAAGCTCAAAAAGCTCTCTCTCGAAATGCTGACGGATATCGACAAGGACACGGTCGATTTTATCCCGAACTACGACGACCGACTCAAGGAGCCCACGGTGCTCCCGTCGAGATATCCGAACCTGCTTGTCAATGGCTCCGTCGGTATAGCGGTCGGTATGGCGACAAATATCCCTCCGCACAATCTGCGCGAGGTCGTAGCCGCCATGAACTGCCTGATAGATAACCCCGACGCGACTCTCGAGGAGCTTATGACTCATCTGCCAGGCCCCGATTTCCCGACCCGCGGAATAATCATGGGCAGAGCGGGCATACGCGCCGCCTACGGCACAGGCCGCGGCAAAATTATAGTCCGCGCCCGCGCCGAGATAGTCGAGACAAAGGGCGACCGCCACAAGATAGTTGTCACCGAGATTCCTTACGGCGTCAACAAGGCGAAGCTCATAGAGAGCATGGCGGATCTCGTCAAGGATAAGCGCATCGAGGGCATATCCGATATCCACGACTATTCCTCGCGCTCCGGTATGCACATCGACATCACCTTGAAGCGCGACGCGAATCCGCAGGTAGTTTTGAATCAGCTCTATACCTACACTCAGCTCCAGTCTACCTTCGGCGTGATTATGCTCGCCCTCGTAAACGGCGAGCCGAAGATACTCACCCTTAAGCAGATTCTCCAGCAGTATATCGACTACCAGTGCGAGATAGTCACCCGCCGCACAAGGTACGATCTGAAAAAAGCTCAGGAGCGCGCCCATATTCTTGAGGGCTTGCTCACGGCGCTTGATTTCATCGACGAGGTCATAGCTATCCTGCGCGCATCGAACAGCGTCCCCGAGGGACGCGAAGCGCTCATGAACCGCTTCGGTCTCGATGAGATTCAGGCGCAGGCGATAGTCCAGATGAGACTCGGCCAGCTGACCGGACTCGAGCGCATAAAGGTCGAGGACGAGATGGCTCAGCTCAAGGCGAAGATAGCCGACTTTATAGATATTCTCTCGAACGAGTCGAGAATACTTACTATAGTCCGCGAGGAGACTGGCGCCATCGCCGAGAAGTTCGGCGACGACCGCCGCACCGTCATTGAAAATGTCAGCGGCGAGGTCGATATCGAGGATCTTATCCCCGAGGAGACCTGCGTGTTCACCATGACGAACCTCGGCTATATCAAGCGTATCCCCGCCGACGCATACACGATCCAACACCGCGGCGGCAGAGGCGTCAAGGGCATGACAAGGCGCGAGGAGGATGTGGCAAAGACCATGTTTACCTGCTCGACCCACGATTACGTCATGTTCTTTACCACCCGCGGCAGAACTTACCGTCTCAAGGGCTATGAAGTACCCGAGGGCTCGAGAAACAGCAAGGGCATGAATATAGTCAACCTTCTGCCCCTTGAAGCGGGCGAGAAGGTGTCGGCGATGATAAGAGTGCCCGAATATGACCCCGATGCGTTCCTCTGCATGGTCACGCGCAAGGGCATTATCAAGCGCACGAGCCTCGACGCTTACCGCAACGTCCGCAAGAACGGCGTTATCGCGATAAATCTCGACGATGACGACGAACTCGCATGGGTGCGCCTGACCTCCGGCAACGACGACCTGCTCATAGCCACGCGCAAGGGCATGGGCATCCGCTTCAATGAAAACGACGCGAGACCGCTCGGCAGAACGGCGCGCGGCGTCAAGGCGATTGCGCTGCGCGAGGGCGACGAGGTTGTCGGCATGGAAGTGCTCGACGATGCAAAGGCTGTCCTCACCGTCAGCACCACCGGCTACGGCAGACGCAGCGAACCTTCGGATTACAGACTCCAGTCGAGAGGCGGCAAGGGTACGATAAACTACCGCACCGAGACCTACGGCGACGTTGCCGCAATAGCGGTCGTTGACGAGAGCGAGGATGTTATCTTCATCTCGTCCGACGGCATTATAATCCGCATCCCCGTCTCACAGATAAGCACATTTGCAAGACCCTCCAAGGGCGTCAGAGTCATGCGTGTGTCCGAGGGCGAGCAGTTGGTTACCGTCGCCTGCACTCCGAGCGAGGAAGATCAGGAAAAGCCGGAAGAAACCGCGGCTGAGGAAGTGTCACCTGCCGAAGACAGCGAAAATTCCGAAACAGAGGAATAATCGGTCGGGTTTTTATTAAAATTTTGTAAGAAGTTACAAATAACTCTTGTCATAACCCGGTTTCTCTGATATGATATTAACATGACCAGCGAAGTCAACAATTCGGAAAAGGGGGATACACAATGAACATCGCTCTCATGGCTCACGACTCAAAAAAAGAACTTATGACCCAGTTCTGTATAGCTTATTGCGGTATCCTGAGCCGCCATTCCCTGTGCGCGACCGGCACTACGGGCAAGCTCGTAGCCGAGGCAACGGGACTTGAGATTCAGCGCTTCCTCAGCGGAAGTCAGGGCGGCGACCAGCAGATAGCTTCCAGAATAGCCTGCAACGAGATCGATCTTCTGCTCATGTTCAGAGATCCGCTCACACCCAAGCCGCACGAGCCCAACGAAGCAAATCTTCTCAGACTCTGCGACGTGCACAACATCCCCGTTGCCACCAATATAGCCACCGCTGAGGCTCTTATTCACAGCCTTGCGCGCGGCGACCTTGATTGGCGCGACATAGTCAACCCGAAATAAGCTTTGACCCGCCCCGGCGGTATTTCCCGCCGGGCGGCTTTTTCCGGAGCTTTTTCGCTCATCCCGCCAACGGCGGGATTTAATGTTTTTATGGAAGGAACGAAAACATGGCTCTTTTTACGAAAGCTGTCAAGGGCACTCAGGATGTGCTGCCCGCGGCGAGCTATAAAAACCGCTTTCTTGAAAATACCCTGCTCGATATAGCCTCGCGTTTCGGCTTCAAGGAGATTCGCACTCCCGTGTTCGAGCATACGGAGCTGTTTGCCCGCGGCGTCGGCGACACCACCGATGTCGTGCAGAAGGAGATGTACACTTTTCTCGACAAGGGCGGACGTTCTATAACGCTCCGACCCGAGGGCACTGCGGGCGCTGCGCGCGCATTTTTGGAGCACGGGCTTTTCAACGAGCCCCTGCCGCAGAAGACCTGCTATATAACCTCGTGCTATCGCTACGAGAAGCCGCAGTCCGGCAGATACAGGGAGTTCCACCAGTTCGGCGTTGAGGTCTTCGGCACTCCGGCTCCTGCCGCCGATGCCGAGATAATCTCCCTCGCCGCCGAGATATTCGCTTTCCTCGGAATCGAGGACTTGACGCTCGAGATAAACTCGATCGGCTGCCCGACCTGCCGCGCCGAGTATCACAAGGCGCTCAAGGCATATTTTGAGCAGTATAAAGACGAGCTGTGCGGCACCTGCCTCGACAGGCTTGAGCGTAACCCTATGCGTATTCTCGACTGCAAGAGCCCCGTCTGCTCGAAGATAGCCGAGGGCGCGCCCGTTATGCTCGACTATCTCTGCGACGAGTGCCGCGAGCATTTCGAGAAAGTCAAGAGCTATCTTGACGCGCTGATGATAGACTATGTTGTCAACCCGCACATCGTGCGCGGACTTGATTATTATACAAAGACCGTTTTCGAGTTCGTCTCGCATAACGAAAAGACCGACGGACTTGTCTGCGGCGGCGGCGGACGCTATGACGGACTCATTGAAGAGCTCGGCGGTCAGCACACCCCGTCGCTCGGCTTCGCAATGGGACTCGAGCGCCTGCTCAGCGTCATCGAGGCGCAGGGCATTGAGCTGCCCGGCGACCAGAAGTGCGATATCTATATCGGCTCAATCGGCGACGCCGCTTCGCTCGTTGCGGCGAAGCTCTGCACGGATCTCCGCTCGGACGGAGTCAGCGCGCAGTTTGACGTCGCGGGACGCTCGGTCAAGGCTCAGATGAAATACGCCGACAAACTGGGCGCACGCTTCACCTGCGTTATCGGCGACGACGATATCGCCAAGGGCGAAGTCCTCGTCAAGAACATGGAAAACGGCGAAAAGACCGCTTTCTCAATCGAAAACTTCAGCGATGAATTCTCGTCGGCTCTCGTTCAGGCTGCGGCAAACGCCTTTGCGGACAGCATCAACGACGGAGATCTCAACGCTGCCGATATATCAAATCTCTTTGGAGGGCTCAGATAATGGAGAGAACTTACATTGCGGACATCAAAAATAATCTCGGCAAACCCGTGCTCGTTCAGGGCTTTGTCGAGAACCTGCGCGACAACAAGTATATGGCTTTCATCGTGCTCAAGGATATCACCGGAAAAATCCAGATAACCGTCGAGAAAGAGAAGCTGCCGGAGCTCTGCCCCGTGATAGCGACTCTGACTCAGGATTCCGTTATCTCGGTCGTCGGCACCGCCGTTGAGAACGATTTCGTCAAGATGGGCGGAATTGAGATTATCCCCGAGTCGATAACCGCGGAGTCGATAGCCGACGCGCTGCCGATAGTGCGCAAGGAGATCCCTGCGACCAAGAAGCGCCCGGGTGTCGAGCGTTCGAGCATCGACCAGCGCATTGACTACCGCTGGATCGACCTTCGCACCGACGAAAATCAGCTCATGTTCAAGGTTCAGACCGTCATGGTCAACGCCATGCGTCAGTTCCTGATAGACCATAATTTCATCGAGATTCACACCCCGAAGCTCATCGGCGCGGCGAGCGAGAGCGGAGCCGAGGTTTTTGAGGTCAAGTATTTTGACCGCCTCGCTTATCTTGCGCAGAGCCCCCAGTTCTATAAGCAGATGGCAATGGCGAGCGGCTTCGAGCGCATATTTGAAGTCGGCCCCGTTTTCAGAGCTGAAAAATCATACACCAACAAGCACACCACCGAGTTCTCCGGCTTCGACCTCGAGTTCAGCTACATCACCTCTTTCAAAGATGTCATGAAGATGGAGGAGGAGCTGCTGACATATATGCTTAAATCGGTCAAGGAGAAGTACGGCGAGGAGATAAAGGAGCTGTTTGGCAAGGAGGTTATCGTCCCGACGACCCCGTTCCCCGTCATAAAGCTTGCCGATCTCTATGACGAGCTCGAAAAGGAGTTCGGCTATACCGTGCCCGACAGCGAAAAGGGCGACCTCACGACCGACGCCGAGCGTCTGAGCTACGACTGGGTCATGAAGAAATACGGTCACGAGTTCCTGTTCATCACCGACTACAGCGCCGAGAAGCGTGCGTTCTACCATATGCGCGACGAGAACGGCGTGCCGCAGGGCTATGACCTCATCTGGCGCGGCGTCGAGATAACCACCGGCGCGCAGCGCGAGCACAGATACGATGTGCTCAAGAGCCAGGCGCAGGAGAAGGGACTCGAGAAGGATGTTGAATTCTATCTCGAATTCTTCAAATACGGCTGCCCGCCCCACGGCGGCTTCGGAATCGGTATCGACCGCCTGACCATGCTCATGCTCGGACTGCACATCAAGGAAGCGATGTTCCTCTTCAGAGGCCCGAACAGACTCACCCCGTAACGGAAAAAGAGAAATCCCGTCGAGTTTTTCGGCGGGATAATTTTATGCTTGTGCCAAAAGAAAAGGTAAAAATTTTATGCATTCCGACCGTTCAAACGGATATATAGACGAAAGACAAAGACGGGAAGTGAAATTGATGACAGGCAGGCAGTTGGATCTGTGTATTTGCGAAATCGCCGCGGGAGACAGAGACGCTCTGAGCCGATTATATCTTGACATGAAAGATCCGATCTTTCGGTTTGCGCTGTCGTTGGTTCGCAGCAGGCAGCTCGCGGAGGATATAGAAGCGGAGACATTTCTTAATATTATGCAGTCTGCCTGCGGCTACAAGCCCGGCACAAATGCGAGGGCGTGGATTTTCGCCATAGCGCGCAACTGCTGCATGGACTGCATGAAGGAAAACGCAAGGCTTTTGACGGTAGACAGCGAGAGCCTTGATTTGCTGCCCGGTGACACGGAGGGTTTTGAGCAGACCGAAAACGCGATGCTTGCGCTGGAAGCCTTGAAAACGCTGAGCGAAACAGAGAGGCAGATAGTATCGCTGTATCTGTATTCCGGCCTGAAGCAGACGGAGATCGCCAAGGTTTTGAACCTCCCCTATTTGTCTGTCCGTTCAAAATACGGCTACGCTCTCACTAAGCTGAGGCGTTATTTCGACCGAAAAGGAGTGCATACGGATGAGGCGTAAATCAACAGAAAAATTCATGAGAGACGCAATGAGTTTTAAAGCCCCGGAGGAGGTCTGGGATAGAATCAAGGATAAGCCGATTCAAAGTGTTCGGGAAAGCAAAGCCAAGGGTCATCCGAAAAAGGTTTGGTATGCCGCGGCGGCGTGCATTGCGGCTTGCACGGTTCTCATATCCGTTTTAGCAGTCGGCAAAAGCCTGGGACTTCCCGCTTCCGATTCGACTTTGAATACCGAAAACGGCACGGAGCGAGGTGGTCAAATCGCGACGGACAGAGCGGGAGAGCCCGAAGAGAAAGTGCCAGGCGAGACTGTTTCGCAGACGGCGGAGAAAACGACAGCGGCCGTTTCCCACGGCGGCAGCGTGGCGGGTGTTTGCATCCCGACATATAAGGTCTGGAATCACAGACTTTACGGGTATGCGGGCGACAACCTCGCGCTGACGGATTCCGATTTAGGTCCGCTGCACCGCGAAAAAATAAACGGCACGGAAATCGCCGTCTATTCGCTGAAAAATATCCCCATGGAACAGAGCATAGGGGACAAGAAAAACGGTATTGTCCTGCGCTATGACTGCATATTGGACGGCATTTTTGAGCTTCGCGGAAAAAAATACGGGATAGTGAGCGAAACGGCTTATATCTGTCCCGTCCCCGAAAAGGGCGAGTATTTAGGCGAAGTCAACGGTGTGAAGTGCTATGAATTTAAAGGAAAAGCAGACGCGATACTCGTTGACCTCGGGAAATATGTATCTCCCTCCGACGGGAGCATATACGAGAGCCTGTATGTTGCGGAGCTTATAGGATAAAAGAGCATAACAAAAAGCGGGCGGCATAATCTCGGTTATGCCGCTCGCTTTAATTTTATATTGTTATTTTATCCCGTTGATGAACGAGAAGATCGCATCTATCCGCGCAATGATATCGCGTATATCATGCGCTATGCGGATAGCGGTGATGATATATGCGGGGGTGAGGTCTGCTTTTGTAATACCCGAATAGTTGCGGGTCACGGTGAAGCCGAAGTCGCGGGTCGCGTCCTTTCCGGTGACGGTCATGCGCTTGTAGGCAACGGTTATCTTGTCGTAGCTCTCGGTCGCGGGAACCTTTCCGGTGAAGGCTATCTCGGCGCTCTCGCCTGCTTCAAGAACTATCGGATAAGGCAGGGCGAAGTTCAGCGTGCCGTTCTCCGAGGTTATCGAAGAGATCTTTATCTTGTCCTTCTTCGACAGGTTCTTGACCATGACGGAGTTGCAGGAGAAGAGGTGCTTCGAGAGAGTCGGCAGGAACGAGGAGTTCGTGCTCTTGAAGAGAACGACTACATCGCTCGTCGGAGAGAGGCTCTCCATGAACTGGGGATATTCGATGTGCGAATATGCGTCCTTGATGTTGTCGGTGAGCAGGAGATCCATGAGCAGGGAGTAGGTGCGGGGATCCCATTCCGCCTGACCGTGATAGTGGCGGTTGACTACCCATGTGCGCTCGGGCATATAGCCGGTCGAGAGGTCAACCGTTCTGTCGGGCGAGATGTTGTTCTTGCCGGTCTTGACAGCCTGCTTGTAGTCAGCGGGGAAAGTCTCGCCGAAGGGCGCGCAGACGGCGCCGCAGGAATACTTCATGTTGACTATGCCGTCGCTGTTGTCAACGGTGCCCGATGCGAGCGGAACGCCGGAGCAAGCCTTTATAGAAACGCTGACGCCCTTCTTCTGCTGAGCATACAGGGTCTCGGAAATGTGGGACATGAAGCCGTTTCTGACTTTCTCGACTTTTTCAATGAGCTTTGCATTCTTGACGGAGTCGAGGCGCACGGACTTGATATATTCGTAATTCTCCGGATCGCACATCTCCCAGAATGCGGGGATGTTTATGACGCTCGGGAGAACCATGCTTTTGAGACCGTAGTCGGCGATGTTGTTCGCGCCGTCGGCAGGGATGATGTCCATGACGAACGAGAAGTCCGCCTCGGTGTGCAGGATAGCTCTGAGAATATCGAGGGTGGTGTCGAAGTTCAATGCAAGGGGCTTGTCAGTGTAGAGATCGGAGACGAGGTTGCTTCCCGCGAGAAGCGGAGTGTCGAACACCGCGCGGTCGATATAGTTGTCGTTCGGATACTCATACATATAAGTGCCCAGCAGCAGGCTGCCCTGGCTGATGCTGTATACGCTGACCTTGTCGTGCCCGGTGAGGGCGCAGACCTCTGCGAGATAATCGTGGAGCTGAGCCGCGACATCGGCGTGGCTGAGTCTCCAGTCATAGAGGAAGTTGAAAACATGGTCGTCGCCTATCTCGTCGCCGATGACCTCCATGTCGAGGAACTCGGAGCCTGTGTAGGGGACGAGGTCGAGCTGGTCGTTCTTCGTGAACGCCTCAAGGCTCGTGTTTTTAGCGCCGCTGAGTATTGGCACGATGTCATAGAACGAAGTGCCGTCGTCGTTCATTCTCAGCGGCTCGACAATAGAAGTTATTATCTCGCGCATCGGCTTTTCGATGCCATCCGTGCCCTTCTGGGCGATGAGCTCGATTATGCCCGTGATGAGGTCGGGGGCATTGACTCCGAGGAGCTTGAGAATCTCTTTGGTGTCGGGCGGGAAAACGCGCTTCAATGAGCCGTCCTCCTGCTTCTCCGAGAGAATCGTCGCGCCGAATCCGGAGATCATGACAACGGGCGAATGGCCGCAGGTGCACTTGGTGGCGGCCGCCGCGGTCGAAGCAAATACCGAGCAGAGCATCACTGCGGCGATGACAATGCAGAGTATCCGCTTGAACGGATTTTTCTTCATTTTTGTATTCTCCTTTCGCAAGCACATATGTGCAACAGGAAAATTATACATTATTTTTACAAAATTGTAAATAATCTGTTTATACCTTTTTTCGACACAATGGTAACCTGTAACGCCTATGGACAAAATTGAGCGAAGTGTGATATAATGAGTATGGAAGAAAAGCGGCAAAACAGAAAGGATGGTAATCACCAATGAAAAAGACTCTCAGACTGACGGCTCTCGTTATGGCTGTCGCGATAATCGTCTGCGCCTTTGCGGGCTGCGGGGCGAAAA
>OGRA01003241.1_pt1 | contig 12546 bp, 7 predicted proteins | sample 1553351 | NCBI WGS metagenome assembly OGRA01 (sample SAMEA2580056, study PRJEB22360) | human gut metagenome | biome: human gut; feature: human-associated habitat; material: faeces | place: Denmark | collected 2008/2010
CGAATTTGACACGCTGGAGGATGTGAAGTTCTATGCAACACACCCTGATCATGTGGCAGCCGGAAAGATTATAGCTGAAGCAAAGGACAGTCGTGCATGCGTGGATTATGAATTATAACCCCCAATAATGAAAATGAGAAAATTAATTTCTTTTCTGCTTTTAAGCTTTGTAGCCTATACATTGCAGGCGCAGATTAAAGATCCGGTAAAGTTTAAAACAGAACTGAACTCTCTTTCTGATACAGAAGCGGAGATCGTGTTTACAGCTGCCATTGACAAAGGGTGGCATGTTTATTCTACCGATCTTGGAGACGGAGGACCTATTTCTGCCACATTTAATGTGGAGAAGAAGTCCGGTGTAGAACTGGTTGGTAAATTGAAGCCTGTCGGCAAGGAAATAGCTACTTTCGACAAACTGTTCGAAATGAAAGTGCGCTATTTCGAGAATACTGCCAAATTCGTGCAGAAAGTGAAGCTGACTGGTGGAGCTTATGCGATAGAAGGTTATCTGGAATATGGAGCCTGCGACGATGAGAGTTGTCTGCCTCCGACAGAAGTTCCTTTTAAGTTTTCGGGTGAAGCAAAGGCCGGAACTACGGCTGCTCCTGTAGCCAAAGCTGATAAGCCGGAGACAAAAGAGGCGGAAGAGGTAACTGCTCCTGCTGCGTCCAAAGACTCTGCTGCAATGATGGAACTGGTTCCTGCTTCTGCTACGGATGCAAATGCCGATATTCAACCAGCTGTAGCTTCCGGTGACCTTTGGCGTCCGGTAATCAGTGAATTGCAGGCACTGGGCGAGGAACATACTCAGGGAGATATGTCCTGGATTTATATTTTCGTGACAGGTTTCCTGGGTGGATTGCCGGCTCTGTTCACTCCTTGTGTATGGCCTATTATCCCGATGACAGTCAGTTTCTTTCTGAAACGTAGCAAAGATAAGAAGAAAGGTATTCGTGATGCGTGGACTTATGGTGCTTCCATTGTCGTTATTTATGTGGCATTAGGATTGGCTATCACACTGATATTTGGTGCCAGTGCGCTCAATGCTTTATCGACGAATGCTGTCTTTAATATCCTTTTCTTCCTGATGCTGGTAATCTTTGCCGCTTCATTTTTTGGAGCGTTTGAGATTAGATTACCGTCAAAGTGGGGCAATGCGGTAGATAGTAAAGCGGAATCGACTACCGGTCTGCTGAGTATCTTCCTGATGGCATTTACACTTTCACTGGTATCTTTCTCTTGTACAGGTCCGATTATCGGATTCCTGCTGGTACAGGTTTCTACTACAGGAAGCGTGGTGGCCCCGGCTATCGGTATGTTGGGTTTTGCCATTGCATTGGCATTGCCGTTCACACTCTTTGCTCTGTTCCCGTCATGGCTGAAGTCTATGCCGAAGTCGGGCGGATGGATGAATGTGATCAAAGTGACGTTAGGATTTCTGGAACTGGCATTTGCGCTTAAATTCCTGTCGGTTGCCGATCTGGCTTATGGCTGGAGATTACTCGACCGTGAAACCTTCCTCGCTCTGTGGATTGTCATCTTTGCATTGCTGGGTTTCTATTTGCTTGGTAAAATCAAGTTTCCGCATGACGATGATGACAATAAGGTGGGAGTGACTCGTTTCTTTATGGCACTTATTTCTCTGGCGTTTGCCGTATATATGGTTCCCGGTTTGTGGGGAGCTCCGTTAAAAGCCGTAAGTGCTTTTGCGCCTCCTATGCATACGCAAGACTTTAATCTGTATAAGAATGAAGTACATGCGAAATTCGATGACTACGATCTGGGTATGGAGTATGCACGTCTGAATGGCAAACCAGTGATGCTTGACTTTACAGGCTATGGATGCGTGAACTGTCGTAAGATGGAAGCCGCTGTATGGACGGACTCGAAAGTGAGTGATCTGATTAATAATGATTATGTGCTGATTACTCTGTATGTGGATAATAAAACTCCGTTGACCGAACCTGTGAAAATCGTAGAGAACGGTAAGGAACGTACTTTGCGTACAGTCGGTGATAAGTGGAGCTATCTGCAACGTGTGAAGTTTGGTGCTAATGCACAGCCTTTCTATGTATTGCTGGATAATCAGGGAAGTCCTTTGAATAAGTCTTATGCTTACGATGAAGACATTCCCAAATATATTGAATTCCTGCAAACTGGACTGGAGAATTATCGGAAGGAAAAATAATCCGAAGATATAACTATCAATGAGAAGCGGTCTCACTCTGTAGAGTGGGACCGCTTCATTTAAATAGAATAGAATAAAACTAGAAATAATGTTTTTTACATGGGTACTTCCATTACCAGAAGTTTGGTCCCTTTAGTAGCACGGATAGAGAAGCTTTTGGTATCCCATATTCCGATGCCGTCACGTTTGGCCAGATGTTCATCGGCCACGCTGATCTCTCCTTCTATCACAAACAGATAAGCTCCGTTACCTTCCTGATGCATACAATATTCGATGGTTCTTTCCGTATCGAAGTCTCCCATAGAGAACCAGGCATCCTGTTTGATGGAGGCCGGTGTCTTGCCGTTCGGTGAAATGAACAGAGATAACTCGTTCGGTTTCAGCAGCGGACGTATATCGAAATTGTTATATTCGGGTTTCGTATTCTCGATTCGGGGGAATACCCATATTTGCAGGAATTCCAATTGTTCTTCCTTGCTGTCGTTATACTCACTATGATAGATACCACTGCCCGTACTCATCACTTGGATATCACCGGGAGTAATCGTTTTCGTATTTTGTACACTGTCGCCATGTCTCAGATACCCTTTCAACGGAATGGAAATTACTTCCATATTTTTATGTGGATGAGTATCAAATCCCATCGACGGGTCTACACTGTCATCATTCAGCACTCGCAAGGCTCCGAAATGGATTCTTTCCGGATTGTAATAGTTAGCAAAACTGAATGTGTGGTGGGTTTTGAGCCAGCCATGATTAAAATAGCCTCTTGATGAAGCTCTGTCGATTACTTTTTTCATAATCTTCCTTTCTTTTTTATAGAACTTTGTTGTGTGCTTTGTTCGCACTTTTATAATAGGACAACAATTAAAGAGTACACAAAGTTCTCGGCCGGAAACTCAATAAGAAAGAAGGTTATTTTTTTATTTCAGAAAAAATACATACGTTTGTAACATCATAACAATACCTTTGTGCCCAAAAGTAAAGAAAATATGTACGCAACAGACACGCTTATGGACGAACGGGAGTTAGTTCTCCGTCTGATAGACGGCGATGAGGATGCCTTTTGCGAACTCTATGCCGCCTATAAGAATCGCTTGCTGTATTTTGCGATGAAGTTCGTCAAATCTCGTGAGTTTGCCGAAGATATTTTTCAGGACGCGTTTACGGTTGTATGGCAAAGCAGGCGTTTTATCAATCCGGATGCGTCTTTCTCATCCTATTTATATACGATTGTACGCAATCGTATCCTTAATCAGATACGGGATATGGCGAATGAAGATAAGTTGAAAGAGCATATCCTTTCTCATGCGGTTGATTCGGCCAATGAAACGAATAATAAAATATTGTTCGATGATTTGAAGGATGTCCTTAGCCGTGCATTGGAACAATTGACTCCCCGTCAGCGTGAAGTCTTTAATATGAGCCGAGATTTACAGATGTCCCATAAAGAAATTGCGGAAGCGCTGGGAGTCTCTGTCAATACCGTACAGGAGCATATTTCTGTTTCGTTGAAAGTGATTCGTGCCTACTTGACTAAATATTCGGGTACTTCTGCTGACATATTGCTGATTCTACTTTGTCTGAATTTATAATAAATGTTAATCATACCCTAGCTGTTTCCTGCCTTTGTGTATTACTAATACGAAGGGGAGAAATCAGCACCCTTATTTGAATATATGATGAAAGATACGAAGACAGAAAAAAATAAATTACGTCGTTATCTGGATGATATGTACATCCGGGAGGAAGCATCGCAGTTACTGGAAAGTATGAGAGATGCTGACCATAAAGATATATTGGATGAGTTGTCTGCCGAAGTCTGGGAGGAATCCGTCAGCCAGCAGCCTGTTACTGACTTGGAGCGTGAGAAGTATAAAAAGGAGGCTCGCCAGTTGCTGAAACATATTGAACATAAGAAACGTACCTGGTTTCGTCGGGTAATGACGATTGCAGCCAGTGTGGCGGCTGTAATAGCCATCGTGACAGGAAGTATCAGTTATTTCCGGTATATGAGTGAGCAGCAGATAACTTTCGCTGAAATCTCAACCTCTTTTGGAGAGAAGAAACGGGTGGAATTACCGGACGGAACTATATTAGTGTTGAACTCTTGTTCACAAGTACGTTATCCTGATTCTTTTCAAGGGGATATCCGGAAAGTGGAACTGGAAGGAGAAGGATATTTCAGGGTTGCCCATAATGAAGATATGCCGTTTATTGTACAGACGAAGCGACTGGATGTTCGTGTTTTGGGAACCCGGTTTGATGTAAAATCTTACTCTACGGATGAAATCGTATCGGTAAGTGTAGAGAGTGGCAAAGTACAGGTTGATCTGCCGGAAGCAATGATGCGATTGACTGCAAAAGAACAAGTTCTGATAAATACCGTTTCCGGTGAATATAGTAAGAAGAAGGAAGAACGTGGGGTAGCAGTCTGGATCAAGGGAAGCCTGCGTTTTAACAGTACTCCGATCCGGGATGTGGCAAAAGAACTGGAACGTGTTTATAATTGTCAGATAACCTTTGCTTCCGGACAGGAATTTGATAATCTGATTACCGGTGAACATGACAATAAGAGTCTGGAGTCCGTACTTAAATCCATCGAATTTATCAGTGATATCAATTATAAGAAAGAAGGCAGGAATATACTTCTTTATAAAAAATGAGAATTAAAAAATAGATCAATGTTTAACCCGTTAATAAGGACAGAATGAAAGCATCACCCTCATAGAAACTCCCTAAAAAGATAGAAGCACTCGTAAGGAATGCTTCTATCCGCAACCCGGACGGATATTCATTCGCTTCGACCCAAATGAATAACGTATCGCACGTTGCTTGTTTTTAATAACTTTAGTCAATTACTAAAACGCACAAATTTATGAATAATCTTCTTATTTGTAAAGGAAAAAGTAGAAATAGCTGCTCGTTTTTAGCTTTTTTACTATTCACCTTCCTTTTAGTTGCTCCGACTGCTGCTCAGACATTGAAAGAGAACAACATTACGCTCCGTGTACAAAACGAGCCGGTAGAAAATGTTTTCAATAAAATCAGTGAACAGACCAACTTTAAATTTATCTACGATCAGGAAACGGTAAATAACGCTCCGCATGTTTCTTTTGATGTAAAAAACGCTCCGCTTAAACAAATTCTGGGAGTGATAACTACTCAGTCAAAACTTTATTTCAATAGGACCGATAATACAATTGCTGTCAGTAAACAGCCGCTTAAAGAAGAAAGCGCTCAACGTACACGTACCGTTCAGGGAGTGGTCGTAGATGATAAGGGAGAGCCAGTTATTGGTGCCAGTGTCCAGATCAAAGGAGAGGGCAGTGGTACGATTACCGATATGGACGGACGATATTCGTTGATGAATGTACCGGAATCGGCTACATTGACAATTTCCTATATTGGCTATAAGACCGTCAGCCTTTCTGCAAAAGATAAGAATACGGCTAAGATTACGTTGACCGAAGACAGCAAGATGATCGATGAAGTAGTAGTGGTAGGATATGGTGTACAGCGGAAACGGGATGTGTCTACTTCCATCTCTTCCGTGAAAGCCGAGCAGATTGCGGAGGTTTCTGCTTCCGACTTTCGTCAGGCATTAGCTGGAAAGATGCCGGGAGTGCAAGTGACTCAGCCGAGCGGTGACCCGGAAGGAAGTGTCAGTATCCGTGTTCGTGGTATCAGTACAGTCAATGCGGGGAGTGATCCTCTCTATATCATTGACGGTGTACCTGTGGAGCGTGGCTTTGCCAATCTGAATAATAATGATGTCGAGTCGGTAGAGGTACTTAAAGATGCTTCGTCTGCTGCGATTTATGGTAGTCGCGGATCAAATGGTGTAATTATTATCACTACCAAACAAGGGCAGTCGGAAAAAATGAAAGTACAATATGATGGATATTATGGTATCCAGAGTGTTTCAAAAAAACTTCCGATGTTGAATGCTTATCAGTTTGCGGAGTTTGCCAAAGACGGGCATGATAATTCTTATCTGGATGCTAATCCCGGTGGTTCACCCAATGACCCTAATGGTATGCGTCCGAATTCATGGGAACGGATTCCTGCAGAACTTTTTCCTTATCTGAACGGCGATCAGGGATTAACGGACACAGACTGGCAGGATGCAATTTTCCGTAGTGCGGCTACAACCAGCCATAATGTTTCTATCTCCGGCAGAGGAAAGACCGTTGGTTATTTTATTTCTGCCAATTATTATGATAAAGAAGGTATTATCATCAATTCTGATTTCAAGAAATATAGCATGCGTATGAATCTGGACGGAAAATATAAAAGAGTGAAATTCGGTCTTAATTTTTCTCCTTCTTATTCGACTTCCAATCGGGTGGATGCTTCCGGATCGAATGGTATTGTTCAGTCGGCCTTGATGATGCCTCCTGTGTGGCCGGTATATAATTCCGACGGTAGTTATAACTATCAGGGAAATGGCTATTGGAGAATTGGCAATGACTATCAGCACAATGCGGTATTAAACCCTGTGGCAATGGCCAATCTGCAATCGGACGTAGTAGACCGTATGGCAATTGTAGGGAAAGTCTTTGCCGAACTGGAACTTTTCAAGGGACTTACTTATAATATTTCTTTCGGTGGTGATTATTATGGTTCTCATAATGATCAGTATCGTTCGTCAGAACTACCCTTACTGGGCCAGAAATATTATGATATCAAGTCGAACCCTACTGCATACAGCTCCTCCGGTTTTTATTTTAATTGGCTGATTGAGAATAAGATTAATTATAATACAGTGATTAATGAAGATCATTCGATTAATGCGGTTCTGGTGCAATCTGCACAAAAAGAAACTTATAAAGGAGATAATGTGACGGCTACCGATTTTCCGAATGATTATATACAGACGATCTCCGGTGGAACAGTTATAAAGGGGGCGTCTGATAAGACCCAATGGTCGATTGCTTCCTATCTGGCTCGTGTGCAATATAGTTATAAAGGTAAATATATGGCTTCCGGAGCTATTCGTGCGGATGGTTCTTCCCGTTTCGGAAAAAATAACCGCTGGGGATATTTCCCGTCCGCATCATTGGCATGGAGAGTTAGCGGGGAGGATTTCTTCACGAAGGCGAAATTTCTCTCCTTTGTAGATGACTTGAAAATCAGAACCAGTTATGGTGTTACAGGTAACTTTCAGATAGGCAACTACGATCATCTATCATTGATGGCTCTTGATAATTATATACTGGGTACGGGTAACGGGCAACTGGTACAAGGTTATAAGCCCAATACAATTAAGAATGATGATTTAAGCTGGGAAAAGAATGCAATGGTCAATGTCGGTGTGGACCTGCAAATGTTCAAAGGATTATTGGGGATAACAGTTGATTACTATAATACCAATACCTCCAATATGTTGCTGAATGTTCCTGTTCCTCATCTGACCGGATACAGCACTGCCCTGATGAATATTGGAAAAGTAAATAACCGTGGTTGGGAAATAGCCTTGACATCTCAGAAAAATTTCACCAAAGACTTTGGGTATTCTTTTAATGCCAACTATGCTACGAATACCAATGAAGTAAAAGCTCTTGGTCCGGGAAATGCTCCCATTATCTCTACCGGAAGCGTAGATCATGCTTATTATATCACAAAAGTAGGCGAACCGATCGGATGTTACTATTTGCTGGTGCAGGACGGTATCTTTTCCAACGAAGAAGAATTGAAGAAATATCCTCATTTCAGCAATACTCAGCCGGGAGACTTCCGTTTTGTAGATGTGGATGGAGACGGTGTGATGGACTTGGACAAAGACCGTACGATAGTAGGTAACTATATGCCCGACTTCACCTATGGATTTGGTGGTAAAGTATGGTATAAAGGCATTGATCTTGACTTTAACTTCCAGGGAGTTTACGGTAATGAGATTCTGAATCTGAATCGTCGCTATATTGATAATTTGGAAGGAAACACCAATGGTACCACGATTGCCCTGAATCGCTGGAAAAGTGCGGATAACCCCGGAAATGGTCAGGTGAACCGTGCCAACCGCAAATCGAAAGGTTATAATGGCCGTACTTCAACCTGGCATCTGGAAGATGGTTCTTATTTGAGATTGCAGAATGTAACGTTAGGATATACTTTGCCTCAGAATCTGACACGTCGTTTCTTTGTGGAGAAGTTGAGAGTCTATGTCTCCGGACAGAACCTTTGGACATCTACCAACTACGGTGGATACAATCCGGAAGTAAATGCACGTCCGAGCAATTCACTTTCGCCGGGTGAAGATTACGGAACATATCCGCTGGCGAAAACCTTCTTGTTTGGATTAAATATAACACTTTAGTCATCCTTAAAAATATACGGTGTATGAAAATATATAGACAAATCCTATTCTTGGCAACTGCTTTTGTATCAGTGGCCTGTACAGATAGCTTTTTCGACTTGGAGCCAAGTAGCAGTGTGCCTACAGATAAAGTATACAAGACAGCAGACGATTTTAATGTAGCAGTGATCGGCTGTTATTCTAAATTGCAGGGACAGGTTTCCTACTTCACGGAATGCTGCGAATATCGGAGTGACAACCTGTCGTTGAGTGCTCCTACTGCCGGAACACAAGACCGTTATGATATAGATCAGTTTGCGGATAAAGCCTCTAATGGAATATTGGAATCCGCCTGGGCGAATTTTAATAACGGAGTATATCGCTGTAATTTGGTATTGGACAAAATAGACGCAGCTGACTTTGATGCTACGTTGAAGAAACAATATAAAGGGGAAGCGCTTTTCGTGCGTGCTCTTACTTATTTTAATATGTATCGCTTGTGGGGTGGAATTCCGATGACTGATAAAGTGGTGACGGTGGCTGAAGCTCTTAAAATCGGAAGAAGCTCAGAGCAGCAGGTCTTTGATTTTCTTACCGGCGATTTGAATCAGGTTATCAATGAGAATATGCTGCCTTCTTCTTATACGGGTACTGATACGGGACGTGCGACCTCCGGTGCTGCAATGGCATTGCTGGGAAAGATTTATCTGACTTTCCATAAGTGGACAGAGGCACGCAATGTACTTTCGCAACTGATAGGCAGATATTCTTTGATGCCTACACCGGATAAAGTATTTGATGTCGATAATAAAATGAACGATGAAATCATTTTCGCAGTGCGCTTTAATAAGGACGTTGAGGGTGAAGGACATGGTTATTGGTTTTCAATTATCAACCTGACAGATGATACTAACCAGACAAAGGCTTTGAAGGAGTGCTATAAAGACGGTGATAAACGCAAAGACCTGATCACTTATGTGAAAGTAGAAGATAAAGTTTGCGTAATGAATAAATTCAAGGATTTGAAAAGTGCGACATACAATACCGTCGGTAACGATCAGATTATTCTTCGTTATGCCGATGTACTGTTAATGTATGCCGAAGCACTGAACGAAATCAGCTATAGCAACTCTCAGACTTCTGATGCAATGGTTGCTTTGAATGCGGTACATACCCGTGCCGGATTATCTCCGGTTCAGATTACGGAACTGGCAGATCAGGATAGTTTCCGTAAAGCCATTATGCTGGAACGCCAACAGGAATTTCCTTATGAGGGACACCGTTGGTTTGACCTTGTTCGCATGGGAGGTGCCAAGGAAGCTATGAAAGCGGAGGGACATACAATTCAGGATTTCCAGTTTCTGTATCCTATTCCTAAAACGGAATTGGAAAGAATCAACAATACCGAGTTGTTGTGGCAGAATCCGGGGTATTAATATGGTTAAACTTAAAGAATTCAGACGATGAAAAAAATAATATATAGCTTGTTGTTTGTCATTACGGCAGTTTGTGCAGCTTGTGACGAAGAACTGCCAAAAGCAAGTTTTGATTTATATGAATTAAAGACGCTTACGGCAACGGCCGGAGATATGAATGTGGCACTTTCCTGGGAAGCATATCCGGACGCCCGTCCTGATGAATATCTTATTAGCTGGACTTCGGGCTCTTCGGGAGCGGAAGGAGGGCAAATGACTGTGGAGGCTGAGGCTTCCGGTGCAACTGTCAGTGATCTTGTCAATGATGTTGCTTATACATTCTCCGTACAACCTCGCTATACCGGAGGATTGGCGAGTAAGCGATCTACTTCTTGTACGCCAAAGAATGCAAGATATCCGGTGACTGGTCTGACTGCGTCAGCGGGAGACAAGAAAGTCCGGCTGAGATGGACGAAGCCTGCCAGCGAACGGTTTACGAATTATCAGATTACCGTAAGTCCCGGCAATCGGGTTATCAAATTGGATGACACAACATTGGAAGAATATATGGTTGAAGGGTTGACTAATGATCAGGAGTATAAGTTTGATGTTGTTTGCATTTATCCGATGGGGAATTCTGTTTCGGCGGAAGCGGTGGCTACTCCGGGAATTATTTATCCGGTAGCAGTCAATACGGAATTGGTTGTCTGGGAGTCTGCTGTCTTTGCTTATAACGATATGTATTTTACTGGTGGCAATGTTAAATCCGTCAGCTGGGATTTTGGTGATGGTACTGCTTCTGCTGAAACGACTCCATCGCATGCTTTTGCTGCTACTGGAACTTATACAGTTACTATTACAGTAACATATACGAATAATACGACGGAGTCAGGAAGTGTGGAAATTAATGTTGTCGAATATAAATGGGATAGTCTGAATCTAAATTTTAACGGATTAACAGGATATGTCAAGACGTCCAATCCTGTATTCTCCCCGGATGGAAAGACGATGTATATTCCGACTTCAACGCCTGCCGGGCATTTGTTTGCCTTAGATGTAGTCAGCGGCGAATTCAAATGGGTATTTGCCATTGATAAAATAACTTATGGCGGCGGTGCATTAGTGGGGTCTGACGGTACTATCTATCAGTGCGTGAGAGATGCTTCTATCAAGAATGTGTATGCCATAAATCCGAATGGTACTCAGAAATGGTCATTGCAATTAGACGGACCGATAGGTGCGTTCCCTGCTTTGTCTGCTGATGGTGTACTCTATTGTTTGACTAATAAAAGTACGTTATATGCACTCGATGTTGCGAATGGTGCGATTAAATGGCAACAATCTCTTGATGGAACAACAGGAAGTGCGGTGGCTATTGATAGAAACGGACATATCTATGCAGGTACCAGTGAAGCTATTTATGCTTTCAGCGCAAATAAGGAAGAACTTTGGAAACTCAGTGGTGTTAATGTGACAGAGCAGGGAACTTTTGCTTTGAATGGCAACACGCTTTACGCAACTTTGAAGTCAAAGGCTGGACTTGTTGCTGTTGATATCACGAACGGAACCAAAAAATGGACCTATCCGACAACAGGCGGTGATGCTTATTTCCCTATCGTAGATAAGAAAGGTGTTGTTTATTTTACAGAGAAAGGTTCGCAAACAGTTTACGCTGTAGACGCTGACGGTTCAAAAGTATGGGTGAAGAAGGTAAATAATAACCTGAACTACAGTGGTGCTGCGTTGAGTACAGATGGTGTTCTTTATATCGGAACGCAGTCAAATAATAAGATTTTCGGACTTAATACGGCAGATGGAAGTACTGTTTATGAGGAATCTGTGGGTCAACAGGTAATGGCATCCGTTTCGATTGGTCCGGACAAGCGTCTTTATTGTGGTACTATTGGAGCGAGCAATATAGGTTCTATAAAAGCGTTTGACATTAATAAAACGTTGGAAACAGACTCCTGGAGTATACGGGGTGGAGATATTCAAGGTACAAACCGACAAAAATAAACGGTGATGAGAAAATTGATATTTATCGCATTTATGGTGATGTCTGTTTGTGGATATGCACAGAAATATGAAGTAGGTACTACGACAGCAGTGTGGAAAGCACCTGCTGCTGCCGACTTCCTTCATGCAAAAGCGATTGGTGTGAAGTATGTCGAAGTAGCCTTTAATCAATGTTATAGGGGAGTTCCTGTCGATGAAGTGATTCCACGTATAAAGGAAATGAAAGCGAAGATAGACAGTGCGGATATTGAAGTCTGGTCTATTCATCTTCCTTTCTCCCGAACGCTGGATATCTCAGTTCTGGATGATCGGTTAAGGAAGGAAAATGTAGATTTTATGGCAGAGATGATAGAATTGTGTGCCATGTTCCAACCGACTTGCCTGGTTTTGCATCCAAGTTCGGAACCGATAGCCGATAGTATTCGGGCGCAACGGATTGCCAATGCTTCGGAGTCTATTGCTTATTTGAAGAAATATGCTGATAGGATTGGCGCTCAACTTTGTATAGAGAATCTGCCCAGAACCTGTTTGGGAAATACTCCGGAGGAACTTATGAGGATTGTCGGAGATATCCCGGACGTAAAAGTGTGCTTTGATACAAATCACTATACCAAAGGCACGACAGAGCA
>OGRA01003258.1_pt1 | contig 12495 bp, 10 predicted proteins | sample 1553351 | NCBI WGS metagenome assembly OGRA01 (sample SAMEA2580056, study PRJEB22360) | human gut metagenome | biome: human gut; feature: human-associated habitat; material: faeces | place: Denmark | collected 2008/2010
ACAATACCAAACATATCGGAGCCGCAATCGGACATACAGCAAGTATCACACCTGATGTACATGCTATTCCCTTTCCTCCCTTGAAATTGAGAAAGAACGGAAAATTGTGTCCAAGCACCGCTCCAAAGCCTGCATACAGCTCTATGCATTTAACAGCCTGTGGATATGTATTTCTATATATGAAATAAAATATCAAAACCGCTATGATTGCCTTGAACAAATCACCAAAGAAGGTAACTGCACCTGCCTTCCATCCAAGTGTCCGAAGCGTATTGGTGGTGCCTGAATTACCGCTTCCATGCTCTCTTACATCTATTCCATGTGCCTTACCATAAAAATATCCGGTCTGAAAGGTTCCAAAGAAATACCCTACGACCAATGCTAAAATCCTAGCCAGTATCATTTTACTCATTTTCCTTTCGTTCTCTTGTAATAAACTTAAGTGCAGTTCCCCTGAAACCAAATGTATCCCTGATTCTGTTCTCGAGATATCTGGTATATGAGAAATGCATAAGATTCTTGTCGTTTACAAAGATTACAAAGGTAGGCGGCTTAACCGAAACCTGAGTCACATAGTATATCTTAAGTCTCTTGCCCTTGTCTGTAGGCGGCTGCTGCATGGCAACTGCCTCCGTAACGATCTCATTTAGCACTCCTGTTGCAACACGCATTGAGTTATTTTCTATAACAACATCGATGAGCTCAAATATCTTATTGAGTCTCTGACCTGATTTTGCCGAAATAAACAGTATCTCTGCATATGGTATAAAGCTTAATATCTGTCTGATTTTCTCTGTGTGCTGCTTTACGGTATTATTATCCTTTTCAATGGCATCCCATTTATTGACAGCAATGATAATTCCCTTTCCTCTTTCGTGGGCAATACCCGCAATTTTAGCATCCTGCTCAGTAACTCCCTCTGTAGCATCTATCACTACAATGACAACATCAGCTCTCTCAACTGCGGAAACTGCACGTATAATACTGTATCGCTCTATATCCTCTTTTATCTTATTCTTGCGCCTGAGACCGGCTGTATCGATAAATATATACTCCTTACCATCATATTTTATGGCTGTATCGATAGCATCTCTTGTGGTGCCTGCTATATCTGACACTATTACCCTGTCCTCACGGGCAAGCTTGTTGATAAGTGATGACTTACCTACATTAGGCTTACCTACTATAGCAACTCTCGGTCTGTCATCCTCATCGTCCTGCTTAGATGAATCCGGAAAATGCTTTACAACCTCATCAAGCATATCTCCGAGTCCGAGCATCGAAGCTGCAGATATAGGATGTGGATCACCGATTCCTAAGTTATAAAACTCATACACATCAGTCATATACTTTTCAAAGCTGTCCACCTTATTGACAACTAATACAACCGGCTTGTGTGAACGACGAAGCATATCCGCCACCTTTGAATCGGAATCAACAAGTCCCTGCTTCACATCTGTAATAAAAATAATAACATCTGCTGTGTCGATGGCAATCTGTGCCTGCTCTCTCATCTGTGACAGTATCACGTCTCCGGATTCCGGCTCAATACCACCTGTATCAATCATGGTAAAATTATAATCAAGCCATGATACATCTGCATAAATTCTGTCTCTTGTGACACCCGGAGTGTCCTTTACTATAGATATCCTCTCTCCTGCAAGCGCATTGAAGAGAGTAGATTTTCCAACATTTGGACGGCCTACGATGGCCACTACTGGTCTGCTCATATACTCTCCTGTTCTAAATTCATATTAGATTATAGACTAATTGTAACTATTCAGAATAACGATAAAATAATAAACAAAACATCTATAACAGAGTAATTATATCACAATACCATTTACAGAGACAACTATTCATATGTCAAAAGTGGTTCTTTTGATGAAATTAATCCATTTTCTTTAAGAACAGCTATCAGATTAGTACAGTTTTCGCCAAAACTAATGTTGACCGAATACGTTTCAATACCATCGGAACGGGCATCCCCAAAATCAGAATACTCCTTTGTTACCCCCAGTATATCCAACAGCTCCTCATACCATGTGAAGCCATCGACATTCCAGCTTTTTCCAACCCTGTTGCCCTTTGGCACTGTAAAATTCAGCATAAGATTGTACATATAGCTGGTATCCTTATCCACTCCGTCAAGCATTCTCTGCAAATTATATTCCTGCATCACACCGGCCTCAACATCCTTCTTTACAGCATCAAAAATATCCGCAGCAACTTTTCCGTTAAAGCGCTCATTCAGCACATCTACATATTTATCATTATACTGCTCTGCCGAGCCATTGATAAAGGTAATATCTGTCGTATCACACTGCATTATAGCATTAATAATATTCTGTGGTTTATTTTCCTCCGCCATAATCGCCTTACACTGCTTATGTGGATTAAAATCATCCGTTGTATGATATACACGGTTGACCTTTTCTCCATTTTTTAATGTATATGAGATTGTAATATACCCGGAATCATCATATCTCTTTTTAAAATAATCCTTTTTCTGCGCCATAAGTATCTTTTGAGTCTCTAAAATCTTTTCAACATCCTTTCCCTCCAGGTTGATATCAAAATCTATGGCTATACTGGCAGAATCAATATCAGCAAGCTTCGGTATATAATTTTCCTGCACATTTCCGTAAACTGTTATACCTCCAAATACAACTATAACAAACCCACCAAAAGCAATGATTTCCTTAAATAGTGCTTTAGAAAAAATTTTAAAATTCTTCCTTATAATCATCTCTAAAAGTAAGAAGGCTATGATTCCAAGCACCACTGCAAGCATCATAATCGCAGGAACACCAATGCTGATTCTAAGTCCAAGCAAAAGCGACGCTGTGACAGTAGATAAAATCAGTCCTCCCAGACAGCCAAGCACCCATCTGAAAACCGGCTTAAGTTTTGGAATGGCAATAAAACTTCCTGCATTTTCCAAATTTCTATGCTTATAAATCTTATAAGAAATAAAGTATATAACTGCCGCCGCGATGACATAGACTACGATAGTGTTTGTGCCTCTGAAGGTATATTTAATGCAGTAATAATCATCTCCTGCTTTCTTCATGGTCGGATGAAAGCCTACCCGATTGAGAAGCTGTAACATGGGTGCAAACCACGTAACACTTATTTTCCTTACAAATTCCATATATGGAAGCCCGTACGATACATATGTGAGCACATTGGCAATGGCAATAACCGCTCCTCCATACAGCAGATTGACAACCGCATACATCACCGCTACAGAAACCAGCTGTCCTGTAATCATTGCGCACAGACACACCAGGCTGTACATAAAAAATGATATTCCCATTGCAGCAAGCAGATTGATTCCAATATGTACCACCTTAGTATTTCCATATGATATACATATAACAAACGACATAAAGTACTTAATTATCTGCGGAATCCACATAAACAGCAGACCTGTCAACACATTAGTCGAAAAAAGCTGACGTCTTGTCACAGGCATAGAGTGAATCATATTACAAGCTCTCGAATTATACAGGTAACTGAACATTGCCATGCCTGTAACCAATGCCATGACAAAAATAAAAATCATATCCGCCTCCATGCTGATAGCCGGGGATATTATATCAAGCATATACTTATGCCAGTTTTTGCCATAAATAAACTCTGCATTCTTAAATCTGCTCCACATGGAAAACGGACCGTTGAGTAATAGCACTATTGTATACAGTGTCCAGATTGGCCAGTAAAGCTTTACATTCTTTTGCAGCATTGTTCTATTAATAAATGATATCTTTGACTTCATAGTCCTCTCCTCCCATCTCATAGATAAATATTTCCTCCAGAGTAAGAGGCAGTACATCCACTACCTGCGGACTGTCTTTGCCATCTGTAATCGCCTTTACTACAGCATCCGGCTCTCCACGTACTATAACAGTGTATACTCTTCCTATATTTGACATATGAAGTACTTTAAAAACCTGTGGTATCTTAGGCATACCATACGGACACGCAATCTGAATCTTTGAAATATTGCCCTGCAGCTCCGTAAGTGACCTCTCTATCATAATCTTTCCATTATTAAGAATACCTACATGATCACATACATCCTCCAGCTCACGCAGATTATGGGACGATACAACAACTGTGGTATTATTAACAGCTACATCATCAAGCATGATAGACCATATCTGTCTTCTCATGACAGGATCAAGCCCATCAACAGGCTCATCGAGTACAATAAGCTTTGGTTTACAGCACAGTGCAAGCCAAAAGGCAACCTGCTTCTGCATCCCCTTCGAAAGCTTTCTGATATTTCTTTTAACATCTATAGATGGGAAAAACTCCTGCATCCTGTAAAACTGCTTCTCATCAAAATTTGGATACATTCCCTTATAATAATGCATCATATTAATTGTATCAGATTGCAAAAAATAAAACATATCATCCGGAATGTAAGCCATCTGTCCTTTAATCCTTGCATTTTCATATACAGGCTCACCATCAATAAACACTTCCCCTGCATCCTGTCTCATTACTCCTGTAATATGCCTGATAAGTGTAGATTTGCCGGCTCCGTTTGGGCCCACAAGCCCATAGACAGCTCCTTTTTCCACGTTCATATTCACACCATCAAGTGCCGTAAAATCGTCAAATTTTTTCACTAAATTATTTATCTGTATCATCATTACCCTCTGTCACAACATCTTCTGTCTGCATATCTTGTGTTACAAATCTGACTAAGTCATCTTCCATGCTCAGCTGCTCTTTCGCATCATCCATTCTTGTTCTCAATTCCTCAACAGGTGTTTCAAGCACAAATAACTCTGTCACCACCTGGTCAAAGAGTATTTTCAAATTCCTTGTCAGACTCTGCCTGGCTGTCTTAGCATCAGCAACAAAGGTTCCTTTACCACTTTTAGTATAAAGATAGCCTTCCTCCTCAAGTTCCCTGTATGCTTTTGCGATAGTGTTAGGATTGATTGCATACTTGCAGGCAAGCACACGTACAGACGGTAGCTTTTCGTCCTGCTTAATAACATTCATAACAATCATTCGTCTGATGCCTTCCTTAATTTGTTCATAAATAGGCTTTGAATCTCGATAATTTAACTGCATATCGTTCTCCCCTGTTCATATACGCCAGTACCACTGTGACTTTTATATTAACTCAAAGAACCAAAAAACTGTCTGGCAGCATCAGTTCCCGCACAGTGTACTATCCAACGTGATACACCTATTTTAACATATATAGCTTTAGGCATTTCTTATTATTTCCTTAATAGATTGTGCGAAAATTACTTAAGAAACATAAAAGCTCCAAGATTTCCACGCTTTCCATGACTTGCTCTATGCGAAAATAAAAGAGAGGGATTACAACAAGTGCATATATTGCTTATGGCAATATTGTCTTCCTGTACTCCTGCCTCCACAAGCACTCTCCTGTTACATTCCCAAAGATTAAGCTGATATTTGCCGTCTCCCTTATAGAGCAGAATATCACTTGCGTGAGGATCGTCTGTTGTCGCAAACTCGTCCACAAAATGCTCTGCAACATCCTGACTTATCTCATAGCAATCCTGACATATTGAAGGTCCTATCGCAGCTATAACATCATGTGCCTCGGTACCAAACTCCCTGTTCATAGCAATAAGTGTCTGTTTTCCCATACGATTTACAGTACCTCTCCAGCCTGAATGGCTAAGCCCTATTGCCCTATGTACCGGATCAACAAAATAAAGCGGTACACAATCAGCATAAAATGTGGCAAGCACAACATTTGGCTCATTCGTGATAAGTCCGTCCACATCTGTATATGGTCTCTTTCTTGTCACCCCGATGCCACACTGCTTTTTTCCAACTCTCAAAACATTGGTAGTATGTGTCTGGTCTGTCGTAACAATCTGCCCTGCCTCTGCTCCGATTGCCTCCGCCACTCTTTTATAGTTTTCTAAGACCTTTTCCTCGTCATCTCCACGTGTAAAGCTTAAATTTAAGCTATCAAACATACCTGTACTGATGCCACCAAGACGTGTTGTAAAGCAATGCTCTATCATAGAAAGCTCATTTAGCTTCTTAAAATGTAACAAAGGAACAACACTTCCGCTTGAAAGGACGTGCTTTTTTAATTCCAGAACATCTTTATCATTCTTTGCAACAAAATCATTTATAGTAATTTCATCAACATTTTTGTGTATGTTTTCAGCCTGCATATTCTTATCCTTCTTTATATTCTCATCAATCTTTATATTCTTATCAATGTCTGTCTTCATATTTATATCTATGCAACTATATATTACCGATAACTATTGCTGTTTATAATTGATATTTATAGTTACTTCGTAACTATTAAGTACAGAAATATACGGTTGTGTAATACCTGTCCGTAACTGCCAAGCCAATAGTTATTAACTGCCCTCAAATGCATTCTTCAACACAGTAACCTCGTCATCATCCACTGCTATCACATCAAATCTGCATGGTGTCCACTCATCCAAACCATGTTTCATAAGATAATACCTTGCAACTGATATAATTTTTTTCTGCTTGCTATAACCAACTGCTTCAAGAGCCCTGCCACAGCCGTTATCTCTACGATATTTCACCTCACAAAAACATATTGTATCTCCATCCTTTGCTATTATATCTATCTCTCCAAAGCGGTTTCTGTAATTGCAGGCAAGTACACTATATCCCATATTTATTAACTGCTCAGCTGCAAGCTGCTCATATATACTTCCAACACTTCTTTTATTCATAACTGCCTCACATATCATATAATCTAAACACTATCTTTGGTCAATTTTTGCCTTAAGCTTATCCAGATCATTAACAAAAACAAGTATCTCTGCAACAACCTCATACAACTCCGTTGGAATCATATCACCTATTTTAAGCCTAGACAGTGTATCAGCAAGCTTATCGTCCTTATATGTAGGCACATTGCTTTCCTTAGCCCTCTCAATAATTTTGTCAGCAATAACGCCCTTGCCTGTAGCTAGTATTTTAGGTGCTGCTTCTCCCGGCACATACTCTATAGCTACGGCTGTTTTGCCTATGTCTATTCCATTATTGTTGCGATTATCATTTTCGCCATGCATACAACTCACCTGTCCTTCTGAAGTAAGTTTTAATCATCTGTGACTATTCGTAAATTATCTTATACACTGCTACGCCCTAATGTCAAAGGAATATCTATGCACCTGACCGGTAGGTGGCAAATCCTTTTTCAGAAATCCAGCGACAAAATTCATCTGTTTCGAACCACTATTTACATTCAATTCACAATTATAGCCCTTATCCTGTAATCTCTTTTCCAACACCGGCAGAAATTGCTTTACCAGTGCATATGACTCATCACTATCCAAATAGAAATTAGTTGTAACCTTCCTATGAAGCATTTTAATTGACACATCTGTCCCACCGAGATGCTCTAAATCCAAATGTAAAAATGCTGATAATTCTTTGTCCGGATTGGACATACTTTTCTTATTTGTATACACATACAACTGTCCGCTGGCGTTTTTTTCATTCATCTTCAATGGAACCTGCACATATGTATATGCCTCGTTTATCTGATTCATAAATTCAATATTTCCACGGATATTATCTGCCAGTGCCTCTGCTTTAGGATTCACCACTCCTGATGTTTTCAAAATAATTTCCATATTTGTTATCTGTTTTTCAATTTTATCATACAAGCCATCAAGCTTCTTAGGATTCTTCTCTAAATCTCCCGGTTTAATCATCCATTGCTGTTCTAAAGCCTCCTTCAACATAAGCTTAAAGGCTTCTCCTGAAAACAAATGTCTCAGTGTATCGGCATTTGCCGGTGTATTTTCCAACATACTTTTTATATCGTTAAGTATTCCTACGACACTGCTATCCTCTGAATACAAAGAAATATTGTTTTCCTGTAAATTCGGAAGCAGCATCCTGACCTGTTCATTAAGCTCTTCTATCTGCTTATCCGATAAAAGGAATCCAATAGTATTTGATTTTGTTTCATTCTCCTGTAAAAGGATGGTATCTGTTGCCGGAGTATTGTTTATTTTCTGCGTTGTGTGAATGTCCTGTGATTCACCGGAAACACTGTTTAATGATTCAAATAATTCAGCAATATTAAAGTGTTTTTTTACTACAGGTGCCGATTGATTATCACGCATTATTGCCTCATACTGTGACATATCAGAAGCTTCACTTGATATAAATGCCTCTTCCGGCAGCCCTTCTGTAACAATATTTAAAATATCCCTTGCCTGGGTTACAAGCTTATACATTGATAAATCTTCGGCTGAAAGAGCATTCGGCAGTTCATCTATCAAACTATCCATAGCAATTGTAATAGCCTGTTTGTCATTAGCATAATTTTCAAACTGAGCTGCATTTACCTGATTAATTTCAATTCCAAGCCTCTTTAACTCAACAAGTGTAGTCACATTAATATCCTTATTATCCTGCACAAGCTGATACATCTGATTAAGGCTTGTCTTATCAATTGGCATATGCTCTTCCATCATCTTGTTCACCATCGACAAATTTATGCCATCTACCGACAGACCTGCAGCCTTTAGCGCATCCATAAGTGTGAGGTTGGCTCCCTCGCCATCAACTGTATATGGTTTTATTTCTATAGTGCCTCCATCATTATTTTTCACCTGAAAAAACACAGACTGTCCCTGTTCAAATGAAAACTTTCCTGCCAGCCTTGCCAAAATCTGCTGACCATTTGACAAGGCAAGCTTAACCTGATTGCCACGGACACTGCTTACTGTTCCCTCAAATATCATCCCTTTTGACATTTCATTTAAAGAAGATACCAGCTTTTCAACGCCCTTTGCTCCTGTCATAGGCTCACCATTTGCCACTGAATTGTTGTATTGACTTACCAAATTTGATATCCGCATAGCATCACCCTGATATAGTATCGTTATGTTTAAGTATACATGTATAAATTGTATCATTTATTGGTATTTCTGTCACTATATTACTGTTCACACACCACAATGTAACCGCAACAATTTATTTCTTTCAAAAATCAGGTAAATTCCACCATATTCTTCCTATACCACTTTGGACAAAGATTGCGCTGACATTGTGGATTGAACCGCTCCCTTATATCAGTGTGTTCAAAATACACCTTCCATAACTGCTCAAAACTGTCTGTCTTCACCGGCACACTTCTCTCAAGCTGTTTAAATTCACTTTCATTGATATAAAAGCACTCCTTAAGCCTCGGGTGAACCACTGCATACCTTCTTCTATCATCATAGATTACAAAATTTTCCCCGGGATACCTGTCCACAAAATGCCACATAACAACCGGTATCATATCGCATTTTGGTTCAAAGTGCGCCAGCAGATAGTTTCCATTATCACTAAAACGAATAAACCCTCTTATCTTGTCAGCCTCTTTATTTACCTTTCTTGAAAGCTCAAATACCTCCATAACATATTTATCGGTCATATGCTCCATAATCCTTTGTCCCACCTTAAATGCTCTGACAAGAAATCCAAGCACTATTGTTGCTCTATTACCAGAATAATGGCACAAAGCATCAAATACAGTCTCATATATCTTAAAACCTAGCTTCTTTTGAATTGTCAAAATTGTCTTTTGGACCTTTACCTCATCTGTTTCAATATCTATCATCTTTGAAAAAAGTGTATAGTTTCCTCCAATGCCTATCTCAATAGAAATATTGTCCCGGTATACTTCGTGATTTTCTTTTTGCATTTGATTTTTGTATACAAAAGCATCATATATAGCGGTAAAAATCCCATTTATATTATTATCACATCTAAATATTATATTATCCATGCATACTTCTCCCTGCAGCTTTACAAAAATATTGTCTATTCAGATATAAAATCAAATATACTCATCTGCTCATAAGTACATGATTTATTATCAGCTAAAAGCATAGTATCCGGCCTTTCGTTATATATGAGATGCCTTGTAATATAGCTTTCATCAAGCTTTGTATTGTACATCATACGACCATCACAGGTGATAAAGTACAGTGCTCTTTTGAGCACGACACCCATTTTCTTTAAATCTGTAAACGAAAGCCTTGCATGCTTTCTGGCTTTTATAATACGCCTGACACTGTTAGTGCCTATTCCCGGGACCCTGAGAAGTGTATAATAATCCGCCGTCATAATCTCAACCGGAAAACACTCCAGATGACCTACAGCCCACTGACACTTTGGATCAATATAATCATTAAAGCTCTGATTATCCTCCGACAAAAGCTCTCCTGCCTTAAAGCCATAAAATCTCATAAGAAAATCTGCCTGATAAAGCCTGTGCTCTCTCTTTAACGGTGGCGGCTGCCCGATACCCGGTAATGACTCATCCATATTAACATTCACAAAAGCCGAGTAAAATACTCTCTTCATATCAAACCTGTTGTACATTGCTTCTGCTACAGATATAATCTGATAATCACTCTCTCCGGTTGCTCCCACAATCATCTGTGTACTCTGCCCCGCCGGCACATAATATCTGTCCGGTCTTTTGATACTTAAGCCTGATTCCCAGCTTTTTTCTGCAAGCTTATCAGCCTTCCCGCAATCTGTAGCAACCCTAAGGCTTCTGTGATACTCTGATAATCTTGCAGTACTATCTTTTATTTCGGCCATCTGCTCATAATATGCCTGCTCATCTATATACATACGGTTTTTCATACTGCTATTGCCATGATACATTCGGCTGTCCTTTATACCATTTTGAATAAATCTCATAGGTGTAAGAATGTTTTTACGCGCCTTATTCGGAGCAACTGCCCTAAGCCCTTCCGCTGTGGGCAACTCCAGATTAACACTCATCCTATCACAAAGATATCCAATCATCTCAAGAACCTCAGAGGAGGCTCCCGGTATACCCTTAATGTGTATATACCCATTGAAATGATATTTGTTTCTCAAAAGAAAAAGCGTGGTATATAAAAGCTGCATGGTATGCTCGGGCGATTCTATGATACCGGAGCTTAAAAAAAGTCCCTCTATATAATTGCGTCTGTAAAACTCAACAGTAAGCTTACATACCTCCTCAGGCGTAAATGTCACTCTTTCAACATCATTAGTGCATCTGTTGATACAGTATTTGCAATCATAAATACATTCATTTGTAAAAAGTATCTTGAGAAGCGATATACACCTGCCATCAGCTGTAAACGAATGACATATTCCACTGGCAAATGCACTCCCCATATCATTTCCATTACCCGAACGGGATGCACCACTGGAAGTGCATGCAACATCAAACTTTGCCGCATCAGACAGAATCTTAAGTTTTTCCATAATATCAGCACTGATTGACGTTAACATAAGACCTCCTCACATTATCTCGAACATCTGTTTGTATTATACAACATATGTTCGGGTAAATCAAGTGAAATTTTTTGGAAAAATATTGTTATGGTTCATAAGCACAAAAACCATAGCTATCTTAAATGCATTAAGATACTATGGTTTTTATTTATAATAATTATCGTAACTATTCAGTTGCAAAAAATATCGTAGACTTTATAAACAGACTTTATTCCGACTAAAAAAATTTTCTTAAGAGCTACTGTATGACATGATTTTATCCCAATTTAGTCTTAAAAAACTCGATTATCCTATCCCACAGTTCATCCTGGAAAAACTGCAGATCCGCATGGTCAGCGCCTTCTAATGCAATCAAATCTGCATCACAGCCATTTTCAATAAGCTTATCATAAAGCTCTTCACTCTGCTCAAACGGAACTGTCTGATCATTTATACCGTGAATAATCAAAAATGGAGGAGCATCTTTTGTCACCTTAGATACCGGTGAACTGTTGTATGCTTCCTTGATATTTCTCATAATATTATATCCGAGTAAAAGTGACTCCATAGATGCTGCGCATTCTTCGGCATCTTTATACTTAAATGTGCTAAGGTTAGTAGGTGGATACCATGGACATGCTGCCTGAATACTGCTTGACTCTTCAAGATATTCTCCAACATCACGAGCTTTATCATGATCCAATGCCGCCATACATGTCAAAAATCCTCCGGCTGATTCTCCCATCGCACCAAAATGTTCCTTGTCAATTCTGTATCTATCTGCATGTGCCTTCAAATACCTGATTGCAGCCTTCACATCCTCTATCTGCATAGGATAGCAACCCTCATTTGATGTGCGGTATTCCACACTGCAAACAACAAACCCCTGATGAGCAAGCGTGCTAAGATATGATAGATGTGCTGACTTATCCATCCTCATCCATCCACCACCGCATATCCATACTATACAAGGATAACGCTTGTCAGACATATCTTCCGGATATATTAAATCGAGTTTTAAATCCCTGCGACAGTGATCATACCACGAATCCACCTGCGCATATGTAATATCAGACACCTGCACATATTGTGGCTTCGTCACATTAATCTTAAGCTTTTCCTTCATTTAAAAATCCTCCTTACATTTGTAATCCATTTTGAAATACAAAATTAATATCATTTAATATAAATACTTTATGCCCATTA
>OGRA01003259.1_pt1 | contig 12494 bp, 13 predicted proteins | sample 1553351 | NCBI WGS metagenome assembly OGRA01 (sample SAMEA2580056, study PRJEB22360) | human gut metagenome | biome: human gut; feature: human-associated habitat; material: faeces | place: Denmark | collected 2008/2010
GCTACGACAAGGAGCTTCTGGAGCATGCAGCAAATGACAGCGGTATCTGCAAGGAATTATTCGAGAATCACGATGAGAAGCCTACCAACAGCTTTTTGTATTCTCTTGTCGTCATACCAGACCACGCACGGGAAATCTCGTCTGTCAGAATCGCGTATTCTTTGCCTTTCTCCACACCGCGCTTTTTCCATTCGTCCGTCAGCTCATTACGGATTCGGATTGCTAAAAGCCGCTGATGTACCCATTCCTCGGAATAGCCCTTTTTCAGATAGGTTTCCAGCGCACGGTCAATCGCCTGCTCGGGGTCGATGGTCTCCTCAATGCGCTCCCGGCCGACCATCGCCAGCCAAGCCTTGAACGGCTCAGCTTTCTTGGAGGGAATGGACTGGATGATGCGCAAAAGCTGCCTGGTATCGGCTGCGTCGGTCAGACGCATTTTGCCGTCTGCCGCCGGCATTTTCAACTGGTGACAATTCGTCACCAGTTCACTGCCCTCGTCTTTCAGCCGCTGTTTCAGCTTGTTCCAGTATTTCCGCCCTTATAGTCGGGGCTGTCTGTCAGCACGCTGACAACATCCACAATGGAAAAATACCATTCCTCCCGTTCGGCATCCCACGCCACGCGGATCTTCTGGTCCTCAAAAAGCTGAACCTCGTTTTTCATTGGTTCGCCCATTCTCGTCCTCCCCAATCAGCCACGCTCTTATCACAATTATCTATTGTTTCATTTTGCTTCGCAGATAATATTGTACATCATCAAAATAGAGATTGCAAGACAAAAATGCGCTGTATATCGGGAGGTGCATAAAAAGAAAACGGGGGCGAAGAGAAAATTTCTCTTCGCCCCCAATGTATCCGGCGCTACATGGTCATCCGCTGCGCCTTTTCTCGCCGGATCTCCTGCTCCGCCATCCGTTGGCGGTTATAAAGCAGCAGATCCCGCGTCTGTTCATAAAGGTCGCAATTTCCAGACTCAAAAACTGCCACCAGATACTTTTTCTTTTTGTATGTGTCATAGACGCTCTGCAAGCCGGCGCGCAGGACCGGGTCTGACTTTTCTGCATTCGTCAGCCAAATTTCAACCAGCTTCCGCTCGTCCTTGACGGTCATTTCCATAGCCTCACGCTCCTTGTGGATATGATTTCCGCATTTTCCCTGTTTTTATACCAAGCTGACCTCCTGGACGCAAAAAAGCCGGGACTTCTAAAATCCCGGCTTCCTGCGAATATTACATTGTCTGTTCCATTGTGAACCCCTGCTCCTGTTCCGGCTGCGGCAAATGCAGCGCGATCTGCTCCTGTACACTGATAAAAAGCGTCCGCAGGCTCTGAGCCAACGGACGCTTGAATTTTATCTCGTTAAAAAAGAGCAGTTTCCCGAAATCAGGAAACTGCTCAAGCTATGGATGTGGGCTGCAAAACCCTGTGGATCACAAAGAAAACGATCGTGGCTGGAAGAGTCTCGGTCCTTCCGTATAGAAGATATAGGCAGGACGATACAAGCTGCGGGAATATACCTGCGATTCAGCAAGCGATACCCATCGTAGGTGTGGAGTTGGTCTTCTCTCACAGCAAGTATCACAGCCGCCGGCGGATGGTGTGTCCATCCACCGGCGGCTGTGTGTGTGTTCTGCGAAGTCCCGCTGCGGCTCAGCCGAAGAGGAGATCCTTCAGATTTGTATTAAACAGGTATTCTGCAATGTAGGCTCTTGTTCTCTTATACAGTGCATCCTGTGCAAATGAGACATCATTTCCGGATTCTTGCAGCGCAAATTCATACGTCTGCCTGAGCTCCGTACCGACATTGATCTTGGCAATGCCGGCGGAAATGGCGTCGAGAATGTACTGGTGCTGAATTCCGGAGCCGCCGTGCAACACAAGCGGAATGCCGACTGCCCGGTAGAGCTCTGCCACGTGCGCAACGTCGATTTTGGCTTCCGGCTTTTTCTGGTTACGGACAGCCTCGGCGACTGCGCCGTGGATGTTGCCGACTGCGACGGACAGCCAGTCGCACTTACTTTCCTCTGCAAACCGCTTTGCCTCGTCCAGGCGGGTAAAGCCCATCTTCGAAGCAAAAATCTCTTCATACGGCGGCATGACCTTGTTTTCGTGCCCCATGACCGCGCCGAGCTCCGCTTCACAGGGGATCTGCGCGGCATGCGCAAGATCAGCCGCTTCCCGCGTTGCGGAAATGTTTTCCTCCAGCGGCAGACGCGAACCGTCAATCATGACGGACTGGTAGCCTGCGCGGATGGCACGCTCGATCAGTGAGCGATAATCCACGCGCTGATAGTCCTCGTCAATCACGGGAACGTGATCCAGATGCAGCAGCGTATGTGCCGGATCCTTGTACCGGTCATATTCCTCCGCGATGCGCTCGAGAGATTCGGCTTTCATTTTTTCCCACTCCACGCGCGCAACCTGAATCATGGCGACGCTGTTTTCGTCGCGAATGGCCTCGATGATCGGCTTGACCATCGGGATATGAGGTACGTTGAAGGCGGGCACGCATTTGCCCTTTTCACGGGCTTTCAGAATGACTTCTCTTGTGTTCACAATTGTATCCTCTTAATAGCGTCGCAGATAGTCAGCGGAAATTGCCTTGTATTTCGCATACCGTTCTGCATATTTTGTTTCGTTTTCCGGAATCGGCTCGAAGTAGGAAACGGGATTGCCCATATGGGCGGCCGCGTCTTCCACGCTGGCATACCAGTTGTTTCCGAGACCAGCCAGCATACAGGCGCCAAGCGACGGAAGCTCGATGTTCTGCATTCTTCCGAGCGGAGCCTGGATCAGATCTGCCCGCAGCTGCAGAAGTTTGTCGGTACGGGAACCACCGCCGCCAAAATGCAGTCTGGTAAACGGCTGCTTACGTGTAGAGCGGATGTAGTCGACGCAGGCGACAAACTGGTAGGCCAGGGATTCGAGAATCGCTGCGAAGATCTCGTCCGTCGTGGTGGACAGGCTCATGCCGACAACGGCTCCGTGGAAGTTCTCTACATACGGCAGCATCATAAGAGAACCGGTTCCGTCGAGCTTTGCATCGGCGATGAGCTTGCCGATGTCGGCGGACGGATCACGCAGAATGTTCTTGCAGAACCACTCCAGCAGCGCGCCGGCAGTTGGGAACGCGTCCATGACCGTATACTTGTTGTTGAACGGGGAGCTGTAGCAGCAGGAGAAGATCAGAGAATCGCCGAAATCGTTGCAGCCGTCGACGAAGGTATCGGAGAAATATCCCATCTGCTCATAGGTACCCATCAGAACGCCGATGGTATCTGGATTTTCAAGCCGGACACCAGCGGACAGGAGAGAGGCAGAGACGTCATGGCAGCCGATTGTGACGGGCAGCGTCCGCGGCAGCCGGACAGAACCGTAATGGTCAATCGTGCCGACAACCGTTGCGGATTCGACAATCTGTGTGCCGAGTTGCTGCTCGGTGACGCCGGCCAGCTCCAGAATCGGCGCAGACCAGCAGTTTGCCTTGACGTCGATCATCAGTTTGCGTGCGGCCATGGTACGATCCTGCACGTCGCCAAGCCCGAGCTTGCGCATTACATACTGCTGATTGGAGTAGAAGCCAGCCGCTTTTTTGAAGACCTCCGGCTCGTTGTCCCGCAGCCACATGATTTTTGACGGTGTTGCAAGCGTGGAGAGCGTATTGCCGGTGATTTTCGCATACGTGTCCGCGCCGATTTCGCGGCCGATGGTCTGTACTTCTTTGAACGACCGCCCGCAGAAGCCGGGAATCATGCCATACAGCGCTTCGCCCTTTTCGTCGACCGGCGTGATGCTGTCGCCAAAATAGGAAAACGTAATGGCCAGCAGCTCTACATCCTCCGGCAGCTGGCGAATCACTTCGCCAACTGCCCATTCAGATGCCTTCCAGGTTTCGTCAATATGGAGCTCAACCTGATTCTGTGCGGGATAATACCATCCGTATTTTTTGTTTGTGTTCACGATAATCCGGGTTGTTTCGGCGTCAATCACCGATGCATGTACATTGGAGGTGCCGAAATCAATGGCCAGATATGCGCTTCGTTTTTTCACAGGAACGCTCCTTTCCCGGTCAGTGATTCACAACGTTTTTCAGTTCTCCGCCGCTGAAATACTGCTCAAGGTTATCCGCGACAATCTTGATGGAGCCGCTGAAGGTTCCGATATCCGTACCGGCCAGATGCGCGGATAACGTCACGTTTTTCAGCTTTCTGAGCGGGTGGTCAACCGGCAACGGCTCTTCGCGGAAGACGTCGAGCACGGCACCGCCGATCTTCTTCTGCTCCAGCGCGTCGATCATAGCGGCTTCGTCGACAAGACCGGCACGCGCAGCATTTACAAAAATGGCCGTGGGCTTCATCTTCGCGAATTCTGCCGCGCCGAACATATTCTGCGTCTGCGGGCTCAGACGGACGTGCAAGGAAACGAAGTCGGCCTGCTCCAGCAGCTCGTCAAGCGAAACCGGCACGCAGCCGAACGCTTCAATGCTTTCTTTTGTGCAGTAAGGATCATACGCGAGAATCGTCGTGCCGAAGCCCTTGAGCCGCGTGGCAATCTTTCTGCCGATGTCGCCGAAGCCAACCAGACCGACCTTCAGATTGCACATGTTGTCGGAATAGGTGCGGTTGGGGTATTTCTTTGTCCAGCCGCCGGTCTTGATATCTTCGTCCGTTCTTGCAATATTCCGGATCTCGCAGAGCATTGCGGCAACCGTAAAGTCTGCAACCGCAACAGCTGCGCGACCAGGCGCGTTGATCACCTTGATGCCGCGTTCCTTTGCAGCCTCCATGTTGATGTTTTCCATGCCGGTGCGGAGTGTCGCAATAATCTTCAGGTTCTTTGCCGCCTCGATCATGCGGCGGCTGACCGGTGCAAAGTGTGTGATGATGATCTCTGCGTCGTCCAGATACTGGAAGACCTCTTCGTTGATGGGTGTGCCGTCGGGGCCGTTGACCTCGACGGAAAGCATGGAATTCTGGTAAGCCAGCTCGTCTTCGTTGACGGTTTTTTCAACCAGCGTCAGCTCGTATCCGTACTTTTCCAGGACATCAAAGCCCTGCATCAGATTTTTGTCAATGCCTCTGTCATAAATTGCAACAATTCTCTTTGCCATGTTATAAGTCCTCTCTTTGCCCCAGGTTATTTACTAAAATCCAGCCAGCCCTTCATATAATCCAGATCCTTGCCGTGAGACATGACCTCTCCCAGTGTATCGAGCGTTGCTCTGTGGGAGAAAATCCGTTCAAGACCGAGCTGCTTGTACTTCAGAAGCATCTGGAATGCCTTGTCGAAGGTCTTTGCCGTGTTGACGCTCATGCCGATATACGTAGCATGCTTGCCACACAGATCCTTGCCCGGATAGAACTCCACGGGCTTACCGGTGCCGATGTTGCCGATTTCAACCAGCGTGCCGACGTTTTTGAGCAGATCCACGCCGTCGCGGAACGCATACTGCGAACCTGCGCACTGGAAGACGACGTCAGCGCCGTTCTTGTGGTTGTATTTGTGGATGATTGCACGGCGTTCTTCGATGGAAAGCTTGCTGGAATTCATGACTTCGTCCGCGCCAGACAGCTCCTTTGCCAGCTGGAGCTTCTGATCGCTGAAACCGCTGATGATGATGTGCTGGATGCCCAGTGTGCGGGCAATTGTCGCCACAAGCGCTGCAATCTGGCCATCGCCGATGACAAGCGCAGTCGAACCAAGATTGAAGCTGTCCTCGAAGATGCCGGGCGCGCGCATCGCAAGCTCAACGCCACGCATGGCGACCGCCATCGGATCAAGCAGCGACGCAACATTGCTGGGCATATCATCAGGCACCTGCCACATGAAGGTGCCGGGGAAAACGTACATATACTCGCCGAAGCCACCCTTGATATAAGGCGCTTCATAGATGGAGTTCGAGCGGATCGGCGCGCCGCCGAAGCCGAGCGACTCATACGGCACACCGTAGACGAACGAATTGTCGCAGACACCGCAGGCACCGATACCGTAGGTCAAGCAGTTTTCGCAGGTGCCGCAGACGACCCACGGATACAGGCAGATCCGATCGCCGAGCTTCACTTCGCCGGTGTAGCAGCGCATGGATTTCGCGGCGTCCGGCCCCATTTCGACCACGCGGCCGCAGAGCTCATGACCAAGAATGACGGGATATGCCGGATCCTCTTCGAACAGATGAAGATCGGTGCCGCAGATGCTGGCGGCCTCCAGCTTGATAATCATGCCGTCGCGGCCGCATTCCGGCATCTGGACGTCCATGACCTCAATGGTGTGCCTTTTCGTCAGCACGGCGGCTTTGCAGGTTTGATTTGTCATGATTTGTACCTCCACACAATTCACAATTATGTTTTTGCCTTGCGTCTTCTCTGCATATTGTCGAACGCAACTGCGAACAGCAGAACGGCGCCCTTTGCGACCCACTGCCAGTATTCGTCAAGATTCATCAGCGTCATGCCGTTGCTGAGCATACCCATAATCAGCACGCCTGCGACGACGTTGATGATTTTGCCCTGGCCGCCTGCAACGCTCACGCCGCCGAGAACAGCAGCCGTGATGACGTCCATTTCAAAGCCTTCGCTGGTGGCTGGCTGACCGGAGTTGAGACGGGAGAGCATGATGATGCCGGAAAGACCGGCAAAAAATCCGCTGAGCGAATAGATCTGGATCTTTTTTACAAGCACATTGATGCCGGAAAGTCTTGCGACTTCCTCATTGCCGCCGATTGCGTAGAGATGACGGCCGAAGCTTGTCTGCTCCAGCATCCACCAGCCAATGAAAAAAACCAGTGCCAGAATATAGACTGGAATCGGAATCCCGAGGAAATAGCCCTGTCCAAGGGTTTTGATGGACTCCGGAAGACCGTAGACCGGGATGCCCTGCGTCATGATGAATGCGAATCCTCTGGCGATGGTCTGCATGGCGAGTGTCGCGATCAGCGCGGGAACCTCAAAATGCGCGACCATAATGCCGCTGATAAGCCCGCAGACGATTCCAACCAGAACGCCGACCACCATCGCAGGGAAGATCCCAAAGCCGAGGTCATTGATGAGCTTTGCGGAGACAACGCCGGAAAGCGCAATAATCGAGCCGATGGAAATGTCAATACCGCCGGTCAGCAGAACCATAGTCATGCCGACCGCGCAGATTCCGGTCATGGAGACCTGCCGACAGATGTTCAGCAGATTCTTTGTCGACAAGAACGTCTTTGTCAGAACAGAGAAAAAGACGAATACGAACAGGAGCACCAGATAGACAAACACCTGGCTGATGGAAAGTTTCGTTTCTTTTTTCATAGCGAGACCCCTCTTTTTACATGCCGGAAGCCATCTCAAGGATGCGTTCCTGGCTGACTTCCTCTTTTGTCAGCTCTCCGCTTACGGAGCCCTGGTGCATCACGATGATGCGGTCACTCATGCCGATCAGCTCCGGCATTTCGGAGGAAATCATGATGATCGATTTTCCTTCTTTGACCAGCCGGTTCATAATGAGGTAGATTTCGTATTTTGCGCCGATATCGATGCCCCGTGTCGGCTCATCCAAAATGATGATATCCGCGTTTGTTGCAAGCCACTTGGCAACGACCACCTTCTGCTGGTTGCCACCGGACAGATTCTTGGTCAGCTGCTCCATACTGGGTGCCTTGACGGCCAGCGCGTTCATGTAGGAATCAACCAGCGTGCGCTCCTTCTTCCGGCTGATGCGTAGGAAGGACTGCAGCGTGTGCAGCATGACGAGAGAAATGTTTTCCCGAATGCTGAGCGTCAGCGAGACGCCCTGGCCCTTCCGGTCTTCCGGGATCAGCGCGATGCCGTGATGGATGGCGTCAATCGGCCGGAGAATCTCAACCTGTTTCCCGCCGACATAAACGGTGCCGGAGGATCTGTGATCGGCGCCGAACAAAGCGCGCATGACCTCCGTCCGGCCTGCGCCGACAAGACCGGCAAAGCCGAGGATTTCACCCTTATGCAACGTAAACGAAACGTCGTGCAGCTTCGTTTCCACGGTGGACAGATGCTCCACCCGGAGAACCTCCTCACCGATCGGCGTGCTGCGTTGCGGGTAGTCTTCCGACAGGTCACGGCCAACCATCAGCTTGACCAGCGCGGATTTGTTGGTGTCTTTTGTGTTGAGCGTCTCGATATACTGGCCATCGCGCATGACGGTGATGCGGTCAGAAATCTCAAACAGTTCTTCGAGACGGTGAGAGATATAAATAATTGAAACGCCTTCGCTTTTCAGCGTCCGGATCATTTCAAACAGGTTTTCAACTTCACGGTTGCCAAGTGGTGCTGTCGGCTCGTCCATAATCAGCACCTTCGCATTTTCAAGGACGGCCTTTGCAATCTCCACTTGCTGCTTATAGGCATTGGAAAGATCGCTGATGCGCGAATTCGGGTCAATTTCAATATGGAACCGCTCGAATACTTCGCGCGTTTTCCGGATCATGGCACGTTTATCCGCATAGATTCCGCGCTCGATTTCCTTGCCAAGGAACATGTTTTCATAGACCTTCAGATAAGGAACCAGGTTGAATTCCTGGTAGATCATGCTGACACCCTTGTCCTTGGCGCTCTGCGGCGTCAGAGTCCGGATCTGTTCGCCGTCCAGACAGTAACTGCCGTCGTCCATCGGCTGCGCGCCCGCGATGATTTTGCACAGCGTGGATTTCCCAGCGCCGTTTTCTCCAAGCAGCGCGTGCACCTCGCCCTTTCTCAGTTCAAAATCCACATGATCCAGGGCGGTGACGCCCGGATAATACTTGCAGATTTTCTCCATTTTCAGAACAATATTGTTATCCATAGTTTTCACATCACTCCGTTTGGATCGCTTTGCATCCGGCCCTGCCGGATATGGAAATCCGGCAGGGCGTTTCCGGCTGACAGCCTATTTGTACATTGCCAGATACTCGTCGACGTTGTCGCGGGTAACGGCGGTAACGGGAACCATGTAGCTCTCCGGAATGCTTTCGCCGTTGCACAGGGAAACAGCGTACTGAATCATCAATTCGCCGGTGCCGACCGGGTTGAGGTCAACGGAGCCGCGATAGATGGTGCCTTCCTTGATGAGCTCCAGAGCCTGCTGCGTGCCGTCGTTGCCGCCGATGTAGAACTTGTCGGTGTCAACGCCCTGCGCAACGCAGGTTTCGTAAGCACCCAGCGCGCCGGAGTCGTTGATGCCGAGGATTGCGACGACCTCAGGATGCGCGGTCAGGATATTCTCGGCTGCGGTCATGCCCATATCGGTGGTGTAGCCATCGACCGTCATGACGCACTCGGCGTTCGGGCAGTATTCTGCAATACCCTGCATGATGCCGTTTTCGCGGCCGATGGTCTGCTCAAGGGATCTCTGCGTCAGAATGGCGTACTTGCAGTCAGCGTCGGCGCCGAAGGTCTCGGCCATCCACTTGCCGCAGGCGGAGCCGTTGGCCTGACCCATTTCAAGCTCGGCAACGTTCATGTTGCAGGTCGCGTCGGCATATTCAGTGGTGTGCGTGATGACGGGGATACCGGCGGACTTGGCCTCGGCGATGACGCCCTTCAGAGACTCGGCATCAACCGGGACGACGATGATGACATCAACGCCTTGCGAGATGAAGTTTTCCAGAGCCGCGATCTGTGTTGCGGCATCAGATTTGCCGTCGGAAATAATCGCCTTTACGTTCGCCGCGTCAGCCGCATTTCGCAGGGAATTAGCGATGTTTGCAAAGAAGTTGTTGGAGAGATCCATGGGGCAGAAGCCAACCGTGATCTGCTTGTCAGCAGCATCCGCTGCAGTGGTTTCCTCTGCCGCCTTGTCAGCAGGAGCAGTCTGCGCGGGCGTGTCCGTGTCCTGTTCCGTGGTAGTCGTCTTGGCCGCACATGCTGCCAGTCCGAGCACCATGAGGGCTGCCAGAATAAGAGCAATTACTTTTTTCATTTTGGTTCCTCCTAGTGTTTTAATTTTCGTTTTACGCAATTTGAATTTCGTTTTTCTTGCGCTGGTGCGATAATACCATTTCGTTATCATAATTGTCAATACATCATTTTCGTTTTGTTGCAATTAACAAAAGGTTGATTGTATTTTTGGTTATATTTACGTTTCGATTTTTGTTTCAAAAGTAAAAAAACAACGAGTAGTTTCTTTATAAAGTACTTGATTTTTCCTTTGGAGTATATTAGAATGAATATCAAAGATGCGCAGAATTTCCTGACTTCTACATAAGGAGGAGCCTTTTTTGGACAATGCATCAAAAATAAAGCCCGTGAAAATGGCTGCAGAAGAGCGAAGAAAGTATATTCTCTCCACGTTGGAACAGTACGGTTCCGTTACTGTTTCGGAATTAAGTGAGCATTTCGGAATTTCCGAAGTATCTGTTCGTAAGCTCCTGATCTCACTCGAACAGGATTCGCTGCTGCAGCGGACGTGGGGTGGTGCGGTTCGAACAGCTAGAACCACTGCAGAGCTTCCGTATCAAGTTCGGGAATCAAAATATCTGCAGGAAAAAATGGCGATTGCGAGAGCCGCTTATGACATGATCAATGACGGTGATTCCGTTTATCTCGACAGCGGTACGACGACCTTTGAACTGGCTAAGCTGCTCTGCAACGGGCCTAAGCGCGGCATTCTCGTCGCAACCAACGCGCTCGACCATGCAGGCGTGCTGCTTGGGCAGCAGGGCATCAGTCTGATCCTCATCGGCGGTGAGATTCGCCACGATGTACGCGCCTGTTCAGGCTATCTGGCCAAGGATATGCTCAGCAACATGGTCTTTGACAAGGGATTTCTGGGCATTGAGCACATTTCCTTCTCCCACGGCCTTACAACGCCGAATATGAACGACGCCGAAATGAAGCGCTGGATCCTGCGCACCTGCAAGCAGAGCTATGTTCTTGCGGATTATTCAAAATTCTGGAACGATTCCCTGATCCAGATCGCGCCTGCGGACCGCGTGTACCGGATCATCACGGACTGGCACATTGCCGAAGACGATATCTCGCGCTTTCAGGCAAAGGGCGTTTCCCTCGTCAGCGCACCTGCCGTTTCCAATTTGTAGGGAAATGCGTACTCTTCTGCGCCCCTTACACAGCCGCCTGTGTTCCTGTAAGCCCTTGTAAAGCCATTGCAGATTGCAGTCAGCCAGTTTTTTCAGCGGAACGTCCCCGAGACGCGGGACAATCTGCTGTTCAACTTCGCACCGATAGTGTTCAGCAGTCGAAAACCACAGGTAGGCGTAGATCGCGATTTCCGCCGCGCTCAGACCCAGCGAGAAAATTTCTTTCGGCAGAGGAAAATAATCCTTAACTGAGTCGCGCATCGGCCAGAGGTCACGCTTCATTCACTTTCTCCCGTATGCTGCTCCACCCAGCGGATGAATGCCTCCTTCAGCACGACGATCCGATTGCCGATCTGCGGTGCGGGAAAATCTTTTTCGTGCATCAACTCATAGCTGCTGGAGGGTGCGATGCCCAGCACCTTCGCCACCGTTGCCGCATTCAGGAACAGCGGCAGCTCGTCATAGTTCTTGTAGGGTGTATCTGAAAACTCCCAACGCACCCGGACAGCGGATCTTTTCACGCTGCGCTGCACCATTTTTCCTTGAAATACGTCAGTATTCCTGCGAAAAAATGTCTTGCTCAGCGCAAAAATTTCTCGCTGCCGGTCACATTGGGAGTTTTCAGATACACCCTAGATAGATTCTTTCATAGTTGTTCTCCTTTGTTTGCAATTACTATTCTCGATTGATTTCGTCTTTCTGAAAAAACACCCCCTATCCTTTATCCGTATTCAGAGGGCTTTTGTACCAAACTTTTTGCGTCAGGAAGAGAAAGCTGCAATCTGACCGCTCCTTGATCATGCTCCAGCACGCGCCGCGCCACTGGTCGGCTTCTTCGATCAGAAAGTCCGTCGAAAACCCGAGATAGACCAGTCCCGGCTTCATTTTATAGCCGCCCTTTTTGAGCTGCACGACCGGCTTATCAAAGTCCTTCGCCCTGACGATCATGCTCGTATCGACACCCCGCTTGGCGTCGCCCTTAGCCCCCTTTGTTGGGGGCTGTTTTTTGCGCATTTCCCAAAAAGTGCTTGCTTTTTTCTTGGAAATACGATAGACTGAAAAAGTAGATAAGATACGCAGATGAACAAAAACGATTTTCGTCAGAATGTACAAATTCAGACAACCGAATCTAGCCGGATGAACGAATCAGGAGAGGGCATACCCGTATGCCGCCGAAGGGGAACGCGCAACGAACTCTCAGGCAAAAAAACTGATTCCGGACGGAACTCTGGAAAGCTGCATCCGCAGCACCGAAGAAGCAATCCCGGTCAGCCGGGAGAATCTTTCAGGTTGACGAACAGAGCGCGCCTTCTTTTGGCGCGCTCTGTTTTCTGTTTTTTAAGGAGAAGCATATGATCGTAACAAGAAAAAAGCCCGTGGAGCAGGTGCTTGCGATGCTGCGCGGTGTTCGCCGCGTCGCGCTGGTCGGCTGCGGGAACTGCGCCACAGCCTGCCAGACCGGCGGGG
>OGRA01003260.1_pt1 | contig 12491 bp, 10 predicted proteins | sample 1553351 | NCBI WGS metagenome assembly OGRA01 (sample SAMEA2580056, study PRJEB22360) | human gut metagenome | biome: human gut; feature: human-associated habitat; material: faeces | place: Denmark | collected 2008/2010
GGAGATGGCCAACGACCTGCGTACCAACATGATTCTGGGCTGCGCCATCACCGAGTCCACCGGTATTTACTCGCTGGTCATCGCGCTGCTGCTGCTCTTTGTGTTCTGATTAAACTGCTGAATTGGAGGAATAGCTCATGACGGGCTTTGAAAGTTTTGTAGGCGTCAACCCGTGGACTGCGCTGTTTACCTTCTGCAATATGCTCATCACCTTTGCAGTGCTGAAAAAGTTCCTTTTCAAGCCTGTGAAGAAGATGATCGATGACCGCCAGCAGGAGATCGATACGATGTATGCCGCCGCGGATGCCGCCAGCGTTTTCGATAGCGAGGTCCGCGCCCGTCAGGGCAAGATAGGAGCCGCAAATCACATGGCCGATGGTCTGGGCCTTGGTGGTGTCGCCCTCCTTACTGGGGCGGAAATCGGTGGTGCGCACCATTTCCCAACCATGCGTGCCTGCGGCGTCCTCGCCGTAGAAATAGTTGGTGGTGGATGTACCGAGCACCTTGTTCGATTCGTTTTCAAAGGCCTCGTCGAGCGGCTTGATCTTGTTGCGGACGTCTTCAAGGCGGCTTTGGTAGTCGGAGCCCTTGTCGGGGTCTGCCAAAAGGTCGTTGACGTTCTTGGCGGTGTAGAGCTTCTCGTCGCTGCCGTATGCAGGGACCGTGACCGTGTCATCGTCGGTCGTCTCGGTGTCATTCGTGTTGTACTTGTACGGAATGGAAAGCAGCCCCACCTCGGCAAAGGCGCTGCCTGCCTCGACAACGTGGATCGTCTTGCCGTCGGCTCCCGTTACCTTCTCGTTAAGGTTGATGTGCTCGTGGCCTGCGATAAGGGCATCGACGCCACGGAGCCGCGTGGCAAAGGTCTTTGCGTCGAGCGTGTGCGCGATACACACAACAACATCGCAGCCCTCCTTGCGCAGCTGCTCTGCCTCGGCATTGATGGCGTTCGCGGCACTCGAGAACGACGTACCCGCGACCAGGTCCGCGCGCAGCGAGGATTCCAGCGACTCATCCATGGCACCCACGACGCCGACCTTGATTTTGTAGTCGAATGTGGAGTGATCCTCGCTATCCTCCCAGGTGCGATCGAGCGTCTTCGTGATGCTCGAGCTCCATACGCCGCTCGTAGACTTTGCGTTCGCGCAGAGCATGGCGAAGGGCGTGCCGGTGGTGCTGTAGCCGGTCATGGTGCGGAGTTTGTCCGCGCCGTAGCTCCAGTCGTGGTTGCCTGGCGTGGTCGCGTCGTAGCCGTCGGCGTAGAAGGTGTCCATGAGCTCGGCGATGCTCTTGCCCTCGCTCATGGTGGCAAAGGACTGCCCGTGGAAGGTATCGCCCGCATCGAGCAAAAGATCGGGGGCGCTGCTTTGGGCGCTATAGAGAACCGCCAGTCCGTCAAAGCCCACAGTGCCGGTGCCTTTGCTTGCGTTGTAGCTGTACTTGTAGCTGCCGTGGATATCGTTGGTGTGCATGACGGTCACAGAGCCGTCAATAGCGGCGGGCAGGTTCCCCGCGAAAGCGAGGCTTGGGATGCCTGCGAGCGCGCCGGCAAACAACGCGGCGGCTAACGCAAGGCGGGGGAGTCTTTTCATGGCAGTTTCCTTAGTCCTTAGCCAGAATGTCTGGTTGAATATCGGATTATCGACATAATATGCGAAAACCGCCGCAAGGGCGCCTGTCCCTTTGCGGCGGTTTTGACGTTTGCGCAGATAAAACCTACCAAAATAAACCTGTCCCTTTTTGGCAGGTTTTAGCTCAGCAGCATGCGGTCGTTGGCGAGCTCGCCGCCCGAGACCTCCTCGAACTTCTGCAGCAGGTCGGCTACGGTGAGCGACTTCTTCTCATCGCCCGCCACGTCGTAGATCACGTGGCCTTCGTGCATCATGATCAGACGGTTGCCCAGACGGATGGCGTCGTTCATGTTGTGCGTGACCATGAGCGTGGTCAGGTGGTTCTCGTCGACGATCTCCTCGGTCAGGTTAAGCACCTTAGAGGCCGTCTTGGGGTCGAGGGCCGCGGTGTGCTCGTCGAGCAGCAGCAGGCGCGGCTTGGTGAGCGTGGCCATCAGCAGGGTGAGTGCCTGGCGCTGGCCGCCCGAGAGCAGGCCGACCTTGGCGTTGAGACGCGTGTCCAGACCAAGGTCCAGGCGCTTGAGCAGCTCAACGTACTCATCTTTCTCGGCCTTGGTGACGCCCCACGAAAGGCCGCGACGCTGGCCGCGACGCTTGGCGAGGGCCAGGTTCTCGGCGATCTGCATGTCGGCAGCGGTACCGCGCATGGGGTCCTGAAACACGCGGCCCAGGTACTTGGCGCGCTGCGACTCGCTCAGGCGCGAGATGTCGGTGCCGTCGAGCTCAATAACGCCCGAATCGAGCGGGTACACGCCGGCGATCATGTTGAGCAGCGTGGACTTGCCGGCGCCGTTGCCGCCGATCACGGTTACAAAGTCGCCGTCATTCAGGGTGAGGTCGACGCCGGTGAGCGCGCGCTTCTCGGTGACGGTGCCCTTGTTAAAGGTCTTCTTGACGTGCGAGAGCTTAAGCATCTGCCTCATCCCCCTTCGTGTAGGAGCTGCGGAGCTTATAGCGCTCCCAAACCACGGGCACGCACAGGGCCACAGCGACAATTACGGCGGAGAGCAGCTTCATGTCGTTGGCGTCCATGCCCAACTGCAGCACGATGGCGCGGATAAGGAAGTACACCACGGAGCCAAAGACGGCGGAGGCAAGACGGACGCTAAACTGCGTGAGGCCGCCGGGCAGCAGACGGCCGAGCACCTCACCGATAACAATGGCGGCAAGACCGATAACGATGGCACCGGTGCCCATACCAATGTCGGCATACTTTTGGCTCTGGCAGATGAGCGCGCCCGAAAGGCCGATGAGGGCGTTGGAGAGCACGAGGGCGATCATCTTGGTGGAGTTGGTGTTGACGCCCAGAGCGCGGATCATGTACTCGTTGTTGCCGGTGGCGCGCAGCGCCGAGCCGATCTCGGTGCCAAAGAACCAATACAGGATGGCAACGATAGCCACGGCGAGCAGGATGCCCAAGATGATGGCAACGGTGGACTGCGGCAGACCGGTCATATTGCTGACGGCCGAGAACACGGTGCCCTTGGCAAGAATTGGCGTATTGGACTTGCCCATGATGCGCAGGTTGATGGACCACAGGCTGATCTGGGTGAGGATTCCGGCGAGGATCGCGGGAATCTCGAAGACGGTGGTCAAAATGCCCGTGACGGCACCCGCGATGGCGCCGGCGCACATACCGGCCAGCACGGCGAGCAGCGGGTCGACGTTGTTATTGACGATGAGCACAGCGCAGACGCAGCCGCCGAGGGCAAAGCTGCCGTCGCAGGTCATATCGGGAATGTCGAGCAGGCGGAACGTGATAAACACGCCAAGCACCATAATGCCCCAGAGGACGCCCTGCGAAACGGCGCCCTGCAATGCAATGAGCATGCTTCATACCTCCTAGGATAGGGTGGACACGTGATTCACCATAATAGCGGTAACAATGCATAGAAGAGCTGCGGACAGACGTTTTGTTTTACCTGAAACAAGCAGGGCGGACGCCGGTCTACAGCGCCCGCCCCTGTGGCTCAGATATTGAATAACGCAGCTAAAGCGCGAGCACGGGCTCTAGACGCATGCCGCGTATAGCATTACGCGTCCAGAGCGGAAAGGTCGATGCCCAGGGCCTCGGCCATTTCGTCGTTCTTGACGACGACCAGGTCCTTGCTCGAGAGGTGCTTGATCGGCATATCCTCGGGCTTGGCCTCGCCCTTCAGAATCTTGACGGCCATCTCGCCCGCGGCGTAGCCCAGATCCTCGTAATTGATGGAGAGGGTGAACAGGCCGCCGGCCATGCACATGCCCTCCTCGCCAGTCACGAAGGGAAGCTTGTTCTCCTTGCAGATCTGGCCCACCTGCGAGGCGCCCGCGGCGATGGTGTTGTCAGTGGGGGAGTACAGCGCGTCGACCTTGCCCACGGCAGACTCGACGACGGACTGAATCTCGTTGGAGCTCGAGACGGTGAAATCGGTGTACTCGAGGCCCAGCTTGTCGAGCTCCTTCTTGGCGGCCTTGATCTGGACGTCGGAGTTGGACTCGGCGGTGCAGTAGAGCAGGCCGACCTTTTTAACGTCGGGCAGGACCTTCTGCATCATCTCGAGCTGCTCGGCGACCGGGGTGAGGTCGGAAGCGCCCGTGACGTTGGTGCCGGGCTTGTCGTTGTCCTGGACCAGGCCGGAGGCGGCGTAGTCGGTGATGGCGCAGCCCACGATGGGGATATCGGCCGTGGCGCCGGCGGCAGCCTGCGCGGCGGGCGTGGCGATGGCATAAATCAGGTTGACGTTGTCGCCCACAAACTTGTCGGCAATGGACTTACACGTGGACTGGTCGTTCTGGGCGTTCTTCTGGTCGATCTTGACCTTAAGGCCGCTCTCCTTGATGGCCTTGACAAAGCCGTCGTTGGCGGCATCGAGTGCGGAGTGCTCGGTGAGCTGCAGAACGCCGATGGTGTAGTCGGAACCGGCGGCAGCAGAGCCGGAACCAGAGTTGCCGCCGCACCCGGCGAGCGGGGCGAGCGCGAGCAGGCCGGCGGAGACCAGAAGGCTCCTGCGGCTGATGGTGATGTCCTTCATATCATTACCCCCAGTATAAAAATGGCTGGAAACACTGCACTGGGACAAAGTGCAAGTGGAACTATAGTAGCGCTGATGTCCATTTTTACAACAGCCTGGCGGGTTTTTTAATACAGAATCGGATGGGCGGTGCGGGTAGTCGAATGGGCGGCGGAGGGTCTTATGCGGCGGCGGAGGCGTCGTCCTCGTCTAGGGCGGCGAAGAGCTTCTTGCCGTCGAGGAGACGTGTGGTGACGTTTCTCATTCGGCCAATCTCTACGGTACGCAACGTGTCATCGGCGCCTCGGGCGTCGTAGACCGTTCCCAGCAGATACGAGATGCCATCGCGCTGCCTGATGGCAAAGGGACGCAGCGTCATCCGTGCTGCTTCGGTTTCGCCACGCGTCGTAACGCTCGAAATATCAAAACTCACCGTGGTTCCGTGGTCGATGGCCTGCTCGACGAGCTCGCACGTGTCGATGCGCTTGATGGGCGTGCGTGTTGCCTTGGTAGCCTTGCTGCCTGCGCTCGGAACGGGTTCGGGTGTATCGAGGTAGCCGCGAACGTCGGCACTCGCCATGGCAACTAAGTGCTGCGCCATGCTCTTGCGGATAGCGATAGGCGTGGAGCGGTTGCGCATGACCATACCGTGGAGCCGGATGATCTCTTCATCGGTGAGCGGGCGGGTAAGAAGTTTGTAGCCCACGCCGCGTTTGTACTCAATTTCGTATCCGGCATGGCGAAGCGCGGAGATGGCGGTGTAGATGCTGCGCCGCGCCGCCGAGATGGGCATGCGGGCGGGGTCGTCGGGATGGGCGAGGCGCCGGATCAGCTCATCGGAAAGCATGGCCTTGTCTTCGCCGGTGTTTTCGCTCAAGAGCTGCAGGATACGAACGGCGCGATAGGCTGCCATCGAGGCGGCGCCTCTAGTCGTGGTGTCGTAGGTTTCAACAGCGGCTTCGGTCATGGTGCCCACGTCCTTTCCGTTTTGGGTGGCGACGGTATGGAGCCTAAGACGCGGGGCTTTCCCAGGGGCGCAGGGCGCTCTGGGCGGTCGGTAGTCGTCGGCAAACGGCGGGTCGAGTTTTCAACAGCCCTGCTCAACTGACCAAAAACTTGCCAAAAGCTTGACGGATGCTGTTGAAAAAAGCGTCTCTCGACCGATGTCGAGAGACGCTTGTGCGATGAGCGTTGGCGTGTGGCGACGCGAGCTAGCGTTCGACAATTAGAAGTCGGCGTTGCCCACGGTGCGCGGGTGCGGCAGGACGTCGCGGATGTTGCCCACGCCGGTCAGATACATGACCAAGCGCTCGAAGCCCAGACCGTAGCCGGCGTGCTTGCAGGAACCGTAGCGGCGCAGGTCAAGGTAGTACTTGTACTGCTCGGGATTCATATCCAGATCCTTGATGCGGGCCTCGAGCAGATCCAGGCGCTCCTCGCGCTGGGAGCCACCGATGATCTCGCCGATGCCCGGCACCAGGCAGTCGGCGGCGGCGACGGTCTTGCCGTCCTCGTTCATGCGCATGTAGAACGCCTTGATCTCGGCCGGGTAGTCGGTCACGAAGGTCGGGCGCTTAAAGTGTTCCTCGGTCAGGAAACGCTCGTGCTCGGTTTGCAGGTCGATGCCCCAGCTCACGGGATAGTCAAACTTGTGACCAGCGGCGACGGCCTGCTCCAGGATTTCGACGGCCTCGGTGTAGGTAACGCGGGCAAAGTCGGAGTTGGCGACATGGTCCAGGCGCTCGAGCAGACCCTTGTCCACAAACTTGTTGAGCATATTGAGTTCGTCGGGGCAGGTGGCCATAACGTCCTTAAGGACGTACTTGAGCATGGCCTCGGCGTTGTCCATGTAGTCGTTGAGGTCGGCGAAGGCCATCTCGGGCTCGATCATCCAAAACTCGGCGGCGTGGCGCGTGGTGTTGGAGTTTTCGGCGCGGAAGGTGGGGCCAAAGGTGTACACGTCGCCAAAGGCCATGGCAAAGTTCTCGGCATTGAGCTGGCCGGACACGGTGAGGCTTGCATGCTTGCCAAAGAAGTCCTGACTCCAGTCGACCTCGCCGGACTCGGTGAGGGGCGGATTTTTGGGGTCGAGCGTGGTCACGCGGAACATCTCGCCGGCGCCTTCGCAGTCGCTCGTGGTGATGATGGGGGTGTTGACGTAGACAAAACCCTGCTCCTGGAAGAAGCGGTGGATGGCGGCGGCCGCGACAGAGCGGATGCGGAACACGGCGCGGAACAGGTTGGTGCGCGGGCGCAGGTGCTGCTGGGTGCGCAGGAACTCGACGGTTGCGCGCTTCTTCTGCAGCGGGTAATCCGGGGCGCTCGTGCCCTCGACCTCGATGGAAGTGGCAGAAAGCTCGAAAGGCTGGGGTGCATCGGGGGTCAGTTTGACGGTGCCGGTGCAAATGAGTGCGGCCGAGACGTTTTGATGGGCGATCTCGTCGTAGTTGTCGAGTGCCTCGCGGTTCATGACGACCTGCAGGTCGCGGAAGCAGCTGCCGTCGTTGAGCGTAACAAAGCCAAAGTTCTTCATGTCGCGGACGGACTTGACCCAGCCGGCGACGGTGACGGTGTGGCCGCCGAGCGACTCGGCATCGGCATAGAGCTGCGCGATTTTGGTGCGGTTCACGTATCCTCCCATAACGGTTGAATGATAGTTATCCATACAGTTCGATATTCTAGCAGCTCGGCTCATTTGGGCTATACAGATAAAGCATTGGCGGGATGGTTTTTCAAACGAAAAGCGCCCGCGGCCAAATGGTCGCGGGCGCTTGACGAGGTGCCTTTTGGCTGTGTGGCGCGGGGCCTGGCTACTTGGTCTTGGCAACCAGCAGCGGGTCGCCAAGCTTGACGAGCGGGGTGCCGCCGATAAGCGTTCCAGACTCGCCGACGTGGTCGATGCTCTTAAGACGATCGAGCTCGGAGACGATGACGGTCACGATGTCCTCGTGACCAGCGGCCTTAATGGCCTCGCGGTCGAAGCTGATGAGCGGCTGGCCTGCCTTGACCACATCGCCCATCTCGACAAAGCGGGCAAAACCCTTGCCGTTCATTTCCACGGTGCCCAGGCCAACATGGATGAACACGCGCAGGCCGTCCTCGGTGATCATGCCGATGGAGTGGTTGGTGACAGTGGTGGCACCGATGCGGCCGTTGGCGGGCGCATAGATGGTGCCGGTAATGGGCTCGATGCCATAGCCCTGGCCAAGCATGCCCGAGGCGATCGTCTCGTCGGGAACCTCGTTCAGGTTGACGAGCACGCCGTTGACGGGGGCATAGATGACGCCTTCGCGGGTAGCGAAGCTTGCTGCGGGCGGAACGGACGCCTCGCCGGTCGAGGTGAAGGTGGACTTAAGCGAATCGAGCAGACCCATAGTTGCCTCCAACTTAAATAGGCGCATATCGCGCGTTTGGTTTGCCGGAAACGTTTCACATGTGTTTCGCGGCTTGGTCAACGCCCCTATTCTACGCTGCTCAACGATACCTCTGAACTGGGATTATGTGATATATCAGTTGAAGGGAAACTTATTGCCGGAGTGTTTCTGCGCCACGGGTTCAAGTGGGGTACGCTTGAAGGCGAAAAACAAGGGCGCATAATTTGCGCGAAGGGAGCACATATGATTGTCGAGAACCATGCGCTGTGGGGCGAGGAGCCGACCGAGGATTATCCGGCGACGTTTACGTATTTGGGTGCCGAGCCGCTGCCCGAAAAACCGAATGGCCGCCGCCCCGCGGTGATCATCTGCGGCGGAGGCGGGTTTACGCATATCGCTCCGCACGAGCAGGACCCGGTGGCGTTTGCATTTTTGGATCACGGTTACCAGGCCTTTGTGCTCAACTATGTCACGAGTTCTACGGGTGACGTGAGCTTTCCGTACCCCCAGGCAGATCTTGCCAAGATGGTCGCCACGGTGCGCGCCAACGCCGACGAGTGGCATGTCGATCCTAAGCGCGTGTGCGTCGTGGGCTTTTCTGCTGGCGGCATGATTTGCGCCTCGCTGGCAACACAGTGGAAGACCGGCCCCTTTGCGGCACTTGCCGGGGCGCGTCCGGACGACATTCGTCCCGATGCCGTGGTGCTGGGCTATCCATTGCTCGACTTTGCCTATGTGCGCGACATGCAGACGCGCGATCCGCGCATTGACTTGCGTGTGCCCAAGACGGGTGGCAAGACGGGGCGCGATTTGCTCAACGACTACCTGTCGATGGTGACGGGCGGCGAGGCAACTGACGAGCATCTGGCCGATATCTGCCCCACCACGCATGTTTCGCGTCAGATGCCACCGACCTTTGTGTGGGGCGTGTCCGACGACAAGACGGCGCCGATCGCGCAGGTCTACCCGTTTGCGCAGCGCATGGCCGAGGAGGGCGTTGCATGCGAGATGCACGTCTTCGACCAGGGTGGTCACGGCCTTTCGCTCGGCAACGCCAACACCGCGGTCGACAACGAGGACAAGCAGGTGGCAGTCCGCCCTTGGATTCGCCTAGCCTTCCGCTTCCTGGAGCGCCGCGGGTTTTAGTTACGGCGTTTTACCAAACGCCGTAACCGCATGACGCTGCAAACCCGCCAGGACGGCAATCTGCCTTTCAATTTCGGCGGCATGACCAGAAGGTCTATGCCGCCTTGCCTCAAGGCACCTTGCTTGCTCTGGCGGGCTTTTGCTGTTGGTTCCAAGACATCGGCATCGTTCTAGCTGTCAAGGGCTTGGTGCAAAGTAATCCGTCCCCCTGCACCAATCTGCCGATTGAACGTTGCTGTATGTTCGCGCTATCATGCATGGATAAATTGGTTAGCCATGGCAAACGGTTAGCCATGGTGAACATAAATGCAACGCCCAGTGGGCGCCGGGGGAGGAACACGGACGTGAAGCTCGATACACTCGAGATTGGAAAGGACGCCGTTGTCGCATCGGTGGCATCGGACGATCAGGCACTCCGACAGCATATTTTGGACATGGGTCTAACGCCGGGCACCGAAGTCACCATGATGAAGTACGCCCCCATGGGCGATCCGCTCGAGATTCGCCTGCGTGGCTACGAGTTGACGCTGCGCAAGGACGATGCCGCTCGCATCGAGCTCGTGGGTATTCACGACACCGATACGGGTCCGCGCGCTAACGCCGCAATCGGCACGACGGAGCATCCGGCCCTGGGCGAGGGGACGTATTCGCCCCGTGCGGCAAAGACGGCCGTGCCCGAGGGCGCGCCGCTGCACTTTGCCCTCGCCGGCAACCAAAACTGCGGCAAGACCACGTTATTCAACCAGCTGACGGGCTCCAACCAGCACGTCGGTAACTTTCCCGGCGTGACGGTCGACCGCAAAGATGGCACCATCCGTAACCATCCCGAGGCGAGCGTTACCGACCTGCCTGGCATTTACTCCCTGTCGCCGTACACAGGCGAAGAGGTCGTGAGCCGTCAGTTCATCCTTGACGAGCGCCCGGACGCCATCATCGACATCATTGACGCCACCAACATTGAGCGTAACCTGTACCTGACACTGCAGCTCATGGAGCTTGACCGTCCTATGGTCATCGCGCTCAACATGATGGACGAGGTGACGACCAACGGCGGCGCCATTGACGTCAACCTGCTCGAGAGTCTGTTGGGCGTGCCGGTCGTTCCCATTAGCGCCGCGCGAAACGAGGGTATCGGCGAGCTGGTGGACCATGCCCTGCATGTGGCGCGGTTCCGCGAGCGCCCCGGCCGCTTGGACTTTTGCGCGCCCGATGGCCCGGACGGCGGTGCACTGCATCGCTGCATCCACGGCATTGCCAACCTGATCGAGGACCATGCCGTGACGGCCCACATTCCGGTGCGTTTTGCGGCGACCAAGCTGGTCGAGGGCGATGAGCTGGTGACCGAGGCGCTTCACCTGGATCGTAACGAGCTCGACGCTATCGAGCACATCATTACCCAGATGGAGGGCGAGGCCGGCACCGACCGCCTGTCCGCGCTGGCCGATATGCGCTTTAGCTTTATCGGCGACGTGTGCGGGCGTTGCGTCGTCAAGCCGCACGAGAGCCGCGAGCACGTGCGCTCCGTCAAGATTGACCGCATCCTGACAGGTCGTTACACAGCCATTCCGGCGTTTCTGGTGATCATGGGCCTCGTCTTTTGGCTGACGTTTGGCGTAATCGGCGCGGCGTTGCAGGGACTCATGGAGGACGGTATCGCTGCCATCATCGCCTCGGCCGATGCGGGCCTCAAGGCATTCGGAACTAACGACGTGGTGCGCTCGCTGGCTGTCGACGGCGTGCTTACGGGTGTGGGCAGCGTGCTGACCTTCCTGCCGATTATCGTCGTGCTCTTCTTGTTCCTCTCCATTCTGGAAGACTCGGGCTACATGGCGCGCGTGGCCTTTGTCATGGATAAGGTGTTGCGTCGCTTTGGCCTGTCGGGCCGCAGCTTCGTGCCCATGCTCGTCGGTTTTGGCTGCACCGTGCCGGCTATCATGTCGACCCGTACGCTCCCATCCGAGCACGACCGCAAGATGACGGTCATGCTCACGCCGTTTATGAGCTGCTCGGCCAAGTTGCCGGTTTACGGCTTGCTGTGCGGAGCATTCTTCCCGCAGGCGACGGTCCCCGCCATGGTCTCGCTCTATCTGATCGGCATCGTGGTCGGCTGCATTGCCGCCCTGGTGCTCAACCGCACTGCCTTTAAGGGCGACCCGGTGCCGTTTATCATGGAGCTTCCCAATTACCGCCTACCGAGCGTCAAGACGACGGTGATGCTGGCATGGGATAAGGCCAAGGACTTCATCACCAAGGCCTTTACCATTATCTTTGCCGCTACGGTGGTCATCTGGTTCCTTCAAACGTTCGATATCCGCTTTAACGTGGTCGCCGACCAGTCGCAAAGCCTGCTTGCCGGTCTGGGTAGCATCATCGCGCCGGTGTTGGCCCCGCTCGGTTTTGGCGACTGGCGCGCATCCACGGCGCTCGTCACCGGACTTATTGCCAAGGAGAGCGTCATCTCGACGCTCACGGTGCTTTTGGGCGCAACCTCTCCCGCGGTGCTGTCAACTATGTTTTCGCCGTTTACCGCTTACGTGTTCCTGGTCTTTACGCTGCTGTACCCGCCCTGCGTGGCGTCCATCGGCGCCGTCAAGAGCGAGCTGGGCGCGCGCTATGCCGTTGCCGTGTTCGCGTTTCAGGTGACGGTCGCCTGGATCGTGGCGTTTGTCGTGCATTCGGCGGGCATATTGCTGGGGCTGGCTTAGGGGCGCGTTGATGCTCCGTACTTTTGGGCGAGCAACAATTCAATAAATATGAGCCAAAATACCGGCAATTGTCGGCCTGCGGGGACTGTCCTACACTGCAGATTGCCGTTCGCTGCCTATTTGCTGCCGTTTACGGATTCGTAAATACTTGCAATCGTCGGTCGATTTAACCGTATTACGCGATGTCGATGCGCATTTTATGCGCCCTTTCTACAATCACCTTGTTTCTATTGCCGAACATGTCTTCCGTTTCGCCTGTGTGGGGACGTGGGGTGCAATAGTCGTTTATGGAGGATCATTGAGGAGGGAATCGATGAAAGAAAAATTTCAATCGTTCGGAAAGGCAATGCTCGTTCCGATTACGCTCATTGCCATTTCCGGTCTCTTTTTGGGTATCGGTAGCGTTTTTACGACCGAACTGACCCTTGTGTCCCTTGGCGTTAATTGGGACTGGTATGCCGCTTCGCCGCTCTTTACGTTCTTCTCGGTATTTAAGGGTCTCGGCGAGGTAATCATTGGAAACCTCGGTGTTTTGTTTGCCGTCGGCTGCGCCTTCTCCTTGTCTCGCAAAGAGAAGGGCTGGGCTGCCTTTTAATATGAGCAGGACATTGTCAAGAGGCAAAATCGGGCCTGGCCCCAACG
>OGRA01003267.1_pt1 | contig 12484 bp, 13 predicted proteins | sample 1553351 | NCBI WGS metagenome assembly OGRA01 (sample SAMEA2580056, study PRJEB22360) | human gut metagenome | biome: human gut; feature: human-associated habitat; material: faeces | place: Denmark | collected 2008/2010
CCCGCAGCCTCAACGTCCAATCCACCACGGTTTCTTGCTCCTTTTGGACTTCTGCCTGCTTTCCCGCAGCTTCAACGTCCAATCCACCATGCATCCAAGCCACACTTGCCTCCCCACAACCACAAGCTCTTCACAACGCAAAAAAGCAACACCAGCACATCAGTGCCAGCATTGCTTTATATCTTTTAATTCTCTTTTAATTCGATTATTCAATCTAATTACAATTCCATTATTCTTCAGCTTTCCTTAAAGAATCAATAATACTGATTAACTCTCTTAGCAACATAGTTAACATCCTGTGCATAACCCATTGCATTCTCTGCATTGATAAGGCCTTTGTTGTAAAGGTCAAGCAGCGCGTCATCCATCGAAAGCATGCCTTCTTTTCTTGCTGTCTGGAGGACACTTGATATCTGGTATGTCTTAGCCTCTCGAATAAGGTTCTTGATTGGAATTGTTCCGTGCATTACTTCAAATGCAGCTACTCGACCATGCTTGTCGGCTGTAGGGATAAGCTGCTGTGATATAACAGCTTCAAGTACTACGGCAAGCTGGATTCTTATCTGCTGCTGCTGATGCGGAGGGAATACATCGATGATACGGTCAATTGTTGCAGCCGCACCGATTGTATGCAGTGTCGAGAATACAAGATGTCCTGTCTCTGCTGCCGTTATGGCTGTTGAGATAGTCTCTAAGTCTCGCATCTCTCCTACGAGAATAACATCCGGATCTTCTCGCAGTGCTGCACGGAGTGCATCAGCATATGAATGCGTATCAAGACCAATTTCTCTCTGATTAATCATTGCTTTTCTATGCGAATGAAGATACTCAATCGGGTCTTCAAGTGTTATTACATGTGCATTACGATTATCATTGATTCTGTCAATCAGAGAAGCAAGTGTTGTAGATTTACCGGAACCTGTAGGTCCTGTTACAAGAACAAGTCCTCTCTTCTTGGCATATAATTCTATAACTGACTTAGGAACTCCAAGACTTTCCGGCTTAGGAATAACTGTTCCTACAACTCGCATTGCACACGCAACTGAACCTCTCTGCCTGAATACGTTAACTCTGTATCTTCCTACATTAGGGGACGAGAAAGAGAAATCGAGTTCGCCCCTGTCCTTAAACAATTCCTTCTGCCTTTCATCCATTATGGACAGAATCAGTTCTTCACAGTCAGCCGGCGTCATCTTAGGATAATCAAGATCAACAAGCTCTCCATTAATTCTGATTCTTGGTGGAAGTCCAACTGTCATATGGACATCACTCGCTTTCTTTTCTTTCGCTATAGTTAGTAATTCTTCAATTGTAAATAACATTTTTGCCCCCATTGTATTGTTTATTAATTAATCTGTGTATTGTTTATTAATTAATCTGTTCAAGTTCAATGTGTTCTATATCTGAACCTGACGCTTTAGCTGCATTAGGATTAGGCTGCGAGTCATCTTCCTCTGCCTCATATGTAGCCCTTACCATCTCAGCTATTGTTGTTACCCCCTGTTTAACTGCATTGATAGCAGCCATCTTAAGAGTATTCATTCCTTCTTTTATAGCCTGATTCTTAATCTCTTCTGCTCCGGCATGTTTTGAGATAAGTCTCTTAATTGGTGGAGTTATCTTCATAATCTCATATATACCGAGTCGTCCATAGTATCCTGTTCCATTACACAGCTTACAGCCACATGGCTCATATATTGTATATGGTTCATCAGGATTAAGTCCAAGCATATGCTTCTCTGATGCAGTTGCTTCCTTAGGCATCTTGCAGTCGCACAGCTTTCTTACAAGTCGCTGGGCGATAATACCAACAAGTGAATCAGCAATCAGGTATGACTCAATACCCATATCCTCAAGACGAGCGACAGAACTTGCTGTGCTGTTAGTATGCAGTGTACTGACAACAAGGTGACCTGTGATAGAAGCTCGTACCGCAATCTCGGCAGTCTCACCATCTCGGATCTCACCGATCATGATAATATCCGGATCCTGTCGTAAGATTGATCTTAAGGCAGTTGCAAATGTAAGGTTGGCTTTGTTATTAACCTGAACCTGATTGATACCATCAATGTTAGCCTCGACTGGGTCTTCAACAGTTATGATATTAACATCTTCTGTATTAAGTTCACTTAAAGCTGTATAAAGTGTTGTAGACTTACCAGAACCTGTAGGTCCTGTTACAAGGATGATTCCATGTGGATTCTTTAAAATATCATCAAATACCTTAAGATCCGCTGGTGTAAGTCCAAGCTTTGATTTATCAATGTTGAAGCCTTCCTTGGAAGCGATTCGCATAACGCACTTCTCGCCATATACTGTAGGAAGGTTAGATACTCGGATATCATACTCACGTCCATCTACAGTAATTGTAATACGTCCATCCTGTGGCTTTCTCTTCTCAGAGATATCCATTCCTGACATAATCTTGATACGTGTTGTGATAGCTCCAAGAAGAGTATTATCATACTGGATAATCTCTCTTAAGTTACCATCAATTCTGTATCGTACGCGGATATCCTTCTCCATTGGTTCAATATGTATATCGGAAGCTCTCTGTCGTACAGCCTGCTCAATAACACTGTTAATGAGCTGAACGATAGGAGCATTCTCTATCTCTTCTCGTCTTGCCTTATCTTCCTTAGTCTCTTCCCTTACAGTCTCGCCCTGCTCTTTCTTATACAGGTCAACGATACTCTGGGCCTGCTTCTGTCCAAATGCTTTATCAAAGAATGCATTAATATCTGTAGCATTAGCAAGGACAGGAACAACCTGCTTTCCAGTTACAATGTTGATATCATCCATAGCAAGAATGTTAGTAGGATCTGCCATCGCAACTCTTATAGCACCCGGATTATCCGGTGCATCACCTAACGGAACAAGAGTATATTTCCTCATAATACTCTCATCAAGCAGAGAAAGAACATCGTCACTTACTTCTGTCTCTCTCATATCAACATAATCAATTCCAAGACTGTCACAAAGAGCTTCATTAATATCTCTCTGGTTAGCATATCCAAGTGCTATAACCATCTCTCCAAGCATCTTGCCCTGCTCTCTCTGTCTTGAAAGTGCTGTCTGCAGCTGGTTCTCATCTATTATTCCCTTCTTAACCAGAACATCGCCCAATCTAACTTTCTTTCTATAATTCACCTTCAACCTCTTTCCGCAGGCCAATCCCCCCTGCTATTAGCGCATTTATAAATAGATTATATCACAACAGAATACATTATACAAACAGCTATTTAACCTCTTTTATAGTATAATTTTCACTCTTGCTGCCGATACACTCATTGTACAGAGCATCATAATCCGTGCTGCATATGTATCTCTTACTTTCATTATCGTGGTTCATGTCAAATGTGCCATCAACATTCTGATATGTATTGCTGTATGAAAATGCGAAGTAGACAGTTTTGCTGTCTTCCGAATCTGATATTGTTGCCTGGGCAATTATGTATACGTAGTTATTGTTATCACCGGCAGTTCCCTTTCTTGAAAGGAAATATGTTGAGACAATCTTCGCAGCACTGACTGTTTCCTCATTAATGTGGTACAGATATGAAGTATCCTTTGTTGCCTTATACAGCATATGAAATGTTGTATCTGCTGTTTCAGCCGTAATTGTATCAAGCACTTCTTTTCCCACCTGCTCTATAACGCTCCTGTCTATCTTAGACACATCGTCGATATATCCCGGCAGCTTGTCTGCACTATATGAAGCCTCCATATTCTGTGCAAGGAATCCATGTCTCGCAATCTCTTCATATGATACATTACATGTTATCTTAACTGATTCGCCATAACTTATATTATTCTTCTTGTCTGCAGTAAACGTAAGACCTGCGAGGTACTCATCATCCCAATTGTTGGTTATGACAACGTTAGCCTCCGGACTTACCCCTGTAAACATAACATCCAGCCTGTCAAACAGTTCAACAGATGTTCCCTTAGATATTCCCGATGCCTTTACCTTTTTATTACCACTGCTTATACTTATCCCGACAGCATCCTCATATTTTTTGTCAGCATCAAGTCTTACCTTATATGTATCACCGTTAGAAACATCTGCTGCCTCTGAAGATATGTCTATCGATGCAATAAGCATTTTAACATTGTATGACTTGTCTGAGTCATTGCTTTTTCCCATAAGTTCTTTGTATAGCTTGTCCTTGTTAAGCGTGAATTCCGGGCTTGCATAGCCGTTAGCACCATTATAGCTTATTGTGACATAATCCCACACATCAAACCTTTGTGAACGGATAAAAAGTGCTACAACCATTGCTGCTATTACTCCGATTGCTGCGATAAGAAGTCCAACCCTGCGTTTCTTAATTGTACGCCCCATGAACCTGAACTCTTTCTTAATCTCCTTCTCAATAACTTCACCCTTATGTGAAAATTCTTTTAATTCCATATTACACTCCTACTGGTCTTGTTGCCTCTCTTAACATAACCTTTTCTTCTCCATCAAAATATGGTTCAAGTGTCTTATATACTCTTTCCTGATAGTTGTTCAGCCGCTCAATATCTACAGTGTCAAGATAATTAATATCAACCAGCTCTAAATCTATAGGAACAACAGTGAGCATGTCAAACTTTAAAAATGTGCCATATTCATTGTCGAAGTCTTTCTGGCATACTATTTCATTTTCAATTCTTATGCCGAACTCACCCTCAATGTATACACCTGGCTCATCAGAGGTAACCATACCTTCTTCTATAACTGCAAGATCGTTCTTTCCCGGATTATGCTTCCATCGAAATCCATTAGGACTCTCATGCACATTAAGAAGATAGCCTATTCCATGCCCTGTTCCGCAACGGTAATCCATTCCGACATTCCACAGTGGTGCTCTCGCAAGTATATCAAGGCTGTAGCCGTTGCAACCCTTTAAAAACTTTGCATTTGCAAGACTTAACATTCCTTTAAGCGTCAGTGTGTAGTACATCTTCATCTTGTCTGTAACAGGTCCGAGTGCAATCGTTCTTGTTATATCAGTTGTTCCTCTCAGATACTGTCCGCCTGAATCTACAAGCAGCATACCCTCTGGCTTTAACACCACAGCATTAGTTTCATCTGCATGGTAATGCATCATTGCTGCATTGGCATTATACGCACTGATTGTGTCAAAACTCAGTTCTATGTAATCTTTTATATTGCTTCTCAGATTATCAAGATATTCTGCCGCACCTGCTTCTGTTATATTGCCTGAAGCTGCATTTTTCTTAAGCCAGAAAATGAATTTTGTCACAGCCACGCCATCGTCAACATGTACACTATACAGATTCTTTATCTCTGTTTCATTCTTTACCGCTTTAAAAAGCATTGCCGGATTATCAGCAAGCGCCACTTCTGCATTGCCAGCAGATATAACTTCTTTATATATACGCATGTTGACACGTTTCTTATCAATAAGCACATTTCCACTCATGCCGGCAATATCATCATAAAGCTTATCATATGGCTGAATCCTCACTCCTGCTTTTTCTAATATTGCAAATGTCTTATCATCGAATCTGTCATCATCTGTATAAAGATATGCATTATTCTTAGTTATCACTGAATACGCCATAATTACAGGGTTACACTCAACATCTCGTCCCCTTATGTTAAATGTCCAGCATATGTCGTCAAGAGTTGCCATGATGTGTACATCAGCATTTTTATTATCCATGTACTTTCTTATGCGTGTAAGCTTGCTTTCTATGCTTTCTCCTGAGTACTCTTCATCAAGACAGAATGCCTTAGTGTGTGGAAATTCTGCTCTGTCCTCATAGATTCTCTCTATCGCATCAAAATCATACAGGCAGTCTGCTCCTGTCTTCCTGCATATATCGGTAAACTCTGTTCCTTCTTCTGCCGGCATTGTTCTTCCATCAAAACCTAAGCGCATTCCGTCTTTAATGATGCTTTCGCAGTACTGAGTCACATTCATAACGCCCGGCGCACCAACTCTCATAAGTGAAAAGCCTGTCCCTTCTATCTGCTTTTCAGCCTGCACGAAATATCTTCCGTCAGTGAAAAGCCTTGCATCATTCTGTGTTATTACGGCAGTTCCGGCTGAGCCTGTGAATCCTGTAATAAATTCTCTTTCTTTAAAGTAATCACCGGCATACTCTGATATATGATAGTCACCTGTAACAACCACATATATATCAACGCATTCTGTCTTCATAATATCTCTTACCTTAGATAATCTTTCAGCTATTACTTTAGCATCTGTAATCTCCATGACCTGTCCTCCTGACTATATTGTAATATAAATGTTGTCTTCTGTTACATTAATTTTTGCTCTATAAGCACTCCTCTTAATTTGCCAAGTGCCTTTTTCTCTATCCTGCTCACATAACTCCTGCTTATACCAAGTCTGTCAGCAAGCTCATTCTGTGTACATTCTTTTGCACCAAAAAGCCCATACCTGTATTTTAGTATCTCTATCTCTCTTGGTGCAAGCACCTTTTTTATATTACCATATATACACTTTATCTGCTCATAAAACATATAATCTTCTACTGCATCCGGCTGTTTTCTTCCTGAATCCTCGCCAATTATATCCTTAAGGCTTATCTCATTTCCCTCTTTGTCCTTTCCTATAGGCTCAGCGACACTTCCCGTTCTTTCTTTTTATCCTGACGGAAAAGCATAAGAATCTCGTTGTCTATACATTTGGCAGCATATGTGGCAAATCTTACGTTTCTTTCTATGTCAAATGAATCAACAGCCTTTATAAGACCTATTGTTCCCACTGAAATCAGATCTTCATTAATGTAATCACGTTCCGTAGAGGTATATTTCTTCACTATATGAGCAACCAGACGCATGTTCTTTTCTATAAGAACATTGCGTGCCGCACTATTGCCATTGTGTAATTCTATCAGCAGTTCTTTCTCTTCCTGTGCCGATAACGGTTTTTCAAATGTTTTCAAAAAGGCACCCCTACACATTTTTATATATAATATGTGTAAAGGTGCCTTTAATTGCCTATCCAACTGTCTCTTTAATTTAACTGTTAACTTCTGTCTCTTCTTCCTGGCGTCTTAAGATATCATACTTATCAAGCTGGATTCCTAAATCAATATAGAGGTTCTGCTTAGGATGTGGACAGCTCTCCATGTCCTTTCCATTCTCGTCAACAATACGCTTGACTGTAACTTCTATATTCTGTCCGTCTGGCTTCATAACCTCAATTGTCTCGCCAACTGAGAACTTGTTACGCTGCTCAATATGGTAAAGTCCCTGCTCGTTAGCATCTCCTACGATACCAAGATATGTGTATTCCCTGATATATGTGTTGCTGTCATATATCTGTGTATTCTCGTCCGGCTTTCCAAAGAAGAAGCCTGTTGTGTACTGTCTGTAAGTACATTTGCTTATCTCGCTCTTATAGAATGGGATTCTGGCCTTATACTTCTCAGGGTCTTCTATGAAATCATCAATAGCAAGTCTATAAGTTCTTGCAACAGTTGCAACATACAGAGCTGTCTTCATACGGCCTTCTATCTTAAATGAATCGATACCTGAGCTTACCATCTCTGGAATATGCTCAATCATACACAAATCCTTAGAGTTAAATATATATGTTCCTCTCTCGTTCTCGTATACAGGCATATACTGTCCCGGTCTGTTCTCCTCAACAACTGCATACTTCCAGCGGCATGGATGCGTACATGCACCCCTGTTAGCATCTCTTCCTGCAAGGAAGCTTGATAACAGACATCTTCCTGAATATGAGATACACATTGCGCCATGCATGAATGTCTCAATCTCCATCTCTTCAGGGATATGTGCTCTTATCTCCTTAATCTCCTCAAGCGATAATTCTCTTGCTGAAACCACTCGCTTTGCACCCTGGTTCCACCAGAAATTATATGTCATATAGTTAGTATTGTTAGCCTGTGTACTGATATGGATATCTGTATCAGGAAGCACTTCCTTTGCTATTGTGAACATTCCCGGATCAGATATAATAAGTGCATCAGGACCCACTTCCTTAAGCTCCTCAAAGTAAGCTCTTGCACCCTCAAGGTCATAGTTATGTGCCAGGATATTAGCTGTAACATAAACCTTAACATTTCTTTCATGGGCGAACTTAACACCCTCTTTCATATCTTCTATTGAAAAATTCTTAGCCTTAGCTCTTAATCCAAATGCTTCACCACCGATATATACGGCATCTGCACCGAATATTACTGCTATCTTTAAAACCTCAAGACTGCTTGCTGGTATGAGAAGCTCTGTTTCTCTGCCATTATACATATGTCCTGCCATATTATCCTCATTTCCGCGCTGCTTTAGCACTGCATTTTTTATATTACTGCTTTACGCTCAATGTAATCCCATCACCGATAGGCACAATAGATGTCACGAAATCCTCAGAATGTGTAAGCTCATATACATATTCGCGTATTCTTGCATGAATTGTTCTGTTCCTTCTTGTAACTGCATATCGGGATTCAACTATCTCACCCTCCTGCAGAATATTATCTGATATAAGAAGTCCGCCTTTTCTAAGAACTCTCTTAATATCCGGCAGATAATTAATATACTGCCCTTTAGCTGCGTCCATGAATATAAAATCATATGGACCATCAAGAGTCTTTAGCACTTCAAGGGCATCACCTTCTATGAGTGTAATTACATCCTCTTTGCCAGCTCTCTTAAAATTGTTCTTCGCAACCGGTATCCTTTTATCATAATTCTCTATTGTAGTAATCGTGCAATTATGTGGCATATTCTCACTCATAAGAATAGATGAGTAACCTACTGCTGTTCCAACTTCCAGAATTCTTTCAGGCTGTACAAGCTGTAACAGCACTTTCAGCAAATTACCCATCTCTTTTCTAATGATTGGGACTTCATCCGCAATCGCCTCTTTTTCAATTGTATTACATATATCAGAATTACCACAATTAAGAGAATTAATGTAAGCAACTACTCTTTCATTGACTATCATATATTCCCTTTCAATCAGCTATTCTTCCTCACTGTCAGTCTGTGACAGAACTTCCATAATATCTGTAGGCGTCATTCCGGTATTAACCTCATATGTTCCACCGACAAACTTTCCCTTATAATCTGAGAACTGAATCTGGAAAAACGCTATTGTCTTATCACTCACAAGTCCTTTATCATAAAGAAGTTCTGCAAGTTTCTTAGGCTGTATATCTGTTGTTATAGTAATTTCAACTGTACGGGCATTATCTTCTGAATCAATTGACTGCTCATTAAATACTTTCTCACCAAATGAATATGCCCTGCTTCCTGCGATAAATACAAGATATATTCCTAATACAATTATTAATACATTCAGTGATACTGATATCAGCATTCTGATTGATTTATTGCTCATAAAACCTGCATCTCCTCTTCCTTAATAAGCTACACTATATATGATTCACCCTAAAAAATCAAGGTCTACGTCAATCACCTCTGCTATATCCTTGAATATATCACTCATATATCTGCAAAATGTGATTTCTGTCATAAGATATCTGTTAACTATATCCTGATTCCTCATATCCGCATATTCTTTATTAAGATTTTCCATCGCCTCAAATAAATTCTGTCCATCAGGCGAGTTCTGCAGCATGAAATTTTTCATTCTGAATTCATCAATCTGTCTCTTAAGATCTGGTATTCTGTCAATCTCATTCTGCAGTCTTCTATATTCCCTGTATTCTTCACTATTAAGAATCTCGTGAATGATTTCCTTCTTAAGTTCATCAATCCTACGCATAGATTAAACCTGAGCTTCCATAATAATTGGAAGTATCACTGGATTTCTCTTAATCTTCTTCCAGAGATACTCACTTAAATCGTCCTTAATAATATTCTTAATCTTACTCCAGTCAGTAATGTTCTTATCAAGGCATCTGTCTACTGAATCAGACACAATTGCTCTTGCTTCATCAAGAAGCTCTTCAGCCTCTCTTACATACACAAAACCTCTTGTAACAATATCCGGACCTGCTATAAGCTGTCCAGTATATTTCTCAAGTGTAAGAACAACAATAATAATACCATTCTCTGCAAGGTTCTGTCTGTCTCTTAATACAATATTTCCTACATCACCTACGCCAAGTCCATCAACAAAAATAGCTCCTGTCTGTACATGATCAACAACCTGTGCATGCTCATCATTAAGTTCTAACACATCTCCTGATTTGGCAATAATAACATGATCCTTGTCATATCCAAGTGACATAACAACATCTCTCTGCGCAACAAGGTGTCTGTATTCACCATGGACAGGAATTGAATACTTAGGCTTTACAAGAGAATATATAAGCTTAATCTCTTCCTGACATGCATGTCCTGATACATGTGTATCCTGGAATATAACCTTAGCCCCCTTCATACCAAGCTCATTAATAACCTTGGCTACTGACTTCTCATTACCAGGTATAGGAGTTGATGAAAATACTACGCAGTCGCCCGGCTGGATAGAAACCTTTCTGTGAAGGTTAGCTGCCATTCTTGAAAGAGCTGCCATAGACTCACCCTGACTACCGGTTGTAATAAGTACAATCTGCTCTGGTGTATAATTCTTCATCTCATCTGTCTCAATAAGGGTTCCTTCCGGAATCTTAAGGTAATCAAGGTCCTCAGCAACTTCAATGATATTAACCATGCTTCGGCCTTCAACGCAGACTTTCCTTCCATACTTAACTGCTGAATTGATAATCTGCTGTACTCTGTCTACATTAGATGCGAATGTTGCGATAATAATTCTGCTGTTCTTATTGTCATTGAATATCTTTTCAAATGTTGCACCAACAGTTCTTTCTGACATAGTAAAACCAGGTCTTAAAGCATTAGTACTGTCGCACATAAGTGCAAGAACACCTTTCTTTCCAAGTTCGCCTAATCTCTGAAGATCAATTGGATCTCCATATACCGGAGTATAATCAACCTTAAAATCTCCTGTATGAACAATAATGCCAGCTGGAGAATATATAGCAAGTGCTGCTGCATCTGCAATACTATGGTTGGTTCTTATGAATTCAACCCTGAAATCTCCAAGAGTAACAGACTGTCCATATCTGACAACCTTTCTCTTAACTGCCTTTAACATATTATGTTCTTTAAGCTTTGACTCAATAAGTCCCATAGTAAGCTTTGTTGCATATATTGGGACATTAATATCTTTCAGCACATAAGGAATAGCTCCGATATGATCCTCATGTCCATGAGTTATAACGAATCCTTTAACCTTGTCCAGATTATCTTTAAGATAAGTAACATCAGGAATAACAAGGTCAATACCAAGCATATCTTCCTCTGGGAAAGATAAACCACAATCCACAACAACAATACTGTCATCATATTCAATGGCAGTAATGTTCATTCCTATCTGCTCAAGACCTCCCAAAGGTATAATCTTGACAGACGCATTCTCTGCTTTTTTCATAAACACCTCATAATAAAAATAAAATATAAAATATGAATAAGGCTCACACCTTATTTAAGTTCAACATCATCATCCATTAACTCAGAAAATACCTTGCCCACCGCTTCAAGCTCACTGTCTTCTTCAACAAACTCATAAACAGCCTCTTCACTTGCCGCATCAGATGTATCCTTAAGAATATAAGCTTCTGCTTCTTCATTCTCATCATCTGATTCTGATACGAGCAGATAATTAATTCCATTAATTCTAGTTTCTTCAATCACATAAAATTGTGTCTTCTCACCATTATCGTCAATAAATTCAAGCCTTTCCATGAAAAACAAATCCTCCAAAATTCTAGTTCTTCTGCTTAGATTCCATGTATCCACGCAAAATAAAAACAGCGGCAATCTGATCAATAACCGTCTTGCGGTTCTCACGCTTTACCCCGCATTCTTCAAGGACTTCATCTGCTTCAACTGTAGTAAGTCTCTCATCCCACAGTGTAACAGGTAATCCTGTACGTCTCTCCAGTGCTGCTGCAAATTCTTCACAAGCTTTCGCTCTTTCCCCAATAGTATCGTCCATATTCTTAGGATAACCAACCACGATTTCAGTCACATCATACTCAGATATAATCTGTTCTATCCTGGCATAAGTTCTTCGTAACTTGTTATTATCTTTTCTTGTTATCGTCTCGAAAGGCTGTGCAGTTATCCCAAGTGGATCACTTAAGGCAACTCCCACAGTCTTCGTTCCGACATCTAAGCCTATAATTCTCATACTATAAGCCTTTACCTTCTATAAAGTATCTTACAACTTCTTCTACAAGTTCATCTCTCTCAGCCTTCATAATAAGACTTCTTGCATTATTGTGACTTGTAATATATGTTGGATCACCAGACATAATATATCCAACTATCTGGTTAACCGGATTGTACCCCTTCTCTTTAAGAGCAAGATATACCTGCTCAAGTATGCCTTCTACTGAAATTGTCTTCTCTGGTTGAGTCTTAAAAAATTGAGTGTTGTTGTCTATCATATCTACCACGCCCTTTCGTATATTGACTATAATATAATAAATAAGCCAATTA
>OGRA01003273.1_pt1 | contig 12468 bp, 10 predicted proteins | sample 1553351 | NCBI WGS metagenome assembly OGRA01 (sample SAMEA2580056, study PRJEB22360) | human gut metagenome | biome: human gut; feature: human-associated habitat; material: faeces | place: Denmark | collected 2008/2010
CCCCCGCCACTGTCCGCCCTGCGCCTTGTGGCAGGTCACGGCGTAGGAAAACTTCACCTGAAGGGCGTTGAAGTGCGGATTTTCACGTATTTCCTTGAAGCGTTTCAGTTTGCTTTTCACATCGAGGTAATCCTTCTCGACCTCGTAGAAAAGGCGCGTGGACTCCTCGCGCGTAAGCGACGGGGATTCCGAAGCGATGGTGTCGAGCAGGATCTTGCACTCCAACTCGACATCCTCGTAATCGGGGAATTCGAGCACGACGTCCGCAAAACGGAAGCCGTAGAAATCCTCGTAGCGCCGCAGCCGCTTGAGCCGCGCGATGTCGCCGTTGGCGATGAAGTGCATGGGGCAATCCTTGTTCCGCTCCGTAAAATAGTAGTTGTTCTTCACCACCATCAGCATGTCGTTGCTTTCGATCTCCTCCTCGGCGAACGTCACGTTGCGGCGGATACCTTCGTTATAACGGTTGGCGCGCTTGTTCGAGCGGGTGATGACGATGGTTTCGTCGCGGCCGTACTTGGCGTAGCAATCCTGCAGTTTGTCGAGAAACTCCCCGCCTTCGACCGCCTCGATGTCGGGATAGTCCGTTTCGAAGTGCGGAATCTCGTAGATGCCGTTTTCGAGCATGCAGCGCACCAGCGTGGCGTTGAACAGAATGCCCGACTCGGCCTCCTGACGCACGACCTCGTCCATCGTACCGTACTCCACGTCGCCGAAGCGGGCCAGCACCGACGGGTCGAGCGCCGGGCTGCAATCGGCCCCCACGGGCGGCAGCTGGGCGCTGTCGCCGACCAGAATCAGACGGCACGCGCGGCCGCTGCGGACATACTGCACGAGGTCCTCCAGCAGCGATCCGGAACCGAACAGCGCCCCGTCGTCCGAACCGTCCGACAGCATCGAAGCCTCGTCCACGATGAAAACGGCCCCCTTTTCGGTGTTGATGTTGAGCGAATATTTCGATTCATAATCGGCGTTGGTCCGCTGACGGTAAATCCGCTTGTGGATGGTAAGTGCCTTTTCCTGAGCGTATTGGGCCAGCACCTTGGCGGCCCGGCCCGTCGGAGCCAGCAGAACGGGTTTGATATTCAAATCCTTAAGCGCACCAACCAGCGCCGCGATCAGAGTCGTTTTGCCCGTACCCGCATACCCGTTCAGCACAAAAATCCGGGAAAAATCGTCGTCTGCGAGATATTCGGACAACTTTTCTATAATTTTTTTTTGCCCAGAAGTTGTTTCAAAACAAATTTTAGCGTAAATTTGGGTCGCAATACGTGTGCTAAACATGCGTCGGTTTTATTTTGTGCAAAATTACAAACAAATATTAGATTAGCTTAAAAAATGAAAAAAATCGCTCAAATCATTCTTGCTGTAGTTATCGTGGCGCTGGTCTACGTTATCTACGACCAGATTTCTACCCCGATCCGTTTCGAGCAGGAGATGAAGGCCAAGAAAGCCCAAGTCATCGACCGCATCAAGGACATCCGTACTGCACAGCGCGCGTTCAAGTCGAAGTACCAGCGCTTTACGGGCAGCTTCGATACACTCGCATCGTTTATCCTGAACGACTCTCTGGAGCTTGAGCGTAAGATTGTCGACGAGGACGACTCGGTGGCCATGGCCATGCTGAAGAAGATGAACAAAAAGAACGTCGAGAAATTCACGGTCGCCGTTATCGACACCATCTTCTCGCCCAAACGCCTTTCGCGTCAGGATGTAGAGGACCTGCGGTATATCCCCACCACCGACAAGCAGGCTCAGTTCATCATGGAAGCCGGTTCGGCCGTCGCATCGAACGTGACGGTGCCCATCGTGGAGTGCCGCGCGCCGTACAAACTCTTCCTCGACACGGTAGCTTACCGTCAGGAGATCATCAACCTGATCGACGACGAGGAGAACAACTTCAACCGCTATGCCGGTGTCAAGTTCGGTTCAATGGAGGCAGCCAACAATGAAGCAGGCAACTGGGAGTAACACTCCGCAATCCATAAACAAGGTGTCCATTCAGCTAACGTTGGATGGACACTCTTTTTCGGCGCCTGCGCTGTCCGGGGAGTTTCCGGGCGACGGTCCCGTGGAGGTCGAACTGCTGACGCCCCGGACGACGCTCGTGCCGGAGGAGTTTTTCGACGAAGCGTGCGCCGGGGAACTGCTGGCCGCCGCCGGCATGGCCGCACTGCCCGGAGAGTGCCCCGTATGGAGCGCGCCGCAGCAGAATGCCGTCGCCGTCATGGCCGCGGCGGAAAATGCGCTGGCTGCGGTGCATGAACGCCTCGGCGGCCGTGCGCGCTACACCACCCCGCTGCTCTGTGTACCGCAGACAAGCGTTCCGACCGTGTGGATGTATTACGCCGCGGGACTGTTATATATAAAGGTATACGACGGCAAACTGCGTTTTGCGGAGGTCGTACCCGCCCCCGACGAGGCCGACCTGCTATACATGCTCGAACGGCTCGGAAGCGAATTCCGGCTCAGGGATTACACGCTTCGCATCGGAAGCGGCGACGGCCGGGCGTTGAAACGGAAGCTCGGCGGATATTTCAGACAGATCGTATGCGAATAGTAAGCGGAAAATACAAGGGCCGGGCCATCAACCCGCCCCGCAACCTGCGGGCGCGGCCGACGACCGATTTCGCCAAGGAGAACCTCTTCAACGTCCTCGGCAATCTGCTGGATTTCGAGGAGTGCGACGTGCTGGACCTCTTCGCGGGACCCGGCTCGATCAGCTATGAGTTCGCATCGCGCGGAGCGCGGAGCGTAACCTCGGTGGAAATCAATCCGGTACACTACAACTTCATCCGCCAGACGGCGGCGCAGCTGGGCATCGGGAACCTCTATGCAGTCAAAGCCAACGTCTTCCTCTACCTCAAAAGTTGTCCGAAACAGTTCGACGTGATTTTCTCGGACGCTCCCTACGATCTGGAGAGCAGCGAGCAAGTCGTAAGGCTGGTGCTCGAAAACGACCTGTTGCGTCCCGAAGGCGTGCTGATTTTCGAACATTCGAAGAAGATGGACTTCTCCGCATATCCGGAATTCTGGCAGCAAAGGAGCTACGGAAGCGTGCAGTTCTCGTTCTTCCGGAGACAGTGATAATCGTCGGAAAAGGGCCCCGGCGCCAGCCCCCGCGGCAGTCCGGCCCTCTTGGCGGCATGGGCAAAACAGGTGTCCGCATCCGTTGTCGCCGCATCGCCCCTTTTAGCGGAAAAATCCGGCTCCCCGGCGGCCGACACGTCCCAACATACTTGCAGACAAGCGATTTCATACGCCCGCCCCGCCGGCGAGACAACGGAAAAATCGGCAACCTCCCCGCATACGGGAGCTGCCCGCAAAAATCCGCCCTATCTTCCGCCCGGCACCCCTGCATACGAAAAAACCTGCAACTTGAAGTTGCAGGTTTTTCATTTGCCGATTCCGGTCGGCTGGCGGTGCGTAGGGGACTCGAACCCCTGACCCCGTGCGTGACAGGCACGTATTCTAACCAGCTGAACTAACGCACCATGGTTATGTATGAGCCGGATTTTATTCGCTCTTCGGCTCCCGGAGCGGTGCGGTGCGTAGGGGACTCGAACCCCTGACCCCGTGCGTGACAGGCACGTATTCTAACCAGCTGAACTAACGCACCATTCCGGTTATTGCGAGTGCAAAGATAGTGTAATTTTTTTAATCGGCAAATGCTTTCGGGGATTTTTCGAAAAAAGAAAACCGCACAGATTCATAACTCGCTGTCTGTCAGAAGTGATTATTGCATGAAAAAGTTTGCTTTTTTGCCTGCGCAGGGAATAGAACGGCCGCAGGGAGGCCGCGGCGGCGGAACCGCCCTGCCCCCGCAGGTTCCGGTCTCGGCGCCGCCGGACGGGAAATAAGTATTTTTGCTGTAGGCGGCCCGCCCTATTTCCGCTATTTTTGCAACATATCGGATTTCACACGGATTATGAAAAAGACGACACTCGCCGACAACCTGCCCGAATGTTCCGCCGCAGCCGCGGGCTTCGGGGATTTCTTCTCCGGCCTGCTGGAGACGACCGCCGCAAAAACGATAGACGACGCCCTCGGACAGCAGATTCGGGCGTATGTCCTCGGCTGGCTGCAAACGCATCCCCTGACCGCGTTCGACGACTATTCCGACACGGCATACCGGCGCACCTACCTCGGACGCTGCCCCGCCACCGGCTGGGAGGCGATCGTGATGAGCTGGAAAAACGGCAACCGGACCAGCATCCATGCGCATCCCCAATTCGCGGGCTATCACATTGCCGACGGCACCTTCCGGCTCGAAATATTCGAACCTGCGGCCGGAGGTGCGGCGCGGCTGACGGAGAGCGCCGTCGTGGAGGGGCCTTGCGCATTCTTCGCCGTAGGGGCGCCGGGGCGTTTCGACAACCACATACACCGCATCACCTGCCTGAGCGACACGGGCCACAGCCTGCACGTCTACTCCGACGACGCCCTGCGGGGCGAGGTCTACCGGGAGGAATAGCGCCCCGCCGCAAAAATCCCCCGCCCCGCTGAAACATCGGCGGGCGGCACGACGTATTATATAACAACGAAGAACATGCGACGATGAAATACGATTTCGACGAAATAGTCCCGCGCCGCGGGACGCACTCGGTCAAATGGGAGCTGGACAGCGATCCCGACATACTGCCCATGTGGGTGGCCGACATGGATTTCCGTACGGCGCCGCCCGTCGTCGAAGCGCTGCGGCGGCGGGTCGAGCACGGCATATTCGGCTATGCGCAGGCGCCGCAGGCCTATTACGACGCAGTCGTGAAGTGGTTCGAACGGCGTCACGGCTGGCGCACGGAGCCGGAGTGGATACTCCATACGACGGGTGTGATTCCGGCGCTTTCGGCCATTCTGAAGGCCCTGACGCAACCGGGCGACAAGATTCTGGTGCAGACGCCCGTCTACAACCACTTCTTCATCTCGATCCGCAACAGCGGATGCCGGACGGCGGAAAACGACCTGACCTACCGCGGCGGCGCCTATACGATCGACTTCGCCGATCTGGAGCGCAAGGCAGCCGATCCTGAGGTCAAAGCGATGCTGCTGTGCAACCCGCACAATCCGGCCGGGCGTGTCTGGTCGCCGGAGGAGCTGCGCAGGATCGGCGAAATCTGTCTGCGCAACGGCATCTTCGTCGTGGCCGACGAGATTCACTGCGAGCTGGTCATGCCGGGATTCCGCTACACGCCGTTCGCATCGCTCGGCGAAGAGTTCCTGCACAATTCGGTCACCTGCTGCTCGCCCAGCAAGGCGTTCAACCTCGCCGGACTGCAGGTCGCCAATATCATCGCAGCCGGCGAAACGGTGCGCGCAAAAATCGAAAAGGCGTTACGCATCAACGAGACGGGCGAAATCGGTCCCTTGGCGATCGACGCGCTGATCGCCGCCTACGACCGGGGCGCGGAGTGGCTCGACGCGCTGAACGAATACCTGCACGCCAACTACCTTTTCCTGCGGGAGTACTTCGCGCAGCACCTGCCGCAGTACCCCGTACTGCCGCTGGAAGGCACCTATCTGGTATGGGCGGACTGCCGGGCCGCGGGACTGGCGTCGGACGAACTGGCGGAACGTCTGCTCGCCGAGGGCAGACTGCGCGTCAATTCGGGCACGATGTACGGTGCGGCGGGCGCAGGCTTCATCCGGCTGAATATCGCCTGCCCGCGCACGCTGCTCGCCGCAGAGCTTGATCGGCTGCGGAAGGTGCTCGAATTGCGGAAATAGCTAAAAGGCGGTATGGCGATATTTGCGACGACAATCGGCAGCGTGTCAAAACCTGTCATTCCCGCCGCGTATCTTTGCCGGAACTTAAAACCGAACGATTATGGGACGGGCAAGAGAAAACTTCAACGACGTCTATTTCAAAGACCTGCGCGGACAGCAGATGTCTTTCGCAGGTTACGCCAATGTACTGAGGCACATTTTCTGGAACCTGATGGACGGACACTCGATGGTCCGCGAATCGGAGAAGTGCAATTACACGATCGAAGCTTGGGGACGCCGCTGCTATCTGGTTCAGACCAACCGCGAAACCAAGGCAATCGACCGCTATGAAATCCTGAACTGCACCTACGAACAGCTTCGGGGCAAAATATCGAAACGACACGAAGCGGAAGAGGTTCCGGCGCGCTAAAACGGCAGGCGCCCGCCGTTCGCACCGCAGGCTCTTCATTTCGCGCTCCCTGATCACGTCATCCCCGCCCACCCGGCCGATCATCAGCGGGGAGTCGGGATCGTGCCTGCGGCGGTTGTATTCCGCCGTATTGTAATTGCCTTTGATCGCATAGCAGTAGGCGCAACCGTTCAGGCAGGTTTCGTACGTGCCGACGTCGATGCTTTCGATGCAGTTGCACACCTGCCGCTGGTTTTTGTCTTTTTTCGCAGCTATGGGATAACCGGCGATCCGCTCGACCAGCCCGCGGTCGATGCACATTCCGGACGGAATCCCCAGATGACGCAGATCGACCTTCACGGTGCAGGTTTCCAGCGCAACCGGGTACGGTTCCAGCGTCCGGACGAACGATTGCGCCATGACTTCGATCTCGTCCCGGCGCAGCGGCCCGACGCCCAACTCACCCAGCGCACCGCGAATATGACGATAATGGTCGATAAATCCGAGCATGCACTTCGCGGTATGGTCGCGCAGGGCACGGGCGATTCGGGCGATCGAAGTCAGCGTCGGCCCGATACGCTTGATCGCCTGCACCAGCGTCATGTTGGAGAGGGCCGTGGCGGGAAGCGCGAGACCGAGGATGCAGAGCCACGTCATGCCGTCGGTTTCGATCCGGACGCCGCCCGTCAGCAGGCCGCCGAGGATAAAATAGAGCGCCCCCCAGCCCCATGACATAGCAAGTCAGCACCGCCGAGTCGATCTCCACGGCCCGGCTCTTGCGCACGCCGACAATATAGCCGCCGTATGAAAAGACCGAAACGCAGGCCGAAACCATGCCGAGCGCGCTATTTTCCACCGTGAAATCGACATTCCCCAGCGAGAGCAGCACCGCGCCGACGACGGACATGCCGATAGCGGCGAAAACCCACGCAGAGCCTTTCTCGCGGAAGAAACACATCATGGCGAGAGCCACGGCGAGCGGATACATGAAATAAATGGTCGATGCGACGCCGCTGGCGATATGCTGATAGGCGATGATAAGGCTCAGCGACGTGACGGCGCGAAAAAGGCTCAGCAGGAAGACGGTGACCAATTCGCGGCGTCCCAGCCGGAAACTCCGTCCCGAACACACGGCCAGTACACCCGGAAACAACGCCGCGACGCCCCAGCGGTAGGACAGCGCCTCGAACGGCGAATAGCCCCCGGCGAGCAGCAGCAGCGTGAAGAGCGGCGCCAATCCGAAGGTGGACGACGACAGCGCCGCATAGAGAATACCTTTTGCACGTTCCATAAAACGGATTTACGGCTGCAAATGTAGAAAATATATCCCCGGTTGATACTCCCCCGATGCAGGAATTGCCGCCGGAAGCCGCATTCCGCGCAGCTCCTTTCCTGCCAAGATACTGCGGCAAATTCCTGCAACGGAAATATTTCGTCGCCGGACCGCCGGTTTGCGGGGATTTTTTCGCAATTTTGCAGGAAATGCGGCGGCCCGGCAAAGGCGGCGCAACGAAACACACGATGAATACGAAAACATATCCCCGCACGAACGACCGCCGGACGATCTATCTGAATACGGTGATCGACAACCCCTATATCGAGGTCGGCGACTACACGATCTACAACGATTTCGTGAACGACCCGGCAGAGTTCGAAAAGAACAACGTCCTGTACCACTACCCGATCAACAAGGACCGGCTGGTCATCGGCAAATTCTGCTCCATCGCCTGCGGCGCGCGGTTCCTGTTCAACAGCGCGAACCACACGCTCGGCTCGCTGGCCAATTACACCTTTCCGCTCTTCTTCGAGGAGTGGGAACTCGACCGGGCGAACGTCGCCGCGGCGTGGGACAACAAGGGCGACATCATCATCGGCAACGACGTATGGATCGGTTACGAAGCGGTCATCATGGCGGGCGTCAGGATCGGCGACGGCGCCGTGATCGCGGCGCGGGCCGTCGTCACACGGGACGTTCCGCCCTACACGATCGTGGGCGGCGTCCCGGCCAAAACGATACGGCCGCGTTTCGACGACAGAGCGGCCGCACGGCTGCTGGAGCTGCAATGGTGGAACTGGCCGGTCGAAAAGATCCGCGCAAACCTGCCCCGCATCATGCGGGGCGAAATCGACAAGCTGGTGTGATCTGGCAGGCGAGACGGCACTGCGGATAAATTCCGCAGGAGAATTCCCGGCCGACATCCTGCATACGGTTCGAGAGCAAGCAGAGCCGTATGGTTCGCCGGGCGATCCGACGCGATCATACAACAACGACGGTTTTCGGGAACTCAGAAGGTTCGCAGTCCGGCCTGCATATACGACAAGGCTCCCCGCTGTGAAGCGGAGAGCCTTATTTTCCGGCAACCCGGCCGCGGTTTTCACACCGGATCGGACATAGAGTCTTCTCCGGCCTGTAAAACGCGCCGGCTTTCTTCCCGGCCGGCCGACGCAGCGGCAGGCCGGCTAAAACCGTTTGGTATAGGCGTGGCAGTACGGAAGCGTACCCTTGCGCTTGTAATACTGCTGGTGATAATCTTCGGCGGGCCAGAACCGGCCTGCAGGGGTAACCTCGGTCACGACGTCGTACCCTCTGCGGCGCAGCTCGCCGATCAGCTTTTCGGCCGTCTGCTGCTGGGCGGGCGTCGTATAGAAAATCTCGGAACGGTATTGGTCGCCGAGATCCGGGCCCTGCCCGTCGAGCTGCGTCGGATCGTGAATCTCGAAAAAGAACTTCGCCAGCTTTTCATACGACACCTTCGCCGGATCGAACGTCACGCGCACCGCTTCGGCATGCCCCGTGGTATGGCTGCACACCTGCTCGTAGGTGGGGTTTTCGGTCCTGCCGCCGGTGTAGCCCGATTCGACCTTCAGCACGCCGGGCATCTTGGACAGCAGGTACTCCACGCCCCAGAAACAGCCTCCGGCGAAAATCGCGGTTTCGGGCCCCTCCTTTTTCTGCGCCTGCTCCCCTCCGGCGGCCGGCTGTTCGCCGGCTTTCGCTTCGGGTTCGAAGAGAAGCGAAACCGAATTGACGCAGTGGCGCGTATTCTTCGGTGTAAATTCCTCGCCGACAAACACATGTCCCAAGTGAGCCCCGCATTTGGCGCAGGTGATCTCGGTGCGCCGTCCGTCGGCGTCGGGCGTCCGCGTCACGGCGCCCGGAATCTCGTCGTCGAAACTGGGCCAGCCGCACCCCGCGTCGAACTTGTCGGCGGAACGGTACAGCGGCGCGCCGCATTGGCGGCAGTGGTATACGCCCGCCTCGCGGTGGTCATAATATCGGCCCGTAAAGGGTGCTTCGGTACCCTTGTCGACGATCACACGTCGCTCTTCCGGTGTCAGCGGTTTCATATTCTGTCCGTTTACGGCTCCCGACAGCAGGAGACCGATTGTTAAAATCAATAATCGCATACGAATCCCTCCGGGTCAAAAACTACGCCACATACTCCTCGCCGCGCAGGAATACCCGGCGGATGAGCGGCGTCGTATAGGCATAAGGCAAGAATTCGACCGAAGGTATCGGTTTGGTGATGAAGAAATTGGCAACTTTACCTACAGTAACGGAACCGTAGCTGCGGCTCAGGCCCATGGCGTAGGCGCCGTTGAGCGTCGCGGCGTTGATCGCTTCGGCCGGGGTCATTTTCATGCGGATGCAGGCCAGCGATACGACCATGCGCATATCGCCCGAAGGCGACGAGCCGGGATTGTAGTCCGAAGCCAGCGCCACGCCCAGCCCCGCGCGGATCATCTCGCGGGCCGGCGGATAGCTCATGCCGAGGAAGAACGCCGCGCCGGGCAGCATCGTCGGCGAGGTCACCGCGCCGCGCAGCGCCCGAATCTCCGCTTCGCCCATGCGTTCGAGGTGATCGACCGAAAGGGCGTCGTACTCCACGCCCACCTGCACGCCGCCCGAAACGGCCAGTTCGTTGGCGTGAATCTTCGGCTGCATGCCCAGCTTGCGCCCGGCCTTCATGATGCGGGCCGTCTGTTCCACGGTAAAGAACCCTTCGTCGCAGAAGACATCGACGAAATCGGCCAGTTTCCCGGCCGCCACGGCCGGAAGCATTTCGTTGCAGACCAGCTCCACGTATTCCTCCTGCCGGCCGATATAGTTCCGCGGCACGGCGTGGGCGCCGAGGAACGTGGCGCGCACGGCCAGCGGAGCCGTCTCGCGGATGCGGCGGATGACGCGCAGCATCTTCAGTTCGTCTTCGGTCGTAAGACCATAGCCGCTCTTGATCTCGACGCAGCCCGTTCCCTTCGCGGCGATCTCGCGCACGCGCTCCATCGCCTGCGCGTAAAGCTCCTCTTCCGAGGTTTCGTGCAGCAGGTCGGCCGAATTGAGAATTCCTCCGCCGCGGCGGGCTATCTCCTCGTAGCTCAGGCCGTTGATCTTGTCGAGAAACTCACGTTCGCGGCTTCCGGCGTAGACCAGATGCGTGTGGGAGTCGCAGAACGACGGGAAGAGCATGCCCCCTTCGGCGTCAACGGTCCTGTCCGCGGCCATTTCACCGAGCGTCTCCATGCGCCCGAATGCGGCGATCCGGCCGTCGTCGGCCAGCAGCCACGCATCGTCGAGCGTCTCCAAGCGGTCCATCTCCCCGCCGCAGAGCCGAAGCCGTCCGGCGGTCTCGATGCCGACGATTTTGCCGATGTTCTTTACCAGAAGTCTCATGATTTGCGGATGAATCGGATGGATGATTCGATATGCGGGTACATCACCGAATCGTTGTCGATGAAGGGCACCTCTTTGCGGTATTCGGCGACGAGACGTTCGAGCGTCTCCGACGAGCGCGCCGGACGGCGGAATTCGAGCGCCTGCGCGGCGTTGAAAAGCTCGATGGCCAGCACCCGTTCGGTGTTGCACACCACGCGGTAGAGTTTGGTCGCGGCGTTGGACCCCATGCTCACATGGTCCTCCTGCCCCTGCGACGAGGGGATCGAATCGACCGACGCGGGCATGCAGAGCCCCTTAGACTGGCTGACGATCGAAGCCGCCGTGTACTGGGGAATCATGAAGCCGCTGTTCAGCCCCGGCTTGGCGACGAGGAAGGCCGGCAACTCGCGCGCACCGGAGATCAGTTTGTAGGTGCGGCGTTCGGAGATGCTGCCCAGCTCCGCGAGCGCGATGGCCAGAAAGTCCATCGCCAGCGCGATGGGCTGACCGTGGAAATTGCCCGCCGAGACGACCATATCCTCTTCGGGGAAGACCGTCGGATTGTCGGTGGTGCTGTTGATTTCGGTCGTCAGCACGCCCTCCACATAGTCGATCGTGTCTTTCGACGCCCCGTGCACCTGCGGGATGCAGCGGAAGGAGTAGGGATCCTGCACATGCTTCTTCGGACGGGCGATCAGCTCGCTGCCTTCGAGCAGACGGCGGATGTTGCGGGCCGTGGTGAGCTGGCCCTTGTGCGCGCGGATCAGATGCACCTCGTCGCAGAAGGGTTCGATGCGGCCGTCGAAAGCGTCGAGCGACAGCGCGCCGATGCGGTCGGCCCACTCGCTCAGGCGGCGCGCCCCGATCAGCGACCAGACGCCGTATGCGCTCATGAACTGGGTGCCGTTCAGCAGAGCCAGCCCCTCCTTGGATTCGAGCCGGATCGGCTGCCAGCCCCGCTCGGCCAGCACCTCGGCGGCAGGCCGGACACGGCCTTCGCACTCCACTTCGCCCAGTCCCAGCAGCGGCAGGCTCATATGCGCCAGCGGCGCCAAGTCGCCCGAAGCGCCGAGCGACCCCTGCTGATAGACCACGGGCAGTACGTCGTTGTTGAAAAAGTCGATCAGCCGCTCCACGGTCGCCAGCTGCACGCCGGAATGGCCGTAGGAGAGCGACTGTATCTTGAGCAGAAGGATCAGTTTCACGATCTCGGAGGGGACGCGCTCGCCCGTCCCGCAGGCGTGCGACATGACGAGGTTCTTCTGCAGCTGGGCCAGCTCGTCATACCCTACCGAAATGTCGCACAACGATCCGAAACCGGTGGTGATGCCGTAAACCGGGCGTTCGGGGTTTTCCATCTTGCGGTCGAGGTATTCGCGGCAGCGGACGATGCGTGCGCGGGCATCGTCGCTCAGGGCCAGCGGCAGACGGCGGAAGAGGATTTCGCGGATGCGGTCGATCGAAAGATGCTGCGCGGAGATAAGATGATGTTCCATATGAGGTAATCCTTGTTTATTCGTTTTCTTTCAAGACATTGCGTATCATTTCTTCGTCGGCGGCATTGGGCAGCGTCACCTGCAGGCCGGGCGTGCGCTCCATCTCGCGCCGGATCGCCGACACAGCCCCCTCGTTGCGCGCCCAGCTGCGGCGGGCGATGCCGTTGTTCACGTCCCACAGCAGCATTTCGCGGATGCGGCGGTCG
>OGRA01003275.1_pt1 | contig 12460 bp, 9 predicted proteins | sample 1553351 | NCBI WGS metagenome assembly OGRA01 (sample SAMEA2580056, study PRJEB22360) | human gut metagenome | biome: human gut; feature: human-associated habitat; material: faeces | place: Denmark | collected 2008/2010
TCGCCTTTTTCAGCTGGATCACCGCCATCTCCAGCAGCCGGTCCTCCTGGAACACATAGCCCAGCCGCCGGGGGACCCCGGTGACGGCTCCGGCGTCAGGCGTTTCCAGCCCGGCGACGCACCGCAGCAGGGTGGTCTTGCCCAGGCCCGAGGGGCCCATCAGGCACACCGTCTCCCCCTGCCGCACCGTCAGGCTCACGTCCCGCAGCACCGGGCCGCGGCCGTAATCCTTGGATACATGCGCAATTACCAGGTCCATTACCGTCCCTCCCACGCGGCGAAGCCCCGCCGCAGCAGCCACAGCACCAGCTTCTCAAAGCCCACGCTGCACACCACGATCACCACCGTCCAGGCCAGCAGGTCCGTCATCTGGAAATACACCTTGGCCTCGTACAGCCGCTCACCGATGGAACCGCCCACCACACCGATGACCTCGGCGGCCACGCCGGACTTCCACGACATGCCCAGGGCCACGCTGCACCCGGACAGGAGAAACGGCTTCACCTGGGGAACGTAGATATACCCCAGCCGCCGGGAAAAGGGCACCCGGTACAGCCGGGCCATCTCCAGCAGCGCCGGGTCGGCGCTGCGGATGCCCTGGAGTGTGTTGGAGTAGATCGCCGGAAACACCATGAGAAACGAGATAAACACCGCCAGCTGGCTGGTATTCAGCCAGATCAGACAGATGATGATGAATGACGCCACCGGTACGGACTTGATCACCGTGACATAGGGCCACAGCAGTATCTCCAGCACCCGCAGCCATCCCGCCGCCACCGCCAGCAGCACCCCCAGAACCAGGCCCAGGCCGAAGCCGCCGCTGATGCGCAGCAGGCTGAAGGCCACCGTAGGGAAAAAGTCCGGCTCCTGCCAGACCGTCCACAGCCGCTGGGCCACCTGCCAGGGGGACGGCAGCAGCAGGTCCATGCCCACCGCCATGGCCGCCCCCTGCCAGACCGCCAGGGCCAGGGCCACCGCTATGCACTTTTGCAGGCTCGCGTGCTTCATAGCGTCCTCCGCTGCATTATTTTCCCATCCAGTAGAAGTCGTCCCCGGGGAGCTTGCCGCCCACGGACTCAGGGTTCTGGTCATACAGCACCTGCAGATAGCCGCTGGCCATGGTCTTCATATTGTCGCCGGTGATGCAGACGATGTTGCAGTCGGGAATGGCCTTTTCGGCCACGGCGGCCTTGACAATGCCGTATTTCTCCACCAGGACGGAGGCCTCGGCGGGCTGATCGTTCAGGAAGTCCACAGACTGGGTGTATTCATCCAGGAGCTTCTCCACCGCCTGGGGATGCTGCTCCAGGAATTCGCTGCGCACCAGCAGCACCGCGGTGATCAGCTGGCTGCCGCCGCCCAGGGCGTTCCACTCCTTGGTCAGGTCCAGGGCCACCCGCAGACCGTCCACCTGACTCCGGGCCACCACCACAAAGGGCTGGGGCAGCATGGCCACGGCGTTGTCCATGGCGGCCATCTGGGCCACGATCTCCGTGGGCTCGCTCTTCCACTCTACGTTGACGTCCCGGCCCAGCTCCAGGCCGTTCTGGGCCAGCAGGTACGTCAGAGCATACTCGGGAGTCGCGCCCTTGCCGGTGGCGTAAATGGTCTTGCCGGCCAGGCTCTTGATATCGGTGACAGTCTCGCCGCCCTTTTCCACGATATACAGCACGCCCAGGGTGCTGACGGCCAGCATCTTCACCTGTCCCTCGGTCTTGTTATACAGCACGGAGCCCAGGTTAGCAGGCACGGCCATGATGTCCAGCTCCCCCTTCAGGAACAGGGGATTCAGCTCGTTGGCGCTGGCAGCCATCCGGAAGTCGATGGCGTTGGCGGTTTTCTGGTTTTCCGCGTCGTCCAGCAGCTTCACCAGGCCCATGGACGTGGGGCCCTTCAGTCCGCCCACCCGAATGGTGACGGCTTCCTCCCGGGGCTGGTCGGGGGCCTGGGGCTGCTTGGCGCAGCCGGTAAACAGCGCGGCGGTCATCAGCACCGCCAGCAGCAGGGATACAAATTTTTTCATGTCGGTTCTCCTTCCCGTGAAATGACGTTGGAATATTGGGCCTTGGCGCTGACGCCGGGCAGGCGTCCGATCTTGCCGGACAGGGCCGCGATCTTATCCTGGGGTGCGTCCAGCACCACAGAGATGATGTTCACGCCCCGCTCCCGGTACGGCAGGCCCATGCGCCCGATGATATAGCCGCCCCAGGCCCCGGGCGCGCGCCGCCCCCGAGTAATCACCCCGCCGTATTCGTGTAGCAGCGCGTTCAGCGCCGCCGCCGAGGATTCCTGCTCCACGATGATGCCGATCAATGCCACTCTTGTTTCCATATTCCGTCACCTCCCTCTGAAAACAAAAGAGCCGCGCCCTGCGGCATGGCCCCAGCACCCGGGGACGCTTTCCCCGGGCGGTGTCATCTGTGGCGTAGCTTCCGTCGCAATCGCAATTTTGACGTCAGGAACTCACCCCTATTTTATGATGGCCGCCGCCGGTTGTCAAGGCCGGTTTTTCTTGCCAAACGCAAATACATATTGTATAATAATGTCGATAAATTACAGTTTGGAGTGATTTCATGGAGAAAATTCGGAAACCCCGGGTACTTTTGACGGGCTTTACCCCCTTCGGCGGGGAAACCGTGAATCCGGCCCTGGAGGCAGTGAAGCGGGTGCGGTGCCCGGAGGCGGAGGTCCGCGTGCTGGAGGTGCCCACGGTGTTCGGCGAGTCGTCCCGGTTGGTGACGGCGGCTATGGACGCATTCCGGCCGGATGTGGTGCTGTGCGTGGGCCAGGCGGCAGGCCGCAGCGCCGTGACCCCGGAGCGGGTGGCCATCAACGTGGACGACGCCCGGATCCCGGACAACGCCGGGCAGCAGCCGGTAGATGCGCCCATCGTCCCCGGCGGACCGGCGGCGTATTTCGCCACGGTACCGGTGAAGGACATGGTCCTGGCCATCCGGGAGGCCGGGGTACCGTCGGAGCTGTCCAACAGCGCGGGGACATATGTGTGCAACCACCTGCTGTACTGCGTACTGCACCATGCAGGTCCGGGAGTCCGGGCGGGGTTCATCCATGTGCCCTGCATCCCGGAGCAGACGGCGGGCACCGATCGCCCCTCCCTGCCCCTGGCGCAGCTGGTCGCCGCCCTGGAGGCGGCGGTTGCGGCCTGCTGTAAAGGATAACCGGTTTCCCCCAGTGAAACATAAGACTCCGCCGGGGAAATGCTGCTCCACGGATAAATAAACAGTTAAAGTGCTCTATTTTCGGCAAATTTAGGCACAACACCGCATTGACAAACAAATTGGGGCCGTTTTATAATGGAATCATCCGAAAGGAGTTGAATCCTATGAACGAGATCTACGTCATCGGCCACCACAACCCCGATACCGATTCCATCGTGTCCGCCATGGCCTACGCAGCCCTGCGCAACGCCCTGGGCGACCGGAACTATGTGGCTGCCCACATGGACCACATCAGCGACCAGACCCAGCGGATGCTGGACCACTTCGGCTTCCAGCCGCCCCGGACGGTGCAGAACGTCCGCACCCAGGTGGAGGACCTGGACTACGATACCCCCCCGGCTCTGAACGCCACCGTCACCATGGACCGGGCGTGGCACATCATGCGGGAGCAGCGTATCTCCGCCATCCCCGTTATCAACGAGGACGGCACCCTGTACGGTACTCTGTCCGCCGGCGACATCGCCACCTACAGCATGACCACCATCGCCAACCCCCGGGTAGAGGCGGTGCCCCTGTTCAACCTGCTCAGTGTCATCGAGGGCCGTCTGCTCAACGACAGCGGCGATCTGATCGACACCGTGTCCGGCAATGTGGTCATCGCTCTGCCCCAGAGCTGCGAGAACCTGCTGTTTAACGATCCGGACAACATCGTCATCTGCGGCAACCAGCCGGATATGATCCGCCGGGCCCTGGATATCGGCGTCAGCTGCCTGATCCTGTGCCAGACGGAGGTGGACCCGGACCTGCTGGAAAACGCCGGGCGTACCTGCGTCATCACCACTCCCTATGAGGCCAGCCGGGTATCCCGCCTGATCTATCAGGCCAGCCCCATCTCCCGGCCCTGCCACAATGAAAAGATCGTGTGCTTCCATCTGACGGACTATATCGACGACGTCCGCGAGGTGGTGCTGAAGAGCCGCTACCGCTGCTACCCGGTGCTGGACGAGAATGAAAAAGTCGTAGGCACCCTGTCCCGGTACCACCTGCTGCGTCCCCGGCGCAAGCGCGTGGTGCTGGTGGATCACAACGAGCGGGCCCAGGCCGTTCCCGGCCTGGATCAGGCGGACATTCTGGAGATTATCGACCACCACCGCCTGGCGGATATCCAGACCAGCCAGCCTATCCGGGTCCGCAACGAGCCCGTGGGCAGCACCGCCACCATCATCGCCGGCATGTATCAGGAGCACGGCGTCATGCCGTCGGCCAACATGGCCGGTCTGCTGGCGGCAGCCATCCTGGCCGACACCGTTATGTTCAAGTCTCCCACCTGCACCAAGCGGGATATTGCCATGGCCGAGCGCATGGCCCGCATCGGCGGCGTCAACATAAAGGAGCTGGGCCGTCAGCTGTTCTCTCCCGCCAGCGGCAAATCCGTGGAGGAGCTGGTAAACAGCGACTTCAAGGAGTTCCACATCGGTGAACAGAACCTGGGCGTGGGCCAGGTCACCTGCCTGGACTCCGTGGACATGCTGAAGCGCAAGGGCGAGTTCCTGGATGTGATGCGCCACCTCCAGGAGGAGCACCACTACAATATGGTGATCCTTATGCTCACCGACGTACTGCTGGAGGGCACGCAGCTGCTGTATGTGGGCAGCGACGAGGCCATCCGCAACGCCTTCTCCGCCGAGCCCAAGGACAACGCCCTGTTCCTCCCCGGCGTTATGAGCCGGAAAAAACAGGTCATTCCCATGCTGTCCGCCCTGTGGGGATAATTTTCACACCCGCAAGCAGAGCAGCTTCGGCTGCTCTGCTTTTTTCCGCCGGAGGACGGGATTTATCGGCAAATTTTTGAAAAAAGGTGTTGACAACCCCGCGGTGTCTGTGGTATATTAAATCTTGCCTGTCGGGGAGACGACATGGCGGCGTAGCTCAGTTGGCTAGAGCATGCGGTTCATACCCGCAGTGTCACCGGTTCGAATCCAGTCGCCGCTACCATCGACTGGTGAGACGCCGACAGCGTCTCACCAGTCACCCCCCTCAGCAAAAAGACGGCCCGTTGGTCAAGTGGTTAAGACACGGCCCTTTCACGGCTGTAACATGGGTTCGAGTCCCGTACGGGTCACCACTTCGGCAATCCGTAAGGGGTTGCCGAATAAATGGAGGCTTAGCTCAGCTGGTTAGAGCGCCTGCTTCACACGCAGGAGGTCACTGGTTCGAGTCCAGCAGTCTCCACCAAAAAGCTCCTGATTTCTTACGAAATCAGGAGCTTTTCAGCATGCCAAAGAACCCCCTGCTTTCATGCGGTGAAAGCAGGGGGTTCTTTGACATGCTGAATCAAAACCTCCGGCTTAGCCGGAGGTTTTGATTTACTGCTTCTTTTCCCGCAGGGCCAGGGCGCGTTTGGCTACCACCGGGTCGGAGTCGTAATGGACATATCCCCCCCGGACCCGCTGGATGGCGTCGTTGCCCTTTCCGGCCAGGACGATGACGGCGCCTGCCGGGGCCTCCAGAATGGCCTGCTCCACGGCCCGGGTGCGGTCCAGCTGAATGGTGACCCGGGCGGGGCCGCCCTGGGCGGCGGCGTGGGCCAAGCGGCTGGCAATGTCGCCGGGGTCGTCAAAATCCGGATTGTCCGTGGTGAAGAAAATGCGGTCGGCATATTTGCCGCACATCTCGCCCATGCCCTGGATCCGCTGGGGCGAGCGGCCCCCGGCGATGCCGGTGACCACGGTGATGGGCGCGCCGGGATAATCCCGCTTCAGATCCGTCAGCAGGGCCTGGGAGCTGGCCCGGTTGTGCATACAGTCCACCAGCACATGGACGCCGCCGCCCTCGTACCGGTTCATGCGGCCCGGAACCACCAGGCTGTCCAGGGCTGCGGCCATCCGGTCATGACCGGCCCCCAGCAGGCGGCCCACGCCGATGGCAGCCAGGGCGTTTTCGATATTGAAATCCCCGTCCATGGCCAGATGGTAGTGGTGCAGTGTCTGGCTGCCCCGCTCCTGAACGGCAAACTGAAAGCCGTGCTCCAGCTTCTCCACCTGGCGGACGGTCAGGTCGCAGTCGTCCCGGTCCATGCCCACCAGCAGCGTCTCCCGGCAGCAGCGGCGGGCAGTGTCGTACACCCGGTCAAACTGCGCCGTCTCCCGGCAGATCACCGCCCGGCTGCTGTTTTCCAGCAGATGCAGCTTGCACTGGAGATATTCCTCCATAGAGGCATGCTCCTTGGGAGAGATGTGGTCCTCACTGAAATTCAGGAACACGCCGATATCGAAATGCTCGCCATAGACCCGCTCCACCTGGTACGCCTGACTGGATACCTCGGCGGTCATATACGGCAGGCCATGGTCCCGGGCCTGGGCAAACAGCCATTGCAAATCCAGAGACTCCGGCGTGGTCAGGTGTATGTCCACATCCGGACCGCCGCAATACCGCCCGGCGGAGGAGCTGAGGCCCGTGGGACGGCCTGCCAGGGCGTTGGTAATGGCCTGGATCATATAGGAAGTGGTGGTCTTGCCCTTGGTGCCGGTGACGCCGATAAGTGTCAGGCTGTCGGAGGGCTCGTCGTAGAACCAGCGGGCCGCCAGGCTCTGCGCCTTGCGCACATCCGACACCCGGACGCAGGGGATATCCACCCCGGGAAAGTCTGTCTCCGCCAGGGCGCACACGGCCCCCCGGCTCCGGGCCATTTCCAGGTATTCCGGCTTGAAGCCATAGCCCTTGCAGATAAACAGGTCGCCGGGCCTGGCCTGACGGGAATCGTTGCAGATGCCGGTGACGGCGGCGTCCCGGTCTGCCGGGGCCGCCAGCAGCCCATGCTGCCGCAGCAGCACCTCCAGGGCGCGGATTTGTTTCATAGGTGTTCCTTCTTTCAGGGGGTTCATTTCATATTTAGTTTCCAATCGGATATACCGCAAAAGGGATTGGCGGCGGTGGGGGTAATGGGCTGCAGCGCCGCGCCGGCCGGCAGCAGGACGGAATAGCTCTTGAAGCACACGGGGACGATGGGGGCCTGGTCCGCCAGTTTTTTGCACAGGGCCGTCATGGCGGCGGCACGCCCGGCAGGCTCCGCCGCGCACAGGCCCGCCAGCAGCTGGTCCGTCTCCGGGTCGGCATAGCCGCCGAAGTTCAGGGACGCATAGCTTTGCAGCAGGGGGCGCAGATCCCAGTCGGCGGTGAGCTTCACCTCACAGAAGCACAAGTCAAAATCGCCGTTTTGCAGGGCCTGGAGATACTCCTCGTTGGGCAGAGCCTGCACCGTCACCTGCAGGTCATACTGGGACAGACCCGCTGCAATCTTCTGGGCGGTGGACACCTTGAAGCTGTTCTCCTGGTTCACCAGCAGCGTCAGGCTCCGGGTCTTGCCGGTGTGCAGGCCCGCCGCCTCCAGGGCGGAGGCATAGCCGTCCGGGGAATAGGCCGTCTCCAGCTCCTTGAGATACAGGTCGCTGGCCGGGGACAGGGGGAAGTGGGCCGCCATGCCGTGGCCCAGCAGAAACGCGCTGACGCAGCCCTCCCGATCCACCCCCAGGGTCACGGCCCGGCGGACAGCCGGATTGTCAAAGGGGGCGCGGCGGGTATTCAGGCACAGGTACTGCATGATGGATGTGGCGGCGTCGGTATAATCACCGCTGCCGTAGACATTGGAGGTATCGGCTCCGGTCAGGTCGCAGAACAGCAGCTGGATCTCCCGGGCGTAGAAGGCGTAGGACACGGAGTCCGTGTCCTTGCAGGCGGTAAGCTCAATGCGGTCCAGGGGCAGCGGCTTTCCCTGCCACCAGGAGGCGTTTTTCGTCAGGTGGGCGCCGCCCTCACCGCTGTAGGCATAGGGGCCGGTGCCGATGGGGAAGGTACTGCTCTCGGTGCCGGACTTCACGATGGGGATATCCAGCCGGGACACAAAGCTGCGGTTATCCGTCGTCAGACTGATGCGGACGGCTCCGCCGCTGACCCAGATGTCGGACACCTCCGCCAGCCGCCCGCTGTAACGGGCGGAGGTCTGGGCCCGGCGCAGGGCGTTCACCACGTCCCGTGCGGTGACGCTGGTGCCGTCGCTGAAGGAGGCGGCCCGCAGGGTGATGGTATAGGTATAGCGGGAGGCGTCGTAGGTATACGATTCCGCCAGGGCGGGCTGGGCCTCAAATTGCCCGTCCAGGGCAAACAGCCCCTCGTACAGCAGAGTCCCCAGGGTCAGCTGGGCCCCGTCGGGGCAGGTGATGGGGTCCGCCGTCTCCCCCTTCAGATACGGCAAGGCGAAGGATGTGAGCTTCACGTCCTTGTCCTTATCCTTGTTCTCCACGTTGTAATAATCCGTCAGGGTGCCGAAAATGTCGTCAGTGTTGTCCGACCAGTCGCACCCGGTCAGCACCGTCAGGCACAGGGCCAGCAGCGCCGCGAATATGCGCTTTTTCATGGAATACCTCGTTTTCACAGGCAGATCATGGCGATCTGAGCCCCCCGGGCCTGGCCCATCCGCCGGTGGGACCAATACAGGTCCGGGCGGCAGGCGGTGCAGTCGGGGCACACGTCGATCTGCGTGACCCCGGCCTTTTCCAGCCAGCGGGCGTTAACGCCCTTCAGGTCCACATGCCATTTTTGCCCCCGGCGGGTGATATACGGCTCCGCCTCCCGGCCCAGAGCGTCCCGCAGGGCCCGGGGCACGTCGGCATCCGTCTCGAAGCAGCAGGGGCCGATGGCCGCGCCAATAGCGGCCCGCAGGTCCCGTGGGTCGGTGCCGAAGGTCTCCTGCATCCGGCGGACGGTCTTATATACGATGCCGGCGGCGGCGCCCCGCCAGCCGGCGTGGGCCGCGCCCACGGTCCGGCGCACCGGGTCGTACAGCAGGATGATACCGCAGTCGGCGGAGAACACCACCAGGGGAATATCCGGCGTGTCCGTGATCATGGCGTCCACGCTGGTATAGTCCCGCTCCCGGAACAGGCCCTTGCCGCAGTCCTCCGCCGTCACATGGCGGACGTTGTCCTCATGGATCTGCTTGCTCAGCACCGCCCGGTACTCGTCCGTACCCAGCACGGCACAGAAGCGGCGGGAATTCTCCCGGACCCGATCCATATCGTCGCCCCGGCCTACCCCCAAGTTCAGAGAATCCCAGGGGGCCGGACTGACGCCGCCTGTCCGGGTGGAAAAGCCATGGCGCACGCCGGACAGGACGGTGCTGGTCTTGATAAGCAGGCCGTTTTCCTCATGGGTCAGAAAGGACATGGGCAAACCCTCCGTTACGCGTTTCTGCCGCAGCAGTTCTTATACTTCTTGCCGCTGCCGCAGGGGCAGGGCTCGTTGCGGCCGATTTTCTTGACCTTGCGGGGCTGCTTTTTCACGGTGCCGTCGCCGCCGACACTCTCGGAGGTGGCGTTGGCCACCCGCTGGCGCTTGACCTCCTCGTTTTTCTGCAAACGCACGGAGTACAGCCGCCGGACGGTCTCGTCCTGGATGGCGGCGATCATCTCCTCGAACATCTCCAGCGACTCCTTCTTGTAGGCGATGATGGGGTCGGTCTGGGCATAGGCCCGCAGGCGGATGCCCTGGCGCAGGTCGCTCATGGCGTCGATATGCTCCATCCAGTATTCATCCACCACCCGCAGCAGCACCACGCGCTCCACCTCGCGCATGACGGGGGGAGTAAATTCGTCCTCCTTCTGCTGATAGTAGGCGGCGGCGGCCTGGGTAAAGGCATCAATGACGGCCTGGGCGTCCATGGTGTCCAGCTGCTCCTGGGTGAAGCGGACGGCGTACTTGGGGAAGTACAGGCCCTCCACCTGCCGCAGCAGCTCCTGGCAGGATGTCATATCCAGGTGATGGACGCCGGAGAAGGCATTCTGCACCAGGTGGGTGATGGAGGTGTTCATCATGTTCATGATGACGTCCTTCACGTCCATACCCTCCAGCACCTGGCGGCGCTGGCCATAGATGATCTCGCGCTGCTTGTTCATGACATCGTCATACTCCAGCACGGACTTACGGGCCTGGAAGTTCCGGGACTCCACGGTGGTCTGGGCCTGCTGGATGGAGCGGGTGAGCATCTTGCTCTCGATGGGCATATCCTCGTCGATCTTCATGCGCTCCATGGCGGCCTGGACCCGTTCGCCGCCGAACAGACGCATCAGGTCATCCTCCAGGGAGATGTAGAACCGGGTCTCGCCGGGGTCGCCCTGGCGGCCGGCACGACCGCGCAGCTGGTTATCGATCCGGCGGGAATCATGGCGCTCGGTGCCGATGATGAACAGGCCGCCGGCCTGGCGCACCCGGTCCGCCTCGCCGGAGATCTCCTCCTTGTGCTGGCGGAGCTTGTCGGCGAACATCTGCCGGGCCTCCAGAATTTCACTGTTGTCGGTCTCGGCATAGCCGGTGGCGTCGGCGATGACCTCGTCGGTGTAACCGGCCTTGCGCAGGTCGTTGGTGGCCATGTACTCGGCGTTGCCGCCCAGCATGATATCGGTACCACGGCCGGCCATGTTGGTGGCCACGGTAACGGCCCCGAACTGGCCCGCCTGGGCCACGATCTCGGCCTCCTTCTCGTGGTTCTTGGCGTTGAGCAGATTGTGGCGGATGCCCTCCTTGGTCAGCATCCGGCTCAGCAGCTCGTTCTTCTCGATGGACACGGTGCCCACCAGGACGGGCTGGCCCTTTTCGTGGCACTCCTTTACCTGGCGGATCACGGCCCGGTACTTCCCTTGCTCGGTTTTGTACACGGCGTCCTCGTTGTCGATACGGACCACCGGACGGTTGGTGGGGATCTCCACAATGTCCAGCTTATAGATGGTGGCAAACTCCTCCTCCTCGGTCATGGCCGTACCGGTCATACCGGAGAGCTTGCTGTACAGGCGGAAGTAGTTCTGGAACGTGATGGTAGCCAGGGTCTTGCTCTCCCGCTGGACGGAGACGTGCTCCTTGGCCTCGATGGCCTGGTGCAGGCCCTCGGAGTACCGGCGGCCGAACATCAGACGGCCGGTGAACTCGTCCACAATGATGATCTCGCCGTCCTTCACCACATAGTCCACGTCCCGCTTCATGGTGCCGTGGGCCTTGATGGCCTGGTTGATGTGGTGAGCGATGGTGCTGTTTTCGGGGTCGGACAGGTTCTCCAGATGGAAGAACTCCTCGGCCTTGGCAATGCCCCGGGCCGTCAGGGTGGCGGTGCGGGCCTTTTCGTCCACAATGTAGTCTGCGTCCAGGCTCTCGTCCTCTGCGGCCTTGTCATCGGTCTCCGCCACCACATATTTTTTCAGCCGGCAGGAGAATGCCTCCGCCATGTCGTACAGCTGGGTGGATTTTTCCCCCATGCCGGAAATGATCAGGGGCGTCCGGGCTTCGTCGATGAGGATGGAGTCCACCTCGTCCACGATGGCGAAGCTGTGGCCCCGCTGGACCTGCTCGTTCTTATAGATGGCCATGTTGTCCCGCAGGTAATCAAAGCCCATCTCATTGTTGGTGCCGTAGGTGATGTCGGCGGCGTAGGCAGCCTGGCGCTCCTCCTTGGTCAGGTCGTGGATAATGAGGCCCACGGTCAGGCCCATGAAGCGGTGGACCTTGCCCATCCACTCGCTGTCGCGCTTGGCCAGATAGTCGTTGACGGTGACGATATGAACGCCATTGCCGGAGAGGGCGTTGAGGTAGGCAGGCAGAGTGGCCACCAGGGTCTTGCCTTCACCGGTTTTCATCTCGGCGATGCGTCCCTGATGCAGGACAATGCCGCCGATGAGCTGCACCCGGTAGGGCCGCAGGCCCAGCACCCGGTCCGCCGCCTCCCGGACGGCGGCAAAGGCCTCCGGCAGGATATCGTCCAGGGTCTCCCCCTGCTGCAGGCGCTGCTTGAACTCCGGGGTCTTGGCCTGAAGCTGCTCGTCGGTGAGCTGGCGGTATTCGTCCTCCAGGGCCTCGATCTTGTCGGCGATGGGATAAATGGACTTCAGCTCCCGCTGGCTGTAGGTTCCGAAAATTTTCTGGATCAGTCCCATAGTTTGATTCCTTTCTGCTGATAAAAAAGGTGCAAAGCACCAGAATATACAAATACCTATATAGTATACCACACCGCCCCCGGCTATGCAAATGAAAAACTTATGAACAAGCCCGGGGAAAGCGCCTGAAATCGCGGCCTCACAGTTTTGTCGAAAAAAATCTATCATCTTAACGCGTTTTTAGCGTTTTCTTAACGCGGATATATGATACAATACTGTCATCAACCAGGGAAGAGGGGTAATTGACCTTGAAGCACTTTCAGATCCGCTGGCCCCGGGAGTGGCTGAAGCGGACCCGCCTGTTCC
>OGRA01003290.1_pt1 | contig 12419 bp, 8 predicted proteins | sample 1553351 | NCBI WGS metagenome assembly OGRA01 (sample SAMEA2580056, study PRJEB22360) | human gut metagenome | biome: human gut; feature: human-associated habitat; material: faeces | place: Denmark | collected 2008/2010
TCTCGTGCTGCGAAAAAAAAACACTCCCCACCCCCGCCCGCCAGTCTTCGTTGTACGAGCAGTGTTCCACCTTGTAACCGCCGACGGCATCCAGAGCGCGCCGCCGGACAACGGACGTGTTGACCAGAAGATTATACTCCGTCATGACCGAAGCCGAAAACGGCCGGTACCAGAAATACTCTTCGTCGCCGAAGCCGACGCTGTCGGTGTAATACCATCCTGCGTCCGGATTCAGCTGCAGTGCAAACCATGCGGTTTCCAGATACTGCGGTTCCATCAAATCATCTGTGTCGAACGGGGCGATGATGTCGGTGCGAGAGTTGGCAATGGCGCAGTTGCGTGCCGCGGACAGGCCGTGGTTCTCTGTTGTAACAACGCGAATCCGGGCGTCTGTTTTTGCTAGACACTCTAGAAGCGCCACATCGTCCGCCTTGGTGCTTCCGTCGTTGACGATCACCCATTCAAACCAAGGGAACGTCTGGTTGATCACGCTGCGGTATGTCTGCTCAAAATGTTGTCCCGCATTGTAAAATCCGGAAATGATGCTCATAAGCGGTTCGACTGACTGCTGCAGACACTCTTTGCGGCAGTCGAGGCCCGGCTCCCGCGAAAAATCAAATTTGTATTCCATTGGAACCTCCGATTTTGTTTAACGTCTGAAAATTCGGCGTTTGATTGCAGCACCGATGCGGCGGAACCGCTGCATCGAGGGGCGGCTCATGATGCGTCGGTACAGCAACGCAATGCGGTAGCTCCGGCTGCGCTGGATATTATCATATTCCACACACTTGGCAGAAAGGACGCGGATTTGTTGCTGCTGATGTTGGGTCAGCCATTGATACGCGAGATCCAGGCTCTCAAAATCACTGAACAGTTCTAGATAGTTTTCGAACATTGGGGCGAAACTTCGCATGGCGTACGCCTTTGCGGCCCGCGCGTCGGCGGCTTCATCCGTGAGGAGTTCCGTGAAGTGACGATCCATCACTTTGCCCATATAGGCCACCGAGAAACGCGATTCAATGCGGCGGCGGCAGGCCTGACACATTTTGGCATAGTTGTTTCCGTCCGAGAAGATCCGTTTCAGGGCATTTGTGTACAGGGAGATCTCTTCCTCGGAGAAGTCGCGGCGGTTTTCGTCCGCGCTCTCGCTCTGCAGCAAGGGAACAACTTCTCCCGCCTGCGAATTCACGAGCTCTGCCTGTCCGCCCACATCGCTCGTGATGACAGGTGTCGCCATCGAAAGCGATTCGTAGGCCGTCAGGGAGAGCCCTTCTTTTAGTGAGCAGATCAGCGTGACATCCGCTACCTGATACCATGGGCGCATATCGTTCTGCCGTCCCGCAAAGAATACGGTGCTTTCCAACCCGGCGTTGGACGCGGCATCGCGCAGTTCTTCAAGCTGCGATCCGTCGCCGACAACGAGAAATGCAAGTTCCGGCATCCGCTTTGCGATTTCCAGCATCAGGAACGGGCGCTTCTGAGAGCAGATGCGGCACGGGAACAGAACGGTACGGCGCCCTTCGATCTGCGGAAACTGTTCAAGAACCGTCCGGGAGAGCGAAGCGTCTGGTCTGTAGCGGTTATGATCCACACCGATATATACCGTGTGGACTGTATCCGGGCTACGGCCGAAGAAGTCGATCATCACACGCCGCGTGCCCTCGTTGCACACATACGTTGCATCCAGCACCGGCGCGACCGCGCCCGACGGACGCGCATATCCGCCGCTGCGGTAATACCATTCTTCCATGTGGATATAATCTACCACAGGGATGCGGGGATGGCGTAGGTGCAGCCACGGAAGCATGTAGTAGGAAAAATAGGAGTTCGTATTGAAAATGATATCGATGCTTCTTGTACGGACAAGATAATCGCAGAAAGCGGGCCACATTCCCTTGTCAGCACAATGGGGAAGAACGAAGATATCGTCCGTTAGATCGGCAAAGCGGTATTGCCAGTCATTCTCTTCCAGAAGCGTCGTCACGATGGTGAATTCATAACGGTCTTCCGGCAGATTGCGGATCAGGTCCAGATTGAACTGGTCCGCGCCGCCCATGACCATGTGGGGAAGTAGAAGCAGGACGCGCCTGCGCTGCTGAGCGAATGGCAGCGCAGGCGCTGCGGGAAATTCAGGGATGCCGTTGAACGCAGGACTGGACTTCTGCCCGCTGTAAAAAACAGCGCGGATGTCGTCCGGCACATCTGCGGAGATCTCTGCGATCTTGTCACGGTTGCGTTCCACTAGCTCGGGGTCGCCGTTCAGTGCGGCCATCGCACCCTGCTCAAGATTGCGGTACCAAAACAGATACTGCCCGATGTGAACGGGGAATCTCCGTTTAGACAGGAGCTTCAGCCAGAAATGCCAGTCTTCATTGTAATAACGCCCCATGACATCAAATCCGCCAACCTCGTTAAACGCATCCTTGCGGATCATCGCGGTGACGACCAGCAGATTTTCCCGCTTCATTTCTGCGGAAGAAAAATCCTTTTTCCACAAAAAGCATTTTGCGCCGAAGGTTACGACATCGCTGTACGCCCACGAGACATCCGGATTCTGTTGCAGGGCCAGGTACATGATCTCCAGAAAGGTCGGTTCGATTAGATCGTCCGCATCCAGAAAGACGAGAAGGTCTGTCGACGCCTGTGCAGCGCCGAAATTTCGCGCGGCTGCAGGCCCTTCATTTTCTTTGGAAAAAAAGCGGATGCGGCTATCGCCCGCACAGGATGCGCGCAGCGTTTTCAGAGCCTGCGCGTCGGTGCTGCCGTCATCGACGACGATCCACTCAAAATATGGAAATGTCTGATTCATCATACAGCAGAATGTCTGTTCCCAGTAGGCGGCACTGTTGTAAAAGGGGGTGACGATGCTGACGAGCGGATGTATATGATCAGTTCGAAAACGGTGCGATAAGTGCTGCCCAGGCTGCAGATCGTAATGGAATTTCATTGGAAAAGACACCTCACTTTTGGAATTTTGCTCAGGTGATGCGTAGAATATCGCATAGAAGTATGTCTAAAATGCATCTGCCAGACATAGCTTGCGCAATGTTGGCTTATCATATATAATAAAGCAGATAAGCTGAAAACACAAGGTTAAAATCTTCCATCAAAATGTAAGCAAAATCGAAAAACGATTGAAACGGGAGAGCACACATGGAGAGACAGATCGACTCAACGATACCTTCGGGAATGAAATCTATTGGCATAAGCTTCCTACTCATGTTGTTTGGATACGGAGTAATGTTTCTCCCGCATTATTCAGTAGACAGCTATTCGGTTTTCCAGAACCTGTGGGAAATAAAAGTATCCGGAATCAAAGCTGGCCGTGCGGCATATGTGCTATGGCATCGAATCTTTCAGCTGCTGGATTTGAATCCTGTGCAGAAGCAGTGGTTCGGAACGCTTTTATTAATCCTCGCCTGCGCGCTTGCCCATGTGATGATATTCCGCGCCGTTTTAAAAGTCGCGCCCGCCGAACTTTCGATGTTCCGGAAAACGGTGCTCTTCGGAACGCTTCTGATTGCATTCTGTAATCCGTTCCTGCTGGAATGGTTTATTTATGTTGAGATAACGCCGATGTATGCCACCGGGGTGCTGTTCAGCGTTTGGGGGGCTGTCATGCTAATCATGGATAACCCTAAAGCGTGGCTTCTGGCATGGATTGGTGCAACAGCTGCGGTTTTGTGCTACCAGGTTACTGTTTCATTTTTTCTGATTTTCGGGGCAGTGCTTATTCTCGTACAGTATGATTTCCGCCCCGGGCTTCGGGTGTTGAAAAAAATGGCGGGATGTGCGTTGCTGGGGGGAATCGCGTGTGCTACGGCAGTGCTCTGTGCCAGAGTACTCCCGTTGTTAATCGGTATCGAGCCAAGGGCTTCCCGTGTGTCTGTTACAGGCGGGGTGAGGTTTGTACTGTCGGTTCAGAAGCGTCTGTGGAAAAACACGCTGGGGCTGACACCGGATTATCTGATTGCGGCAGCTGCGGCGGTCGCACTTGTTGTTTTGGCCTTTGGAATGTTCCGAGAAAACCGAAAAAACGTATGGTGGACCATGTTCGTCCTGGCCGGATGTTATACAGCTGTGTTCCTCTCCTGCATCGGAAGCGGGGAGTACTGGCTTACAGCCCGAATCTGCGTCCCGTTCTTTGCGTTTGTATCAATGCTTCTCTGCATGGCGGTCCTGCGATGCCCTGCGGGATGGCTTACGGCGCTGGGAGCTGTGACCGTGCTTGTGTTTGGTACGCTTGTCTGGCAGAACGATATGATCCTGCAGGATCAGCTTTATACCAATCGGGTCGATCAACAGGAATGCCTGCAAATCGAAGCGGCGATCTCTGGATATGAGGAGAGCACTGGAAATCAGGTCACGAAAATTGCTGTGTTTGAAGATGAACAGGTGACATATACCTACCCGGGCGTAACGCATCACTTCGCGGAACTCAATCAACGATGTATGTCTGTGCCGTGGGCGATCACATCCGTTCTGGAATTCTATACGGGCAGACAGCTCGTCCCGGTATCTGAACGGCCTGCGGCTTCCGGATTCGAAGGCGAAAACTGGAGCAGTTTTGACCCTTCCCGGCAGTTGATTTTTCACGGAGATACCGTGTATTTCTGCATTTATTGACCCATCCCCGCGGTATGCGGCGCAGAACAATCATTTTTATGTTTATGATATCATGAAACAGAAGCAGTTGCAACCAAAGACGATGTGTGGTGTGCGGATGTCCACAGGAAAGGAAAGACGGCTGGAATGGGCTTTTACTTAGGGGTTACGCTCGGAAGTACGGCGCTTGCGCTTCTTGCACAGTTCGCAAGAGCGCGGCGTGCGGCGAGACCGGCGCAGGGACGTTTCTGTGAAACGCCGGAATATGTGCTGATGGCGCTGTCGCTGGCGCCGTATTTTCTGACAATGGGGCTGCGCTATGCGATTGGGACGGATTACTTTGCCGTGTACTGGCCGGCGTTCGGCATGGTTGCTGAAGGGCAACCGGGCCCGGTCAATGAGATTGGATACCGCGTACTGGTGCGGCTCATTTTGCTTGTGACGCAGGATTCCACGTGGCTGTTTCTGACCTGTGCCCTGCTGATCGTTGGCTCTACGGGAGCGGCACTGTGGAAGTTTTCGGATATCCCGTGGATCAGTATCCTGCTCTTTGCCGCGGACAGGACGTTTTTTATGGGCATGAATGTGATGCGTCAGTATATGGCGCTGGCTGTTGTCATTTGGGCGTTCCCTTATATCCGGAGCAAGTGCTTCTGGAAATATGCACTTGTAGTGATGGCGGCAAGTACCCTTCATACATCCATGCTGATGTTTCTGCCGCTTTATCTGCTCGTTTATATCCCGCTGACACCGCTTTTCGGCGGCGCTGTGATCACGGTGATGTTCTTGCTCCGTGAGCCGCTGGCCGGGGTCGTGCACCGGATCGCGTCGATGACACGATTTATAAAATATTACGATCATATGGCAGACATATCGCCGCTCTATCGAGAAAAGTTTTTATATCTGCTTGTGATAGCAGCGGTGGCAAGCATTCTGTACCGTCGTTGCCGCAGCAAACCTGGATTTCAGTTTCTATACAATCTGGAATTGCTGGCACTGTTCATTTCGTTTAACCGTTCGGTTGTGATCCAGGCGGACCGTATTTCATGGAATCTTGAGTTCTTCCATCTTCTACTGATTCCGGCGCTGATTTCAGCGTGCAAAAAGAAATGGCAGAAGGGGGTGGTCGGAGCAGTGTGCATTGGCGTGTGCCTCTGGTTCTGCTGGTATGAGATTTTCCACTGTGGTTACCATGAAGTCGTTCCGTACCGCTGTGTGTTTTTTTCAGAAGTTCGGTTCGGCTGATGTCTTGGTTCCTCACAATTCAAAAAGGATTGTTGCTGCGGTCTTTTTTTGTGTATATCGAAAACCTCTCAAAGGCGAGTGGTTCACAAAAGGCTTTTGATACATGGTGAAGCCTCAACTCATGCTTTTTCCTTTGGCGGTATGCAGCCAAGAACGTTTGGCGACCGTCCCAGAGAGACCCTTTAACGTGCTGTACACATCAAACAAAGAAAATATCTCTGGCGCAGAAACCAACCAACCCTCTGTCAGGGCTTTTGCGACTTTATCATATTCAAAACAACACAAGAGAAAAAGTGGAAATGTTTTTTGCTTCAGGTTCGCAGTTTTGAAAGACTTTTGTTATATTTCCGCTTGGCTTGGTTTACCCCGTATTTGGCTGCATATTGCATAAGAGATTGCCGATAACGCATGTTCTTGTATTGTGTTTTTTTACGTATGGGGGACAGAGTTCTTTTTCTTGAGGTGGTTGTGTGTTGTAACTTAACTATATCCTGTAAAATCTCTTCTCTTTTCTTTTTTGTCTGTGTCCAATATTTATTGCAGTTTTACAACAGTAATAAATGTGAAAATGTGCATGTTGAAAAAAATGGGAATTTAAGATATAATATATAAATGTATGTGTAGGCTTTCAAAAGAGGAAGCCAACGTATAAATAATGGCTGAGTGGTTCTGCTGTGTTCTATTAGTGATGGCAAAAAGGGGATGAAAGGTGAACGACCAATCTATGGTGAGTATTTTGATTGCCCCCCACAGCACGTCGGACTATGTGCGGCTTACGCAAGGAAGTTTACACTGAAACACAGCAGATAGCGCGATTCTCTTTGAAGGGATCCTACGGGACAGTTCCTCCAATCAACTGACACAGAAGCTTTGTGTAGACGCTGAAACAGCAAGGGTAGATTGATAAGGTGCGGGGCATTCTGCAAAATCTGCACTGCCCGGTCGGGTCTGACGATTATCACCCGCAAGTGGCTGCGAAATGCGTTGCGCACTGTGTATCGGGAAGAAAGGTAGGAGGCTAAGAGATAAGGCGTTCCAGATTTTTGCATGGCAAATATGAGCCGAACCAGCTTCTTAGCGGCATGGAAAATGGTGACGTTGTAATGCTTGCCCTACGCCCATTTCTTGGAGAGATAAGCGGCGAAGGTCGAGTCCCACTGGTAGATGTATTTGGTTGTATTGTAAAGGGTATGGCGCAGATATCGCGAACCGCATTTTTCCATGTGTGGGTAACAATTTCTGAGCAGGCCTGACTGGTAGGTAGAGGCAACATACCGGCATAAGCCAGCAACTTGTTAGGGGAATCAAACCTCGAAAAATCGCCCACTTCGGCCAAGATCATAGCGACCATACGGAAGCCCATTCCGGGGATGGTGGTAATAGGAGAATGGAGTTGGGTTCGAGCAATGCTTTCGGTCTCGTCAAATAGGCTGTGGCTACCTGTTTGGCGCTGGGAAACTCCTCCAGCAAAGCATAAACGGAAGCAATGTGAAGAGAAGAAACGAGTTTTTCGAGTTCTGGAAACAGGATGCAGACCAGTAAGGTGATAGAGCTTTTCAGCTTGGCGCGCTCTTTTATCTTGTCAAAACGGTATCTGTTCAGTGACTATAACTCTTCGTTGGGGTATGCTGTATTTGTGTAGAGTTTGAGGCCCGCATCGGAATAGAAGTAATCGTTCGTGCATCGATTTGTTGCATCAGGCAGAGAAATCTATCCATGTTGTTAGGGACCGTGAATACGTCCGCTAGGGCTTCCCCTTCGGAGCTGACAATGAAGCAATCGTGCTTATCCTTTGATATATCAATACCAACAGAAATCATAGTAAATTCTCCAGCGGTAAATTTATGATGCTGCATCCACAGTGTGCCTTACTTTGTAACCTTGTTCCACATCAACCGTCTGGCGGTATTTAATTGATCAACAAAAATGTAAGGGGCTGTGGTTGGAACCTTTCCGAAGCCATCTTGTGGTAGGAATGATCCACCAATCCACAGTATCCCTTACAGTATAGCGTAGCCCTTGGAGGGGGCTCTAATAATTACTACTCTATAATACAAGATTCCTGTAAAGAGCCAAAATCCTGGGTTTGCACAAAAAAGAGATACTTCCTTACAATCAAAGTACACAAGCAGGGTCAAAGCCCTAATAAAAACGTACGTTGAGATTGAAAGGAAGTATCCGAAATGAGTGTAACACAGAATGATAAAATCCGTCAAGTCACAGACACAACAATGGTAATCGGTGTGGATATCGCCAGTGAGTTCCATTGGGCAAGAGCATTCGACTGGCGCGGCCTTGAACTGGGTAAGACAGTCAAATTTGAGAACAGTGCAGAAGGTTTTAACTTCTTTCTGCGCTGGGTATCGGAGTTGACGGTCGAACAGAAGAAGGACAGCGTCATGGTAGGGCTTGAGCCCACAGGACACTACTGGTTTACACTGGCAGCCCATCTGCAAGGGGGTGATTTTAAACTGGTGCTGGTCAATCCATATCATGTGAAACGCAGCAAAGAATTGGATGATGGCCATCCCAGCAAAAGTGACAAGAAAGATCCAAAAACAATAGCGAAGCTGGTGTTGGAAGGACGCTATGTATATCCGTACATTCCACAGGGACTATACGCAGAATTACGGGTTGCGATGAATTGCCGCTGGAGGATTCGCAAAGAGCTTGCTTCGCTCCAAAATCAAATTCAGCGCTGGTTGAAAATCTATTTTCCGGAGCACAGTAAAGTGTTTGGGCGTTTCACCGGCGCCGGCAGCATGGCGCTTCTTCATTCCGCTCCGTTTCCAAGTGATTTAATTTCTCTTGGTGTAGAAGGAATCAGTGGGATTTGGAAGCAGATGAAACTTCGCGGAATAGGCCGAAAGAGGGCACAGCGCATTTATGAAGCTGCCCAAACCAGCGTAGGGTGTACCACAGGTATGGAAGCAGCCCGTATGGAACTGCAGATTTTGTTGGAGGATTATGACGCTAAACTTCAGCAATATGAGCGTGTCATGCAGGTTGTGGAGAATCTATGCAGTCAAATTCCAGCGGTGGCTGAATTGCTTAAGATACAAGGCCTTGGTCTGGTGACAGTTGCTGGACTTTTTGCCGAAATTGGCGATATCAGACGCTTTGAATCTCCTCGCCAAATCCAAAAACTGGCTGGCCTTGCCATTACTGAAAACAGTTCCGGTAAGCACAAAGGACCGACAGAGATCAGCCGGCGAGGAAGATCGAGGCTTAGAGCAATCCTGTTTCGGGCAGCAATACCTCTACTTGCAAAAAACCGGGAGTTTCAGCTTCTTCACCGTTATTACACCACACGGCAAAATAATCCATTGCAAAAAATCCAGTCGGTAATTGCGATATGCTGTAAACTGCTTCGAGTGTTCTATGCGCTTGCCACAAAAGACTGTGCATACAGTCCTGAAAAGGTGCTTGCAGATATCCAAAGAAACCAGCCGTTAAAAGCGGCATAACCCCATTACAGGAAGCGTCTCCCTGTTGCGTCGCGGGAAGACTCGTCAAACTTCCGCTTAACATGATTCCATAGAAAAATACAGAGCCGGTAGTTGGTCATTGATTCTCTCCATCAGAGCGTAGACTCGGCATACAAGAAAAGACTGACACCACTTTGCAGGCAAGCAGGACAAAGGAATGTAGGGCAATGTAGGGCTATGACCCTGATAGAAATGTGAGGTTTGCTGCTGCAAAAAATGTGGTTTATCGAAAGCCTGTCATCCAAAAACCACTGGACGCTGGCTTTGCCTTACACATTTTTCGCCGGAACTTGCACTTGATGTGGTTCCTGCCTGCATTTGCTCTGTATGAACTTTATGAAATCCTGTGAAAACGGGAGTATTCAAGAGTAAATCTAAGATTATATAGTGAGGGAGGTGTTACGGATTCGCGGATTTTTAGAATGTACAAAACAATGAGGAGGTAATTTTATGGTTGGAAAAAAGGAAAAGCAAGGGTTTAAGGCCATGTTTAAAAGGATGCTTGCCTCAAGGCTGGCCGCGGGAATTGCAGCAGCACTGGCAGCGCTGCTGCTGCTGCTGGTTATTGTTGGATTGGGCATACGCAGTGTTGTTTTATCTGAAAGTAAATCGACGAAACTGGGATTTGAAAACATTGGGGAATTGGCCACACAAACGGCCTATTGTACGTCGGTAAATGTTACAGAAGGCTCAAGAGAGCTTTTTGGTGTGACAATACCGTTTACACAAAGCAAATACATATACAGCTATGATATAGTTATAAAAGCAGGCTTTGACTTTACGGAAATTGAATGGGAGATAAAGGACACCGCTATTACAGTGAGATTACCGGAGGCAAAAATACTGAGCAGTGAGCTGAAATGGGATTCGTTTAAACTGTACCATGAAGACGAAAGCATTTTTAAACAGATCAAGATGGAAGAAAACAATGAGGCGCTGAAAAATCTGGTTCAAAATGCGGAAACGGATGCAGTCGCAAACGGCTTGCTGGACAATGCGCGAAGCAATGCTGAAACGATTTTGCGAGGTTTTTTCGGCAATGTGTACAACTTGGAAGAGTATGAAATAAGGTTCATCAATAAATAAAAACACCGGGGAAGGATGTACTTATGAAGAAGATGCTTTTACTGATCGTGGGAGCAATCGCAGCAGCGATCGTGCTGTTCTACTTTGCTTTGCTCCTGACGGCATAAATAAAAGAGCCGCTTTGATAAAAATGCAGTCTGTCTGTGCTGCATGGAGAACGCTGCAAATAAAAAAGCTGCTGAATCGTTCGATGGGACAAGCGATTCAGCAGCTTTTGCTTTTACAGCAAACTCAAATTTGATGTGGAATTGGAAATTCAATTTCTTAAGCGGAACGGAACGCCACGGCGCGCGTCGGCTTTCACCTCCGTTTCGCCTGCGGCGAAACCGGCCTGGCCGGTTACCAGCCCCACAGGGACCGCTCTTTGGTTGCTCTCTTAATGCTAAGAAAGCGACACCATAGGCGGACTCCGCAATCAGGTCCCGCGAAAACACTTTTTATTTTTGTAAGCACGCGGTCAACCGTTCTGCGAGCATTTGGCGGCGTCTATGGCCAGCACCACCATCAGGCAGTACAGTGCGTCGGCGCTGTCGGCAATGTCCAGCACGTAGGTGTCCGTCCAGTTCAGTAATTCCTTCTGCACGGTCATTACCGTGCGGCCGTCCGCATCGCTGACAAGGTAATTCCATTCCCACAGATCGCCCTCGATGCTCCAGCCGCTGCAGTCCAGCGTAAACACGGGTTTGAAAAACGTGAATTCTTTTTTGATCTGTCCCACGCATTCGCCGCCCACGTAAAGCGCAAAACGCGGCAGGAAAGAGAACACCTCTTCTTTTACCGTGCCCAGCTCCGCGCCGTCCGGGCCGAAGATTTTCAGGCAGTGGCCCCAGCTCAGCACGCCCTTGACCTCGTAGACGGCGTCGCCCGCTTCGTTGTAGATATCATAGCTGTCGAACCATGAAAACATGCGTTGTTTGAACAAGAGCTTCATGCCGTATCCTCCGGTTTATGATTTTCAGGGCAGCGCATCCATCGAGGCGGCATTGTAGGCTTCTTCCGTGGAGTCCGCCGAGGCGCTCACTTTCCAGCCGTCGGCCCAGGTGAACGTGTACACACGGTATGCCGTGGCCGGCGTCTCCTCGTGGGATTCCCGGTCTGAATACGTGTATGTCAGCTTCACATAGCACGATACGCGCGCAGTGCCGTCCGCCGCGGTACTCTTGATGGCGGCGGGATTGCACTCGGCGGTACCCATCACATACAGGTTGGCCTTGTGTGTGTCGGAGACAACGCCCTGTGCGAGCGCGGCTTTGTATTCCTCGGTGCAGCCGGAGATCAGCGCTGTGTCCTGATTGTTCAGCGCATCCAGATATGCGGCATAATGGGCGGTGAGCAGCGTGTTCAGCTCCCCGGCCGCGGGTACGCCGCCCTCTGTCACCGGGTTTTCAAACGCCAGTGCGGTGACCGTTTTGTCTGCGAACTGCACGGAGGCTGTCGTCACAGCGCCCCACGGAGCCGTATACTGCATACCGATGGTGCTGCCCACAGCCACCTGCGGCAGCGTGACAACGCCGTTCACAGGCTTTTGCTCCACAGCCGCGCCGTCCACGGTGATGACCGCGCCGTCGTTCACACAGCCGGACACCGTGATATCCGCGATGGGCAGGGCGCCGCTGAACACAGTGGGTTCGACGGAGGACAGCAGCGCAAGGTCCGTCGCGTCGCCCTCCACCGCCTGCCCGGCAGCGGTGGTGCCCGTCACCGTGCAGGTGTACAGGCCGGGGAACAGGTTCTGATACAAAATTCCGTCCGCCGTCTGTTCGCCTGTGCGGGGCACGCCGTCCAGCGAAAGACGCAGGTTCTGCACCGGGGAGCTGAGCAGCAGCCGCACGCTGTGCACGGTGAGAGAATAGCGGCTGTAGCCGAAGAACACCGATTCCTTTTCCACGCCCAGCGCGGAGAACGCCCCCTGTGCGCCGCCGTCTACCACCTGGTCCTCCAGCTGTCCGCGCAGCGCTTCACGCTGCGCCGCGTCTGTGAAAGCACGGCACAGCG
>OGRA01003303.1_pt1 | contig 12394 bp, 8 predicted proteins | sample 1553351 | NCBI WGS metagenome assembly OGRA01 (sample SAMEA2580056, study PRJEB22360) | human gut metagenome | biome: human gut; feature: human-associated habitat; material: faeces | place: Denmark | collected 2008/2010
TGGACACCGATCCGGGCGCAGTTCGTGCAAAAGCTTACGATATCGTCCTGAACGGTACCGAGATCGGCGGAGGAAGTGTTCGTATCCACCAGAACGATGTGCAGGAGAAGATGTTTGAGATGCTTGGCTTCACAAAAGCACAGGCACATGAGCGTTTCGGATTCCTTCTGGATGCATTCAAATACGGAGTTCCGCCTCACGCCGGACTGGCTTATGGTCTTGACCGTCTGGTTATGCTCATTGCCAAGGTTGACAGTATTCGTGACGTAATTGCATTCCCTAAGGTAAAAGATGCATCCTGTCTGATGACTCAGGCACCGCAGCGCGTAAGCGAAGCACAGCTGGACGAGCTGGGACTTGAAGTTGAGAAAGAAGCTGCTCCAGAGACTGAGGAATAAGAAAAGAAATACAACAAGAGATAACTTAGCTTATAACTTGGAATAAGCTGACTGAAAAATCCTGCCTGCAAAAATGGGTGGGATTTTTCTTATGGAAGAATGTTGTCACGCTCTGGCAGGCATGGACTTTGGGTTCGCTGTCAGCACAAATAAAAACGCCCCTGCACAAGTTTGCAGAGGCGTAAATTTTAACTATATCATCCGTTGGTTTCCTGCTTGTCTTCTACCGGGCTGGAACTTAAAGTTCCAAATAATGCCTGTCCAAACACCGTTCCTGCGTCTTCCAGTTTCCAGGAAGCACCGTCGTTGATCAGTGTGAAAGTCGTTTCCACTGTTTTAGTAGCTGTATTTTCTTCAATATATTCAAGAAGCAGACTGTAGGACTTTTCATATCGTTTTTGGGCACCGTCGATAACAGCATCCACAGAGGCAAGATAGGTATCCAGCTCCTTCTGATAATTTTCCAGAATAGCATCGCTGTCAAAGGTGGTAATATTGGCTGTAACTGTGGCTGTATAGCCGGAAACAGTGGTTTCCCCAATAGAATAATCAAAGGTGGAGTGAACCTGTTTTACCAGTGCTTCTGCAAGGCTGATCTTTGCAGGGTCTTCTGTGCTGATAATGGAATCTGCATTTAAATAATTGCCCAGTTCCTCTGCAGACATATTTTTCAGGGTATTCAGATAAACTAAGATTGTGTCTTCCGGTGATAAAATATCCGGGTCTGTGAGATCGTTCATAAGACCGCCGACAAGGTCATTTTCCAGTGTATTGGTGCGCCGGATCTCCCAACTGGTTTCGCCGTCTTTATCTGAGGCGTCTAAGGAGATGGTGCAGTTACGCTCCACAGTCTGGTAGTCATTACTCTTAAGCAGTTCATTCAGAAGCGTGTAGCGCTCTTCAAGGGAAATGGTCTGTTCCGTGGCTTCTTCAGAGGAAGCGGACTGGGAAATTTCATGCTTCAGCTGCGCCTTGGAAAAATCTTCAGCAAGCGCATGGGCATCCAGAGTGACCAGCCTGAGATTCGCCTGTGCGGATTGTTTGTCCTTGTCTACGTTAACATCCAGAATTTTATAGTCAAAATCCTGGAAAAAGAGAGAAAAGACTTCTTCAATATCAGAAGAAATAGTGATATCTTCGGGTTCACCGGGGAAAAGCTCCTGGTAGGAGATGTATTTCTGTGTGGTAATGGAATCCAGATCCTTTAGCTGATCCAGTTCCTGTTTTACTGCGTCCTCGATTTTTTTCTCCTCCTTGCTGGTACAGCCGCATAGTGAAAAAGTGCAGAGAAGCAAAAGAAGAGGAAGCAGAAATCTGACTGACTTCATACAGAGTTCTTTCCTTTCAAATTATTACGTAAAATGTTTATAAAACTTTTTTATTATACCATTTTTTTTCATAAAAGTCAAAAATGCCTAAAATTTAGACGATATTTCTAAAAAAAGAGTGAATAAATTGTGAAAAATGCATTATCAGCTTAGAATGCTTTTCTTTTGAGGCTGAATCTGTTATTATAAACAGGGTAAATGCAGATGACAGATGTGGAGATATATCTGTTATAATTGCAAAAGATATTGAAAACCATTGAGTTATCGTATAGGAGGTAACCATGAAGAAAAAAGGTTTTGTCATCGGAGGGTTGATCATTCTTGCTGGAGCAGCTGGTGCCGGTGGCTGGTATTACTATAAAGAGAATTATGGGGATTCTGCAGCGGCTTCTGGTGAAGTTGCATATGTGACTAAGATCAGCACTCTTCTTGGAGAAGATTCCGGAGTGCTGAACCGGTTCGCAGGCGTAGTAGAACCTCAGGAGACGGTAAAGGTAAATATTGAGAACAATCGAACTGTTACCGAAGTGAAGGTGAAGGTTGGAGATGAGGTAAAGAAGGGACAGCTGCTTTTTGAATACGACCTGAGCAGTATCCAGGACAGCCTGAAGGAAGCCCAGCTGGCTCTTGATCGTCTGAAGAATGAAGCACTCAGCCTCAATACGCAGATATCCACTCTTGAGAAAGAGAAGAAGAAAGCCAATAAGAACAACCAGCTTTCTTACACCATTGAGATTGAGACCAATAAGATGAACCTGAAGAAGAACGAATATGACCAGGTGAGCAAGCAGGCAGAGATTGATAAGCTGCAGGCAGCTACCACCAATACAGAAGTACGAAGCGAAATCGACGGAGTCATCCAGAAAATTGATACCAGTAAGCTGGGAAGCGATGATGGAGATACTCTGGATGACAGCATGGGAGCTGATTCCGGAAGTGATTCTTCTGATAATTCTTTTATTACCATTCTCAGTACAGGTGCTTACCGTATTAAGGGGCAGGTAAATGAGCAGAATCGTAATACGGTTGTTCCAGGCTCTGCAGTTATTGTGCGTTCCAGAGTGGATGAGAATCAGATCTGGCATGGAACTATGGGGGCTGTGGACGAGCAGAATTCTACGAACAGCAGTAGCAGTAATTCCTATTTTGGAATGTCCAGCGGTGATGATACTACAAGTTCCAGTACCTATCCTTTCTATGTAACTCTGGATTCATCAGAGGGACTTATGTTAGGACAGCATGTATACATAGAAATGGATGAGGGACAGGAAGAGCAGAAGAAAGGTATCTGGCTGGGAGATTATTATATTGTGGATGCAGATACAGAAAATCCATATGTGTGGGCTGTAGATTCCAAGGGAAGGCTGGAGAAGCGCTCTGTTGTTCTTGGGCAGCATGATGATGATCTTTCAGAATATGAGATCGCGGATGGCCTTACTGAGGATGACAGTATTGCATTCCCGTCAGACAGCCTGGCAGAGGGAATGCGGACAAAGGACGTATCTGAGATGACAGATGAGGATCTGGAGGCTGTTGATATGGAAAGTAATCTGGATGGCAGTGAGTACTCAGACGGAGATACCATGGAGCCTATGGATGGAGACTATTCCAGTGCGGACTTTGAGACAGGCGTTTCAGATGAGAGCATGGATGCTGCGATTGATGGTTCAGATGATACTTCTACAGACTTTTCAGAAGATTTCTCGGATGAAGATTTTATAGAGGATGATTCAGAAGGGGACGATTACGAAGACTTTACAGATGAGAGCATTGATGAGCCTGGACAGTATGGTTCTGATGATACGGAGGCCGCAGGATGATACTTGAACTGAAGGGGATTTATAAAGATTACCAGCAGGGAAAAATGATTGTCCCCGTATTGAAGGACGTAAACTTTTCCATGGAAGAGGGCGAATATGTAGCCATCATGGGACCTTCCGGTTCTGGTAAATCTACATTGATGAATATAATCGGTTGTCTGGATCAGGCAACCAAGGGAACTTTTTTCCTGGATGGGCAGGACATCAGCAAATGTTCTGAGAATGAGATGTCAGATATCCGTCTGAACAAGATTGGATTTGTATTTCAGAGTTTTCATCTTCTTCCGAGGCAGTCTGCTATTTCCAATGTGGAAATGCCGCTGAACTATGCTCATGTGCCGAAGAAGGAGCGACGCGAGCGCGCTTTTGCCGCACTTGACCGGGTGGGGCTTGCAGACCGTGTGGATTTCAGACCCAATCAGCTCTCAGGGGGACAGATGCAGCGAGTTGCCATCGCCCGTGCCATTGTAAATAATCCAAGACTTCTTCTGGCTGATGAGCCTACCGGTGCACTGGACAGTAAGTCTGGCAGACAGGTTATGGAGCTTTTCCAGAAGCTGAATGATGAAGGTGTTTCTGTTCTTATGATCACTCATGATCCGGATATTGCAGCACATGCCAAGCGGGTAGTTATGATCCGTGACGGTGAGCTTCAGGAAAAGAGGTGATCCTATGGGAAAAGCGAAGAAAATTATAATAGGTGTGGTAGTCACAGCCCTTGTAGGAACCGGTATTGGCGGCGGACTGATGTATGTACGGAAAGGAAGCCAGAAGGAAGTGCTGGTGGCAAGCGTCAGTGATCTGGCAGGTGAGAGATATGATTCCGATGCTACATTGAGTGGAACTGTATATGCCAATGCAACACAGAGGATTTCCGTAGAGAAAGACATGATCATCCAGGAAGTTTATGTGAGCAAAGGGGATGAGGTAAAGCCGGGAGACAAGCTGATATCCTTTGATATGACTCTTGTGGAAATGGAACTGAATATTGCCAAGCTGAAGCTTCAGAAGCAGCAGCAGGATCTTGCTGCTGCAAAGAAAAGACTTGCCAGCCTGCAAAATGGCGGACCGATTCTTGATTCCGATTCTTCCTCCGCAGACAATCTGATTGATTCAGGAAAGGATTCTACAGAAGATGACAGCTCAGATTCTATGGGAGATGATGAACTGTCTTCTGCAGTAACTGCTTCTGATCATTATCTGGCAGCTGTTTTGCAGCCAATGCTTCTGGCTGCTGTGACAGATGGATTTGCAGACGCTCAGGCAGTTGGAAATGGGGAAATTACTTCTGCAGATACCCAGGAAACGGGAAGCGGAGATATTGGTTCTGCAGATGAAATGACAAGCGGTGACACAGGAGATATTTCTGTTGATACAGAAGCTGATTCCGGAGATGATTCAGAGGATAGCACCGGCGATCCGGGTACTGCTTCCGGATTTTATGACGAACCTTCCAGTGATGGTTTTAGCAGTGATATTTCAGACACGAATCAGGGAGGATTTTTCGATGGAAGCAATTCTGGTTCCTCACAGAATCATGCTACCGTTGGAAATGACGGATTTGTAGATGGCGAGGAACCTTTTTACCTGACTCTGGATTATGATACAGAACCTTACCAAGGAACAGGAACCGAAGAAGATCCTTATCTGTATCTTTGTTCCAGTGCAAAAGGCAAGGTAAATGTAACCGGGGCTTTTCTGAACAAGATGGCTGGCTATAATGCTGACGGAACCATTCTTCTTCATCCGGGCGGATACTGGTATCTGCTGGAGTTCCATCAGAATGATACCATTGCTGATTATACCAACAGAAAAGAATCCTGTACCGGATACTATCTGGTCGATGGAAATATGCTCAGCAATCCGGTTGACCGTTTTGCGGAAATGGATTTTACCCTTGACGGGGCTATGCAGTATGATAATGGAGATGACGAGCCGGATATTCCTGGTGATGGAGGCAGTGGTGGCGGAAGCTCTTCCCTGTCCCGTTCAGAGGCCATTAAGATCCAGAAGAACCGGATTGCCAGTCTGGAACTGGATGTGCAGGAGAGTGAGATCAGTATCAGTAAGCTTCAGAAGAAAGCTGACAGACAGCTGATCACCAGTAAGCTGGATGGTATTGTAACCACTGTGGGAGATGCAGCTACAGGTACCAATTCAGAATCTGATTCCTTTATGATCGTTAAGAGCAAAGACGGCTATTACGTACAGGGAACTGTAGGGGAACTTATGCTTGACCAGGTGAAGGAAGGCACAATTTTGAACTGCAATTCTTATGGTGAGAATGGATATATGAATTTTGAGGCTGAGGTGATCCAGGTTTCCGATTATGCAGTTGATGGAGACAGCTCCTATTATTACTATGGAGACAGCAATCCAAATGTTTCTTCTTATAATTTTACTGCCAAGATCACAGATGACACCGTGCAGGTAAGTGTTGGAGACTGGGTGGATATCCAGCTGGAACAGCAGGCGCAGAGCACGGATGGCATTGTTCTTTCCAAGGCTTTTGTCCGTACGGAAGACGGCGTAAGCTATGTGTATAAGGATGACAATGGCGTGCTGAAGAAACAGATCGTTAAGGTAAAAGAGAATGTAAACGGTGGTGCTTATGTATTGGTAAGCGGCGGCTTGTCCATGGATGACAAGATTGCATTCCCTTATTCGAAATCCATCAAAGAAGGTATGAAGACAAAGGAAGGATCGCTGGATACGTTTATGGGATATGATTCCACATCATATGGCGGTCTTGGTTAAGGAGGGATTTCATGTTTGAAAATATACGTCTGGCATTCCAGGGAATCTGGTCACACAAGATGAGATCTTTCCTTACAATGCTGGGTATTATTATCGGTATTGCATCTATTATTGCCATTGTTTCCACGATTAAGGGAACGAGTGAGCAGATTAAGGATAACCTGATCGGTTCTGGAAATAACACGGTAAATGTAACTTTGTCACAGGGTGACAGTGCTTACAGTGTGGATTATTATGATGGCAGTTCTTCAGGCTCTACACCGATCCTCAGTCAGAGCCTGAAGGATGAAGTGTTAAAAACAGACCATGTGGAGAATGCAACATTTTTTTACAGCAGAACAGACTACAACAGCAGTGTTTACTATGAGAACAGCAGTTTTTCCGGTGGTAAGGTCTATGGCATTGATACCAATTATCTGAATACCTGCGGTTATCAGGTTCGTTCCGGAAGGGGATTTGTACAGGCTGACTATGATAATTTCCGCAAGGTGGCACTGGTGGACAGCTATGCTGCTGATACCATGTTTCCGGGAGCGAATCCGGTGGGAAAAATCATTGAGATCGGTTCTGAACCCTATACAGTTGTAGGAGTTGTACGCCAGTCGGCTGACAGCCTGCCCAACATGGATACACCGAGTGATTTCGACAGCTATTATGAAAATGTAATTGGAACCGTAATGATTCCAAATAAATGCTGGCCGATTTCTTACAAATTTGATGAGCCTGAGAATGCGATTGTCAAAGTAGACAGCACGGACAACATGAGTGAAACAGGTTCAGCTGTGGCGAAAATCCTGAATAAATCTATCAGCAGCACTGGCAGTGGAAGCAGCGGCTTCAAGTATAAAGCAGATGATGTTATGCAGCGGGTAAAGGATCTTCAGGATTTAAGTGAGAGCACCAACTCCCAGCTGATCTGGATCGCAAGTATTTCTCTTCTGGTTGGAGGTATTGGTGTTATGAATATCATGCTGGTATCTGTAACCGAGCGTACCAAGGAGATTGGTCTGAAGAAGGCAATTGGTGCCAGAAAGAAGGTGATTCTGGGACAGTTCCTGACGGAGGCAGCAGTACTTACCAGTGTTGGAGGTATTATCGGAGTTGTTCTTGGAATCGGACTTTCAAAAGTAGTATCCAAGGTGGCAGGCTCACCTACAGCCATCAGCGTTCCGGCGATTATAGGCTCTGTAGTATTCTCTATGCTGATCGGTATCATCTTTGGTCTGCTTCCTTCTGTTAAGGCGGCCAACCTGAATCCGATTGATGCACTTAGAAGTGAGTAATGGTTAATACTTGCAATAAATGTTAATATTGTTATAAAAATGAACGGCTGAAAGCATAAATTAGATGATTTGTGCTAACGGCCGTTCTTTTTATGAGTCAATTCATGTGTCCAAGTATGTTTTTTTGTTATTTGGGTAAAGTGCAGTGTGCAGATTGTGGAAATGCTTTTAGGACAGGCTATAGACAATGTTATGTTTCGTCGGTTATAATTTTGCAAAATATAAGGGGAAACATGATATACTTGTTTAGAGATTACATAGAGATTCCTTTGGTAGGATTATTGCATACCACTGGAAGGAGATTTTTAATATGCAAAAATATAAAAAATGGAAACAAGTTCTGTCTGTTTCTACAGCAGTATGTCTGAGCATTGCGGGAGCGGGAAGCCTGATGGGCTGCGGCAGTACTGACAGAGGGAAGGACAAGGCAGATTCCGTGGAATCCAAAGCAATGGGACGGTATCTGGAGAATGAACTGTCTGTGCCGGAAGGATGTATGGAGATTGTGGATTTGCAGGTTATGAAAGAGGGAAGCCTGAAAATGCTTGCAAGAAACAGTGACTACGAATTGATGCTCTACCAGTCCTCTGACAAGGGCAAGACCTGGGAAGAAGGGAAGAAGGTTGCCGGTTTTTTCGGTGTGGAAGGGGAATCCATTTATAAAGCAGCGCTTGGGAGAGACGGAAGTATTCTGATTGGCGTGTATATAGAATCTGAAGATGAGAACAGCATGGGAAGTATGGAATATTATTATTGTCCCGCTGACGGTGAAGGAAAGAAGGTTGAAATCGGAGAAAATTTGGATGAAACCATGGCCTGGAGTATAGATATTGGGGAAAATGGCAATCTGTTTTTACAGATTTCAGGAAATGGAATCAGGGAAATCAATCCTGTTGACGGGGCTGTGGTTCATGAGTATGAGAAAGGAAAATCCACAGATTATATGTGTGTGACTGCAGAGTATCTGATTGTGATTGCAGATGGAGATGTGCATTATTATGATGTGGCTTTAGGTAAGCCTGCCGATGGAGGTGATGCACTGACTGCACAGCTGAAAAAGACTCCTGCAAATCTGGAATTTGGAAATTCCTCCGGTACTGCTTTACTGTTTTTGGAGGGTGATGAGAAAGATACCATATTCTATGTGGATCAGACTGGTTTATACCGCTATGCATTTGGCGGCAATGTAATTGAGCAGGTAATTGATGGAAGCCTGAATTCCATAAGCTCTTCGAATAAGGCATTTAACTGTATGGCAATGGATCAGGAAGGCGTGTTTTACATTGGGGAAATTGATTACAGCTCCGGTTTAAATTGCGGAAGGCTGGTTTCTTATAAGTATTCTGCAGATACGCCAACTGTACCGGATACAGAGCTCACCATATATTCCCTGGAAGAGAATTCCGGTATTCGACAGGCAGTTGTTATGTTTCAGAAGAAATATCCGGATATTTATCTCACACTGGAAACCGGAATGTCTGGAAACGATGGTGTAACACGTACAGATGCGTTAAAAACACTGAATACGGAGATTATGGCAGGAAAAGGACCGGATATTCTGATTCTGGACGGAATTTCTTCCGAAACCTATGCAGAACAGGGAATGCTGGAGGATTTAAGTGGAATTCTGAAAGAGGCAGGATTGCTGGACAACATAGAAAGTGCTTATACAAAAGAGGATGGAAGTATCTATGAGATGCCAGTGAAATTTGGAATTCCTATGATAGAGGGAAACAAGGAGGATGTGCAGGCAGTGACAGACCTGGCTTCTCTTGCTGATGTGCTCACGAAGCACAAGGATGAATATGGACTGACTTCGGAAAACATCTATAAGCTGCCCTTACTTTATTCCATGTATCCACAGGCACTTCTGGAAAAACTGGCAGATAACAATTCCGCAGCATGGATGAAGGCGGATGGAACTCTGGACGAAGAAAAGATCAAGGAATTTCTGGAACAGTCCGAAAGAATTTATCAGGCTGGAAAGGATGCTATGGATGAATTAAAGGCTGCTTATCCACAGGCTTTTGATGACAGTGAACAGCCAGTATATGAAAGAGCTGGCAGTATTTCGGGAGAAACTGCCGTGCTGCTTTCCCGAAACTGTGAATTTGCTTTAGGTGATATTTTTTCGCCTTTGGATTTTGCATTTGTAAATTCTATGGCAGAGATAGATACTTCCTTGGCCTATGCACTTTGGAATGGGCAGATGGCAAATTGTTTCATTCCGGTCAGCCGAATCGGAATCAGCTCCAGAGCTTCCCAGAAAGCTGCTGCTGAGAAATTCGTGGAATATTTATTTTCCGAGGAAGGACAGATGCTTTCCAGAGAAGATGGTTTCCCTGTAGTGGAAGCTGTTTACAATGGAGAGGATTATTGGAATCAGGGAGAGGCTGGAAACGTGTTAGTCACTGGCGGCAGCAGCAACAGTGAGAACGGCCAGGAATTGGTATACAGTATAAAAGTTCCGTCAGCTGATAAGGTAAATGAATTAAAACAGCTTGGAAAAATGCTTACAACTCCGGTTTTGGATAATACGATCATTACCAGTGCTGTCTGTGAAAACGGAGTGCGTTACCTGAATGGGGAAAGCAGTCTTGATGAGGCTGCGAATGCAGTCATGCAGCAGGTGAACCTGTATCTGGCAGAATAGAAGGAGTAAGAGATGTTTAAAAAGCTTCACAGGCAAATGACCATATTTGCATCACTGATCACAAGCGGAATACTGATCCTGATGGCAGTTTCCTGTCTTGTGATCTCCGAGAGAGGGCTTACCCATAATACTTACGAGAGATTTTTAAATAATGGAAATTCCTGTGTGGCTTATCTGGAAAATCAGACTGTGCTTTCTCACAAGTGGATACTGGAAGCAAAGCAGGAATACAAAGTGGAATTTCGCATTCGGAATAACGGAAAAAAGCTGTATTTTGATAAGCTGGATACAGAAAGCCGGAATCAGGATAAAAAGGAAGATGATCTGAGCTCTGTAGAAAATATGCTGACAGAGGCTGCCAGAATTTCCCGGGAAGAGCAGGGGCTTGATGTGGACTATATGGGAAGCCTCTCTCTTTCCAAAACGGTTTATTTTGAAACTTCAGATTTTTATGCCTGTACAGCCTTGATTCCTAAGGGAAGCGGCGTGTTAAGCCTGGTGCTGGTATATCCTCTTGATGGGTTGAAAACACAGATCTTTCATCAAAGAGTCTGGTTTGGAGGTATGGTGCTGCTTGCAGTTCTGGCTTTGGTTACATTTTCCTGGTTTTTTACAGGAAAAATGCTTCGCCCTTTGGAAGAGAATCAAAGGAAACAAACCCAGTTTATTGCTTCGGCATCCCATGAACTGAGATCTCCGCTGGCTGTGATATTGTCAAGTGTACAGGCAATGGAATCTGACTGGGAAAATGCCGGCAGATTTTTGAAAACCATAAAAAGTGAGGGAGACAGGATGTCCCGGCTTATCGGGGATATGCTTTCTCTTGCAAATGCGGACAATAAATCCTGGAGTATTATGAAGACAGATTGTGAGCTTGATACCTTGCTTCTGGATACATATGAGAAATACCAGCCTATTCTGCATGGGAAAAAGATTTCCCTGAAAGTAGTTCTGCCAGAGGAGCCTCTTTCTATCTGTAAGTGTGACAGTGCCAGAATCAGTCAGGTACTGGAAATCCTTTTGGATAACGGGGCAAGCTATGTGTCGGTCGGTGGCAGGATGGAAATGGGAGTAAAAGAAAATGAAAAATATTTTCAGCTTTATGTACAGGATAATGGTCCGGGAATTTCGGATGAGAATAAGGAGGCTGTATTCCGAAGATTTTACAGGGCTGATCCGGCCAGAAAGGAGAAACAGCATTTTGGACTTGGACTTTGCATTGCCAGGGAAATTGTGACGTTACATAAAGGGAGTATCCGTATTCTGGATACTCCGGGTGGCGGAAGTACATTTGTGATAAGATTACCGAAATAAAACGAGAATGCTGTTTACTGACAGACTTCCAACTGATAACCTATCCCACGTATGGTTTTGAGAACCAGTGTGCTTTCCACAGATTTCAGGCGGCGACGGAGAAAATGTATGTAGTTGTCAAGATTTCCTTCTTCTACGTCGGATTCCATGCCCCATACGCGGGAGAGAAGAAGGTTTCTGGGAAGAACCTGACCGGGATTTCGGAGAAATACTTCCAGAAGGGCACTTTCGCGGCCGGAAAGAGTGCATTCTTTTGCACCCTTGGTAAGGCGCCCGCATTCAGGATCAAAAGCAATATCTCCCAGCTTCAGAAGATTTAAGTCACCCCATTTTCCGGGACGGCGCATAATGCTGTGGATTCTTGCAAGAAGCTCTTCAAAAGCGAAGGGCTTTACCATGTAATCATCTGCTCCGCAGTTCAATCCGTTGACTTTGTCCTGTAATTCGCCAAGTGCCGTAAGGAAAATAACAGGGGTTGAGATGTTGGACTGTCTGGCTTCTTTCAAAACCTGAGTTCCATCCATGGAAGGAAGCATGCGGTCCAGAAGTACCAGATCATACATATTTTCCTGCATATAGTAAAGACCTTCCGCACCATCCAGACATATATCTACCGTGAAATTTTCTTTTTCAAGTGCAAGCTTTGTAAGCTGCGCCAGATCTTTGTCATCTTCTATTATTAAGATTCTCATAAGAAACTCCTCTTCTTATAATCTGTTATCCATTATATACGCAAATCTCTAAAATTTCTCTAATTAATTTTAAAGCCTTTTTCAAACACGCTTTAGAGAAAAAATAAAGATTCCTCTGCTATTTTTATGATGTTGAATGAAAGATAGAA
>OGRA01003312.1_pt1 | contig 12357 bp, 7 predicted proteins | sample 1553351 | NCBI WGS metagenome assembly OGRA01 (sample SAMEA2580056, study PRJEB22360) | human gut metagenome | biome: human gut; feature: human-associated habitat; material: faeces | place: Denmark | collected 2008/2010
TAATAATTATAATTTTGTTAACAAACCAAATTCACCACTACAGAGTATAAATTTACTTTCATAATAAAGCAAAAATTGCATCAATGCCGCATTCGGGCATCTGATGCAATTCTTTTATCCGAGTATCTTCTCGAATAGATTGCGGTGGCATACCGCCGACCGCAATTTTCAATTTTCCATTTTCAACTTTCAATTTTAAAAAAATCACAGATGCAAAATCAACTTTGCAACGCCGAAATAGATAAGCAATGAAAGCGAGTCGCAGACTGTTGAAATGAGCGGATTCGCCATAACGGCAGGGTCAAAGCCGACCTTGCTTGCCAAAAGAGGCAGACTGCTGCCGACAAGCTTTGCCATAATAATTGTGCCGACAAGCGTAAGCGAAATTACAAGGGCAATCATAAATGCGTTTTCCTGACCGTTGAGATCAAACAAAAGCAGTTTTACAAAGTTTGCCGCCGCAAGCGTAATACCGCAAAGAATTGACACCCTGAATTCTTTCCACAGCACAAGGAAAATGCTCCTGAAATGAATTTCACCGAGCGACAACGCACGGATTACGGAAACCGACGCCTGAGAACCTGCGTTACCGCCCGAACCCGTAATCATCGGGATAAACGATGAGAGAATCAAAACATTTGCAAGCACAGCCTCAAATGATGAGATAATCGCACTTGTAAAGGTTGCCGAAAGCATGAGTATAAGCAGCCACGGCGCTCTCTTTTTGTACAGACCGAAAACGCTTGTTTTCATATACGGTTTGTCAGACGGCAATACGGCTGCCATCTTTTCGATATCCTCGGTAGCCTCTTCCTGAATAACATCAATAGCGTCGTCAATTGTTACGATACCGACAAGTCGGTTTTCGTTATCAACAACAGGAAGAGCAAGGAAGTTATAGTTTGAGAACATCTGGGCAACCTGCTCCTGATCGGCAAGAGTAGTTACCGAGATAACATTTTCCTCCATAATCGACTTTACAAGCTCGTCATCTTCGGCAAGCAAAAGGTCTTTTACGGTGGTAATACCGATAAGCTTGTTGTTGGCATCGGTTACATAGCAGGTGTAGATTGTTTCCTTGTCAACACCTGTTCTTCTGATTCTTTTAATAGCCATTTCAGCCGTCATATCGGGACGAAGCACAATAAACTCGGTTGTCATAATCGAGCCTGCGCTGTCCTCGGGATATTTCAAAAGCTCGTTAATCTGCTTTCTCATATCCTTGTCGGCCTGTCTTAAAATACGCTTTACAACATTGGCAGGCATTTCCTCAATAAGGTCAACGGCGTCATCGACAAATAACTCATCGACAACCTCTTTCAGTTCGCTGTCGCTGAAGCCGTGGATAAGGAATTCCTGAGTTTCGTCATCCATTTCGACAAAGGTTTCCGCCGCAAGCTCCTTTGGCAGAATACGAAACAGAATCGGCATTTTTTCATCCTGTAGATTTTCAAAAACCGCAGCAATGTCAAACGGTTTCATCGTAATCAAAATGTCACGCAAAGTGCTGAACTTTTTGTCATCAAGCAACACTTTGATAGTTTCGGTAAGGGTTACGTTAACCTGTTCCATCATCTTTTCCTCCTTTTTAATTCAATTGGAAGTAAAGACGGTGTCACCCTGAGTATTAAATTAAATCAATTCAAATTAAAATAAAAATACAAAGCAAAATCAATAAAACAAAATGAACGCACAAGCGCACATTCTGTTGCAACTTCGCCCGGGTACAGCGCCTTTATTACCGTCTGCGTCCATTAAGTTTTCACCTCATTCGCATTTAAATTCGGGCAAAAGCCCGTACATATTTATTTTATTCTTTTTTATGTCCGATGTCAACGGATTTATCCGCTAAAAATCCACTTTGCAAACATTTTACATTATTCTCTGTAACAGCTTGGTAACTCGGTATAATATTTCTTGCTTTTTGAAGTGTATCAATGTATAATAAATATGCATGATTTAAAATAAAATTTCAAAGATTGGAGATTAACCGTTATGACAGATATGGTTAAAAAATATGTTCCCTATGCGGTAATAATTTTGCTTGTTTATATGCTGTTGCCGCTTGTGTTTATTCCGGGCGCAATGCAAAAGTTTTCACCCGTTGCATATGACTTTGTGTTCCCGATTACAGCAATCGGCTGTTCGGCACACTACTGCTCAAAACACGGACTTGACTTTCTCTTTGCACTCATTGCGCCGATTATTTATCTTCCGAGTATGCTCATCTACAACGGCGGATTTTCTTCAAGCACACTTTCAACAAACCTTATTCTCCTCGTAGTTTATCTTGTTGCCGGAATTTTCGGACTTTTCCTCGGCGACCTTGCTTTCGGTGACAAGCGCCGTCAGAAAGAAAAGGCAGAACAGGAAGAAGCAGAGGAAATGCTTCTTGAGGCAAAGCGCCGTGAAAAGGAAGAGCTTGAGAACATGACTTCATCAAGCAAAAAGTCCGAAAGAAAAGCACCTTACAGACAGGAACGCAAGCCTGCACGCAGACCGTCGCCTGCACCGCAGAAAACCGAAACAGCAGATGACGATGATTTTGATTATGACAAGTACCTTTCCGGTATTGACAGAAAGCAAGATCCGAACGAAAGCGAAATTGACGATATCTTAAACGAATACGGACACTAACGGCAAGCCGCCGTTCCCAGTTCGTGCAGATAGTATTTATAAGGGCGAAAATAAAATGCCCAAGCAAAACTTTATAGCTAAAAATGTAAAATTAAAGTCGGGAAGACAATTTGCGAAATGCAAAGCATTGTCTTCCCGACTGTTTTTGTTTAATCATCAGGGGTGTTCATCGGACACCCGTTTTGGTTAAATTTTATGTTTAAATAAGATTATGTGATGTTATGGAAGTTGTGTATGATTTTGTAGGGAAAAACCGTATTCTCTCGCACGGCGAGCCGCCGTTCCCGATTCGTGTAGATAGTTTGTAATATAAAAAACATATCATGCCCGAGCGTAGCATTGCAATTTTTCGCACAATCCCGTAGGGGCGTTCATTGGACGCCCGCTAAGTAATGACAGAAAATTTATGATAAAAATAAACTGTATAAATGAGATACAGAATTGCAATTACTTTGTAACATTTATATCATTTAAATTACAATATTATTTGTACCATTATTTTTGTTTAAATCAACCCAACGATATACTTCTGAATCAAGGTTGCGTCAACAACACTGATTTCACCGTCATGGTTTACATCGCTGTTAAAAAGCTGAAGCTTGTCAAAGTCCTCAATACCTGCAACATATTTTTGAACAAGCGTTGCATCAGTAACAGAAATGTATCCGTTTAAATCCGTATCACCGCAAGTTAAACCGACCAGAGTATCTCCGATTCTTCCGTAATCGCAATGAGCTCCGTCTTTAAGTCTGCAATAGCGGTACGACATTACTTTTGTGTCTTCGCCAAGCTGTCTTGAAACATATATTTCGGCATAGCCGTCCTTATCGGGAGCAAAGGATGTTACCACACCTCCGCTTGTCGCATATGCGCCGGATTCCGCATAGCAATTAACACCGATGCTGTCAGTTCCGAAATCCTCGTATGTAAAATCAAAATCCTTGTAAGAACCGTCGCTGAGCTCAGAAGTCATTGTTCCGTTTTCATTGAACAGACGGGAAAAATCGGAAAGCTTAATTTTCACCTTGACATATTCACCGCCTGTTTTGTCAAACTGATAGAATGTCTGAACATTACCGAAATAACCGTGCCCCTGCGTCATCATATATTTTACAAATTTTTCGCCCTTTGGAAGATTTACAAATTTCGGTGCATTGATACAATCCTTAAACCATATATCGTAATCCTTTTCTTCGGTTGTTTGGAACTTTGCACCGAAATTTTTATCGGTATTTTCAGTGTATCCCGTTGTTGTAACAAAAATCTGATTGTTTGAGATTTTCTGCGTTGTACCTGTAACTTCAAAGTCCTTGTGATTTTCATCCTCGCTTACCGCACCTGTCATAAGAACCGAACCGACGGTAAGCACACCGCACATTGCGATTGCGGTTATTTTTTTAATCATATTTTTCATTTTTTATCCTCCGTTTTTATTGTTTATCTGTCCGAACCGACAACATATTTCTGCAAAACAGTTGCATCTGCACCGTGATGCAGTCTGCTGTAAATTATGACGCACGCTCACATATTACATAGTAACGGTCAAAACCGCCGTTGCCGTCACTTATGCAGGTAAACATCGTGAGCAAATCTCTGTCCTTCTGCAAATAGCAGTCGCCTGATTCGTTCGGCTTATTGACTTTGGTTTCAACGACCTTGTAATTGAGTGTATCCCAATAATTTGTTATTGAAACCCTGTCACCGATTTTGAGGTTGCGGAGGTTGTCAAAGAATATTCGACCGATGTATCCCGTGTGACCTGCAAGGACTGCGTTTGTATTCTTACCGCCAATCGGCAATGAGGTTGCACTCATATGTGCCGCACCGTAGCTCATATTTGAGCTGTTCGCACCGAGGTAAATCGGCAGACGCATATTTATTGTTTCGGCGGTAACATAGCCGTAAATGCCGTCGGTTATGCCGTAATCCTCAAGATTGACGGCAGCCTGTGAATAGGTATCGTTGCGGAGCATTTCATACTGGTTCGTTTCAAGTTTTTTGTTGTAGGCAACGCTGTCATTGAAAAGTCTGTCGAGGTCAGCCTTGAAAACAACGGGCTGTTTGGAGGTACGCTTGCCGTCCCTGTCAATTTTGTAGCCCTCTTCGTCAACCTTGCCGTCCTTGACTGCCTGCTCAAAAGAGCCGTCCTCAGCTTCTTCAACACGGGTATCAAAGCCGTCAGCCTCACCGTTTGAAATCTGTGTTCCGATAAAATTTGATATAGGGGGGAATGCGACAAGACCTATTCCGACAACGAGCATTGCTATTGCCACACCCGTAAGTATTTTTTTAATCATCGGAATCACCGCCCGAATCATTCTGATTTTCGTCAGCCGAGTCATCTCTCAGCCGTTTTGCACCGTTTGACTTCTTCTTTTTACGCTTGAGCAGAAATACAACCACAAACACAACAAGAGCAACAAAGCCGACAATTATGCCGATTGCGACTGCATAAGGGATTTTGTAACCGAGGAAAAATATGTAACCGTTGTCAAACTTTGCAAGTGACTCGCCCGTTTCAATATACTTTGTATCGTCATAATCGACACGCTTGCCACGCACGAGAAGTCTGTGAGTATTAACGCCGTATGGGGTACAGGTCAAAAGCGTTACAAGGTCTTCGCCGTCAACAATCCGCAAGGAATTGATTTCCGAGGGAAGAACAACTTCGATTTGATCAACCTCATATTTCAGCGTTCTGTCGAGGATATGAACATAAAACTCATCGCCGACCTTCATATCAGTGAGATAATCAAAGAAAGTTTCTCCCGGAAAACCCGAATGGGCAGAAATTACGGAATGTGTGCTTGCACCGCCGACAGGCAGGGAAGTGTTTTGAAGATGCCCTGCACCTTTAGAAAGAATCTCTTCGCTTGTGCCATGATAAATCGGCAGATAAACATTGATTTTCGGCACATCAATATAGCCGATAAGACCGTTATCATCAATATTGAGAGTTTTCTCATAATTTGCACCGATTTTCTGAAAAGCCTTTTCGTCGAACGGGTCGGTAATTATCATATTATTTGAAAGGCTGTTATTGTACTTTGTCGCCTCTTCAAACATTTTTTGAGTTTTCTCACTCGGCATCTGAGCAACCCTGTCGGTGTACTCCTTAACCCTGCTTCTACTGACATAGTTATTAATTGCGGAACTGACAAGCGGATAGCTCATTATGCCGATTCCTGCAACGAATATTAAAACTATTAGTAAAATTGACAGCTTTCGTTTCATAAAATTTTCCTTTTCTGCGTGTTTTTGTTCCGTTGTTATTATACTACATTTTGCCGTGCAGGGCAATACACGGCGAGCCGCCGTATGGACAGATATTATCCGCATATACGGCTCTTGTGTAAATAGAATGGGGATGCGTTGCCGCATCCCCTGAAAATTACATATATTACAGATTTTAAGATAAAAGATATTCAATCAATTATTTAGCTGCTTTCTTTCTCTTAAGAACAAAGAGGAGAACACCTGCGCAAGCGATAAGTGCTGCACCGCCAACATAGAACATCATTGTACCCATACCGCCTGTTGAAGGAACTGTTACAGGATAATCAGGAACTTCTACCTGATTTACTGTGCTTGAATTACCGTCAACTGAAACTGTAATAACACCCTTTGTGCTGATATTAATAGTATATACTGTAGAGTTAAGGTTGTATCCTGATGGTGCAATTGTCTCCTGAACTGTGTATGTACCTGCAGCAAGCTTTTCAAATGTAACTTTACCTTTGCTACCTTCTTCTACGCTTGTTACTTTAGTAGCAACCTCTGTACCATCTGCTTTCTTGAGTACGAATGTTGCATTGCCAAGACCCGTCTTGTCAGTTGTTGTGCCATCATACTTGAATACAGGAAGGTCGAATGTGTAAACATATACTGTATCATCGCCCGGCTTTGTAGTCTTACCGTATGTGTTTGTGTATGTAAGGCTGTCGCTGTTGCTGTTGTCTGTTGTATTGTAGCCTGAAACAGCTGTGTCCTTAAGAATTGCTGTAAGTGTTACAACAACATCTGTACTTGCATAGAAGTCGTTTGTGCCTTCCTTAGCAGCTTTAAGATAAGACTCTGAAAGAGAAATCTGAATATCTGACAGATTTGTTTTATCTACAGTATAATCTGTACCTTCTTGAAGCTTAGTGCTGCCAACCATAACTTCTGTTACAGCAGGAGTGTCAAAGCTACCTGAAAGGTTATCGTGGATTGTGTACTCAGAAAGCGGAACTTCTTTAGAACCTGTAACTGAAGCTGTGAGCTTAAATGTTACTGTGTCGCCTGCAGAAGCAGTTGTGTGCTTATTATCGATGTCGCCACCAACGATTTCCTTAGAAACATTAACTGCACCTGTGTTAATCTTGAGTTCGATTGGAGCTTCTGCTGAACCCTGAGTTTTCTTTGTGCCCTCAGGAAGAGCAAAGAGAGCGCCGCCCTTGCTCTTTACGCTTGTTTCAGCAGGCTGGCCTGTAACCTTAACATAGTAAACACCTGCTTCATTTGTACCGAAGTTGTAAACATCTTCGTCAGAAGCGAATGTGTGGTCACCCTTGCTGTCTGCATCTGTAAATGTTGCATTTTCGCAAGCAGCGAGAAGAGCCTTTGAATCGTTACCTGATGCATTTTTCCAAGTCTTGAGAGCTGTTGCAACAGCTGTGCCACCCTGGATTTCTGTATATTCGCCTGTTGTTGTGTTGATTGTTGCTACCTTATAAACATTTACTTTAAAGCCGTTTTTGCCCTTGATAAATGCGTTATAAGTATCGGTTTCTGCTGCGCTTGCTGAGAATGGGATCATGAGAGCAATCATCATTACTGCAAGAACAGCTGCAAAGATTTTCTTTGTAGTTTTCATTTTTACTTTCTCCTTTGTGATTGATTTAATATATGTAATTCTATTCTAACCGAATGGTTAAACTGAATTTGGGTGGCTGCATGGCAGACACCGGCTAACAACGGTGTCCGTAGCAGTCAAAGAGGTTTTCTATGAAAGAAACATATGATTAAAAAATCACCTGTTCTAACAAGTTAAATCATATTGGGTTACTTTCTGCGTCCTGCTCTGCGTTTTTTACGAACTTTTCCGTAATAGATTGCGTAACCCGTGAACATTGTCACCGCAAGACCTGCAACCGATACACCGAGAACAACATAACCGTTCATTCCGTCACCGCTTGCCGAAGGCATTGTGATTGCACCGTCAACATAATTATATGTAACATCGTACTTACTCTCAACAGGAAGTGTGAAGTAGGAAAGTGTGTAGTTCGGGGTGTAACCATCTGACGGTTTGTACTCAAACAGACAGTATGTCTGATATGTTGAAGTACCTGATATATAATTGTCGGAACTTTCGTTCCATACAACTTTACCGTTTGTTTTTGTAAACTCGCCCTGACCGTCCTTGAAGATTGTCAGTTTGTCAAACACAGCCTGACCGTTGCTGTCTGTCTTTTTAGAAACCATATGAGTTTTCATTGAGGCATCATTAATGATTGTATTGATATCATCTGCAGTAAAGATATCCTTATCAGATACCTTCATCACCGCAAATTCCGTATCACTTACATTACCGCCTGTCTGATTCTTCTTGTTTACTGTTGCGCTTCCGTGTGTGGTTTCATTTTCAAACACGGCTTTTTTAGAAGAAGGATCGTTGAAGTATTCTGCAAGCTGAGCATCGGTTTTGCCTTCAATATCTGAGTTCTTAACCTTAATGTACTTAGCCTCCGTTACTTCACCGCTTTCAAGCAATTCAATCTCGGCAAGCCAGGTGTTTGTATCCATTTTATAATCGGATGCATTTTCACCCTCGGCAAGAGCCTCGGTAATCTTAAATCTGTAAACACCCGCAGTGACTAATTTGAGGTCTTTGAATTCAACCTTACCGCTTGCGTCAGGTGTTTCCAAATTCGTGGAAATTGTTTTTGCGCTGTTTGTCTTGATAGGTTTGCCGTCGGCATCAGGTTTTGTTGTATCCATTGATTCAAGACCTGTCAATGTATAGACGAACTTGCTGCCGCTGTAAGCCTGACCGTCAAGAGTTTTATTTACCGAAATGGCAATGTTTGTAGGATTAACCTTATTGATAAATTTAAGCGCATTTCCTGCTTCGGCGAGAGTACCGACGAATGTACCGTTGAAGTCCTGATTGCCTACTTTATAAGGAACATAACCTATAACATTTTTCTCTGTAATCTTATAGGTTGCACCTACAGGAATATTGAGAAGCTTAATGCTTTCGCCCTTTTTGATTGTGAACGAACCGTCCTTAGATGTGCGGTAAGCTGTGTTTGAATAATCACCACTTGCGCCCTTCTCTTTGAGCTGATACTCAAGAGGATAGGTCTTGTAATCATAGGTTGAACCGTCGCCGTCAAAGTCGAGAGCAATCGCAAATGTAAACTGCTGATCTGTATCGTAATCGGTTTTACCGTCTTCACCAACAACATCCTTTGAAATTTCAAGAGGTGCTGTCACTATACTGTTGGTATAGTTGAGCTGGAGCTGTGCATAAGCACTGTCATCCTTGTCATCTACAAGCTTGAATTCCGAGTTCGTAGTTGAACCGCTATCGATTGTTGAACCGACTCTGTTGTTAACGAGCTCCCAGTTTGTTGTGTATGTAAGCTTACTGCTCTTTGTTGACTCGTTAACCTTCATCTCATTGCCGGTCTTGAATGAGTTGTCAAAGTCTGCCATATAATCATCTTTAAGTGTGAAACCGCTGTTTGAAAGAGTTTCATTGCTTATGTTTTCGTCTGATTTTGTAAGCTTGTAGCTTTTACCGGAGGTATCGTTGCCGTTCTCTTTGATTGTATAATCAAAAGTTTCATTAGCTTTGAGGTCATCTGAAATTTCAGAAACAACATCGCCTGTATCAAGTGCCTTTGTAACCTTGAGGTCATTGTTGGCAGGTGTCATTGTGAAATTTACTTTGAAGTTAGACTCAGCCTCACCACGCTCCATATAGAATACTACCATATGGTATGTCTTGTTAGGATCAAGCTGAACGCCATTGTTGATTGTCTTTGTAACGGGTTTACGAATTATCGGATGTGACAAAGCGTCTCCGGTATACGGAGTGCCGTCACCATTCCACATTTTACCGTAAAGATCTGAAAGCTTAAGGTTTGCTTTAAGCGTGCCGCCGGTACCCATATTCTTCCACTTACAGAAGTTAACTTCTGTATTGCTGCCAAGTAGATCCTTTTTGAATTTGTAAAAACCGTCTGATATTTCATAAGGATCTACATAATATCCATCTTCATTATATACACCAACCTTTGTATCCTGCCAAACATTCAAACAGAAGTTATTATAATCACCTGTCTTAACCCAAAACTCACCTTCCGGAACTGTAACTGTTGTCGACGATGATGAAGGTGAGTAGTCGGCAAATACATCGTCAGCTGTTGCTTTCATTGTATTAAAGTTAATTGAACCGCTTGCCTCTTTATGGTCACCGCCGAGGTCGAGAGCAAGCTCTGCGTTAGCGCCTGTTGAATCTTCACCGATATAAACCCAAAGGTCATCGTCTCCGGTGAAGTTAAAGGTTACATCTTTGCCGTCTGCACCGTCTGCAAGTTTACCGCCTTTCGGAACTCTGAAGTCTATATCAAGTCTGACACCAAAGCCATAGTTAAGGTTACAGTTAGTACCCTTGCCCGCTGATGTGTTCTGAGTATTGTTGAATGGGAAAACACCATAACCGTTTTCTGTACCGCCGAATTTTCCCAAATCATCGTGTACACCATATGTTTCGCCCGCACCGTAGTTAATTTTTTTAGGTGTAAGGCCGTCCCATGTAAAGTAGATGTTATCGGTTGCATTTTTTGAAGTGAATTCATAAGTAGTAACACCATCACCGTCAGTAGTTGCACGGAACGGGAAAGATGACTTATAAACATTGGCAACTCTTTTATCATTATATGTAGCGGTTGAAAGTGCCTCAGCATCAAAGTAAGGAGCCTTGACACCATTTGCAACCTGAAGATTGCCCTTACTGTCAAGCCTGTTGTACATAAGACCCTGTAAGGACTGGTTATAATTACCGTCGCCCCATGCCATACCGTTGGCGTTGTTTACTGCATAGTAATAGTTATCATTATAATCGTTGATGTTTGTAAGTCCTGCTACGTGGTCCGTAAATTCTTTGTAGTGTTCCCCACCCTTATACATATTACCGAAGTAGAGAGGATACTTCCAGTCCGATTTATGATCTAAAGCAATGTTGCTTATGTAGCTGTTGAAGTTATCAAACTGATACCAATAGTCATACATTTTGTCATTACCCTGACACTGAAGATACCCTTTCTCCTGCTCCATATCAGACCAGTAGTCAAAGTATGTTGCGTCAACGCCTACGATGTCAGAATTATCTGAGAATGAATTTTCAACGACAGCACCATAGTTTACATTGTCTATTTCCGAGAATTTTGTCCAGCCTTCGCCTCTGGCTGTCTTAACATATGTAGCCGTGTTCTTGCTGTAGCCAAAATAATCATATCCCGAACCTGTCGGATATGATGTTGCAGAAGATGCACCGTTGAGGTTATGTTCGTTCGGATGGAATCTTAAAAGCGCACCCGCCGGAATTTCACCTTTGAACACCACAGAACCGCTTACCTTGGTGTCTTCGGTGTCTTTTGTAAGCTCAACTGTTCCTTCATAGGCATCGTTGTAGTCAAAAGTTGCATAAATCTTTGAAAGCGACTTCCAGTCATCGTTTGAAACATAAACTGTTTTATATGTTGCCTTTGACTGTTTGTCGGGAGATTCAACAGAAAGGTATTTACTTTCTTTGAACGAGCCGTCAGTTGTAAGATAAAATTCTGTGTCGCCCGTAGCACCAGAAATGTCGATGGTCTTGATGAACGGGTTAGTCCACTGACTTTTTGAAGCATCATAAAGAGCATTATCGGCACTGTATGAGTCGTTAATACCGAGGTCGCTTGTTTGTGTTTCGCCCTTGTTGCTGAAGATTACATTTTTATGGGATGACTTAACATCTACATAGTAGTAATCGCTGCCTGAAGATGTCTTTGTCATTGCAACACCCGGCCACTCTGCGTTGGAGTCAGTATCGTTTACCCAAGAATATGCATAAGCCTCATTATAGGTATTATTGCTGTTCTTAAGATAGATACGGCGGGAATCTTTTGCAACAGTCTTTTCGGGAAGAGTAAAATTAACCCCGGAAGAAAGCTCAATTTTTGTTGCACCGGATGGTGCAGTGGCTTCAAAAACTCCCGACGAAGGATCTTTGCTTACCTTTTCTGTTTTAAGAACCGTGCCGTTATCCTGAGCAAAACGACATGTAACAGAAGAAAAACCATTCCATTCCTTATTCTTGTTCAGGTTAATGTAAATCTTCTGATCCAAAGATGTTGCCGCAAACACATTAAGCGACATACCCGACACGGCACATATCGAAAGCATGAGGGTAAGTGCAAGCACAAGAGAAAAGCTTTTCTTTGCGGTTATGCAAAGCTTTTTACCTAATTTCATAATTTTTTCTTCTCCTTCATTGCCGATTACTTTGTTTTGGCAGTCAAAGTACAATTAAACAGAACTGCATAGGACAGTCCAATATATCTGCCAACTAATTATGAAACGCAATTTTTTGAATTTGTTCTTCTTTTTTACTTATATACAGTTATATAATATTTTATTGCATATTTGTAGAGGCAATACAGCCAAACTTTGGGTAATATTTTT
>OGRA01003313.1_pt1 | contig 12353 bp, 5 predicted proteins | sample 1553351 | NCBI WGS metagenome assembly OGRA01 (sample SAMEA2580056, study PRJEB22360) | human gut metagenome | biome: human gut; feature: human-associated habitat; material: faeces | place: Denmark | collected 2008/2010
TATTTCGGACTTTTACATCTATTTTTCGTTCAGCTGCCTGAAGCCGATAAGCACATTTTATTATATTTATAATCATACAGTAGTACATTACTATGCAAAAGAAATGGTGCTTGAATTTATGATATGGGAAGGAGAGGCTATAATGAACGATCTAAATTACAAAGAATCCAGCTACAATTTTGAGTTCCCCTATGAGGACGACGAAAGTAAACGCATACTCTATAATTCACGTACAAATGCCCTTGCGCTAATTGATAAAGAAAACTGTGAAACGCTATGCGCGGCTAACTGTGAAACTTTATGTGCTGCTAATTGCAGTTTGTGTGGAGCCAGATCCTGCGTTGGTAAAATGGTTCCTGAGCCTTATGGCGGATAATCGCACATCGGATGTCTCTAATGGTTAATAAATAACTGCTGTCCGCAGTATTATACTTAGGATGACCGGAATTTGAAAGGAACTATAAAGCCATGAAGCCATATAAGTTATTTATCTTAGTTTTATCAATGCTAATGACCCTCTTATGCTCCTGCGATGGGTTCATCGCCAATCATAGCATTCCAGAGCATTCTCCGGGAACGCCTGATAAGACTACTACAAACAGGTTTTCTGATTATGACAAATTTCCACTCCCATATGAAACAGCACTGAAAGTTAGTTCAGATGGAGAGCAGTTAATTCTATCTAAACAGCAAGCGCTTGAAGACTATGATGCCTTATGGGAAATGTTGGAGGATAATTACCCATATTTTGAAACGATAAAAAATGAACTGGGGCTGGATTGGAGGGAGGTAAGGGATACTTACCGTACTGAGCTGATAAGTGTGTGTAGGGGATCCTCCATACTTCAGGATAATTATATAAATGTAATCAATAACTGCTTGAATCAGTTTGAAAGCATAGGCCATCTATATGTCATTCAACCGTTTTTGTATCAACGCATGGTCGATTCTTTTCGATCGGCAGTGGAATCGAGCGGAGAGAATCAGAACCCCGACAGTAAAGAAGGAGTCGATATGCTATCCAGGATACTATCCATAATAGAAAGCCAAAAGGTCAAAACCTTTTATGACTATTATAAAAACTTAATACCAAGCCACACACCTGCCTCTACCGAAGGTAGTACACAGCTATACCCGCAAGAACAATCATTGTATGAAGAAGTCAGACAAACGATTATAGAGGCTACGGTTGGAGAAGATATTCCTTACATAAAAATTACAGGTTTCCTTTGGTCGTCTCCAGAATGTACGCCGATTGCGATCAAGATGATTCAGGATTTTTTTGAAGCAAACAGCGAGGCGGATGATATAATCATAGACATACAGGGAAACGGTGGAGGGAACGACGTCGTGTGGATGGATGGAATCATATCACACATAAGTTGCGAGCCTTTGATACAATATGGTATGATCGGTGTTAAGGATGGCAAGTTTAACCGTTTTATGTGGGATGCAGAGCAGCCGTTTCCGTCCGAGTTTCAAGAAATCGATAGCGAGACTTGGAATAAGACATTTCCGGATTTAAATATGGAAGATTTCGGTCATCTGAAGTTTTACAGTTACGAAAACACTTGCACGCAACACGAGGATAACATTTGCTTTCAAGGTCAATTATGGATGTTGATTGACAGTAGCAATTACTCCGCTTCTGATGCATTTGCTTCCTTTTGCAAGGCTACGGGCTTTGCAAGGCTTGTAGGCGAAACAACGGGCGGAAACGGACGTGGGGGGCAGCCATATACATTTGCCTTGCCTAACAGCGGACTGCTCGTGTACTTCGACCCATATTTTTCTTTAAATCCTGACGGAAGCTGCAACGCCATTGCAGGCACAAGACCGGATATTGAAACTAAGGCAGGAATGACCGCGCTGGAAACTTGTCTTGAAGCGATAGGGTAATAAAAATCCGCCAGTGCGCTGCGGCTGCAATTTGCAGCGTATGCGCACTGACGGACGTCAAAAATATTCACCAGTAGTTCCACTCGACGCCGTACAACTGCCGTTTGTTTGAAGGCGGCCCTGCGGCACGAGTAGAATCTACCGGTGTTCTGGGCTGCTGGTCACCGTTTGAGGCGCAGCCCGCGCCTCTTTTTAGGGGAAAATTGCATAAAACACTCCATCCCGGCAGGAATGGAGCGCCTTAGTCGCACGGATCGCCCTCCAGCACTGCCGTTTTTTTATATGCGGCGCTGGAGGTATTTCCTTATTTCGTCCTCTGATAGTGAACAAAATTCGACACCATTAGAGCATTTCTGAAACAGCGGGTATTCTGTACAATACTCGTGTCGGAGGTGAACTACTGGTGTCGATTTATAATACTCCATTAGAGGAGCGTTTCGGTGAAAAACTGGAAGAATTGCGCGAGGGGAAGAATATGACGCGCGAACAGCTTGCGGATCAGGTTGGGCTTACCGCGAGGCATATCGCCGCATTGGAACGGGGTGAGCGGCGGCCGACACTCAATACAATGGAAAAGCTGCTGCGGACGCTGGGCGCGCCGACCGAGTGGCTCATCTATCCGGAGTTTGAAGAGCAAAATGCCCGCTTACACGAGATATCCCATTTGGCTGCTACATTTTCAGATGAACAGCAGGAATTCCTGCTCGGCATTATGCGCCTGATGCGGAAACAGAAATATGAGGGTTAAAAATAGCGGTGTTCGCCGGAACACCGCTATTTCTTTGTGTCTAGGTATTGAATAATCGTTCGAGTGATACTCTCAGCGAACTCTCTATCTGAAGTATTCTCACCAGCGTTCACGCATTTTTCCGGATCCGTAAAGAGCGAATCGACCGATACCGAAAAAGTATTTGCTATCTTATAACAAATCGAAACGCTTGCTTTTGCAGCGCCTGTCTCAATTTGTGAGATATACTTCTGATTGCAGCCAATATATGCAGCAAGTTCGGACTGTGTCAACCCACGCTGTTTCCTCAGCCGATAGACATTTGCGCCCAGATATTGATACAGTTTTTGCTCGTTCAATTGCTACTCTTTCTCCGTATTTATTATAACATGGCATGGCTCAAAATGACACAAGCCAACTATCATATTTTTAGGTGCAGCTCTCATATCTACATTTGCTAATAACTCCGATGGGCGCTATGGGCAACCGCGAATTATCTTCGAACGTTCAGAAAATCCTTTGCTTCATACGGCGATTTGTCGTATCCCCTCCGAACAAAGGTGTATGTTCCCGCTGCAACATTGTGCTGTTCACCACCAAGCCGAATCTCGGCACTGACCGGCGTAGTAAGAACATATGTCACTGTGGGGCCGTTCCATTTCCAGCATGAACACACTTTTCCGTGCGGCGTATTTACTACTACTTCAAATCGCTGCAGTCGCCGGTTTGGAATGGGTGAGAACAGCACGGTTTCATAGCCCGGCTTCCCCGGACGGATACCTCCCGCCGCGCCGTATAGCCAGTCGGCTACCGCGCCGTAGGCATGGTGATTAAACGAGTTCATATCTGTGCTCCAGAACGAGCCGTCCGCCTTTCGGCTGTCCCAATGCTCCCAGACGGTCGTTGCGCCCATTTTGACAGAGAACAGCCATGATGGGGCTTTCGTCTGCAAAAGAAGGTCATAGGCCGTCTGTGCATAGCCGTTTTCGCTCAGCGCGTGTAACAAATACGGTGTTCCGACAAAGCCGGTCGTCAGTCGATTTCCGTTGCTCCGAACCAGCTCTGCAAGCTGCGCGGCAACGCGGTCAGGAGCCGCCGCAAGACCAAAATGCAGCGCCAATGCACATTCGGTCTGCGTTCGGCAGTCCGGGAATGCGTTCTGGTGTGCGGCACGGATCGTTTCAAACAGCCGATGATATGGAGCCGGATTTCTGCATCTACCGGTGTTGAAACTTCAAACTGCGCAGCGCCGTCCATATCCAGCGCGTCCATTGCCTGTGCCAGAAGCTGTGCGGAATGCGCATAGAATGCCGTTGCGATAAATTCCTTGCGGGAAGCGCCGGTATAATTGCCCTCTCCGGCGTCGAGCGCCAGCCAGTCGCCGTAATGGTGCCCGGTGCTCCAGATGCAGCTGTCCCCGGCAGCCCTGCATACATATTCGACCCATTTCTGCATCATGGGAAGATGTTCACGCAGGAGTTCCTTGTCACCATAAGCCTGATAGAGCTGCCACGGGCAGATCACCGCCGCGTCCGCCCACGCCGAGCCGCCGCAGAACAGCGCGGGATCTTTCGTAAACAGACCGACATTCGGGACAAAATGGGAAACCGTGCCGTCCCCGCGCTGCTCCGCTACCATATCGCGCAGCCATTTTGAAAAAAATCGCTTCCCATCAAACGTGCAGGTGATCGCACGGATGGAGACCTGCGCGTCGCCTGTCCATCCAAGCCGCTCGTCGCGCTGCGGGCAGTCAGTCGGTACGTCCAGCAGGTTGTCCTTTTCGCCCCAGACAATGTTCTGATACAGCTGGTTCAAAAGCGGATCGGACGTGCGAATCCAGCCGGTTCTTTGCAGATCGGAATAGACGCAGACCGCCGTGAAATTCTCTGCCTGCCAACCCTCCGGCGCTTCGTCCACACGCAGATAGCGGAAGCCGTAAAACGTGTGGTGTGCGCGGCCGGTCTGGATTCCGCCACGGCAGATATACTCGATTCTGGATTTTGCACTGCGGTAGTTTTCCGTATAGAAATTTCCGTCTGCGTCGAGCACCTCTGCGCAGGAGAGCAGAACGCGCTCACCCGCACGGGCCTGCACGGTAAATTCCGCGTAACCCGTGATCTCCTGTCCGAAATCGAGCACCATTTCGCCCTTCGGCGTATGCAGAACCGCGACCGGCTTGAGTCGTTCATGCTCTGTAACGATCTCGCCCTCCTGCTGGATCAGCATCTGCTTGCCGCAGCTATCCGTCCGGCAGAAGTGCCAGTTTTCCGGTGTGACGCGCGCATCATACGTTTCGCCGTCGTAAATATCGCTGAACCGGATCGGGCTTTCGGCCCATTGCCAGCTTTCGTCGGTCGCATATTCCCGCGTGCCGTCCGCGTCGGTCAGATGCAGTGCTGCCAGCAGACGCGGGCCGTCCGCAATCGCCTGATAAACACCGGCAGAAATCCGTCCGGCGAACCAGCCCTTTCCGAGCGTAACGGTCAGTTCATTTTCCTCGCGCAGCAGCGCCGTCAGATCATAGGTCTGTACCTGCAGGCGCGTCGGATAGCTTGTCCAGCCGGGAGCCAGAAAGAAATTTCCGATCCGCTGCCCGTTCAGAAACGCTTCGTAGACGCCGAATGCGGTGATTTCCAGCTTCGCTGCTGCACCGGGGCGCGCAGTAAAATGCTTTCGGAAAACAGGGCATATTTCGCCGATATCCTCCGATGGATAGATCCAGCTTGCGTGCTCTAAAATTTGACTCATATTTTTCACCAAAGCATCGTCATATAGACAATATTTGCTGTCGCGATCTGTCCCCAATGCGTGGCGACCGGCTCTGCGCAGCGCTTTCCGTGATCGAAGAAATCAAGCTGCGCTGCTTCCAGTTCTTCCAACCGGTCGAGCCGTCCGGCGCAGTAATCCTCCAACCGCGCACGGCAGGTCTTTACTCTCTGCATCAGACCGCCGAGCCGGATGTCCTGCACGTCAAAGCCATGCGGCTTGTTTTCCTGCATCCACTGTGCCTGATAGGCATCATGAAAGCGTTCCAGACGCACAAGTGTCTCGTCAAGCTCCGTGAGCATGGCGCGAAGCGCTGTTTTATCTCCTGTGCGGTATGCCTCGTGGATTCGGACACCGAGTTCTGCCTTGATCTCCAGCACCCGGCACAGCACGCCGAGCGTCCGGAACAGATAGCCCCACTCCGGCAGCGTCTGCAGCGTCTCCAGCCGTTCGGCGCACGTGCCGAACTGTGCGCCCTCACCGGACAAAACCGTCTGATCCATCATGCCCATAAACGGATCATTATACAGCAGGAATTTATCCAGATTCCGAACGTTGTCGTCAAGGCCGTTGCGCGTTCCGGGCAGATCCAGCTGCATGAAATCGTCGAAGGCTGCACCGAAGCGCTGCGCAAAATGCGCCTTGATCGTTTCGTCATCGGTTTCGCCCTTCGCAAGCTCCGAAGCATAGAACAGCGACGGCAGGAGCGTAAACGGGGAGCATTCCCCGCCGTCGTCGCCCCACATGGTCAGAAATACGTCCTGCACGCCGTGTTCCCGGCAGCTTGCAAGCGCTGCTTTTGTGATATTCATGCTGTAGCCGTTGTGCGGGGCATAGCCTGTCCACTTCCACAGGCCGCCCGCGAACCATGTGCCGGGCTTCAGCTTCTGATGTGCCTCGATCATGCCGTCATAGTGCGCTTCATCCGCCGAATAATAATCCCAGTAGACAAGTTCCACGTTTGCCGGGATCTTTTCGCGCACAGATTCGTCGATCTGAGCGTTTTGGGCATAATACTGTCCGCCGGTCGCCAGCTTAAAGAACATATCCGACCAGATCAGGAAGCGGAAGCCATATGTTTCGCCGATTTCACATACGCGCTGCAAATGCGCAAGCAGCACCTGTGAGCGGTTACAGTCGCCGTGCTGGTTGTAATACCGGCCGCGCGCGAACATCTCCGCCTCGTCCATACCGAGATGGATCGTCCGGCAGGAGAGCGACGCAGCAAGGCTCCGGAACATATGGTCAATGAGCGTATACACCCGCTCGTCGCCCGCCAGCAGAATATCATCCGTGTCAAAATGCGGCCAGTATTCCGGCCAGCGCTTGATGGCGTACAGATGCGCCAGCGTCTGGATGCAGGGCATGATCGTCATGCCCTGTTTTTTGGCGTAGGCATCCAGTTCGCGCAGCTCCGCCTGTGAATAACGTCCGCGCATATAGCCAAAATTCGGCTCGGCCGGTACCTCATAGGTGTCTTCTGTGTATAAAAGCAGGGTGTTGTATCCGAGGCTTGCCGTGAGATCGACCCACTTTTTGAGCGCGTGCAGATTCGGCACAGCGTTTCTCGAACAGTCGAGCATGGTTCCAAACGTGCGGAACGGTGTGGAATTATCCATAATGATGGCTCCTTTTCAGATATATCTATCATTTCAGCAGTTTTTTGCTGATTATATGCAAATTTGGGTGCTGCGCCCTGCAAACAGCAGGGCGCAGCTGGTTATATGGGGATTACTTAATGTAAGCCTTGCAGAACAGCATCAGAACCTGTGCGATCTGCGCGCGGCTTGCGGGCGCGCCTGGGGTCAGGGTATTGCCGGAAAGGAAGTTCATTCCGACTGCCCACTGCATGGCGGGCTTTGCGTATGCGCTGACAGCGCTGCCGTCCGTGAACGAATCGAGCGAAGCGGACTTCGAGACGTTATACCCCTTATTTTCCGCATAGCGATACAGAATGGTAATCAACTGATCCAGACTGAGCGTGGCGTTCGGTGCAAATTTTCCGTTTCCGACGCCGTTGACAACACCGGTTTCCGCTGCCCAATCAACAGCTGTGCGGTACCAGTCCGCCGTCAGATCCGTAAAGTTGCTTTTCAGCGCGGCAGGCTCCTTTTCCATGCGCCAGAGGATCGTGACCATCATTGCGCGCGTCATTGCCGCGTCGGGAGAGAACGTAGATGCGCTGGTTCCGTTCATCAGGCCCTTTTCCGTGACATAGCACACAGCTTCATAATAACTGCTCGAATCAGTGACATCCTGGTAGGGATTCTTCCAGGCACTCTGTCCGCCGGACGGCAGTATAGGAAGAATCGGCTTCGGTTCAGGAGCGGGGTCGGGATCGGGCTTGGGGCTGGTATCGATGTTCGAGAACGGCAGAAGCGTCATGTCGTGCGTCATCGGATACATGCCGAAGAAGCCGTCATTTGTGATAGGATCGTCTGCATCAATTACGTCGAAGACCTTGTTGCCGTCAATATACAGGAACAGACGCACGCCGGTGGGCACATCGATTGCGCCGGTCTTGATGCTATGACGGATATCAGATGTATAGAATTTGTTTTCCACATCGCCGTAAACCGGGTCATAGCCCTCGATCGTACCGATCAGCATCGTGCGGTTCCCGTTTACCCATTTCTGAAGCTCAATGGCATCCTGCTTGAAGACAATGTGGTACATCGTACCGAGCGTGGAATATGGGTCCTGCATCCGCAGAGCATACCCCGTCCAGTCGTTGCCGTCCAGAACAGACTGCACATCAAATTCCAAAATAGCATCGTTGGCAATGCGGTCGCCAATATAGGCGCTGAAACTCTTGGCCGGCGTAAAGAGCGCACCGCCGTTTTCAGCCTCGGCAGGCTCCTGTGTCCAGTCGCTGCGTGCGGCGATGGCCGCGTCCAGCGTCGTTTCCGTACCGACCAGCGGGCCATCCGCCGTTACATCGCAGGTGACGGTGACCGTCCACGCGATGGTATCTGTGCCGTCAGTAAACGTATAGACAACGGGAGATGTGAAGTTTGGGCGGCTGCCGGAGGCCTTGTCGCAGGTGAAGCCGGGAGCCATCGTGAAATTACCGGCAAGCGATGTGCGGTCAGTGCTTTCCGGCATGAGAATATTTGCGGTATGCGCCAGCTTGTCATATTGTGTGTTGCCGATCTGACTAGGAATTGTAAATGTAAGCAGGCCGGCTGGTTTTTCAAAGTAGTATGCCTCGCCGTCCGGATACTGCATCAATGTCACATTGTGCTTCTCTGCAATACCCATGCGGACACCGTCTTTCACGCTTGGATCTGTTAGACCCGCATTGTTGATAATAGCCTGTGCAGCGGGGTATTGACTGAAATCACCGCCCTCAACATAGGTGTTGTTCTCCTGACGGATATTTACGCCGCTGTCCCAGGAACGGTTCACAGAATAGAAGTTGTCGTGCCAGTAGCAGTCCTTGATGTTGGTCGTCCAGATCTTCTGCCACCAGTAAACGCCGTCGCCGACAACGTTGTTGTACAGTTCCATGCCCGTCGAGCCTTCATCGGTATACAGGCCGCCGTCCTTGTCATACAGGCCATCGCTGTGGTGGTGTAGATAGTTGCCAAACACCTTTGTACCTTCCTGCAGGCCAAGCGAATAGAAGCTGCCGCCGTCATGGATGGTCTTGCCGGTATCATGGATGTAGTTGTTGGAAACGGTGTTGTTTCCGGAGCAGGGAGCGTTTTTCCAGTCCCAGCCCCAGCCAAGCGAAATACCGGTATACGTTGTGTAGCAGACCTCGTTATGGTCAATCACGGTATCAGAGGTATACAGCGCACAGATGGCGCTTGAGCCGAAGATGTCCAGACCAGTGCGCGTGATATAGTTATTGCGCACAACAACGCCCGTTACATCCGTGCCCGGATCGCAATATCCATGATTATGGCCGGTGTTATTGCCGATAAAGATACCGGAACTGGAAATGTCGTGGATTGCACTGTTTGTAATGGCGCAATCAGAACTACCATTGCCGATGCGGATACCGCCGATGCCAAGATTGCGCAGTTCGCTGTTTGTAATGGTGATATTCTTTGCCGCGTGTGTTTCAATCGCGCCGGGTACATCTCCCCAAACGCCATTGTGCTGGGCATACGTACCGGACTGTGCATCATTGTAGCCAATTTCATTCGGCGTCAGCCAAGAAGTATCTTCAAATTTCACACCGTCAAATGTGATATTTTCGGTTCCCTCAAAGACCAGGAGCTGCTCCGTCACCGGCAGAGTCGCCGACTTGCCATCCATGCTTCCGTCTGGCTTATAATAAAGCTTGCTTTCGCTGCGGTTAAGATACCATTCGCCGGGCTGGTCGATAAATTCATACGCGTTTTCTATCCATGTGATGCGGTCGGAATAGGCCGTGCTTTGGAGCGATGTGAGCCAATCCGTATCAAGATAGATCTCCGTACCGTCAGCAGACACACCGCTATTTCGGAAGATGCGGTGCTGCCACCAGCGCAGGATGTTGATCTCAATATCCGCAGTGTTTTTAAAGTTTTTCAATCCAAAACTCTCCGGAACAGCGTAACCAAGATGCTCCAGATTATCATAGTACATTCCGTTGATGGCATGCTCTGCGGCATAGGTCTTATCGCTGTTATCGTGCAGCGCCGCAATACCGGATGGCGTACACGTTTCACTGCTACTCACCTGCACATAAATCACGCGCCCTATGTCAATGAAATCGGTCGGTGCATAAGCCTCCAGTTCAGTTAGTCGGAAATAAAGCGGCAACCCCTCCTGCTGTCCATCCAGATCGCGAACCTGAATACGCAATTTGCTGGCGGAAACCGGTGCAAATGTAAACAACCGAGAGGTTGTTTCGCCCCAGTCATACCCTTTCAACTGCCTGCACGTCGTCCAATTCTGACCATCTTCGGAAGCAAGAATGGAAAAGTCAACCGGTTTATTATAGGTCTCTTGAATACTGATCTGCACGCCGCCAACCGTCACTGCTGTTCCGTCATCTGTCACTGAAACGTCTACCCACGGTGCAAGCTCACCGCCGTTTGCAGCAAGCCAAGGCCTCAGGAGGCTGTCCGAAGAGATAAATGTCTGCACATCATCGTCAACAAGATTATTCAGCGGATATGTATAGTTTGTGTAATCCTGTAGTGCGCCGCCATTGATCTGATAAATCGGGCTGACACATCCGGGCTCTAGCAAATCGTTCGACGTATCAACCGAAATCGTCTGCGCTACGCCATACGCCTCCAACTCGCTGAGCTGAAAGTAGTAGCTCTCATCCTCAACAAGCTTTTCGAGATTGTGCGCGACAAAACGCAAGCGGGCAGCCTGTAGCGGTTGGAACGTGAACATAGCAGCGGTCTTTTCCTCGCTCCAATCGTAGTTGTCTTCGTTCACAACTGTCTTCCATGTCACACCGTCTACAGAAGTCTGGATTTCAAAGTCATTCGGCACAACACGCGGACGAACGGCAACGCGTACCGCGCCAAGTTGCACAGCAGAGCCGTTATCGCTCAGTCGCACCTCAACCCACGGCGAGAGACTGCCACCGTTGCCAAGCAGCCACTCCGGCTGATACGGTTTGGAGGTGATAAAGCTATAGGCGCTGCTATTGCCGTCTACCAGCGCGTCCAGCGGGAATGTTCCGACTTCATCATAGTTATAGGATTCCTTGTTGGGGTTGTTATGGAAGATGCCCTCTACACATCCAGGGTGCAGCAAATTTGTCGTGTAGTCTATTTCGGCGGGCTCGCTGCTGCCGGACTTTGGCGCGAATGCCGCAAATTCAGCAACCCGGAGCGCATACTCCTTGCCGTCGTCGCTTCCAGTACCGGGCGCTTCCACACCGTTTGCGATTTTTGTTGCGTGCAGACGAACCTTCTTCGCTTCACGCGGGCTGAAAATAAAGACAGCTGACTGATTTTGCGACCAGTCAAATCCGGTTTCGCTGTGAACGACTGTCCAATCTGTGTTTCCGGGATCATTCGACTGTGAAATTTCGATTGTAAAATCTACGGGTTGATTGATGGCGTCAACCGCGATTCGAATTGCTGCAATCTCTGCGTTCTGTCCGTTCTGGCTGATATTTGTACTGAGCCATGGGTAAACGCCCTCGACTTCGATCTGCTGGCGATAATACCCGCCTGTTGTAACGACGGTGTCCGGATTGTTGTCAAACAGGTTCGCGCTGCCATAGCCGGTTTGATTCAGCCAGTTCCAGTCATGATTTTCGTTGTGCCCCAGAACCTCAACAGCAGTCATCAGGTTGGTGTCATAATCAACAACAACCTCCGAGAGATCTGTATTGCTGCCGGTTTTCAGACCCGTTTCCAGTTCGGAAATGGCCAACATATACCGGCCAGGGTTCGTCCTGCTCGCAGTGCCGAGCTTTGTTGCATTTAGCTTAATATAGCGTGCCTGAGCCGGTGCAAAGTTGAATGTTGCAGCGGTAGCAACCACAGGCGACTCATATCCGGTTTGTTCACACTGCACCGTCCAAGCTGTGCCATCCTCTGAGGTTTCAACTGTAAAGTCCTGCGGAAATCCGGCCGCACGGCCGTTTTTATCCGCCTGTATGGACGAATATGCGGTCAGATAGTTGACACTGCGTACTTTTCCGAGATCGAGAACCAGATACTCATTTGCTTCCTGCGTCGTAACGGCAGGAGACATATAACCCTTTGTGCCGAACAGCGTCCAGTCTGTGGGAGACTGTTCCGTCATGGCGCGGGTCTGGTGCTCGCCGTCCACATAGAACTGACGCGAATTGACTGCCGCAGCCGGAACGTCGGCGACATAAATGTTCTTCTGTGCGTCATATATTGTCCAGCCGGTGATGGGCGTGCCGCCGGAAATGACCGGAACCTCGCCGGAAACGGCCTTATATGTGATGACATGGCCGTTCTTGCCAGAGTCGGCAGAGGTGAACGTGATCGCATTGCTGACACGATAGGTTCCGCCGGGCAGCCATACC
>OGRA01003314.1_pt1 | contig 12352 bp, 9 predicted proteins | sample 1553351 | NCBI WGS metagenome assembly OGRA01 (sample SAMEA2580056, study PRJEB22360) | human gut metagenome | biome: human gut; feature: human-associated habitat; material: faeces | place: Denmark | collected 2008/2010
CGGGCCGCGCTGTGTTTCCTGCTTTTTCTCAGCCCATGGGCTGCGCGATGGTCGTCATGATCCCCAGCGCGCGCTGTCTGGCATCGGCGCGGGAATACTGCACGGCGACCGGCTGCGTCGATTCGACGACAGCGGCATACGGCGTATCCATCGGTACACCGGAGCCGTCCGCGGTTCTGGCCTCATCCATGCGGATGTGGACATTCCGGCGGGCCGGGCAGCGCTGCGGCGCAAGCTGCATGGGCTCGCGGTCTTCAAAATAGAGCGTGATGGTCAGCCCGGCGTCCTGATCGTTCGTGTTGAGCACACAGATGGCCTCGTGGCTCTTGATGGGACCCTCGATGCTTTCCGACGGATAGTACATATCCGAGATCAGCCAGCGGCTGTAAGTCGTTTCCTGCATAGTATCTCCTTATTTCGATTTGCTGTTGGCTTTTTTACGGAGCACATCGACAATGACGGCGATGACAATGATGCTGCCGGTGACCATACGCTGCGGACCGGTCGGGATCAGCAGCAGGTTCATGCCGTTGGCAATGACACCGATGAGCATCGTGCCGATGACCGTGCCGATCAGGCTGCCCTCGCCGCCGCTCATGGACGTACCGCCGATGACGACAGCCGCGATCGCGTTCATTTCATAGCCCTCGGCGTTCGTCGGGACTGCCGAGTCCAGGCGGGACGTCAGCAGCAGCGCCGCGATGCCGCAGCAGAAGCCGGAGAACGTGTACACGATCAGCTTGATGGCCTTGACGTTGATGCCGGAGAGTCTGGCGCACGACTCGTTGCCGCCGACTGCGTAGACATACCGGCCGATGCGGGTGAAATGCAGCACATAGTAGGCCAGGACAAACAGCGCGATCATGATCAGCAGCGCAACGAGCGGAATGCCGCGGACGCGCCCGGAGATCGCGAGGAAGCCTGCGGGCAGCGTATAGATCGGCTGACCGGCTGTGACCGTGTAGGACATACCGCGTGCAAGCTCCATCATGCCGAGCGTCACGATAAACGGCGGCAGGTCAAGCCCGGAGATCAGCACGCCGTTGATGAGGCCAAGCAGGCTGGCGCTCAGGACCGCGATGATAATGGCCGGAGCGACGGGGATGTTCCAGTTCTTCATCATGATGGCGACAAACATACCGGTCAGCGCGGTGATCGAGCCGACGGACAGGTCAATGCCGCCGATCAGGATGACGAAGGTCATGCCGATGGCAATGGTGAAGTTGATGGAGATCTGCTGCAGGATATTCAGCAGGTTGGTCTGCTTCAAAAAGGCCGGGGATGCGATAGCCATAATGACGCACAGAACCAGGAAGGCAAGCAAAATGCCGAGAATATTCAGAGATTTGATACTGCTTTTGAGAGAACGTTTCATCTTTATAGTGTCCTTTCCTGCATCAGACAGCGGCGCTGCCGCCCGTAGCCAGATACATCAGTGATTCCTGCGTGAACTGTCCCTTGCGCTCCTCGCCGGTGATGGCACCGCGGCACATGACGACGATCCGGTCGCAGATGCCCATGAGCTCCGTCATTTCCGAGGAGATCACGATCACGCATTTGCCTGCTGCGGCGATCTCGTTAATAATATTGTATACCTCGACCTTCGCGCCGATGTCGATGCCGCGCGTCGGCTCGTCGAGGAACAGGCCCTTCGCGTCCGACATCAGCCACTTGGCAGGAACGATCTTCTGCTGGTTGCCGCCGGAAAGATTGACGACCTTCTGCCGCAGGGACGGCGTTTTGATATGCATCTTTTCCACGTAGTCCTGGCAGCTCTTCTGTTCCCTGCGGAGGTTCAGCTTTCCGCTGCGCACAAAGTCGCGCAGCGCGGCGATGGAGATATTTTCCTTGCAGTCGCGGCAGAGGATCAGGCCCTCTGTCTTGCGGTCCTCGGTGACAAAGCCGATGCCCGCGTTGATCGCGTCAAGCGGCTTGCGGATCACGGCCTCTTTGCCGTCAATGAACACACGGCCCGCATCCTTCGGGTCGATGCCGAAGATGGCCCGCGCCGTCTCCGTCCGGCCTGCGCCGACCAGACCGCAGATCCCGACGACCTCGCCCTTGCGGGCCTCGAAGCTGATGTTGTTCAGGATGCCCTCGCGGCTGATCCCCTCCACGCGGAAGCCGACCTCACCGATGGGACAGTCGCGCTTGGGGAACTGCTCCTTCAGATCGTGTCCGACCATGCCGCGGATGAGATCGTCGATGGTGATATCGCTGACGTTCACGGTCGTGATCGTCTTGCCGTCGCGCATGATGGTGGCGCGGTCCGCGATCTGCATCGTTTCTTCCAGACGGTGCGAGATATAAATGACAGCCACACCTTCGGACTTCAGCTTTGCGATGGTCTTGAAGAGCTTTGCGGTTTCTTTATCGGTCAAAGGCGCGGATGGCTCGTCCATGACGATGACCTTGGCCTGATGATTCAATGCCTTTGCGATCTCGACCATCTGCTGCTGCGCAATGCCGAGACTGCTGATCCTGCTTCTGACGTTGATATCCACCTCCAGCGAATCGATAATGGTCTGCGCGTCGCTGTAGACGTGCTTCCAGTCGATGCACGCGGGGTTTTTCATCGGAAGCGAGCTGAGGAAGATGTTTTCCGCAACGCTCAGCTGCGGAACAAGATTGAGCTCCTGATAGATGATGCTGACGCCAAGCTCCTGCGCCTGTCTCGGCGAGTTGATCTGGACGGGCTGGCCGTCGAAGATGATCTCGCCGGCATCCTTCTTATATGCGCCGGACAGAATTTTCATAAGCGTGGATTTCCCTGCGCCGTTTTCGCCCAGCAGCGCGTGGACCTCGCCGCGCTCAATGCTGAGGCTGACGTTGTCGAGCGCCAGAACGCCCGGGAACCGCTTTGAGATGTCCCGCATTTTCAGTATTTCAGACAATTGGCATTCTCCTATCACACGATGGCGGAAATTTCGATTCAGCGGGGATATGCAGCGCATATCCCCGCTGGAGTATCAGAGTGAGCGATGCGGATTATTCAAAGGTTGCCAGATACGCGTCGACATTGTCCTTGGTGATGACTTCCGTCTCGATCGTGAAGAACTTGTCAACAGTTTCGCCCTTGAGGATCTTGTCGATCATGTTGACGCACTCCTCGCCGGTCTTCAGACCGCCGATGGACAGCGTGCACATCAGGTCGCCGGACTTGACAGCTTCCGCCGCGTTGGGGTTGCCGTCGAAGGAGAAGACGAGCTGCTTGCCGTTGGCCTGCTTGACAGCCTGCACAGCACCGAGGCTCATTTCGTCGCAGAGGCCGAAGAAGGCGTCGATGTCAACGGACTGCATCATGTTGGCAGCTGCGTTCATGCCCTTTTCACGCTCCCAGTCGCCGCTCTGAGACGCGACAACATGGATGTTGGGGTACTTCTCGGCGACGCGGTCGGAGAAGCCGCCCATACGGGCCGTGGTGTGCTCGGAGGGCAGACCCTCGATGATGGCGACATTGGTTTCGGCACCGTTCACGACCTCGGCCATGTAATCGGCGACCTTTGCGCCGCCCTCACGCTGGTCATAGGTGACATAGCAGTCGACCTTGCCGTCGGCCAGCTCGTCCTGAACGTTAAACATGACGACGGGGATCCCGGCCTCGTTGGCCTTCTTGACAGCGGTGACGATGGCATCGGTGTTGATGGCACAGATGATGATGCCGTCAACGCCGCGGGCGATCATGTCCTCAACCAGCTGGACCTGAGAAGCATAGTCGCTCTCGGAGTCGGGTGCGGAGACGAGCAGCTCATAGCCCAGAGCCTCTGCCTGCGGCTTCGCGCCGTTGATGCAGGATGCATAGTACGGAGAGATCATGGCAGGGGGAAGGAATGCGATGGTTTTCTTTTCAGTGGATTCCGTGTTAGTCTCCGCGTTGTCCGCGGGCGCCGTGGTGGAGTCTGTCTTGGTGGTGCCTGCACACGCGGCCATAAGGAAGACCATGCACAGCGCAAGCATCAATGCGAGAACCTTTTTCATTTGTTTTTCCTCCTGATTTTATTAAATGTACAGCCTCTGGCTGCTCATCACGGTGTGTTTTCGCCTCGGAGTGTTTTTATTCTAGCACGCCAAAACCCGTCGAAACTAGTAAAATGCGTTTTAAAGCTGGGCAATTCGTTTTTATCACGTACAAAATCAAGCGCAGATTTTGTATATATTGCCCAAATACTTACGCTGCTTTACTGGATCAGGCAGCGGGTCGTGCCGGTCGTCAGCAGCTCGTCGAACTGCTGCAGCAGCAGCTCCGGCGCCTTGATGTACGAATTGATCGTGTCGCCGCCGCGATGGTTCGTCAGCGTGATATTGTCGAGCGTGAGCAGCTTGTAGTCCTTCGGCAGCGGCTCCATCGGGAACACGTCGACCGCCGCGCCCATGATCCAGTGCTCCTTCAGCGCGGTATACAGCGCCTCCATATCGACCAGCACGGCGCGCGCCGTATTGACGAGCACTGCGGTGGGCTTCATCTCGCGCAGCTCCTGCTCGCCGATGATCGGCGGGTCGCCCGCGCCGATGCGCCCGTGCAGGGTAACAAAATCGCTGCGGCGCAGAAGCTCCTCCTTGCTGACCGGCTCGCAGCCGGCTGCTGTGACGGCCTCTGCCGGGACGAACGGGTCGCTGACCAGGATCTTCGCGCCGAAGACCTGCAGCCGCTCGGCGACCAGACGGCCGATGGTGCCGAAGCCGATGATGCCGACGTTTGAGCCGCGCAGCTCCGGAATGGCTGCGGAATCCGGGTATTTCTCGATCCATGTGCCGCTGCGCAGACCGCGGTCGGCGCGCGCGATATTTCTCGATTCCGCGATCATCAGGCCGATGGCGTATTCCGCGACGGCGATGGCGTTGTGCGCCGGGCAGTGGATCACGCTGACGCCGTGCTCGTGTGCGGCCTTCAGGTCGATATTTTCCACGCCTCCGCGCGCCGAGAGGATGTAGCGGAGCTTCGGCGCGGCCTCAAACACCTCGCGCGGGATGGTAAACAGATGGCTGAGAATGACCTCCGCGTCCTTCAGACGCTCCAGCTCCTCCTGCGTGGGCAGGAACGCGCGGGAACCGCCCGTCTCCATCCTGCGCACGACATTGCGGAGCTCGTCGCGCTTTTTCGTCACGTCCCAGTCAAACGAATCATACGCCGTGACCCACGATGCGGACCGGATCGTCTCATCGAAGACCGAGGCCGGGAGAAGAAGATCTCCAACTGCAACTGCTTTCATAATGCTCTGCTCCCCTTTCTGTTCAGCCGGTCGAAAGACCGCCGTTGACATTGATTTTTGCACCCGTGATATATCCGCCCTTGTCCGAGGCAAGGAACACGGCAAGCTCTGCGATATCCGCCGTGTCGCCGAAGCGTCCGAGCGGCGTGGACTGCAGCCATTGCGCCCGGCGTTCCGGCGTCGCGTAGGCGAGCATTTCCGTGTCGATGCGTCCGGGCAGGATCGCGTTGACGGTGATGCCGTCCGGCCCCAGCTCCTTTGCAAGGCAATAGGTCAGCCCGAGCAGCGCCGCCTTGGACGCGCCGTAGTGTACGCCGTGCGCGGTGCCGTTGAGCGCCGCCTGCGACGAGAGGTTGATGATGCGTCCGTTTTTGCCGCTTTTTTTGAGATACGGCGCCGCTGCGCGGCAGGCATAGAACGCGCCGTCCAGATTGATGCGCATGACGCGCGACCAGTCCTCATCGGTAATATCCTCGATCAGCGCCTGCGGGAACACGCCCGCGCAGTTCACCAGAATGTCGATGCCGCCCAGCGCCTGCGCGGCCTGCGTCACAAACCGGTCAACATCGGCGGAAACGGAGACATCCGCCTGTACCGCGATGCAGCTGCGCCCCATCGCGGTGATCTCTTCCCGGAGCTGCTCCGCCTCTACGGTGCTTTTCCGGTATGCCAGCGCGACGTCCGCGCCGTTTTCTGCCAGCAGCAGGCAGATCTCCCGGCCGATGCCTCTGGAGCCGCCTGTTACAACTGCTTTGCGTCCTTCCAATAGCTGCATATCTCAGTTTCCTCCTGCCTGATGAAAGCTTGGGAAATCCGGCTTGAGGTGCCGGTACGTGCTGCGGAACAGCTCGAATTTTTCCTGATAGACCGGGATCCATGCCGCGACCGGATCGACCGTCTCGCGGATGCGTACCAGATTGGCCGCCGCCTCCCGGATGGAGGCGAATTCACCCTCCGCGCAGCTCAGCACGGCAAGCATACCGCCCGGCGCACCGTGGCAGGACGCCGGAATTTCGATCGGCATTCCCGCGACGGACGCTTTGATCTGCATCCAGATCCGGCTGTTGACCGAGCCGCCCACCGCGCGCAGCGTCCGCAGCTGCGCGCCGCTGGCTCTGGCCTCGGTGATGTTGTCCATGAGTGCGAAGGCCGCGCCCTCCTCGGCAGCTCTGATGATCTCCGCCTGCGTCGTCGCGCAGGTGATCCCCGCAAGCACGCCCTTTGCGTTCGTATCCCAGATCGGGGCGCGTTCGCCTGCCAGATACGGCAGGAAGATCAGCGGACTCGGCTCCGGGCACTGCGCAAGGATCTGCGCGTCGAGCTTTTTATAAATGGCCGGGTCTGCCCGGTCGCAGAACGTGTCGCGGTACCATTTGAGAACGCCGCCGGTCGTGCTCATGCAGCCGAGCAGCAGGTGCTGCTCCGGGACGACGCTGTACATATACGTCAGATTCGGCGAGGTATGCGGTCTGTCGGAGCCGACGAGCAGCACGGACGAGGTACCGGACATTTCGACCGCGACGCCGTCAGCGGTCACTCCGCCCTCAAGCGCTGCGGCAGCTCCGTCCACCGAGCCTGCCAGAACCTCGGTCCCGGCCCGCAGGCCGGTCTGCGCCGCAGCCTCCTGCGTGACGGTTCCGAGCACGTCGACCGGCTGGCTGACCGGCGGGAACAGCTCTGCCGGTACGCCGTAGGGCTGCAGCAGCTCGCTGCTCCAGCAGCGGTGCAGGACGTCATAGCACTGCGTAATACTCGCGTGCGTGGCATCGAGCGTGAAGCTTCCGGTGAGCCGGAGGTTCAGATAGCCGTTTGCCTGCAGGATCCATCTTGTTTTTTCATAAAGCGCGGGCTGGTTCTGCTTGAACCAGAGAAGCTCACTGTAGACGTAGAACGGATCGGCCTTGTTGCCGGTGATCCGGTAGACTGTCCCGTCGCCGATCCTGCGCCCCATGTCGATGCACTGCGCGTCCGAGCGGCGGTCCATCCAGATCAGCGCATTTCCGAGCGGCCTGCCAGCCGCGTCCACCGGCAGCATGGTCGGTGCCTGTGAGCTGACGGCGATCCGGCCAATTTCACCCGTGCGCACGCTGGCCTTCGCCGCGGCAGCCTGCAGCGCGAGGATCATGTGCCGCCACCAGAGCTCCGGATCCTGCTCATAGCGGCCCGCGCCGGTGCACAGCGTCTCATATTCGCTGTCCGCTTCCGCCAGTACCGTCATATCCGGCCGTGCGATCATGCATTTGACATTGGACGTACCGATATCGACCGCCAGAATATACTCGCTCATCGCCGCCCTCCTTTTATACGATTCCGGAATCTTGCCATTCAGCAAAATGCACATAAATAATTTTGCATTTTTGTACACCATGCAGAAATCGAGAATTTTCCGGGTGAATTTGCGTGAAATTCGAACATTTTTCGGCGCAATACATTTATATTGATATTGCAGGCCTATACCAGAAAGCAAAAATAATTCTGTATTTATTTCATTTCCTGTGATATTCTAAACTATATACCACTTCATTCTGTTTGTCATCCATTTATCTTGTTCTATTATTACAGTATATTGACATAGGTGGTCAAAATGGCTATACAAGTTTTGGAATATCATCACGGGCTTGAGCCGCAGTCCGTCTGGCGCATGGTCAACTCCAACCAGTTTGCCCCCGTCGCCATGCCGGAAAAGTCCATCCCCTACGTGCAGGAGCTGGGCGATTTCTACGCGTCATCCAGCTTTTACACGAAGCGGCACTCGCTCGTTTCCTATCTGCTCAAATACACCGTCAGCGGCGAGGGCGTTCTGGAATACGGCGACAGCCGCTATACCCTGCGCGCCGACGACGTGTTCTGGATCGACTGCCAGAAGCAGCAGTACTACTATACAGCGCCAGACACCGGCCACTGGCACGTGCTCTGGATGCACTTCTGGGGCGAAGCGTGCGCGCGGTATTACGAGCTGTTCATGCTGCAGAACAAGGGCTCGCCCGTCGTCTCGCTTGCGGGCGACACGCAGGTGCAGTCGCAGCTCAAGGGGCTTCTGGCCTCCTATTCCCAGCAGGGCGCCAACGTCATGCGTGACATTCAGGCCTCCGGCACGATCTCCAGCATTCTGATCTCCTGCATCAGCGCCACCATGCAGAAGAGCTTCAACGCCACGCCGCAGCTCATCGTACAGGCCCGCGACTATATCTCGCAGCATTTCTGCGAGGATCTTTCGCTAGACCGGCTCAGCCATGTGCTCGGCATCAATAAATATTACTTTGTCCGCCTGTTCAAAAGCAGCACCGGCTACACGCCGAACGAGTATATCATCATGGAGCGCATCAACCACGCCAAGGAGCTTCTGCGCTCGACAGACCTGACGATCAACGAGGTCGCCGACGAGGTCGGCTTCCACAACCCCGGCCATTTTATCAATCTGTTCAAGCGTTCGCTCGGCATGACGCCGGGGATGTACCGCTCCTTCTGGGGCCAGGGTCAGCGCCGCAAGCTGGAGGGCAGCGTCTGAACGCACAAAACCCCCAACCAGCCGGGCTGGTTGGGGGCTGCTTATGACGGATCGCCTTTTATGCGAATTTATTTCCCAGCGTTTCTGATCGCGGCCTGCGCGGCGGCGAGTCTTGCGATGGGGACGCGGAACGGGCTGCAGGAGACGTAGGTCAGGCCGATCTTGTGGCAGAATTCGACCGTGGACGGGTCGCCGCCCTGCTCGCCGCAGATGCCGAGCTTGATGTCCGGGCGGGTCTGACGGCCCAGCTCCGCCGCCATCTTGACGAGGCGGCCGACGCCTGCCTGATCGAGCTTGGAGAACGGGTCGGATTCGTAGATCTTGCGGTCGTAGTAGGACGCAAGGAACTTGCCCGCGTCGTCACGGGAGAAGCCGAAGGTCATCTGCGTCAGATCGTTCGTGCCGAAGGAGAAGAACTCTGCCTCGTTGGCAATGGCGTCGGCGGTCAGCGCGGCGCGCGGGATCTCGATCATGGTGCCGACCTTGTAGGTCATGTCGGAACCGGCTTCCTTGATGATCTTCTTCGCAGTCTTGTCGATGACGGACTTGACGAAGGCCAGCTCCTTCTCCTCGCCGACCAGCGGGACCATGATCTCCGGCGTGATCTTCCATGCCGGACGGCGGCTGCGGACAGCCAGCGCGGCCTTGATGATCGCGGCGGTCTGCATCTTGGCGATCTCCGGGAAGGTGACGTCCAGACGGCAGCCGCGGTGGCCCATCATGGGGTTGAACTCGTGCAGGGAGGAAATGACCTGATTCAGATGCTCGACGCTCAGGTTCATTTCCTTGGCCAGTTCCTCAATGTCCTTCGGATCGGTCGGAACGAACTCATGCAGAGGCGGGTCGAGCAGACGGATGGTGACCGGGCGGCCCTTCATGGCCTCATAGATAGCCTCAAAGTCGGCCTGCTGGATCGGCTCGAGCTTGGCCAGCGCCCGTTCGCGCTGCTCAGACGTTTCGGAGACGATCATCTCACGCATGGCCTTGATGCGGTCAGCCTCGAAGAACATATGCTCGGTACGGCACAGGCCGATGCCCTCTGCGCCGAAGGCGGCTGCCTGCTGCGCGTCGTGCGGGGTGTCGGCGTTCGTGCGGACCTGCAGACGGCGGAACTTGTCGGCCCAGCTCATCAGGCGGTCGAAATCACCGGAGATGGTCGCGGCAGCCGTCTTGATCTTCTCGCCGTAAATATTGCCGGTGGAGCCGTCGATGGAGATCCAGTCGCCTTCCTTATAGGTCTTGCCGGACAGCTCGAAGGTCTTGGCTTCCTCGTTCATCTTGATCGCGCCGCAGCCGGAGACGCAGCACGTGCCCATGCCGCGGGCAACGACAGCCGCGTGGGAGGTCATGCCGCCGCGGACGGTCAGAACGCCCTGCGCGTAGTGCATACCCTCGATATCCTCGGGAGAGGTCTCCAGACGGACAAGCACGACCTTATGACCGTTCTTGGCCCAGTCTGTTGCTTTCTCGGCGGAGAAAACGATCTGACCGCAGGCAGCGCCCGGAGACGCGGCCAGGCCCGTGCCGACGACCTTGGCCTTCTTCAGGGCGGCAGGATCGAACGTCGGGTGCAGGAGAGAATCGAGGCTCTTCGGGTCGATCATGGCGACGGCCTCTTCCTCGGTGATCATGCCCTCGTCCACGAGATCGCAGGCGATCTTCATCGCGGCGGCAGCGGTGCGCTTGCCGTTGCGGGTCTGGAGCATATAGAGCTTCTTGTCCTCAATGGTGAACTCCATATCCTGCATATCGCGGTAGTGATATTCGAGCTTGGCGCAGATATCGGTAAACTGCTTATATGCCTCGGGCATGACCTCGGCCAGCTGGTCGATGGTCTGCGGGGTGCGGACGCCGGCCACGACGTCTTCACCCTGCGCGTTCATCAGGAACTCGCCGAACAGCTTCTTTTCGCCGGTGGCGGGGTTGCGGGTAAACGCGACGCCTGTGCCGGAGGTATCGCCGGTATTGCCGAAGACCATGGACTGGACGTTGACGGCGGTACCCCAGTCGGAGGGGATGTCGTTCATGCGGCGGTAGTAGATCGCGCGGGGATTGTCCCAGGAGCGGAAGACGGCCTTGATGGCGCCCATCAGCTGCATTTTCGGGTCCTGCGGGAATTCCTCGCCGAGCTTGTCCTTGTATTCGGCCTTGAACTTCTCAGCCAGCTCCTTGAGATCGTTGGCGTCGAGCTCGGTGTCGAGCTTCACGCCCTTCTTTTCCTTCATCTCGTCGATGAGCTGCTCAAAATACTTCTTGCCGACCTCCATGACAACGTCGGAGTACATCTGGATGAAGCGGCGGTAGGAGTCGTATGCAAAGCGGGGATTGTTGGTCTTCTTGGCGAAGGCGACGACGACCTCGTCGTTCAGGCCAAGGTTCAGGATGGTGTCCATCATGCCGGGCATGGAAGCGCGTGCGCCGGAGCGGACGGAGACGAGCAGCGGGTTGTACAGATCACCGAACTTCTTGCCGGTCATCTCCTCGAGCTTTTCGACGTACTCCATGATCTCGGCCTCGATCTCGGCGTTGATCTGGTGGTCGTCCTTATAGTACTGCGTGCAGGCCTCGGTCGTGATGGTGAAGCCCTGCGGGACCGGCATACCGAGATTGGTCATTTCGGCCAGGTTCGCGCCCTTGCCGCCGAGCAGCTCGCGCATTTTGCCGTTGCCCTCGGAGAAAAGATAGACGTACTTGTGAGACATTTGGTAAACCCCTTTCCAGTGTTGCGGCTGGTCGCCCTTTGCGCCGCCGCCATGTCATTTTTTATCCTTCAGATTCTTCAGACAAATACATACTATACCATATTTCCGGGGGTTTGCAATCTAAAAAGTTTTTATTTTCTCTAAAAAAATGTTAGATTTCGAGACAGCCTGCACCTGAAAAACTGGCAAAAGTGCCATATCAGCGGCAAGAGGACGCAATATCAGAAATCATATTGTAAGAAATGCACATACCGTGCAGTTCTTTCCTGCTGCGCCATGCACAAAACCCGCAGCCGGGCGTGCTATCCAGCTGCGGGTGGGTTGGACTTCGGAATGCGGATGGTCAGGACGATTTCGCGGTCTGTCTCCTGCCGGTCGCGGCTGGCGCTGACGCCTGCGGCGCGGACGAGGTCGAGCTGGTGGTCAATGGAGTTCAAGAACACGCGCACGTCGCGCAGGACGAACGTGCCGAGCTCGCGCCGCTGCGGCGCTTTGGGCGCGAGCCGCGCATCGATGTACTGCTCCGTTTTCGCGACCGTCCACTCTCCCTGGACGATCAGGCCGATCACGCGCAGGCGCTCTTCCTCGTCCGGCAGGCGCAGAAGCGCGCGGGCATGGCGCTCGGTCAGGTGATGCTCACGCAGCGCCTGCAGAACGGACGGCGGATGGCGCAGGATGCGCAGCTTGTTTGCGACGGCGGACTGGCTCTTGCCGATGCGGCGGGCAGCCTGCTCCTGGCTCAGATGGTACTGCTGCATGAGCTTTTGCAGGCCCTCGGCCTCCTCGATGTAATCCAGATCGCGCCGCTGCAGATTTTCCACCAGCGCCAGCATCCCGGACGCCTCCTCGTCCACGTCCGCAAGCAGGCACGGGACCTCCGTCAGTCCGGCCAGCCGCGCTGCGCGCAGGCGGCGCTCTCCCGCCACCAGCTC
>OGRA01003324.1_pt1 | contig 12336 bp, 10 predicted proteins | sample 1553351 | NCBI WGS metagenome assembly OGRA01 (sample SAMEA2580056, study PRJEB22360) | human gut metagenome | biome: human gut; feature: human-associated habitat; material: faeces | place: Denmark | collected 2008/2010
TTATTTTTTGGTATGCATACATTTTGCTTGCAATTTCGGTGAAACTATTCTCGGAGGTGCATACAATGCCACAAAAATCAAAATCTTCAAAAGTCTCATCAAAAAAAGGGAACTATGTTAAAAATCCTGCACCGGATGACGATCCGCAAAAGCTTGCAAACGACAGCCCCATAAGTGAAGAACAAACAGACCGAATCGGCGAAACAGGTTCTGTTCTCACAACTCATAAGGACTGTGTGCTGCATTGCCTGACGATTATCGGTCAGATTGAAGGTCATTACATTCTTTCGCAACAAAACAAAACCACAAAATACGAGCATGTCATCCCTCTGCTTGTTTCGGTTGAGGAGGACGAAAGAATTGACGGACTGCTTGTGCTGATTAACACAGTCGGCGGAGATGTTGAGGCAGGTCTTGCAATTGCCGAGGTGATTTCGGGAATGAAAAAGCCGACCGTTTCCATCGTACTCGGCGGAGGTCATTCAATAGGAATTCCGCTTGCTGTTGCGGCAAAGAAAAGCTTTATCGCAAAGAGTGCGTCAATGACGGTTCATCCCGTAAGAACAACAGGACTCACACTCGGAGTTCCGCAGACCTTTGAATATTTTCAGCGTATGCAGGACAGAATCACAACCTTTGTTGCCGAAAATTCCAATATTACAAAAGACCGTTATAATCAGCTTGTGCTTAACACGGGTGAGCTTGTAATGGATATCGGAACTATTCTTGAGGGAGAAGAGGCTGTTGAAGAAGGCTTGATTGACGAGGTCGGAACAGTTTCCGACGCAATTGACGCTCTTTATGATTTGATTAAAGAAAGCAAAGAGAGCAAGCCAAAGTCTGCAAAATCACGCTCAAAAAAGCAGGAAAAATAATTTCGGGCGTTTTGCCCGAATACATATATATTGTGATGCTTATGATTTGTATGAAATCTGAAATTATGCCAACCCATACGGCTTTTCAGCGTACAAATAACAAAGTAGATTCGTAAAACTTATTTTTTGGAGGGAATACATAACCATGTCAATTTTAGATGCTATTATTCAGGGTGTTGTTCAGGGACTTACCGAATTTTTGCCCGTATCAAGCAGCGGCCACCTCGCAATCACACAGCACATTCTCGGTGCAGGCACAGGCGAAAGCAATCTTTTCTTTAATGTAATGCTCCATGTCGGCACACTTGTTGCCGTTGTTGCATTCTACCACAAACTTGTGTGGGATCTTATCAAAGAATTTTTCCTTATGCTCAAGGATATTTTCACAGGAAAGTTCAAATGGAGCAAAATGAATTACAACCGTAATCTCGTTGTAATGCTCATCATCGGTCTTATACCGCTGTTCTTGCTTTTTCTGCCAATCCCCGGAACAGATATGAAACTCAAGGACCTTGCAGACCGGCTTTCTGCAAGTCCTGTTCTCATAGTAACTGCCTGTTCGCTCATTCTTACAAGCGTACTTTTAACAATCGGTATTATCCGTAACCGCAAGAGTGTTGCCTCAACTCACAAACATCTTGCAACAAAGAGCAATGCCAAGGCAACAAGAGATAATTTTAATGTTGTTGATGCAATCCTTGTCGGTGTAACACAGGTTTGTGCCGCACTCCTTCCGGGACTTTCCCGTTCAGGCTCAACACTTTCGGTCGGTGAGATGAGAGGAATCTCAAAGCAGAAGGCACTTGACTACACATTCGTACTCGGTATCCCGTCAATCCTTGCGGCGGCACTTCTTGAGGGTGTGGATGCAATCAAGTCACCCGAAGGTTTAAGCAATATTGAGTTTCTTCCGCTGATTATCGGAATGGCGGTTTCCGCAGTTGTAGGCTATCTTGCAATCGTAATTTTCAAGTGGTTCCTGAAATCCGACAAAATGGAAATTTTCGTAATCTACACAGCAATTGTCGGTGTTGCATTTATTGTAATTTCAATCATCGAAATGAACACGGGCGTAAACCTTTTCACAGGTGCGCCGATTGCATAAATTTTAAATGGAGTGATTTTATTGGCAGCTAACAAAAAAACAGCTGACAAAACTAAAAATACTGCGTCGGGAAGAAAAAAGACTTCTTCAAAAACCTCATCAAAAGGTGCAAAAACTGCAAGCAGAACCAAAGCATCCGCTGTTCCGAAAAGGAGCAGCGGACTTTCGCCGCGTGTAAGGGCAATCCTCTATGCCGCCGTTGCGGCTGTTTTTGTCTGCATAATTTTCATAAAAGGTTCAAATGTCTGGACAATGATACGCAGTTTCTTTTTCGGAGTTCTCGGATTCGGAATTTTTCTTGTTCCCGTAACGCTTTTTTATTTGTGTGTTATGACCGAAAAGGAGAAACAGGTTGCACGCTATAAGCTGAAGCTTTTCCTTTGTGTCGTCATAATTCTGTTTATCGGGGCGTTGATTTACGCAGGCAGCGGTGCAAAATATTCTGATATGAACTTTTTTGCGTGTCTTGGCAATCTGTTCAAGGATGCCTCCGACACCTCAAGGTATATGACTTTCGATTGCGGAATAATCGGCGGACTGCTCGGCTATCCGCTTGTTGTCCTGTTCGGCAGTACAGCCGCACTTTTTACAAGCTTTGTTGTAACAGCCGCACTTATCCTTATTGTTGCGAACATTTCTATTAAAGATATGACAGCGGCGGCGTCAAGGACAGCCGTACATATCCGTGAAGCAGGTGAGGAGAGGGCAAGAGTCCGCAGAGAACGCAGAGAAGAAAACCGTGAGAGAAAGCTTGCCGAAAGAGGCGATATCGACATTGCGCTTGAAGGTGAAAACAGAAGGTCCTCGGGAAGTTTTATTGACATTCCGCTTGATGACAAAAAGACAAAGGTCAAGAAAGCAAAGTCGGCAGTAAACGGAATTGACACGGATATTGCCGATTCAAAGGAAGAAAATGCCGCAGACAAGGATCTGTCGCAGGATCTCATCAACATAATCAATCGTGCAAGCAAGCCTATGGGCAAAAGTGCCGACAATACGGTTTCTGCAATTGCAGAGGATATCTCAAACGAAAAGTCAGCTTCTAAGGCTGAACAGACAGAGGTCAAGCCTGATGCCGAAACTGAGAACATCGTCAAAAAAGCACTTCTCAAAAGCAAAAAAGACAACAGCGAGGAGGCTGGCGATGAAATTGCGGAACAGCTTGACAGAGCTGTTCGTTCCGATAATTCTCAAAAGGAAGAAAAAAAGTATCAGTTCCCACCGATTCAGTTGCTCAAACCAAAGCTAAATTCCGATGACAGCGATGCAATGGAAGAAATGCAGAATAATGCCAAAAAGCTTATTGATACCCTCACAAGCTTTGGTGTAAAGGCAAGCATTGTAAACATCTGCCGAGGTCCGTCTGTAACACGCTATGAGTTACAGCCTGCTCCCGGTGTTAAAATCAGCAAAATTACAAATCTCTCCGATGATATCGCACTCAGCCTTGCCGCAAACGGTGTTCGTATTGAAGCACCTATTCCGGGAAAGGCGGCAGTCGGAATTGAAGTTCCGAACAAGGTTGTAAGCATGGTAACAATGCGTGAATTGATTGATTCGGACAAGTTCAGAAACAGCAAGAGTAAGCTCACAACCGTTCTCGGCAGAGATATCTCGGGTGAAATTGTTGTTACCGATCTTGCAAAAATGCCGCACTTGCTCATTGCAGGTACAACAGGTTCGGGTAAATCCGTGTGTGTAAACTCAATTCTTATGAGTATTCTCTACAAGGCAACTCCCGATGAAGTAAAGCTGTTGCTTATCGACCCGAAAATGGTTGAATTTTCAAAATACAAGGGTATTCCGCATTTGCTCATTCCCGTAGTATCCGATGCCAAAAAGGCGGCGGGTGCGCTTGCGTGGGCGGTAAACGAAATGCTCCAGAGATATAAAATTTTCTCCGAATACGATTGTAAGGATATTGATTCATATAATTCTCTTATCGAAAAAAATATGAATTATATGGAGAAAAATCCACCTATTGTTAATGAAGAGGGAGAAGAGGTTCAGCCTGTTCTTGAAGTGAACGGACTTCCCGTTGCCAAAGAAAAAATGAGCCGTGTTGTAATTGCAATTGACGAGCTTGCCGATTTGATGATGGCGGCTCCGAGCGAGGTTGAGGACTCAATCTGCCGACTTGCTCAGATGGCTCGTGCCGCAGGTATGCACCTTATCCTTGCAACCCAAAGACCTACCGTTAATGTAATCACAGGTCTTATCAAGGCGAATGTACCGAGCCGTATTTCACTCAAGGTAAGTTCAAACACAGACTCCCGTACAATTCTTGATACAGGCGGCGGTGAAAAGCTTATCGGCCGAGGCGATATGCTGCTTTCGCCTGTAGGCGCTCCAAAGCCTATTCGTGTTCAGGGCTGCTATGCTTCCGATGAAGAAATCGAGGGTGTAACCCACTACATAAAGAAAGCATATTCGGCTCAGTATAATTCTGAAATCGAAGAAAAAATTAAAAGAATTGCTGCAGAAGAAATTGCTCAGGGCAAAAAATCGGGTGATTCAGATTCATCATCTGACGAAGGTCTTGATATTGACAGCAAAATGGAAGAGGCAATCAAGTGCGTAATTGAAGCAGGACAGGCATCAACCTCACTTTTGCAGAGAAGACTCAAGGTCGGCTACGCAAGAGCAGGCAGAATGATTGACGATATGGAACAAATGGGAGTTGTAGGCCCTCATCAGGGTTCAAAACCGAGAGATGTTCTCATGACCTACAACGAATGGCTCGAACGCAGAAATGCACTTGAAAACAGAGCCGATTAATAAATAAAGGAGGGTTCAATATGGCTTTTTTACCGATGAACGCAAAAGAAATGCGTGATCGAGGCTGGAACGAAGTCGATTTTATATATGTTTGCGGTGACAGCTATGTTGACCATCCGTCATTCGGTGCGGCAATAATCACGAGAGTTCTTGAGGATTGCGGTTACAAAACAGCATTCCTTGCACAACCTAATTGGAAAAACGATGATGATTTTACACAGTTTGGAAAACCAAGGCTCGGTTTTATGGTGTCGGCAGGCAACATTGACAGTATGGTTGCCCACTACACGGTTGCAAAGCGTAAAAGACATGATGATGCCTATACGGCAGGTGGTAAAAACGGCAGGCGTCCCGACAGAGCAGTCACAGTTTACTGCAACATAATCAGAAAGCTATATCCCGATTCTCCCATTATAATCGGAGGTCTTGAGGCATCACTCAGAAGATTTGCTCATTATGATTATTGGAAAAACGAGGTAATGCCCTCAATTATTTTCGACAGCAAGGCAGATTTGCTTGTGTACGGAATGGGCGAGCTGCAGACAATTGAAATTGCAAAAAGACTTTCCGAGGGCTATCCTGTTGAATCTCTTTACGACATCAGAGGTGTTTGCTATAAAATTCGTACAGACGATTATGTGCCAAAGTCGGTTGTCGAACTTCCAAGCTACGAGCGTGTAAAAGAGGATAAGCGTGACTATGCAATTGCATCACGCAGGGAGCTTGAGGAGGCTGATGCAGTAAGGGGCAAAACCCTCATTCAAAGGCACGGAAAGTATATTCTTGTGCAGAATCCTCCGATGCAGCCGCTTGACACAAAACAGCTTGATTATGTCTATTCTCTGCCGTATGAGCGTTGGTATCCAAAGTGCTACGAAAGTCTTGGCGGCGTACCCGGTATTAACGAGGTACTGTTTTCAATCACACACAACCGTGGTTGTTTCGGTGCTTGTAATTTCTGCTCACTTGCTTTTCATCAGGGCAGAGCGGTAACCGTCAGAAGTGAAAAGAGTATTATTGAGGAGGCTGAAAGTTTTCTTGATAATCCACGATTCAAGGGTTACATAAGCGATGTCGGAGGACCTACCGCAAACTTCAGACTTCCGTCATGTGAAAAGCAGAAAAAGCTTGGACTTTGTAAAAACAGAAGATGTCTTGCACCGACACCTTGCCCGAATATGCAGGTGTCACACACGGAATATCTTGATATTCTGCGAAAGCTGAGAAATCTCAAGGGCATTAAAAAGGTGTTTATCCGCAGCGGAATCCGTTTTGATTATCTTATTGAAGATGAAAATGACGAGTTTTTCCGTGAACTTGTAAAGTATCACATCAGCGGTCAGCTGAGGGTTGCCCCTGAGCATTGTTCGGCGGCGGTTCTTGATAAAATGGGCAAGCCGCATATTGAAAGCTACAAGCGTTTTTGTAAGATGTTCTACGATTTTACGGGCAAGGAAAATAAAGACCAGTATGTCGTGCCGTATCTGATGAGCTCACACCCAGGGTCAACACTTTCGGATGCCGTAGAACTTGCACTTTTCTGCAAGCGTGAAAACATTCACCCAAAACAGGTTCAGGACTTCTATCCGACTCCGGGTACAATTTCAACGAGTATGTTCTATACGGAGCTTGATCCGTACACTCTCAAAGAGGTTTATGTTCCGAAGTCTGAAAATGAAAAGGCAATGCAAAGGGCGTTGCTGCAGTATTTCATTCCCGAAAACAAACCGCTTGTAATCAAAGCACTCATCAAAGCCGGCAGACGGGATTTAATCGGTAACGATAAAAAATGTCTTGTAACTCCGATGGCGGGACAAACGCAGGGCGGTTATTCAAAACAGAACAACAACCGCAATTCGCAGAATCAGAAGGGAAGAGGCAAAAACGGCAAAGATAAGTTCGCAAAGTACAGACGAAAAAACAAAAAGAAATAAAATCTTTTTCATACTGAAAATATCGGTATGCGTACTTTTCATTGCCTGTGTATTGCTTGTTTCATTCGGAAAACCTCTCGGAATTCCCGATTGGAACGATGTCTATACATTTTTCGGAATTTCAGCCGATATGGAGTCCGATTTTTCTGTTTCATTTATCAATGTCGGTTCGGCTGATTGTACGCTGATTAAATGCGGAGATAAAAGTGTGCTGATTGACGGAGGAACAAATCTTGTGACCGATAAAATTACTGCCTATCTCAAACGCAGTTCGGTAACTCATTTTGATGCCGTAATAGTGTCACACCCCGACAGCGACCACATCGGTTCGCTGCCCGATATCATAGATGAATTCGGTACGGATGTTGTTTATTTCGGAAAATATTCCGACAGCCACAAAACACCCGAATACGAAAAGCTTGTTAATTCTATAAAAGAAAATAATATAAAAACCGTAATTCCTGTTTCAGACAAACCCGTTGAAATCGGAAATATGACCTTTAAATTTTATCAACCCGAAAAGGACTTCGGCAACACAAACGATAATTCGCTTGTAACAATGCTTCATTATGACGAAAAGCGATTTCTCTTTACAGGCGACATTTCGTCAAAAAGGGAAGAATCAATGGTTAATTCCGACAAAGAATTAAAATGCGATGTTCTCAAGGTTGCCCACCACGGCAGTAAGTATTCTTCAAGTGAAGATTTTCTTGCAAAGGCAAGACCCGAAACCGCTGTAATAAGCGTTTCGGCTGACGATACGGCACTTCCCGATTACTATATAACAGCCTTGCTTAACAGCGTGTGCAAAAATGTTTATCGGACAGACAGCGATAAAACCGTTATGATAACAGTCGAAAACGGCGAGATTTGCACCAAAACTCATGCCTGAAAGGTTGACTATAAATTAAATAATGTTATAATATTATTGTTTAACTGACAAAAATCGAAAGGAATTTTTAAATATGGGAGTATATGAAGAACTCGTAGCCAGAGGACTTATCGCTCAGGTTACGGACCAAGAAGAAATCAGAGAGCTTGTAAACAGCGGTAAAGCCACATTCTATATCGGCTTTGACCCGACAGCCGACAGCCTCCATGTAGGTCACTTTATGGCTCTTTGCCTTATGAAAAGACTTCAGATGGCAGGCAACAAGCCAATTGCACTCGTAGGCGGCGGCACAGGTATGATCGGTGATCCGTCAGGCAGAACAGATATGCGTCAGATGATGACAAAGGAAACAATTCAGCACAATGTTGATTGCTTCAAAAAGCAGATGAGCCGTTTTATCGACTTTTCTGATGGCAAGGCTCTTCTTGTAAATAACGCAGACTGGCTTCTTGACCTTAACTATGTTGAACTTCTCCGTGATGTAGGCGCTTGTTTCAGCGTTAATAATATGCTTCGTGCAGAGTGCTACAAGCAGAGAATGGAAAAGGGACTCAGCTTCCTTGAATTTAACTATATGATTATGCAGTCATACGACTTCTATGCCCTCTATCAGAAGTACGGCTGTAATATGCAGTTCGGCGGCGATGACCAGTGGAGCAATATGCTCGGCGGTACAGAGCTTATCAGAAGAAAGCTCGGCAAAAATGCATATGCAATGACAATCAACCTTCTCCTCAACTCAGAGGGTAAGAAAATGGGTAAAACCCAGTCGGGTGCAGTATGGCTTTCAGCCGAAAAGACAAGCCCCTACGATTTCTACCAGTATTGGAGAAATGTTGATGACGGCGATGTAATCAAGTGCCTTAAAATGCTCACATTCCTTCCGCTCGAAGAAATTGATGAGCTTGCAAAGCTTGAGGGCAGTGAAATCAACAAAGCAAAAGAAATTCTTGCTCATGAGCTTACAGAGCTTGTTCACGGCAAAGAGGAGGCTGACAAGGCTCAGGAGGCTGCAAGAGCAATCTTCAGCAACAAGACAAATACTGACAATATGCCTTCAACAACTCTTACAGAGGCTGATTTTGCAGACGGTGAAATCGGGATTCTTGATCTCATGAAGAAGTGCGGACTCATTCCTTCAAACGGTGAGGGCAGAAGACTTATTCAGCAGGGCGGTGTTTCTGTTGACGATGAAAAGGTAACAGATGTTTACGCAAAGGTTGCAAAGTCTGATTTTGAAAAAGGCTATGTTGTAATCAAAAAGGGTAAAAAGGTTTACCATAAGGCAATTCTTGTCTGATTTTGAAAATTAAATAAGGGGATCAGGGCAAAATGAAAAAGTTTTTTTCGGAGTTTAAGGAATTCATAATGCGTGGAAATGTGCTTGATCTCGCAGTCGGCGTTATCATCGGTGCGGCTTTTCAGGCAATCGTAACTTCTCTCACAAGCGACATCATTTCGCCGATTCTCGGTATCTTCGGCGGTGTCAACTTTGACCAGTTTCAGGTTACAATCAACGGTGCAACAATTATGTACGGTAAGTTTATCACAGCGGTAATCAACTTCCTGATTATGGCTTTCGTAATCTTCCTTATCGTAAAGCTTGTCAACAAGGTTATGTCACTCGGCAAAAAGCCTGAATCCGAAGAAACACCCACAACAAAGAAGTGTCCGTTCTGTTTCAGTGATATTGATATCAAAGCCACAAAATGTCCCCATTGCACAGGCAATATCATCGATCTTACAGAAAAAACGGACGACAAAAAATAATATCGCTGTTACATAAACAGATATTACACAACTTAACAACCAACAAAAAAGCCACAGTAGAAAGTTAAAATCTACTGTGGTTTTTTAAATTGAAAATTGAAAATGTAAAATTGAAAATTATGATTGAATGTAATATGTTACCTCTTGCACAATCTATGCCGTAGGGGCGTTCATCGGACGCCCGCAAGTAATTTAACAGAATATCCGATAAATATAATTCTATAAATGTGCCAAAATGATTGACAAACCGTAACAACGATAATTAAAATAAAAAATCGCTTGTTTTGTGTTTACACCCAAAACAAATGGCGAACACGGTTCGCCGCTACTGTTTGACAATTGCTTTGCAATATTAATGCTAAAATTCCCTAAAAAATATACTATAAAAGCCACGGCAAAATTTCCGTGGCTTAAATTATTTGTTGTTATCGCCGTTTTCGTCATTCTCATCATCTTCAAACACAATAATGTCCTCAACCCTGCATTTGAAAATCTTGCACAAATCATCAATCTTAGCAGTGCTGATTCCCTGATTTTTCCTTAATCTGTCAATTGTCGCACTGCTGATGTTGTGCTTGTTGATAAGAGTGTAGGTGCTCTCATTACTTTTCTCCAAAGTTTCCCAAAAAGGAGTGTATTTTATCATTATATCACCTGTATTTAAAGGTAATATAAGATTTTGCACTTGACAATAGTCATAAATATGACTATAATACAAATATACAATAATACGCATAACCAAACAATAATTATGCGTATATTGTACAAATATATTATCTAGGAGGAGTAAAAATGAAAAGAAATCTTAAAAAAATAGCTTCTTTGTTTATTTCAATCGCTATGGCTTTTAGTATGCTAACATTTTCTTGTATCCAAGCGAGTGCTATGACTAATCAAGAGGGAGCAGATTGGGCGTTAGCTCGTATAGGACAATGGATAGATACCGATGGATACTATGGTGCTCAGTGTAAAGATTTTGTTAATGCATTTACACAGGATAATTTTGGTGTAACATTCCCTGGAAATGCGTGTGATTTAATCTATGATAGTTTGCCAGCAGGTTGGCAAAGAATTCAAAACTATGCGGAATTCGTTCCAGAACCTGGAGATATTGCAATATGGGGTGGTTGGAATGGTAATCCTTATGGTCATACAGCGATTATTGTTTCTGCAAATTTATACACATTTGACTCAGTAGACCAAAACTGGGTTAATTCAAGTTCTAATGGTTCAAAAGCAGCCAGAGTAACTCATAATTACACTAATCCAGTTTTTTGGGGCGTTATTAGACCACCATATCAGGCTAAAGTACAGAATGTTGAAAATCCGTGGATTAATGTAAATGGTTCTGTTTTTGTAGCCGGTAACTCCGTTTCATTTAATTTAGGTGCTACTAATGCAACAAATTATACAATAGGGATAGACAAGGATGGAACCCGTATGATTACGCAGGATGTTGGTACTAACCCAAGTTTTACTTTTAATGAGCAGGGAAATTATACAGCATATATTACTGCGTATAATTCTGTATCCTATAAAGATTCAAATACTGTTAGTTTCAGAGTTATTAAACCGCAAAATTTAGGAACTGGTTTTTATGGCGTTATAATTAATACTGAATCGTGGAAGCCAATAGGTGTTGATGAGTACAATGTTGAGTTGCAGTCGGAAAAAGGAATTTCGGAGCAGGTCTGGAAATTTGAACGGCAAAATGATTTATCCTATGAAATAAAGAGTGCTAAAACAGGTTGGAATCTTGATGTGTATATGGCTTCATCTACTAATGGTACTAATATACAAATTTGCCCTGATAATGATGGAAATGCACAGAGATGGTACATAATTTCTAACGGAAAAGCTTATACTTTTGTTCCTAAAAATGCTTTAGGAAGTGCAATGGATTTATCAAATAACAAAAAAGAAGATAAAACAAATATACAACTATATACATTCAATGCTTCAGCTGCACAGACATTTTCTGTTTATAAAGAGGATGATGTGCAATTAAAATCTCCATCACTAACTGTTGATCCGGGCATAAACGGTGCTGATACGGTATTTAAATGGAGTAACGTTTATGGCGAGAGTTCGTATAATTTAAAAGTCTGGAATAACAAGGCTAATGACGGTGATGCATACTGTAGTGATACTTTTGAAGAAAATATTTTGAGCGATAAAGTTACACTCTCTCCGGGCTATTATGAGGCGTATATTATTGCTTCAAATTATTTTGAAACAAAACAATCCGGAATAGTTTCATTTACAGTTAAGCCAAATGTTTTGCTTGATATAAATAAAAAAAGTAAAACTTTAAATGTTTCTTGGGATGAAATCTCAAAAGCTAATTTTTATGAAATTGATGTTTATAATGCTGACACGGATAAGTTATTACTCTCATATCATAATATAACTGATTGTAAATACACTTTTGATACAAGACCGGGCAATTATTATCTTATGGTAAAGTCCGATACAAATGTGGTTTCAGATAAGAAAGAGTTTGTTATCAAAAATTATCTTAGCGGTCATGTTGGAGATATCAATTTTGATGGTCGTATAAATAAAGATGATGTAACAGATTTGTTAAATGGTGCTATGGGTGTTGCGATAGGTCTTGATCCTAATGTATCTGATATTAATAGAGACGGAAAAGTGAATACGTTGGATGTTTATCAGCTCAATGCATATTTAAATAACAGTTCGTATAAAAACGATTATATTGGAAGTGAGATAGTGTTAGATTACGAAATTAATGATGTTAATACCGATGGGTCTATTGATATTTTGGATGCTACTCAAGTTCAAAAATATTTAGCTAAAATTGATTCTCCTACATATGTGCAAAATAAATTGGCTGATTGCAACGGTGACGGAGTGATTAATGTTCGAGATGCTACATACATTCAGAAAACTATTGTAAAAATACCCGTATATAATTTAAAAAATTCATAAATATTTTCACTCAACAAAAAGCCACGGCAG
>OGRA01003333.1_pt1 | contig 12301 bp, 5 predicted proteins | sample 1553351 | NCBI WGS metagenome assembly OGRA01 (sample SAMEA2580056, study PRJEB22360) | human gut metagenome | biome: human gut; feature: human-associated habitat; material: faeces | place: Denmark | collected 2008/2010
CGGCCGCGGCTTCTGCTGTGCGACGAGCCGACCGGCGCGCTTGACTACCAGACCGGCAAGCAGATCCTTGCGCTTTTGCAGAAGCAGAGCCGGGAAAACGGCATGACCGTCGTGATCATCACGCACAATTCCGCCCTGACCGCCATGGCCGACCGCGTCATCCGCGTCAGAAGCGGCCAGATCACCGACGTGCGGCAAAACGCAGCGCCCGTGCCGGTGGAAAGCATCGAATGGTGACGGGTATGCTGAAACTGACAATGCGCCAGATCCGCAGCAGTCTCACCCGGTTTCTGGCGATCGCGGCGATCGTCGCGCTGGGCGTGGGATTTTTCTGCGGCCTGCGGCTGACAAAGACCGCAATGGTACATACGCTGAACGACTATGCCGAGGCGCACCGGATGTATGATTTCCGCCTCGTCAGCACGGTCGGCTTTGACGAAACGGATGCGGAAGCGCTCGCCGCCGATGCGCGCGTGGCGGCCTGCGAGGGGGAAAAGAGCGCGGATGCGCTGGCCTCCGTCGCAGATGGGGCGGCGAAGCCATGCAGATTTTTGTCGCTGCCTGAGCAGATCGACCTGCCGGGCTTAAAATGTGGAAGATTTCCGCAGACGGCGGAGGAATGTCTGGCTGACGGGCTGCTGTATTCCGAAAAGGATCTCGGAAAAACAGTCGTTCTGACGGAAGAGAACGACGAAGATACGCTGGACAGCTTCAACCGGCGGGAATTCACCATCGTCGGCATCGCCAAGAGCGTCTTATACATCAATTATGAGCGCGGCGGCACCTCCATCGGCAGCGGAACGCTTTCGTCATTCGTGTACATCCTGCCGGAGGCGTTTGCGCTGGAATACGACACGTCGCTCTATCTCCGTCTGGCCGGCCGGCAGGGCGAGGTCTATTCCGACGAATATACCGCCTGCATTGACGCTGCTGAGCCGTGGGTCACGCAGCTTGCCGAGAGCGCGGCTTATGGGCGCAGCGATCGCCTCTATGAAGAGGCCAAGCAGACGCTCTCCGACGCGCGTGAAACGCTGGATGAAAAGCAGCAGGAGTTGGCCGATGCAAAGCAGGAGCTTGCCGACGCGAAGCAGGAGCTGGAAGACGCGCATCAGACGTATGCTGACGGCGTTGTTTCTCTGGCCGACGCAAAGCAGGAGGCGGAGCAGGAACTGGCCGACGCATACCAGAAGCTGGTGGACGGGCAGCGGACGATCGAGGAAAATGAACAGAAGCTGGCCGATGGCGAACAGGAGCTGGCAGACGGCGAAAAAAAGCTGGCCGACGCGAAGCAGACCTATGAGGAAAACGCCGCCAAATTTGAAAAAGAAAAGAAACAGGCCGAGAACGAGATGAGCTTCGCTTTCGCGCAGCTCCAGAAAGCACGCGAAACGCTTGCCGAGCAGCAGCAGCAGTTAGACGCGCAGAAAGCCGCGCTCGACAAACAGGAGGCGCAGATAGACGCTGCGGTTTCCGCAGGAGCGATGTCGCCGGAGGCGGCGGAGGCGGCCAAAGCGCAGATCGCGGCGGCGCGTGGGCAGCTTGCAGCGGCGCAGGCGCAGCTGGACGAGGGCAAGAACGCTCTGGCCGACAATGAGAATCAGCTGGATCTGGCGGCAGACGCGGCGAACGAGGCGTTCGCGGAAAACCAGAAAAAGCTGGACGAGGCGAAAAAAACGCTGGAAGAAAAGCAGCAGGAACTGGAAGATGCGAAGCAGGAGCTGGAAGATGGCCGGCAGGAGCTGGAAGACGCAAAACAGGAACTCAAAGACGGCTGGGCGGATTATTATACAGGTAAGGCCGAGGCAGAACAGAAGATCTCCGACGCCGAGCAGGAGCTGGCTGACGCAAAGCAGGAGATCACAGACGGCGATCAGAAGCTGGCCGACGCCGAGCAGGAGCTGGCCGACGGTGAACAAAAGCTGGCCGATGCCGAGCAGGACTACCGCGACGGCGAGGACGAACTGGAAAAGCTCGAAAACCCGGACGTGTTCGTGCTGGATCGCAGCAGCAACGTCGGCTATGCCTGCTTTGAGAACGATTCCGATATCGTGCGCGGCGTGTCGCGGGTGTTCCCGCTGTTTTTCTTCGCCGTGGCCGCGCTGGTCTGCATCACGACCATGACCCGCATGGTCGACGAGCAGCGGACGCAGGCGGGCGTTTTAAAGGCGCTGGGGTATTCCAACGGCGCGATCTTGTCCCAATACTTCCTCTATGCCGGGATCGCCTCGGTTCTCGGCTGTGTGCTTGGCATTGCGGCAGGTTCGTATTTCCTGCCGAAGATGATCTGGCACGCGTATAATATCATGTACGGCTTTACCGGCATCCTGTATGCCTTTGACTGGCCGCTGGCGCTCGTCTCGTCGGGCGCATATCTGCTGTGTGCGCTCGGCACAACGTGGTACGTCGTACACGCCGAACTGCAGAAGCCGGCAGCGGAGCTGATCCGCCCCAGAGCGCCGAAGGCGGGCAAGCGCATTCTGCTTGAACGCCTCCCGCTGATCTGGGACCGACTCCCCTTCCTGCATAAAGTCTCCATCCGAAACATCCTGCGCTTTAAAAAGCGCATGGTCATGATGATGATTGGCATCGGCGGCTGCACGGCGCTGCTCATCACGGGCTTCGGCATTCAGGACTCCATCAGCAGCGTCGTCGACTATCAATACGACGAGATCACCCGCTATGACGCCGCCGTGACCTTCCAGCACGCGCTGAGCGGCAGCGAACGCGAGGACTTCCTCGCCGTCTGCGAGAAAAGCGGCGCGGAGGGCTGTCTGTTTGTCGCGGAAAAAAGTCTGGACGCTTCTGCCGGCGGCACGGTCAAGACCACAAACGTCGTCTGCCCGGAATCGGGCAGCGTGGACGGCTTTATTGACCTGCACACGCAGGAGAAAACGCCGATCCCCTACCCGCAGGACGGCGGCTGCATCATCAGCCGGGGCCTTGCGCAGGCGCTGCGCCTGTCGGCGGGCGATACCATCACCCTGCAGACGGGCGATATGCGCCGGACGGAGCTGACCGTCGAGGCTGTGTTTGAAAACTATGTTTATAATTACGTCTATCTGACGCAGACTACCTGGCAGGACGTCTTCGGCGAAGCGCCCGGATACGAGGCCGCATGGGTCAACTATCAGACGGACGAGGATGCGCAGGCGGCGTCCGCAGCGCTCGCGGGCGCGAAAAACGCGGCAGCAGTTACCCTCAGCCTTGATTTCCGCAGCCGTGTGGCGACGATGATGCAGAGCCTGCAATATATCGTGCTGGTCGTCGTGCTGGGCGCGGCAGCGCTGGCATTCATCGTGCTGTATAACCTCACGAACATCAACATCACCGAACGCGAACGAGAGATCGCGACCATCAAGGTGCTTGGCTTCTACGACGGCGAGACGAACCGCTACGTCTTCCGCGAGAACATCATCCTGACCGTCCTCGGCGCGCTTGTGGGCCTTCCGATGGGAAAGCTGCTGCACGCGTATGTCATGGGACAGATCAAGATCGATCTCATGTGCTTCGATGTGCGCGTCGCGCCGCTGAGCTATCTCATCTCGGCCGCGCTGACGCTGGTGTTCGGTCTGCTTGTCAATCTTGCCCTGCGGCGGAAGATCCGCACAATCGATATGTCGCAGGCGCTCAAATCCATTGAATAGCAGAAGAAAGAGAAGAAACAACCCATGAAAAAACTGCTTGTTTACCTGCGGCCCTACCGCCTGCAGGCGATCCTGGCCCCGTGCTTCAAGCTGCTCGAGGCCGCGTTTGAGCTTCTGGTGCCGCTCATCATGGCGGATATCATCGACGTCGGCATTTCGTCCGGCGATACGGCGTATATCCTGAAAAAATGCCTTGTGCTGGTCGGACTCGGCCTGTGCGGCTTTGCCAGCGCCACGTGCGCGCAGTATTTTTCCGCCAAGGCCGCGACCGGCGCGACGGGCAGCCTGCGCCGTGCGCTTTTTGCGCACATCCAGTCGCTGTCCTACGCCGAGCTTGACCGGCTCGGCACGGCCACGCTCGTCACGCGCATGACGAGCGACATGAATCAGGTGCAGACGGGCCTCAATCTGACGCTCCGCCTACTGCTGCGTTCGCCCATCGTGGTTTTCGGCGCGATGCTCATGGCCTTTACCATCGACACAAAGTCGGCGCTTATCTTCGCCGTGGCCATCCCGGTGCTCTTTGCCGTTGTGTTTGCCATCATGCTCAGCTGCATTCCGCTCTACCGGCGCGTGCAGACGAAGCTCGACGGCGTGACCGGTGCGGCGCAGGAAAATCTGTCCGGCGTGCGCGTCATCCGCGCCTTTACCCGCGAACAGACAGAGACGGAAAGCTTCGCGGAGAAAACCGGAGATCTGTTTTCCGCGCAGCAGTTTGTCGGAAGACTTTCCGCGCTGCTCAATCCGCTGACGTATGTGATCATCAATCTGGCCATTGTCGCGATTTTGCGCGTGGGCGGCGTCCGCGTGAACGAGGGCGCGATCACGCAGGGCCAGCTGATCGCGCTTTATAACTATATGTCGCAGATCCTGGTCGAGCTGATCAAGTTTGCCAATCTGATCCTGAACATCACAAAATCCGCCGCCTGCGCGGGCCGCATTTCGCAGGTGCTGGACACGAAGTCCAGCATGGTGAGCGGCGCGGACGCGCTGCCGGACGGCGCGGGAGAGGCGGAGCTGGAATTCCGGCACGTCAGCTTCCGCTATCCGCAGGCAGGCGCGGATGCGCTGACCGATATCAGCTTCTGTGCCGCGCCCGGCGAGACGATTGGCGTGATTGGCGGCACAGGCTCCGGCAAATCGACGCTGGCAAATCTGATCCCCCGCTTCTATGACGCGACAGACGGACAGGTGCTCGTGCGGGGCGAGGATGTGAAAACGCTTCAATTGCAGGCGCTTCGGACGCGCATCGGCGTTGTGCCGCAGAAGGCGCTGCTCTTCTCCGGCACCATCCGGGACAATCTGTACTGGGGCAATGCGGATGCGTCCGACGAGGCGCTCTGGGACGCACTGCGCGCAGCGCAGGCGGATGGCGTCGTGCAGGATAAGAAGGGCCAGCTGGACGCGGCGGTCGAGCCAGGCGGGCGCAATTTCTCCGGCGGCCAGCGCCAGCGGCTGACCATCGCCCGCGCGCTTGTACGCAGGCCCGAGCTTCTCATTCTGGACGACAGCGCCTCCGCGCTGGACTTCGCGACGGACGCAGCGCTGCGCAAGGCGCTGTCGAAGCTTCCGTGGAAACCCACAGTCGTGCTGATCTCGCAGCGCGTGTCGTCTATCCGGCACGCGGACAAGATCGTTGTGCTCGACGACGGCCGCATGGCTGGACTCGGCACGCATGCACAGCTGCAGCAGACCTGCCCGGTCTATCAGGAAATCTGCCGGTCGCAGGAGAAGGGGGAGGCGAGTGCATCATGAAGCATACATCCTCCTGGGCGCTGCGGCGCGTGTTAAAAAGCCTCGGGCGGTATCTGCCGCTGCTGCTTGCATCCTTGCTGCTGGCCGCGGCCAGCGTGGCGGGCACGCTCTATATCCCCATTCTGGTCGGCGACGCGATCGACCAGATCGTCGGCCCCGGACAGGTCGATTTTGCCGCCGTCAGTACGCTGGCGGTCAGAATCGCCGTGCTTGCCGGACTGACGGCAATTTTGCAGTGGGTCATGACGGCCATTCACAACCGCGTCTGCTTCTGCGTGACGCGCGACGTGCGCCGTCAGGCATTTTCCCACTTGCAGCGGCTGCCGCTTGCGTATCTGGACAGCCACCCCTCCGGCGACACGCTCAGCCGCATGATCGCCGACGTCGACCAGTTCGCAGACGGCCTGCTCATGGGCTTCACGCAGCTGTTTACCGGCGTTCTGACCATTGTGGGCACGCTCGGCTTCATGCTTTCGATCAGCTGGAAGATCACGCTCGTCGTCGTGCTGCTGACGCCGCTTTCGCTGCTGGTGGCAAAGTTCATCGCGGGGCATACCTATTCCATGTTCCAGCTGCAGTCCAAGGCACGCGGGGAGCAGACCGCGCTGATCAACGAGCAGCTGAGCGGTCAGCGCGTCGTGCAGGCTTTCTCGCACGAGGACGAGAGCCTGCGCCAGTTTGACGCGATCAACGACCGTCTGACGGCGGCGACCATGCGTGCGACGTTCTTTTCGTCCATGACGAACCCGTCCACGCGCATCATTTACAATATTATTTATGCCTGCGTCGGCTTTACCGGCGCGCTCAGCGCCGTGGCAGGCGCGATCACGGTCGGCGGGCTGTCGTGCTTCCTCAGCTATGCGAACCAGTACGCCAAGCCCTTCAACGAGATCACCGGCGTGGTCACGGAGCTTCAAAACGCGCTGGCCTGCGCCGCACGGGGCTTCGAGTTGATCGACGAGCCTGCCGAAACGTCTGACGCACTGGACGCGAAGAAGCTTGAAGCCGTCTCCGGCAGCGTAGAGCTGCAGAACGTCGCGTTCTCCTACACGCCGGAGCAGCATCTGATCGAAAATCTGAATCTCTCCGTAAAGCCCGGCCAGCGCATTGCCATCGTCGGCCCAACGGGCTGCGGCAAGACGACGCTCATCAATCTGCTCATGCGCTTTTATGACGTGAAGGACGGCTCCATTTCCGTCGACGGCAGCGAGATCCGTTCCGTCACGCGCGAGAGCCTGCGCCGCCAGTACGGCATGGTGCTGCAGGATACCTGGCTCAAGACGGCCTCCGTGCGCGAGAACATCCGCCTTGCAAAGCCGGACGCGACGGATGCCGAGGTTGAAGCCGCTGCGCGTATGGCGCACGCGGATTCCTTCATCCGCCGTCTGCCGGAGGGCTATGACACGGTGCTGTCCGACACGGGCGGCACGCTGTCCGCCGGACAGCGGCAGCTGCTGTGCATTGCGCGCGTGATGCTCTGCCTGCCGCCCATGCTCATCCTCGACGAAGCGACCAGCTCCATCGACACGCGCACCGAGGCGCATATCCAGCAGGCGTTTGACACCATGATGCAGGGCCGGACAAGCTTCGTCGTCGCCCACCGTCTGTCCACCATCCGCGAAGCGGACGTCATCCTCGTTATGAAGGACGGCCACATCATCGAACAGGGCCGCCATGAGGACCTGCTCGCCAAAAACGGCTTCTACGCCAATCTGTACCACAGTCAGTTCGAAGGGTAAACGCCCTCATCTCCTCCCCTTGCCGCCCGGCAAGGGGAGATTTTTCATACTAAGACGGATAGATTACCCATTATCCGCGAAAACCGGCGAAATTCAAACGCAGTTGGTAGGGGCGCCTTTTTGTGCGCAAAAAACGCCCCCGGCGTGAGCCGGGGGCGAGGGGTCGATATGCTTAGAACGTCAGGAAGCGGTGGAGCATGACGGCGACCTGAGCGCGGGTGGCGTTGCCCTTTGCGGAGAGGGTCGTCCTGCCGCCGGAGGTGACGCCGGTGATGATGCCGGTGCCGACAGCCCACTGCATTGCCGTGACGGCAAAGGAGCTGACCTGCGCCTGATCGGGATAGCCGCTCAGAGAACCGGTCACGGTCGGACTGCCTTCGTAGCGGTACAGGATAGCCGCGATCTGCTCACGGGTGACATTGCCGTTCGGGTCGAAGGTCGTGGCGGTCGCGCCGTTGACAATGCCCATGTTGGAGGCCCAGAGGACTGCGTTGTAGTAGTACTGGCCCTGCTTGTTGTCGGTGAACTTGTTGGTGATACCGGTAACGGTGGGCTCGCCTGCCGCACGGTAGAGAACCGTGACGAGCATGGCGCGGGTCATCTTGGCGCCCGGCCCGAAGAGCTTCGGGTTCTTGGTGTTGTTGCCCTTGATGATGTCGTTCATGTACATGAAGTCGACCGAGTTGGCCGCCCACTTGTACGAGCCGCTCACATCCGTGAACTGGTTGGAGGCCGTCTGCTGGTTGACCTTGAAGGACAGCGTGCCCTTCGTGCTGCCGTCGATGGTGTAGCTGACCTCGACGCTCTTGCTGTCGGCCAGCGGCAGGATATAGAGGTTATCCAGACTGCCGGAGCCAGAGAAGTAGAACTTCGTGCTGCCGAAATCCTTGCTGGTCAGCGCGGTGCAGTTCTTGATGCTGGTGTAGCTGGAATAGAGCTTGCCGCCGACGACACGGTCAATGGTGATGTAGGTGCTGCCGGTGGCGTTATCCGGCGTGAGTTCGTTTGCAATGCCCATGGAGCGGAAGGACGCGCCGGTGGAGTTCAGCGTGTGGGTGTCATTGACATAGACCACAAGCTGGCCGTTCATCTGACCGGACGAGCCGTTTGCCGTGAAGGGGATGGTCACAGTGTACTTCGACGTGGTGCTGCCCGCGATGAAGTAGACGTTTTTCAGCAGGTTCGAGCCGGTCGAGACGCTGTAGGCCTCGCTGCCGACCTTGCCGGAGCTGGTCGTGCTGCCCTTGTACAGTGCGCCGCGGTTATCGGAGTTCGTGCCGAAGGTCACGGTGCTCAGGCCGGAGCCGTAGACGCGCTGGAAGTCGCTGACGACCATCTGCTGCTTTTCATTGGCGGAGATGTGGTATTCGACCGTGCTTGCGCTGGTCACGACATTGATCGTGCCGGTCGCGATCTGGGCGCTGCCGTCATAGGCGGCGTACCTGATGGTATGCGTGCCGGTGGTTCTCGTCGGACGGTAGACCATCTTGCTGACTTCGCTGGCAGAATACTTGGTCGTCGTGCTGACCGTGCCGGACATGGCGCTCGAGGTATAGAGCGTACCGTTGGCCGGGGACTCAAAGGTAAAGGTGCTGGGCGTGACCTTCGCGGCGGTCTTGACTGCCGCGGCGAGCTTGCTGCCGTCGAGCTGGACGTAGGTTTCGTTCTCGCCGAGCGTCAGGCTGACAGTGTCCGCCTCGGGGACAGTGACGGTGAACTTCACTTCGGCAGCATACTTTTTCGCGCCGATCGTCGTTTCAGCCTTGATGGTGACCTGACCGCCGGCCTTGGCCGTCGCGGTGATAGAGGGGCTGCTGTTGGTGCTGGTCTTGCTGGAGAGCTTGACGATGTTCTCGTCGCTCGAGGACCATGTGATCGTATAGGTCTTGCCGGTCACATTGGTCAGCTTGCCGCTCACATACTCCTGCGGCGTGCCGGTGATGGTGAACGTCCCGCCAGCTTTTACCGTAGTCGGGTTGAAGACAATGTTGATGTGGTTCTCACCCGTGATGGTGATGATGGCCTTGCGTGTTTCGGCATACTTGCCGTCATCGGTCGTGACGCGGCAGTAGAACACATAGGTTCCGGTACCGGTGATGTACTGCTTGAGATTGGACAGAACCGAACGGTAGTTCGTAGGCGTATCAGTAATTTTGTCTGTCTGAATTGCTTTATCCACACCGCCGGTCGTCTGGTCGCTGTTCATGTACCAGACCACGGATTTGATCTTGCCCGTCGAAACCGACGCTGTCATGGCCAGATCGGCAATGGTGTCCGTGATCTTATAGGCCGCGTTTGCGGGCTGCTCCGTAAAGGAAATGTCGGAGAAGGTCACCTTGCCTGTCGTCGTAACACCGCTGTCGTCAGGGTCGCTTCTGTTGTAGAAGAACTCCTTTGTGGCCGTTTTGAGTCCGTTAAGTGTATAGGTGAACGTATAGCCAGCCGCATCAGAACCATTTGCTTTTGCAGTTTTGACTGGCAATTCATAGATCATTACCTCGTCGGAGTAAATACTGGTTTGAATCTCGACCTTCGCCGATTCTTTCTTAAACAGAGCTTCGAGTTCTGTCTGGGTCATTTTTCCGACCGTTTCGCCGATACTCGGTTCTTCCGTGATCTTGTAGGCGCGGCCCTGATAGACCGTAACATTATAGGTTGCGGTAACATTGCCGTCGACCTTCGCGGTGATCGTCGCCGTACCGGCTGCGACCGGCACGATCGTCGCAGTTGCCGAGGTTCCGGCCGAATCGGTCGTGCCCACCTTGGCAACAGCGGGGGCAGAGCTTGTCCACTCAATGCGGGAATAGGCATTTTTCAGATCCGCAGCGCTTGCAAGCAGCGAATCGGGAGCCTTGATGCGCGCAGTAAGTATCAGCTCGTCACGGATCAACGCAGACTTCACAGCAGGCTTATAATAGCTGTCCTGCAGGCCGAAGACCATCGTGCCGTTGTCCAGCAGCGTCTGCAGGCGGGAGTCCTTCCCGTTATATTTCACGCTCTCGTTGTTCATGACCTCGATCGATGTGACGGCCATGCCCTTATTCTTGATGCTGACCGTGCAGACAGCGTAGCTGCCCTCGATCGATGCGGACGGGTTCGTCTGGTCGATCTTCGCGTATGTCAGACCAGCGTTGTAGTCCGCAATGCAGATATAGATCTTTGTTGCGTCGCAGGCCTTGTACGGCTCGACGGTCGCAGAGGTCGTCGAAGCGTTGGGGCGGACATACAGATTGTTATCCTTGGTGTCATACAGATACAGCAGCTTCGGCTGGGCTGTGCCGGAATAGCCGGTCACCTTCGGCTGCAGCGTGGCAGACGTGCCGCCTGCCTCCAGCGACAATACCTGCTGGGCGGTCGGAAGCGTGACCGAGATCGTCGCCGCGCCGCTGACTCTGAAGCCGATGGTCTTGGTCGCAGTCGCGGACGTGGACGGCTTCATGCCATCTTTACCCTGATACCAGACCTGCGCCGTCAGCGTTGCGCCGCCGACCTTCTCTGCTTTGACAGTCGCTTCAACCTTATAGGTCGTGTAGTTGCCGACCGTGCTTGCGGTGACCTTCGCGCTGGCAGGAGTAACCGAGATGGCATCGTTATCGCTGGTGAAATGAACTTCGCAGTTTGCCAGATTGCCTGCGCTCACGCCGCTGCTGCCGACCGTGACAGTCGCGGTGAGCGTTCTGGTGTCGCCCTGATTCAGCGCAACCGTGCCGTTGATATTACTGTTGCTGAGCGCCAGCGTGAGGGTATATGCGTCCCGCACATAAACCGTGAAATACTCCGAATGGGATCTGCCATTTGCCAATGTACCGGTAGCCGTGATCCGGATGGCCGTGTTGCTGGCCTTTTTGCCGGTCACGATCGCCTCTGTTTTGCTGCCGCTGACAGCTGCGACTGTCGCGACGCTCTCATCACTGGATTCCCAGTTTGTCACAGTAAAGCCTGTGATCGACGTCTTGATCTTGATCGTCGAGTCCGGCTCGACGCTGTACGCCTGATTTGCAGCCAATGCCGCCGGAACCATCGCCAATACCATGGCGAGCACCAGCAGCAGGCTCATGAATCTTCCAAATGTACGCTTCATAAGTGCACCTCTTTCAATTTGCAGCCTGATGCAGCCGCAGATTTTATGTAACCAGTTTACCATAAAAATTAAAAAATGCAACCGATTTTTACGAAAATGTCTGTTTTACCAAGCATTTCAGCCCATTTCGGCCCATGTTGCGAGGTAGACGTAACACCCGCCACAAGATATTGTGGGCCGCGCCGCGTCCGCATCCGCGCTTCTCTTTCCTACACGCAAAAATTCCGCAAGGGTTGCATCCTGCCGAAAATTTTCTGTCCGCAAAAAGCTGCCCTTTTGCAAAGGGGGCTTGACAAGAGCAGTCTAATGCGTTAGACTGCAATTACAGTCTAACGTATTAGACAAGGAGGGGGAATGCCTATGTCCACCCCGAAGATCTTTGAGAGCGAATACCGGTTCTGCCTGATTTTATGGGAGCATGAGCCGCTGCCCAGCGCGGAGCTGGCGAAGCTGTGCAAAGAAAGGCTCGGCTGGAGCCGGACGACGACGTATACGGTCATCCACCGTCTAGGCGAGCGCGGCATCGTAAAAAACGAAAACGGCCTCGTCTCCTCCCTCGTCTCCAAGGACGAGGCGCAGGCGGCAGAGCTGGACGAGCTGGTCGAGAAGACGTTCGAAGGCTCGCTCCCCGCGTTTATCGCGGCGTTCGCGCGCAAGACGAAGCTTTCGCAGGACGAGGTCGACCGGCTGCGCGCCATGATCGACGGCTATGAGGAGAAGCGGCCATGACAAATCTTTTTCTCGGCTTTCTCAACCGCAGCCTGTCTGCGGCGGTTCTGATTTTTGCGGTCGTGCTGGTGCGGCTGGCGTTCAAAAAAGCGCCGAAATGGCTGCTGTGCGCCCTGTGGGCGCTGGCGGCGGTGCGGCTTTTGTGCCCGTTCTCGATTGAAAGCGTGCTGAGCCTCATTCCGAGTGCGGAGCCGGTGCAGCCGGAGATCGTGTATTCCGCCGCGCCAGCCATCACGAGCGGCATCCCGGCGGTCGACGCCATTGTAAATCCGCCCTTACAGGCTGCATTCACGCCCGACCCCGCGCAGAGCGCGAACCCGCTGCAAATCCTGACGGAGCTTGCCGCATGGGTC
>OGRA01003338.1_pt1 | contig 12290 bp, 10 predicted proteins | sample 1553351 | NCBI WGS metagenome assembly OGRA01 (sample SAMEA2580056, study PRJEB22360) | human gut metagenome | biome: human gut; feature: human-associated habitat; material: faeces | place: Denmark | collected 2008/2010
AGGGTAGAAATACCCAAAGAAACAAAAGGCGAGTTTAGAAAACTGGGAGTGCCAACAGTAGTTGACAGAGTGTTTCAACAGGCAATCACACAGGTATTAACGCCGATTTACGAGAAACAGTTCTCGGAGGATAGTTTTGGATTTCGACCGAACAGAGGTGCGCATGACGCACTGAAACAATGCCAGACAAATGTCAATGATGGATATGTATATGTGGTAGATATGGATTTAGAGAAGTTCTTTGACACAGTATGTCAGAGCAAACTAATTGAAGTACTATCACGAACCATCAAGGATGGGCGGGTAATATCACTCATTCACAAATATCTTAATGCTGGAGTTATCAGCAGAGGAATGTTCGAAAAGACAGAGGTCGGAATGCCACAAGGTGGACCATTAAGCCCACTTTTAAGTAACATCATGCTGAATGAATTGGATAAGGAACTTACACGGAGAGGGCATAGATTTGTCCGATACGCAGATGACTGTATGATTTTCTGTAAAAGCAGGAAAAGTGCAGAAAGAACCTTAAACAACATAGTGCCATATATTGAGGGAAAACTATTCCTTAAAGTAAATCGCACCAAGACGTGCGTGGCACATATCAGCAAAGTCAAATACCTTGGCTATAGCTTCTATAGATACAAGGGAATATGCAGATTTCGGGTACATCCTAAATCAGTAACAAAGATGAAGAATAAAATCAGAGAGCTTACTGACAGACATAACGGATGGGGAAATGAATATCGAGCATTAAAGCTGACACAGTTTATTAGAGGATGGGTAAATTACTTTGGAATGGCAGATATGAAAGGTCTGTTGCAGAGTAATGACAAGTGGTTACGCCATAGAATAAGGGCAATCTATTGGAAACAATGGAAGAAACCTAAAACGAAATACCGAAAGTTGAAAGAACTCGGAATGAATGAAGACTTTATTCAATGGCACGCAAATATGCGCCAGGGTATTTGGAACTGTAGCAATAATAGACTGGTACAGTTTGCCTTGAGTAATGAAAAACTCCGTGAATGGGGATATCCAACATTCACAGAGTTTTACTTGAAAAGATGTGAAAACTAAAGAACCGCCGTATACCGAACGGTACGTACGGTGGTGTGGGAGGTCGGTAGATAAAATAATTATCTACCTCCTACCCGATTTTAGAAATTAAGAAAGTTCTGCCACATTCTTGTAGCCCGGATGGAATTAATCATCAATGCCGTATTTGTTTTCCAGCGCTTCTTCTGCTAATTCCAGTTCATCTTCCAGTTTTTCAATCGCGCGTTCTCTCGCTTTGTATATCTCGAAGCTAATCTCTTTCATCTGGTAAGCATACTCAAATTCATCGTCAAGCTTATCCAGTTCGTCATCGACTGCGTCTACCTGTTTTTTCAAAGCGTAGAATTGTTCGTGATTCTCAGATGCATTTGTAGATGTTTTTGCATTGTTTACACTTTTTGTTATATTACGGATATCGTTTTCATAAGAAGAGAAATCATAATCCTTTTCGTTCGCATTCTCTACTGCGTTTTCTGTGTTACTGATATTATCATCATTGTCATCTGTATTTGATGTTACAACTTCCTGTGTCTTAATTTCTATATCTTCTGCTGCTCCATTATTGGATGAAGTGCATCCTGTAAAAGCAAATATTAATGTGAGAGATAATAAAACTACTAATATTTTTTTCATAACGTGTTCTCCTTCCGTCTCTTGGATGTTTTGTTTTTGCTGTTATATGTATCATATAGGGGGAAGATTAAAAAAAGATTAAAACAAATAGTAATTTCAAAAAATGAAAAAAAGGACTCTAGCACACGAAAATGATTGGTATTATAATAATTACATTATGAGATTACTGATTGTAGAAGACGAGAATGATTTAAGAAACATTGTCAAAAAAAGGCTTGTCAAGGAACATTACAGTGTAGATGCCTGTGGGGATGGTCTGGAAGCGATGGATTATATCGATATGACTTCCTACGATGGTATTATTCTTGATATCATGTTGCCGGGAAAGGACGGATATGAAATCTTAAGAGAATTAAGGCAACGAGAAGATGATACACCGGTTCTGTTACTGACAGCAAAAGACAGCATTGAAGACCGTGTCAAAGGACTGGATCTTGGTGCCGATGATTACCTGATCAAACCATTTGCATTTGAAGAACTGCTTGCAAGAATCCGTGTCATGATGCGTAGAAAGCCACAATTTACATCCAATCAACTAAAAATAGCAGATCTTATTCTGGATCGTGACACAAGAAAGGTTACAAGAGCCGGAAATGAAATTGATCTTTCTGCAAAAGAATTTATGGTTCTGGAATGTCTTATGCGCAACAAAAATATCGTAATGACAAGACAGCAGATTGAACAGAATGCGTGGGACTTTGATTTTGAAGGTGGTTCCAATGTGATCGACGTATACATTCGCTATTTGCGAAAAAAAATCGATGCACAATATGAACAAAAACTCATCCACACTGTTCGCGGTGTCGGATATGTAATGAGGGAAAACGAATGAAACAGCTGACGATCAAGAAAAAAATTACGCTATGGTACACCGGAATCATTGCCGTAGTTCTTGGGACTATTTTAGTTCTCGTCCTTCTTTTTGTGGATAAGGTTGGAATTTCTGCGACAGAAGAAGAAATCAGTGCCGCAGTGACTGGTTTCTCTTCAAACATTAATTTTCAGGATGATTCCTTTTATCTTGACGGCGATACCGAATTTTACGATGACGGTATTATGTTTTGTATTTATGACAAAAACGGACGCTTACTTTATGGAACGATTCCAACCCAATTTCCAGAAGAAACTATCCTCAAGTCGAATACACCGCGAATGATAACCGGATCAAATCGAAAATGGATGATATATGACAGCGTTTACACTTACGGTGATGATGAGGAAATGTGGGTACGAGGAATTACCTCCGTACATTCTATAGAACTTTTCATGCAGACATCCGAGAAAATGCTGTTGATTGTATTCCCATTACTCATTATTCTGATCGGGGCCATCGGATATTTTATGATCAAGCGGGCATTGAGACAGGTGGATCTTATCTGCGATGAAGTTGAAAACATCAGCAATGGAAAAGATCTTTCCAAACGATTGTCTCTGCCAAAAGCAAAAGATGAATTATACGAATTGTCGGAGAAATTTAACGAAATGTTCGAGCGCTTGGAATTTTCGTTTGAGAAGGAACGTCAATTCACATCAGACGTATCCCATGAACTGCGGACTCCCGTTGCTGTTATCATTTCCCAGTGTGAGTACTTATTGGAAAATGAAAACTTATCTGCGGAAGATAAGGAAGAGATTGCAGTCATCTTAAGGCAGGCAAAACGAATGTCAAAGCTGACAAGCGAAATGTTAATGATCGCCAGAAACGAACAGGATGAGCAGCATCTGATGGAAAAACTGGATTTTGGATTATTAAGCGAACTTGTAATAGAAGAACTGCAGACAAAAGCACAGGAAAAAAATATTGAGATCACCCTGCAAAAGCAGGACGACTTATTTATGAACGGCGACCAGACATTGATTTTGCGTATGATGATGAATTTAATAACCAATGCCATCAATTACGGAAAAACAAATGGACATATTCATGTTATCCTGAAGGTCGAAAATGACCAGATTGTCGGTGAAGTGAAAGATGATGGTATTGGAATAAGTGAGGAACACCTGGACAAAATCTGGGAGCGTTTCTATCGCATAGACAAAAGCCGTTCCAGAGAAAATGGCGGTACCGGTCTCGGCCTTTCTATGGTGCGCTGGATTGTAAACCTCCACAATGGAACCATTCACGTCGAAAGTATCGAAGATATCGGAACGAGTTTTATTTTCCGATTTCCGAAAATATAAGGGGCTATCGCTATATATCCAATTTCTTTTTACCAAAGAGAAGGGTTCATTATTCAATATAAAGGTTTGGATGAAGCTACTGGTGAAAAAGAAAGGCCCGTATCCGTTCTGGATATGAGCCTTGCAAGAATTGGAGAATTGTAATCCTTAGATTTTACAAGTAAAATCTCTCCAGTTTTGTTTTAAAAAATTGAATCAATGGACCGTTGAAGCAGGCATTTATAATTGTACCAATCCCTACTACCGACCAGATACCCGCCCCAGATGCAGTGGCAAATATGATTCCGATAATCACAACAACAACATCCGAAAGAATTCTTGCTTTATGGAATGGGATTTTTTGATGTGTCAGTTTCTCGATTATAATTGCGACGCTGTCATATGGAGCGATTCCCATATCTGCGACCATATATAATGCCACTCCCATAGATGCCATCAGCTGAGCAAGCAGCAGTGCAAGGATACGCAGTGGCAGATTCATCTGAATCTGCACTACATCATTCGCTACATAACAAATAAAATCTGCAATATATCCGACAAATACCATATTGATAATGGTCCCCAAACCAATACCGGATCTTGCCTGAAAGAATACAACTACAAGAATGATTGCATTGACAAGCAGTTGCCACGTTCCAAAGCTCCATCCGATAAATCCGCTGATTCCAAGATTCATTGCACTAAATGGATCCACGCCAAATTGTGAAAGTCGTAAGAAAGATACACATAATCCAATAAACAATATTCCCAGTACCATTCCACTGATTCTTTTTGTCTTCGTCATGCTCTATCTTCCCTCCTGAACTTTTTTGCCTTTCAGCATATATATTCTAGATTCAAAATCGGTACAAGGAGTCACATTCCCAGGCACTTCACCAGCTGTCACATCGGATGTGATCAATCCATAATTCATTAATTCATCTCCGTAATTTTCTGTATGGTTCCATACATTTTCATAAACCATATCCGGGTTCAATCCCTGTAATCTGACACGGCTATACGGCTGATTCACTCCATTTAAAACACGATAGTAGCCTACGATTGCAAGCGTGCGGTCTTCATTTGTCACCATCCATACCGTCTCATTTCCTTCGAATGGACTTTTCAGACGATAAAATGTTCCAAACTGTAACACTTCTCGGTATTCTTTCATAAATGTGATCTGTTCTTTTACTTCTTTGATCTCTTCTTCTGTCAATTTGTTGAGATCCAGTTCATATCCAAAAGTTCCAAAGTATGCTACATTCGCTCTTGTATGTAATGGGGTATTGCGAAATACCTGGTGATTCGGGACAACAGACACATGGCTTCCCATACTGCTGAGCGGATAACACATAGAAGTTCCATACTGAATCTTCAGACGCTCAATTGCATCCGAATCATCACTTGTCCATCCCTGTGGTGCATAATACAGCATTCCCGGGTCAAATCTTCCGCCACCGCTGGCGCAGGATTCAAATAATACTTCTGGAAACTCATTTGTCAAACGTTCATACAGATCATATACACCTAAAATATAACGATGGAACACTTCTCCCTGTCTGTCTGAAGGAAGTTTGCTGCTGTAGCATTCTGTAATGCTTCGGTTCATATCCCATTTAATATATGAGATTTTCGACTCCGATAATAACTTTGCCATCATTCCGTAAATATGATCTACTACTTCTTTTCTTGCAAAATCGAGTACATACTGGTATCTGCCGTGTGATGTATTTCTTCCCGGTGTCTGTAAGATCCAGTCTGGATGTGCTCGATAAAGATCAGAGTCTTTATTTACCATCTCCGGCTCAAACCAAAGACCGAATTTTAATCCTAGTGCTTCAATTCTTTCTGACAGGCCTTTGATGCCATTTGGCAGAAGCTCTTCATTTGCCACCCAATCACCAAGACCAGCTCTGTCATTTCTTCTTGCGCCAAACCATCCGTCATCTAAGACAAACAGTTCTACTCCACATTCTTTTGCTTTCTTTGCAATCTCTACAAGGCGATCTTCTGTAAAGTCAAAATAAGTTGCTTCCCAGTTGTTATTTAAAATCGGTCTTGCCTTATCACGCCAGTACCCTCTTGCGAGTCTCTTAGCATACAACTTCTGGAACGTCTGACTCATGCCATTTAATCCATTTTCACTGTAAACCAGAACTGCTTCCGGTGTCTGAAAGCTTTCTCCCGGTTCTAATTTCCAATCGAATCCTTCCGGATTGATCCCGGCTGTAATTCGTGTCACATCATGTGTATCTACCTCTGCCTGCATACGGAAATTTCCACTGTATACAAGGCTTATTCCAATTGCTTCTCCTGCATTTTCATCTGTGTTGTGACGTTTTAAAGCAAGGAACGGATTATGTTCGTGAGAAGAATTTCCGCGCATGCTGTCGATAGCTGTTATGCCCTGCTCCAATGTTCGATTCTTTATATAGCGCTCTCTGGACCACGCACCGGACAACTGCATCCATTCATAATCCTTATCCGGAAGATCCAGGCTTAAGCTCATCATATTTAATACATGCAGATTTTTCTCACCGGCATTTTCAATATAAGCACTTCTTGCAATTGCACTATATTCATCAAAAATCGTATATAAAAGCGCCAGTTTTGCACCAGTCAAAGCGTCTTTCAGGAAGATGCGCAATGTCTGCGCTTCCTCCTCGGACTCTGTGTAAGTTGCCGGCAATCCGGAGAGTTTCGGTTTTCCGGCAATAATCTCATAGCTTTCATATTGGAACTCACTGATTCTGCTGCCATTTTCCTGCAACAATTCAATTGCCGGATGTCTGTAGTCTGTCGTACCGTAAACAGGATATTCCTGTCGGATATGTTCCAATGAAAAAGTACGATCCCATTCATATATATATGATGTCATTGGGCGTCCACATTTTTCAACCAGATAAGAAAAATCTGCTTTATCATGAAGTCGTTTTCCAAAATATAATTGTCCCAGATGTCCATTTTCTAATACACATAAGATATAACTGATTTTTTCATTGTATAAATGGAAAGTTTTCGTTTCCTCGTGAAAAATAATCTGTCTCATATAATACCCCTTTTACAATTTAATTGTTGTCTCTTAAGCTGTGTGCTTTTTCGCATGCATTTCATTTACTTTTCTTGTGATTTCTTCCATCTTCTCACCTTTTAAAGTGTAGTATTTTTTGTAAATACCAAAGCTGGCAAATGCAAGAATGATTGGAATTACAATCATTAATACGCGAATACCCATTACTGTTGCTGCGCTCTGCGTTACCGCTTTTGCGTTGTATCCTACAATCTGAAGACCAATTCCTGTTAATCCACCTGCTGCTGCCATAGCTGCCTTCATAAGGAATGTCTGTGCAGAGCATGTTACACTTTCATTTCGTACACCAAATTTCACTTCTCCATAGTCGATAACATCTGCCATACAGCATGTTGTTACTCCAAGTGAAAGACCTGATCCAAAGAAAAGAAGCGCACAACATACAATAACTAACACTTTGCTCTGTGGTGCTACATATCCTGCTGCACCGAGCAGTACAAATCCAACAATCGGAAGTCCGCATGCAAATGCGTATACTTTTTCACGGCTAATTTTTTCTGCGATTTTCGGGAAGCATAAAAGTCCTGCCATCTCAGCAATAATCGCAAGTCCAAAAATAGAATACAGATATTCATCATGGCATACACATTTGAAATAATATACAGCAAAGCTTTTTGCAATCTGTGTACAAAGGTTAAATGTCAAAAGTAATCCGATAAATGCAAGCAGCTGATCATTTTTTACAATTACCTGAAATGCCTGTTTCAGACTTGTCTTTTCTGCTGATATACCTAATGTTGATTCCTCTTTTACATTAAATACAGTAATGCCGATTGTAACGATGAAAATAACTGCGATAATGATTGCGAAAAGTGTATATCCTTTTTCTGCGTAGAGATTGCTCTCGCCTGCAACTTTGTTCAGGTAGTTGATGATGTAAAGCCCAAATGTTGCTACTGAAAATCCTGCAAGACTTGCGAAAAATCTTGGAATTACGGATACTTTTTCACGTTCGTGCGGATCATTTGTCAAGTTTGGAAGCCATGACCAGTAAGGGACATCCATGATCGTATAAGTCATTCCATATAAGATATACATAACGGATACATATACGTACAATGCTGTTCCTGACAGATTAAAACTGTGGAATAACAAAACAAATACAACTGAATTTACCAATGTTCCGATTACAAGCCAGATTCTGAATTTACCAAAACGTGTATGTGTATTGTCAACAATCATTCCCATCATCGGGTCATTGATCGCATCCCATATTCTTGCTACAAAAAACAGTACGCCGACAAATGCCGGTGCCAGATACAATGTATCTGTAAAATAAAGCATTAAAAATGCTCCTACTAAATTGCAAATTGCATCTTTACCGATTGCCCCAATTCCAAAACATAATTTTTCTCTTGTAGACGCATATTTATATTGCGGATTTTTCTGAGTTTCATTTTGATTCTCCATGATTCTCCTCCTCTAACACTCATTTGTTTATTTGTTGTTTAAGTGAAGAAACCTGTGCACTTGTTCCTTATGTTTGTTGATACAAGTATAGCGTACAAAAAAAAAACATCCGTTATACCTTTTTGTTAAGGGTTATATCCCAAATGTTAGGTATTGGATGTTTTTTAAAACATTTTGTCTATTCTTTTTCAATGTCTCCCACATAAATTGTTTTATGCTTCTTATATTCTTTCAGTTCATTTTGTGCACGGATCAATCGTTCTCGGGCATCCTTTCTGTTGTCATTACGATATTGGGTCGGCGTTATTCCCATTTTCTGCTTAAATACTTTACCGAAAGCAAGGGAATTACGATAGCCACAGGAAACTGCAATAGAACTGGTCGAGGAAGAAATAATCAAAACTGGAATCCGCAGGAAACTGCAATTTCCTCCACAGACAGATCTGTAAGTGCGAGCTGCTCCTTTCCTCTGGAAATTCGAAATTCCGTCAAAAAATCTTTCGGAGAGATTCCAAGACTGTTCATAAATATTGTATATAAATAGCTTCGATTTAGTGCCAAATAATTTGCTATATCTTCCACTGTGATTTTCTGTGAATAGTAATTCTTTATATAGGCAATTGCTTCCTGCACATGTATGCTTTCTTTTGTATCATTCGAATATTGCTGAATTTCAATCCCACGAGCCAGTACTGAGAAAAACTGATAGAGCTTTCCCTGGAGATAGTAAAGATTTTCTGCAGTTGAACGCGTATGATGAAGCATTTCAAATACAATTTCTTTCAGTTCTTCTCCATATTCACACTCGCATGTAAGCTGACGACTGTTCAGTCCGAGATCTCTGACAAATCTCTGTGCCTCCGTACCACCAAATCCTACCCAAAGGTAAGACCATGGGTCCGTTTTATCTGCCTGATAAAAGGTAAGGCTCTCCGGTTCAATCAGAAAGGCCTGCCCTTCTTTCAGCTGATACTTCGTTTCACCAACCTGATAGATACCTTTGCCCTTCATTACATAATGCAAAATATAATTGGGTCTTGCGGCCGGTCCATAGCTATGTAATGGCTTACATTCTGCAAATCCGCAGAAACACAAATGAAAATCTTTAAACTTTGGTTTTAATAGTTGTAATACGTAAGAATCTTCCATAATCTGTATCCTCTCTTAATCCCTAAGATCACAAGCACTTTCCAGTCATGCTTACTTTTGCTGTTACTCACTCAACAATAGTTCGTTTAACCATTTTCCTTATTCTATCACAGTATCGTATTATTCTTCCATCAGTTTTCAAACCAAGTACTAAAATGTAAAAAAACTTGCAAATCCATCTTCTTTCCGTTAATATATTGACAGCAAACAGAGAAAGGAAAGAAGGTATGTTTCAAACAATTATTGGTACAATCAGTTCTTTTATGTACAGCAAACTGCTGGTCATTCTACTGATTGGTGCGGGAGTATATTTTACAGTCCGCACAAGATTTCCGCAGGTAAGATTATTTAAGAATGCTTGTGGATCCGTGATGGAAAAGCCGGAGGATAAAGGGGCAATTTCCTCTTTTCAGGCACTTATGGTTTCAACAGCATCCCGTGTGGGAACGGGAAATATTGTCGGGGTTTCATCGGCGATTTGTATAGGTGGATTTGGTTCTGTATTCTGGATGTGGGTGATTGCGATCATCGGAAGTGCATCTGCACTGATCGAGAGTACATTGGCACAGATTTATAAGAAAAAAGGAAAAGACGGAAGCTGTTATGGAGGACCGGCTTACTATATTGAAGCGGCACTTCATTGTCGCCCGCTGGCAATTGTTTTCTGCGTTGCAATGATTTTAACCTACGCATTTGGATTTAATATGCTGGCATCTTATAATCTGCAGTCTACATTTTCAGTATTTTCTTTTTATGAGGCAAAGATGAGTCCCTGGATCATCGGTGGGATTTTGGCAGTGCTGACAGGATGGTGTCTGCTTGGCGGCGGATCACGTATCGTAAAAGTAACTTCAATGGTTGTGCCGGTAATGGGGATTGCGTATATCGGAATTTCACTTCTGGTAGTAATTATCAATATTCAGAACGTGCCGGCAATGTTCGTGCGCATTTTTGAAGAAGCATTTGATTTCAAAGCAATTTTCGGAGCATTTTCCGGTTCAGCCATGATGCAGGGAATCCGCCGGGGACTCTATTCCAATGAGGCAGGTATCGGTTCCGCTCCGAATGCATCAGCTTCAGCAAATGTCAGCCATCCGGTAAAACAGGGGCTGGTACAGATGTTATCCGTATTTATTGATACTTTGTTGCTTTGTACAGCAACAGCAATGATGTGTATGTCATCCGGGATCGATCCGGCAAAAGAATTGCAGGGAGCACCATGGGTGCAGGCATCTCTTCAGGAATCACTTGGTTCTTTCGGGCCGATCTTTATTACAGTTGCAATGGTATTTTTTGCATTTACAACTCTGCTCGGAAACTGTTTCTATTGTGACAATCTTTTAATCTACATTCACAAAAAACAGCCGGAAAAAGCTTTTATGAAAGGCTTCAGACTGGTATCGGCACTTGCAATCTTTCTGGGCGCAGGAATGGAGATGTCTCTTTTGTGGGATCTTTCCGATGTACTGATGGGGGTTATGGCGCTCATTAACATTCCGGTTATCCTGATTTTATCAGGGATTGCATTTAAAGCGATCCAAGATTATGAAGTGCAGTTAAAACAGGGAATCAACCCGGTTTTTAAAAGTGCAGACATCGGTCTTCGTCAAAAAACAGATTTCTGGAGATAAAACAGGATAATGGGGGAGACTGTCCGAACCATCGGATAATCTCCCCCAATTTCTACATCCTCTATTTTATAACTAAGACTTTCTGTGTTTTAATGGATAGCTTTTTACTTTTTGTTACTGTGGTATTTTTTATAGAAATAAATATAGGATATTCCACCTGGAATACTGATCCAGATAAGCATTGTTACAACAGACACAATCTCAAAATCAGAAATTGTTAATGCACAGGCTATATACAGCAATACCATCGGAAATGAAATAAATCCTAAAATTCTATGTGCAATCTTCCAGGTATCTTCATCACGCACAGTCCATGGCAAACGAAGGCCGGTATGTCTGTTATATGGCAACTTCGGCGATACAATACCTATAAAAACCATTATGCAAGACAATAATACCATAGCAAATAGTTTCTCTCCATTTTCCGAAAAAGTAATGACATCAACTGCACTCAGAAAAGCAAAAACAATACCAATGATTAAAATGCTAATATTGCAAAGTGTGGTAACACGGAAAATACCAAGCCTTAAATCGTCAGTTGTTAGACTTGTAAACAAGGCCAAATTACGATACAGTACGATACCTGCAATCAGCATACATATTCCTGCCATTAGAATTGATACGACTTCATTTTTCACACTCATTGTAATCATCATAGATAAAAATGTAACAAACAGAATCAGACCTCTTTTCTGGTTTGCCTGATACAACAACTTTTCTTTTTGCTTTTTTCTTGCCAGCTGTTCATTTAGTTCCGCCAATTCTTCCGCCAAATTTCCATTACTATGGATACTCTCCTCAATTCCAAGCAATTGACTAACCGATACATCAAGCAAATTTGCCATTTCAATCAAAACATCTGCATCCGGAATGGATAATCCCTTTTCCCATTTTGAAACTGTCTGCCGAACAACATTTAACTTTACTGCCATTTCTTCCTGGCTCATTCCCCTTGTTTTTCGGAAATGCTTTATATTCTCATTAATCATAATTTCATATCCCTTCTATTCGATATGTACATGTACATTATAAATTATACGAATATGCTGTTTCCGATACAAGCAATGGAAATTAACATTGGCTATTTTTTCTTTACACTTAAAAGTTAATTTGTGAATACCCGATAATTCTCTTCCTTATCGTAATCCTTGTGG
>OGRA01003339.1_pt1 | contig 12288 bp, 9 predicted proteins | sample 1553351 | NCBI WGS metagenome assembly OGRA01 (sample SAMEA2580056, study PRJEB22360) | human gut metagenome | biome: human gut; feature: human-associated habitat; material: faeces | place: Denmark | collected 2008/2010
CAAGCCCCTGCAGCGTGTAATCCCAATCGTCCGGCAGCGACAGCATCTGCGAGAGCAGCCCCTTGGCCTTGAGGGACAGCGCATGGTTGCGGAGATGGTGGTTGGACATGACCGTGTAACCTTTGGTCTTTTCAACACGGAATACAGACATTTTTGTGACCTCCTACGTCTTGGTTTTGAAATATAAAAAAGAAAAAAAGAAAAAAGCGGCGTTTCAACCCTCTTTTCATAAGAGAGTGAAACGCCGCTTCATTTTGTGTATTGGTTTGTGATTCAATATTTCGGCACAATGCGCATAGACCGGTACTGCATCTTGTGGTATGATTGCCACGTTTGTTGCGTGAACATCATATAGGAGGGCAATCACCATGCAGTACACCGATAACGAGGCCGCATTGATCGGCGGCCTGATTTCAAACTATTTCTTCCAGCCGTCTGTGGACGCAAAGCTCCGCGAATCCTATCGCCGGGTGCTGCGCCATCTGCACGAGAATACGCTCTCCGCATCTGATCTGAGCCGCATTCAGAACGCGCTGACGTTTCTCTCGCCGCTCTGTCGGGATAACCGCGAAGCCCACAAAGACATGATGGGTGTGACGTTAAAAACCGATGCTCTGCTGAGATCCAGCCGATAAACGACCACCCGCTGCGCTGGCAGCGGGTGCTTTGCTTTCTCGCGTCCCAGCATCGCCAATACGCCGTGGTTTCGTCCTGGAGTGGGATGGGGCTTGCCTGCGGTTTTAACGTCTGAAGCGTCGCACAACTGGCTAACGCGCTGGCATCTGTGCTTGGAGTGCGTATTCGGCATAACCAACAAAAACGCCGGTTGAAATTCTACACTTTGCCGAGGGCAAAAAAGAGCCGCTTTCCCGAAAAATTCTCGGAAAAGCGGCTCAAAAAGCCTTGGGTAAAGGTACAGGTCCATCGAATTTGCCAAAGCCCATTTTGGCATCTTTTTGTCACGCCTCTAAAAATGGGCGCAAAAAGCCCGGAAGTCGTTGAAACTTCTGGGCTTTTCGCGCTGATATCTTTTTTGGTGCAGCTTGATGGTGGACCTGAAGAGACTCGAACTCTCGACCTCTCGGATGCGAACCGAACGCTCTCCCAGCTGAGCTACAGGCCCATTTATGAAGCTGTGCTGTTTCCCGTGCGGTGCTATGACCCGGAAAACATAGATATTATAGCGGCGTTTGGTACGTTTGTCAAGGCTTTCTTTCAAATCCCCGCGCAGATTGGATCTGCGCGGGGATCTCTGGTTTTACACGCCCAGCTTGTTGCGGCGGATGATCTCAGCCTCGTCGGGAGTGGTGGTGGAGGTGTAGCCCTCCAGCGGGATCAGGCGGGCGTTGACCGCGTCGATGATCCACTCGGCATACGGGAAGAAATACTTGTCGAACTCGTGCGGCGGAGTGATCCAGTTGCGTGCGCCGATGACGACGGGAGGCGCATCCATGTAATCGAAGCACATATTCGTCAGATTCTCCGCGATCTCGTTGAGGAACGTGCCTCTTGCGCAGGCGTCGGAGGCCAAGACGACACGGCCGGTCTTCTTGACGGACGCGATGAGATCGGTGTAATCCAGCGGGACGAGGGACGGCATGTTGATGACGTCGGCCTCAATGCCGTACTTCTCGGAGAGGGTCTTGGCAGCGTCGACCGCGCGGTAGAGCGTTGCGCCGATGGTGAGGATGGTGAGATCCTTGCCATCGCGGACCTTATTGACCGCGCCGGGGGCCCACTCGTACTCTTCGGCGGGAACGCCGCCCTCGTGGAACTCTTCGCCCTTGCCGTAGATACGCTGGGACTCAAAGATGACGCAGGGATCGGTGCCGTTCAGAGCTGCCTGCATGATGCCCTTGGCCTCATACGGGGTAGCCGGGAAGAAGACCTTCAGACCGGGGATGTGGGAGACGATGGCGACCCAGTCCTGAGAATGCTGCGCGCCGTACTTTGCGCCGACGGACATACGCAGGATCATCGGCATCTTGAGAATACCGGCGGACATGGCCTGCCACTTGGACATCTGGTTGAAGACCTCGTCGCCTGCGCGGCCCAGGAAGTCGCAGTACATCAGCTCGACGACCGCGCGGCCGCCGCACATACAATAGCCGACGGCGGTGCCGACGATAGCAGCCTCGGAGATTGGGGAGTTGAACAGGCGGGAGTGCGGGATCACGTCCATCAGGCCGCGGTAGACGGCGTATGCGCCGCCCCAGTCGCGCACGTCTTCGCCATAGGCGACGAGCGTGGGATCCTCGTAATACTTGTTGATCAGCGGCTCAAAGATAGCGTCGCGGATGTTATAGACCTTCATGTCGGAGAACTTATTGCCGTCCTTATCGAACGCATAGTGCTCCTTCTTGGCGAGGTCTGCGTAGCGCTTGCAGCTCTCCTTCGGGCCGGTGACGTTCAGCTTCTGATCGGGCGCGCCCATGGAGCGGACATGCTCGTTGGAGAACATCAGATTTGCCAGATAATCCGGATTCTTGTCGAAGTCAACATACGGAGAAATCTCCTTGTCGTCGGCTGCGCGGCAGATCATGGTCATGCGGTCGGCGGTGTCCTGCAGCAGCTTGGCAAAGAACTCGTCGGACTCGACGCCTGCTTCCACGAGGGCCTCGCGGAACTTGACGATCGGGTCATGGCTGCGCCAGTCCTCGATCTCCTCCTTGGTGCGGTACGCGTTCTGGTCGGAGGTGGAGTGGCCGACGAGACGATAGGTCACGACGTCGAGCAGGACGGGGCCTTCGTTATTCTTGATCAGCTCCATCTTGCGCTTGTACGCGTCGATGACAGCCAGCGGGTTCCAGCCGTCGACACGCTCGGCGTGCATCTGGCTCGGGGTGATGCCTGCGCCGAGACGGGCGGGCATATTGTAGGCCATGGTTTCGCCCATGGTCTGGCCGCCCATGCCGTAGAAGTTATCAAAGACGTTGAAGATGATGGGCAGACCGCCCTTGCGGCCTTCCTCCCAGAGGGTCTTGAACTGGTCCATGGCGGAGAAGTTCATGGCCTCGTAAACCGGGCCGCAGCCGAGGGACGCATCGCCGATGTTGCAGACGACGACGCCCTTCTTGTCGTTGTTCTTCTGGTACAGCGCAGCGCCCGTTGCGATCGGAGCGGAGCCGCCGACGATGGCGTTGTTCGGGTAGATGCCGAACGGCAGGAAGAACGCGTGCATGGAGCCGCCCATGCCGTGATGGAAGCCGTTTTCACGGGCAAAGATCTCGGCGACGGTGCCATAGAGCAGGAAGCGGATGGCCAGCTCCTTGACGTCGCTGGTGTCGGCAAATTTCTTGACGGCTGCGAGGGTCTTGCCGCCGAGGAAGCTTTCCATGGTCTGCATCAGCTCTTCGTCGGAGAGCTTGTTGATGCAGCTGAGGCCCTTGGACAGGATCTCGGAGTGGCTTCTGTGAGAACCGAAGGTGATGTCGTCCTTGTTCAGCAGATATGCTTCGCCGACGCAGGAGGCCTCCTGACCGTAGCTCAGGTGCGCGGGGCCGGGGTAGGTCGTCTCGACGCCGTTATAGTTGGCCTGCGTCTTGATGAGCGTGAGCATATGCTCGAACTCACGGCAGATCGCCATATCGCGGTAGATGCGGATGAGATCTTCCTTGGTGTAATTGCCCTCGTCCAGTTCCTGCTTGATGGTCTTGTTGTACTGGCAGACGGGAATATCTTCAAAGTGGATATAGCCGGGTTCGCGGACTTTTACGGGATCGATATACAAAGATTTCGGCATAATTTCGTCCTTCCTTTCTCTTACTTGGCAAGCAGCGTCATGAAGTTCTCAAGGCTCTTGCACAGCTCGCTCATGTAGCGCGCGGCAGGTGCGCCGTCGATGACTCTGTGATCGAAGGTCAAAGACAGGCCCATGGCCGGGTACGTCTCAATGACGCCATCCTTCGCGGACTTGATCTTCGTCTGGATATTGCAGACGCCGAGAATGCCGGTCTGAGGCGGATTGATCACGGGCGTGAACGCCTCGCAGCCGAACGAGCCGATGTTGGAGATGGTGAAGGTCGCGCCGGACATATAATCGGGGCTGAGCTTGCCTTCGCGGGCCTCGGCGGCAAGCCGCTTGGCTTCCATGGACAGCTCGAGCAGCGTCATCTGGTCGGCGTTAAAGATCGTGGGGACGATCAGACCGCGCGGGGTGTCGCAGGCGAAGCCGAGGTTTACGGTATTGAAGTGACGGACGACGTTCTCTTCGAGGACGTTTGCATTCAGATCCGGGCAGGACTTGATGGTCTTTGCAACGGCGAACATGACCATGTCGTTGAGGCTGACCTTGCCCATGGGCGCGTCAAGCGGCTTGAGCATGGCGCGGTAGGCCTGGATCTGGGTCGCGTCGAAGGAATACTGCTGGGTGAGCTGCGCCATGGTGGACAGGCTCTTCGTCATGGACTTGGCCGTGGCCTTGCGCACGGGGCTCCACTTGACATCCTCAAAGTCGGCGGCAGCGGGCGCTGCTGCGGCAGGTGCTGCATACGCGGCGGCTGCGCCGGAAGCGATCAGCTTGTCGATATCGCGCTCGATGATGCGGCCGTTGGGGCCGGTGCCTGTGGCAAGGGCCGGGTTGACATTGTTCGCGACGGCCTTGGCCATAGCGCGCGGAGAAATGGCCTTCAGCTCGGCTGCGGCGGCAGGCGCTGCGGCAGCTGTGGGCGCGGCTTCTTCTGCGGTGGGAGCGGCTGTTGGAGCCGGAGCCTCTGCGCCGGGCTTCAGGAACTCATACGCGTCGCCGGGGTTGCCGACTGCGCAGACGTTGGCAAGGCACGGAACCTCGTCGCCGTCCTCAAAGAACTTTGCAAGCAGCGTGCCGGAAGCAGTGGATTCGCATTCGAACTCCGCCTTGTCGGTTTCGTAGGTGAACAGAACGTCGCCGACGCTGACGGGATCACCGACATTCTTCTTCCACTCGCCGATGATGCAGGACTCGACCGTGATGCCCTCCTTCGGCATGATCACGGCCTGTGCGCAGGGGCCTGCGGGCGCTGCTGCGGCAGCGGGAGCGGCAGCCTTGGGGGCTTCTGCTGCGGGAGCTGCGGGTGTAGCGGAGGCTGCCGGTGCGTTTTTCAGCGCGGAGGTATCCTCGCCGGGGTTGCCGATGGCGCAGACATTGACCAGGCACGGAACCTCGTCGCCGTCTTCATAGAATTTCTCAAGCAGGGTGCCGGAGGCGGTGGATTCGCATTCGAACTCCGCCTTGTCCGTCTCATAGGTGAAGAGGATATCGCCGACGTTTACATGGTCGCCGACATTCTTCTTCCACTCGCCAATGATGCAAGATTCGACTGTAATGCCTTCCTTGGGCATCAATACGCCTTCTGCCATAAGTGTTTCACTCCTATTTTAATCTCAATAAAAATTATTTGTTGGCCAGCAGATACTTCTCTGCTTCCGGGCTCCACAGGCCGTTGTGGCGCTTGGTGATCTCGTCGAGCTTGGCAAACAGCGGATCTGTTTCGCCCAGCTTGCCGAAGTCGGCGATGGCCGTCAGGGGCAGCTCGATCTGCGTGTAGATGAGCTTCTTGCCGCCGGGGATCTTCGGCAGGTTCAGAACGGTGTCGACGACGGCGTTCAGGCCGCCGATGTGGGTGATCATGGCAGCGGGGTTGATCTTGCCGGAGGTCATCATCTCGATGGCTTCCTTCATGTCGCTGGTGTTGCCGCCGGAGGTGCCGACCACATGGGTGTAGAGATAATGAACGTTGTACCAGTTGAATTCTGCCTTGAACTGGCTGTTGGTCGGGCCTGCGAAGAAGTTCAGGCAGCCGTCGAAGCCGAGGATATCGCCGGCCTGCTCGACAACGGGACGAACCGGTGCGAAGCAGATGACATCGTCATAGCCGGTGCCGCCGGACAGCTCACGCAGGTAGTTGGTGTCGCAGCCGGGCTTGGCGGTGTTGACATAGTGCAGCTCAACGCCCATTTCCTTTGCGTGCTCAACGGTATAGATGCTCTGGGCGCGTTCGAGTCTGGCGTCGTCAATGTCGGTGATGACGAGCAGGCTCGGGCGGCGGTCGCAGTGCAGCGCGTAGTCGATCGCGCCGAGGCCCATGGGGCCGACGGAGGCGAGCATGGCCATCTTGCCGCCCTCGACGATGCCCATCTGATGCTCATAGGAGCCGGGCTTGGTATGGTACATGGCGTGGAACGTGCCGATGATGCAGCTCATGGGTTCTGCCAGAGAGCCGTAGAAATACGTGTCGGAGTTGTACGGCAGCAGGTTGTCGGTCAGCAGCGTCTCGATGGGAATGTTGGAATACTGGCTGTCGCCGCCGCAGTACTGGTAGGAGTAGCCGGGAGCCAGCTGGGAGCCCTTGTAGAAATGCGCGGGCTGGATGGCGAAGCCCTGGCCGGGCTTATACTTGTTCTTCCAGTTTTCACCGACCTCGGTGATCACGCCGCAGAATTCATGGCCAACAATTGTGGGATGCTCCGCAACGTCGTTCGGGACGCGCTTGTGATCCTCACCCTCGACTGCGGCCTTGTAGGTCGACATACAGATCGAGTCGGAAATGACCTTGACCTGAACGTCATCCGGGCCGACCTGCGGCAGCTCGATCTCCTCCAGGCGGAGGTCCATTTTGCCATGGATACGGACAGCTTTCGTTTTCATACGTTCCATTCCTTTCTTGCATTTACCTTGCATAAATCATTCAACCAAAAATGGGATTGTGTTGGTTTGTATTGATTTCACTTTATTGTAGCGCAAGAATCCCAAAGTGTCAACGACAAATCCCGCATTCCGGTGCGGGATTGCGTTGTTTTTTGTGGGAGCGCTTTGCATCCCCCTCCCCTGCCGGACACGGCGGGCAGAAAATGGCTCCCCCGAAAGGGGAGCCGGGGTGCTGGCGCGCCAGTGCTGATATTGTTACCCCTGCACCCTGCGCAGCGTGAGGGTATAGCTGTACTGCGTCCGTGTGGAATCGATTATGGTGTCGGTATAGACGTAATCGACCGCGACGCCGTCCACGACGGTATGATATTCGGAAAATACGCTGTCGCACAGCTCGGACGCAGCCGTCTGCAGGGGCTTATCGAGCAGGATGTGCCCCTTTTCTGCTCCGGCAAATGCAAACAGGGCGTACTGCATCACATCACCGGACGGGACGCTGATCCAGCCGTCCTCCTCGCCGCCCGCAGCGTGGTAGACAATGCCCGTCAGGACGCCGTTTTCTGTCTGGTATTCCAGCTGCGGCAGGCGGTCGTTGAACATGACGGTCGTTGTCCCACCGTTCGATTGAAAGCTCGATTCTTCCTTCCAACGGCCGTTTTCGTCCAATTCAACATCATAGTCCCCGAACTGACGCAGGATCGTGTTGTAATTCTCCGCAAACTGCGCAACAGTCAGCTCCCCGCGGTAAACCGGGCCGACCGGCAGCAGTACGCGCAGTACGCCGCCCGCGAGCAGCAGCGCCGCAAGCACAGCTGCCGCCGCAAAGCGCCATCCGGCGTGATCGCGGATGGTCTGCTCGGAGCCGTCCTCCCACGGAAGCGCCTTCCCCTGCTGCTCGTCGGTATAGCTGACATACAGGCGGTACAGGCGGAAAAACGGCAGATTCAGCCGGATCCCGTACCAGAACAGGTACGCGGTGCGCTCCCGCCCCTCCGCATAGGTCAGCTTTCTGCCGTCCGGGCTTGTCACGCGCAGGCCGAAGAGCCATTTGCCGGGCGTCGTGCCAAACCGGGACAGCAGCAGCGGCTCCAGCAGGAACATCGTGCCGAGCGTCAGAAGCTCCAGAAACAGCATGCCGCCCCGGCTGTTTTTCAGCATGTTGAAGCCAAGAGCCGGCAGGAGCAGCATCCACAGCGTCCGGTAGATCTGGCCGTCGAGCAGGCGCGCGAAGAAGCGCTGCCACGGAAAATGCTCCTTCGGAAGCGTATCACGTTCGAGCACGCGCTCGGTCTGCATTTCATCGAGATACGGCCTTGCGTCGAGCGTCCGGAACTGCGCATGCGCCTGCCGGAGCCGTCCGGCGATCTCCCCCGCCCGGTCAAGCGCCGCCTTTTCCTTCTGTATGGCCGTAATACGCGCGGAAAGCGCCGCATCCAGCTCTGTTTCGCCGCGCACGATCGCCTCGATCTCCTCGACCGAATAGGACGAGCCGCAATAGTCGCATTCGAGCTTCCCGGACGCGCCGACAAAGTGCAGCGGGCCGGTACACGCGGGACATTTGTAATTCGTGATCTGGTCTGCCATGCAGATATTTCGCCTCCTTTGATGGCTCTGCCCGCGCCAAAGGCGCGGGCAGAAAACTCAATTAAAGAACGATATCGCCCTCGTCAAACGGGTCGCCGCATTCGGGGCAGAACTTGGGCGGGTGGGTCGGATCCTCCGGCTCCCAGCCGCACTTGTCGCACTTGTACTTGGGTGTTCCGGCGGGCTTGGGCTTGCCGCACTCGGAGCAGAACTTGCCCTTGTTCACCGCGCCGCAGGAGCAGGTCCAGCCTGCCGCGGCAGCGGGTCTGGGCTTGCCGCATTCGGGGCAGAATTTGCCGGTGATGCCGCGCTGGCCGCAGGCGCACGTCCAGCCTGCGGCAGGGGGGGCGGCGCGGGCAGGGGGGCCCCGCGGATCGTCTCCTGCCTGCGGCAGCGGGCGCTGCCGGTGCGGGAGCGCTCTGCGCGGCCTGCTGCTGTGCGCCCATCTGATAGAGATTCTGCGCATTCATGCCGCCCATCTGTCCGGCCATATTCATGCCCATAAAGGCCATCGCCGGGCCGGCGTTCGGGTTGTTGGCAGCTGCCTGCATGGCGCTGGCCTGCGCGCCGACCAGATGTGCCGCCGCTCTCGTCGGGTCCATAAAGGCCGCGTTGCGCTGCAGCTCCTTGAGCATGGCCTCGTCTTCCTCGCTCGCCTTGACGGACGAAACGCCGAAGGAGACGATCTCAAGACCGCGCAGATTGCGCCACTTACCGGACAGGACCTCGTTGAGCGCGTCGGCCATCTCCATCGTGTGGCCGGGGAGCGCGGAATAGCGGATGCCCTGCTCGGAGATCTTGGCAAAGGCGGGCTGCAGCGCGGTCAGCAGCTCGGTCTTGAGCTGGCTGTCGAGACGGTCGCGGGTATAGTCCCCGCCGACGTTGCCGCAGACGTTCGTATAGAACAGGATCGGGTCGCAGATGCGGTAGCTGTACTCGCCGAAGCAGCGGATGGCGATATCAATATCGATCCCGGCGCGCTGGTCGACCACGCGGAACGGGACGGGAGAGGGCGTGCCGTATTTGTTGCCGATGAGCTCCTTGGTGTTGAAGTAGTACACGCGCTGATCCTTGGGCGGCTCGCCGCCGAAGGTGAAGCGCTTGCCGATATTCTTGAAGGTGTCGAGAATATTCTTGCCCAGCTTGCCGTAGAACAGAGACGGCTCGGTCGAGGAATCATATTTGAATTCGCCCGGCTCCGCGCAGAACTCCGTGACCTTGCCCTGATCGACGATGATCATGCACTGGCCGTCGGCGACGGCGATCACAGAGCCGTTGGAAATGATGTTGTCTGAGCCTCTGGTGTTGCTGCTGCGGCCGGAGGTGCGTTTCTGGCCCTTGACGGCCATGACGTTTTCCGGAAGAGAATCGCAATAGAAATACTCAAGCCACTGATCGGCCATCGCGCCGCCGGCAGCGCCGAGTGCCGCTTTGATAAGTCCCATTTGATTACGCTCCTTTTCTTGTCTTGAATGAAGTTGCTATGTGGAAATCTGCCATTGTATTCAGGATACCATAGTTTGACGCGTTCGGCAATCGGTTTGTTCCAATTTCATGAATAATCACAAATTTTCGCAGGAAACCGCGCATGGGCAGAAATGAAAATGTGCCCATAGGCAGATCCGGGCGAATTTGATATTATTATATCGAATAATTAGGTTTCCGCGATTTGCAGAGAGGAAGTGAGCCGAACCGTGCCGTTTTTGAAGTGTGCCTGTTATCTTGCAGGGCTGGGTATCCTGAGCTTTGTACTTGGGCGGCTCGTTCCGAAGACGTGGTTCGACTATACGCGCTTTCCCTATCGCACGTTTGCGTTTGAGCGGAACGGGAAGCTCTATGAGGCGCTGCGCGTTTCGCACTGGCAGAGCCGTGTGCCGGATATGAGCAGGCTGTTTTCAAAGCTCATGCCGCCCAAGAAAATGCCCGCCCGTCCGGACGAGCAGACGCTGCTCGTCATGATCCGCGAGACGTGCGCGGCAGAGGCCACGCACACGCTTCTGATGCTGGCCGGACTTGGCGTGATCGTCATCTGGCCGTGCGTATGGGGCGTGATGCTGTATCTGGTCTACGCGATTTTGGGAAATCTGATTTTCATCATCATTCAGCGCTACAACCGCCCGCGCCTTGTCCGGCTTTACGAGCGGAAGCGCGCAAAAAGGAGCAAAGAGGCATGAAGGTACTGATCCTCAGCTGCAACACCGGCGGCGGGCACAATTCCTGCGCCAAAGCCATCGGCGCGGAGCTTTTAAATCGCGGGCACACGTATGAGACGGACGACGCGCTTTTATACGTCTCCAAGGGCACGAGCCGCTTTGTGAGCAATTGGCACGTGCGGTTCTACCGCTACTTTCCCAAGCTCTACAATAAAGGCTATCAGTACGCCGAGGAGCACCCCGCGTCGTTTGACGAATCCTCCGCTGCCTGCCGCATTCTGCGGCGCGGGTGCAAGCGGCTGCGCGCAGCGATCCTCGCGGGCGGCTATGACTCGGTCGTATGCGTACACCTGTTCCCGGCGCTGATGCTGACGTTTATCCAGCGGGAGGCTCCCCTGCCCATTAAAACCATGTTCATCGCTACGGACTACACCGCAAGCCCGTCGTGCGACCGGATGCGGCTGGATACCTGCGTGATCCCGGACGCGGCGCTGACGGAGCTGTTCGCGAAAAACGGCGTCAGCCCGGACACGATCGCGCCGCTCGGCATTCCGGTGCGTGCGGAGCTTTATTCCTGCCTGCCGGTGCAGGAGGCGAAAAAGGCCGTCGGGCTTGACCCGTCGCACCGGCATCTATTGATGATGACCGGCAGCATGGGCTGCGGGCCGATGGAGGAACTTACACAGCTGCTTGCAAATTCGCTTCCGACGGAGTATGATGTAACTGTGGCGTGCAGCAGCAACCGTCAGCTCCTGCGGCGCATGGAGCGGAAATTTGAGGACAGGCCCAATATCCACATCCGCGGCTACATCGGAAACGTATCCGCCATGATGGACAGCGCCGATCTGTTCCTGACAAAGCCCGGCGGCATCAGCACGACCGAGGCCATGGTCAAGGGGCTGCCGATGGTGCTGGTCAATGTGGTCGGTGGCTGCGAGACGCCGAATCTGGAATTCTTCGTCTCGCACGGCGGCGCAGCCACGGCCGACACGCCGGAGGCCATCGCCGCGCTCTGCAAACGGCTGCTGGAGCACGACGAGGAGCGCCTGATCATGCGCCAGTCATTGCTCGCCATGCACAAAACCCCCGCTGCGCAGGCCATCTGCGACTGTCTGGAGGCATAAACCGGGCAAGGCGTGGGATTCTAATGATAAACAGGGAGGTCACAAACATGACGATCGTAACATTGGACAACTTTGAAAAAGAGGTCATGCAGACCGAAACGCCCGTTGTGGTGGATTTCTGGGCAAGCTGGTGCGGCCCGTGCATGATGCTTGCGCCCGTGATGGAAGCGCTGGAGCCGGAGGTTCCCGGCGTGAAATTCTGCAAGGTCAACGTCGATGACGAGCGCGATCTGGCCATGGAGTTCCAGATCGAGTCCATCCCGACGCTGCTGTGCGTCAAGGGCGGCAAGGCTGTGAAGCGTCTGGTCGGCTTCCGCGAGAAGGACGCGCTCAAGAAGGAGCTGGAGGCGCTGTGAAGGTACGGCTGAACGAGGACAAGGAGGTCGTCGCCCGCATCAAGGAGGGCCTCAAGCGCACCGGCGGCTACTGCCCGTGCAGGCTTGCCCGCACGGAGGAAAACAAGTGTATGTGCGAGGAGTTCCGCAATCAGATCAAGGATCCCGACTTCGAGGGCTACTGCCATTGTATGCTCTACTATAAGGAAAAATAAGCGCCAGCCCGGCGTCCGCGTTGCGGATGCCGGGCTGATTTGCTGCGGGCGGACAGAGTCGTCCACCCCTGCTGGCCGACGAAGAGACAGGGCCTCTTCTCCCGGTCGAACCGCTTGTCAAGCCCCGGTTCGCCCTTTGCCATGATTTTGGCGAAGCGAAAAAGCGCTTTCGGGGTCATGGAGCCGAGCAGCCCCTTCGCAAGCGGCAGCATGGCGCGCAGGCTGAGCCTTTCCCCCGGCCGGCACTGCGGG
>OGRA01003345.1_pt1 | contig 12268 bp, 7 predicted proteins | sample 1553351 | NCBI WGS metagenome assembly OGRA01 (sample SAMEA2580056, study PRJEB22360) | human gut metagenome | biome: human gut; feature: human-associated habitat; material: faeces | place: Denmark | collected 2008/2010
ATAAAAATATAATCAACTTTATTGATTTTGATTATTCTAATCAGCTATTTAGGCTAAAATATCCGGCTAATCCTCTCTCTTATTACCCCAGAAAAACAATGCAACTGTTCCCGGACCGGTGTGGCTTCCTATAGTCGTACCGATATCATTTATCTCTACTTTTCCCTTCATCTTAGGGAAGGCAGCCTCTATCAGATCAGCTACGGCTTTAGCATCCTCATAGCATGCAGAATTTGATATATAGACCTTATCCGAATAATCGGCACCATCCTTGCAGAGTGCCTGCATCTTCACAAGCATCTCCTTTATTGCCTTCTTTTTGGTGCGGATTTTCTCACGCACAATAAGCTTTCCCTCATTGCTCACATTCATGAAAGGACAGATATTCAGCACATTTCCCACGAATCCCGCGGTCTTTGAGATACGGCCGCCCCTGATAAAAAATGTAAGGTCTGATGAGAAGAACCAGTGATTCACCTCAAGTCTGTGCTCCATGGTCCAATCAGCCAGTGTATCAATATCCATGCCGCTATCCCTAAGGTCAGCAAGCTTATCCATCAAAAGACCAAAGCCTGACGATGCTGCCAGCGAATCAATCACATATATCTTTCTGTCAGGGTATTCCTCCTCGAGAGCCTCCTTTGCAAGCCTTGCCGAGTTGACTGTACCTGATATACCGGAGCTTAGTGTACAGTGAAGCACATCATATCCCTCATCCAGAAACTGTCTGAAGTACTCCATGTACTCCTCCTGATTGATCTGCGAGGTCTTTGTCATGGCACCTGCCTCCATTGCCTTGTAGAAATCCGGCAGTGGCATGGACTGTCCTAAATCATCCATATATTCTTTACCATCAAGCTCATAGTGAAAGCATGCGTACTTAATATTTCTCTCGAGCATATGCTCCCTGGTAAGATCTGCTGTTGAACAGCAGCTAATCACATAATTTGACATATTATTTTCCTTTACCTTTTGACCTTTTATCATTATATGTAGTCAGATACATATGGTATCTCATGATATAAAATATCGTCAAGCTTTGCAACAGCATCGTACGTAGTCTGTATTTTGCCCATCTGCAAAAGCTTCTCGGCACTCTTGTAGCCTAAAAGCAGTGTGGTAAACGTGCCAATAGACATGCTTAGGTGATACTGTGGATTTTTGTCGGTGAGAGCACAGTGCCCCTTCTCAAAATCAATGACAAATGTGCCATTGTTCCACGGAAGAAGGTCATCTGCTATCTCAAAGCTAAAGCAGCCGCTTGGACCATCCGGGTCACAGTTGTACTGTGAAATAAACTGCGCCACATCGATGATTCTGCCCATGGCGTATGGTCTGATCGTCTCCTTTATATCACTGTCGTCGAGTTCAAAAGCGATAGGCTCGCTGTAATAGTTGTTGCCTCTGACCTCATCTATCATGGAATCGTGGGCATGAATGTATTCCCACAGGCCAAGCTGTGCCTCACGGTTTAAGTAGATGAGCTCCTTGATGTGCATGACATCGGAGCTGATAAGATACACCATATAGCCACACGGTTCATCATCCTCGTTGTAGTAGATGGCGACCATCGTATCATCCTCATCCCAGCGGAAGTACTCCTCCCAAGCCAGATTGTTTCTGTACAGACAGCCGTGCGTCTTTGCAGCAAAGTGAGTATGAAGCTTCTTAAACTGCTCGTCATCCCACTGCACACGGCGCACATAGCCCGGCTCCTTAAGCTTTGTGGGAATCTGTCTGTCCTTTATCACATATGTCATCTTGTTTGAGATAATCTCCCAGCCAAGTCCTCTGTAAAGAGGTATGGAGTATGGGTACAAAAGAGCAAACGACTTGTTGCTGTCGCGCATTCTCGTAAGACTCTTTCTCATGAGCTTTTTCATGAGACCATGACCGGTGTACTCAGGATACGTGCAAACACTTGTGACAAAGCCCACCTCGTAGCGCTCGCCGTATATATTCATATCGAGCGGATATACAGCAAACTGAGCCACAAGCTCCTCTTTTTTGTCTATGATATTGAAGCAGCCGAGCACATCAGCTCTCTCAAGCACCGGAAACTTCGACTGCTTGATTTCGTCATCCTTCCAGCCTGTCTCGGCAAGGTCTGCCTCTGTCACCTGAAAAGCATAACGAAGCAGTGCATTGTACTCCTCCGCATCATCCTTTGTCAGTACTCTTATCTTAAATTCATCTGATTTAAAAGAATGCATAGTGTCCTTTCTCGCCTGTCTTTACTGTATACATCAGATCGTCCGCCTTTTTAATGAGCTCGGTAATCTGACTCTCACTGGTAACATTTCTCTCATATGAAATACCGATGGAGCAGGTGATATTCTTCTCCTCATTAAACTCTACGTCATGGTTGAGATATTTCTTTATCTGCCTGCTGAAGCCGTCTGCCTCTGCAATTCTCGCATAGATATCCTTTGCGATATTCTCAAGCTCGTATCTGGCACATGACTCAATGACTATGATGAACTCATCACCGCCATATCTGCTCACAAAGCCTCTGTCCTTAGCAACTTCCTTGAACACAAAGGCCATCTCCTTAAGTATCAGATCTCCCACATCATGACCATATGTATCATTATAATGCTTGAAATTGTCCAGGTCAATAAACATAAGACCCACATCCATGCCACCGGATGTAACACTTATGCGCTTTTCAAGCTTTTCAATCTCCTGATACATACCTGCTCTGTTATAGATACCGGTAAGCATGTCAGTGATAGCTGCCTGCTTCAGCCTCTTGTTCATCTCATTGGCCTTCTCATTGGCCTCAATACGGGCAATGGAATACTCAAGCTCTCTGAACAACAGCTTGAAAATGCTCAGATCATCCTCATTGAGCATGTATCGCTCGATTGAGCCATGCCAGTTGTCCTTCATGCGCACATATGCTATGAGTACACTTGAAAGTGCATCATTCTTGATAAAAGGCACTGCGACAAATGAGCATACATCATCCACGCCGAAGTACGAGATGACATTTTCATACTCGTAGAAGTCCTCTGCAATCTTTGATGTGGCAATGCCCTCCGGATAGTCTATCATGATATCACATATACCCTTTATAACCTCATCTGTCATATCACAGCCCGTATCATTATAAAGCACCTGCGGCTCCTTCGCGTGCAGATCTATGATCAGCGCACAGTCAAGACTGAAATGATTGATGAAATTGCTCATGGCATTTTCAATCATGGTATCCTTCTTCTGGTCATTGACATCGATAATGGTCTGCCATATGGAAATAAACTCCATCTGACGCTTTGAGCCCTGATAATCCTTTTCGAGCCCATGCTGCTTTACAAGCATATTAATCTGCCGCTCATTGATATGGCCATCACTCAGTGACTCCAGGTTGATATTTTTTAACATGTCAAGCGGAGCTGCCTCTGCTATTTCATGCATCCTTTTATTGTGTGCCTCTAAAAGTATTCTCTCATGCTCTATAAGCTCATTTTTGCCGAGCAGCTCAAACAGCTTCATCCTGCTTTCCCTGTATATCGAATAGGCAAAAAATTCGTTTCCCTCCGCATTAACGAGATATCTCTCCGCATCCTCAAAACGTAAAAAGGCTTCTTCCTTTTCACCATCGTGCCACAAGAGCATGGCTGATGCAAAGGAGTAAAGGAACATCTCATCATCGCATCTGGAATAGTCATGGACTGCCTCAGTTCTTGTGGTGTCAATTACTCTGTAGATGACGTAATTAAGAAACTGCTTGCAGCTGAGCAGATAGCGCTCACAGCTGAATCTGTCCCCAGAAAATATAGATGCAAGCGCAAGAAGCGCATATACCTTACTCGTGTTGCACACTCTTAAGCTGTTTAGATGAAGCTTTATAATAGTCTTCATGGCAACTAAAAGTGCATGGACAGCCTCCTTATAATTGCCCTGCATGATATAGTTAAGAGACTTGTTATAATACACCTCAGCTATATCCTCCGGCAGCTTCAGGTAATATAACATATTGATTGCAGCATTGTAATAATTGTCAACCAGCTCATTTTTACCCATGGCACTTAAATTGTAGCCTATAGACGTAAGCACTCTCGCAACATATATATTGCCGTGTCCCTTCATGAACTCGTATGTACGGATAACATATAAAAAGGCTATCTCATTGAGACCGCTTGTGCTGGCAAGCATGATAGTCTTCTGATATGCATCATACACAAGCTGCTCATTTCCTATCTCCTTCGCAAGCTCAAGCCCCTTTGTAAAATGCTTTAGTAATGATTCATCATAAAAGGACTGCTTCACCACATCCCGGCTATTGTCGTATGCGTAAATATATATATGTGCCAGATGATTCCTGTAGCCGTGCTTTATGAGCTTTTCTATAATTTCATCACTGACAGGTATATCCTGTACACAGAAGAATATATTGTACCAGCCCGACATCTTTATCATAACGGACAAAAGCTCAGACTTGAATTCGAGCAATTCATCATCCGCCAAAAGTGCATAGTCATAGGCTTTCTTTGCACAGCCTTCAGCCTTCTCAAGCTTGCCCTGATACATATAGCAGGTACCCTTCATAAAATAATACAAAGAAAAATAATGCTCACTGTCATTTTCCGGTATCAGCGCCTTGTACTCATTCATAAGCTCAATCGCTTTGGACATCTCTCCAAGTAAAACAGATGTCCTGGCATAGACCAGATAAAAACGTCTCAGACTCTTTTCATCAATCCATGCATTCTCAAACTTAATCTTGTGCTCTATGATACGACAGCCTCTCCTTGCCTGCTCATAATCCAGAAACTCCATAATATTTGATGCTTCCTGTATACTCTGCTCAAAGTTCATAGTGATATACAGCTCATCATCATTTGTGGTTTTTATGTTATTTTTAAGTGGTCCGGCACTGCCTATATAGTATATGGCGCTCCTGTCCTCAAGCGACTCAACTATACGATCCCACACCTCAACAGTGCTGTCTGCACCCTTGACTATGGCATTGACACCTAACACGATACCGATATTGGCGCATGGATTGTCAATCAGATACTTGATGGTCTCAATTGAGCTCTTAGATGCCATCTGGAATCTGTTTATCACAATCATCAAAGGCCTCACCTCAGAAAGCCTCTTGAGCATGTCAGCTATGGCCATCGTCATGCGTCTCTGCTCGTATGCTACCTCATTTAACAGCACTGTCTCCTCTCTGAAGCACTCACCGGTCTCATAATAGCTGTTTAACACCTGTCTGTGCAGATAGTACACACCGCACTCCTTCTGGAAATCATCAAAGCTTCCGCCTATGAAGCGCCTGTGCATATTGCATATGATGTCCAAAAATGGCTCATAAGCTCCGACCAGCGTATTGTAAGAGAACTCACTGTATGCAAAAAAGACGTTATCCTCATTGCTTTGATAACGTCTTATAACCTCAAGATTTTCAATCGAAAAATCATTGCTATAATTCGCCATTACGATATTTCGAGTCTCTTTTCCTATGCGATTGTAAATCTGCTCGATTACCCCGCTATAATACTTCTCTATCATCTAATTACCCCATCATGTTCCAAAGCCGACACAGTGTATATCAATCCTCCTGTAATCAAGCTTTTCCGAAATAATCCTAAAACCATAGTAGACCAAAACTCCTAAAAAGTCAATCTTTTGACTCAATAATGATAAATTTTCCTCTATGGATATCAACCACTGCATGGTCATCTACTATTTCATTGGATATACCAAGCGATGTAAACCTGTCAAAGGAATAATCAGTAACAGGATACTTAAAGCCTCTAAGGCTTACCTCATTGTCGTCTGTCAGTGCTATAAGAGATACAAACCGGCCATACTGTGCTGATTTTTCAATGGTTACCGGCTTATCTGCCATCCTTATGCGGTTGTTTGTATCGATAATGCTGATATCGGTTTTACTTTCCAGGCCTATTCCCAAAAGTGAAATATTTCCAAGCACATGGTCTATTCTGCTGCCTGTTGCTCCAAGCACCACTATGCTTCGTGCTCCCTCGCTTATTGCCAGTCTTATGGCGTACTCTGTATCAGTATCATCCTTTACGGGATTGAGCCTGCGTATCTCAGTCTGTCCCTTTCTCTCAAAATACTCCAATGCATTTGTCTTAGTTGAATCGAAATCACCTACAATTATATCAGGTGTGACACCGTTTTCGTACAGAAAATCCATTCCGCTGTCAGCCGCAATGATAGCATCTATTCCGTCAGTCTTTATCTCATTTAAGCCGAATTCCTTATCTATTTTTCCACCACATACAATCAAATACCTCATTTTATCCACCTTCTTATAAATAACATATCCACATTTGCTACAGCCCCGGAAGCATTTCTGTTTTAACCTGCATCTGTTACATCATGATATTCAGAAAACCCTTTACATTTTCTTCTATATCTCCGCTAAACACCGCACTTCCCGCAACAATGATATTGGCTCCTGCTGCAAGCAGTGTCTCCACGTTCTCAAGATTAACACCACCGTCCACCTCGATATCAGCCTTATTTGCGGTTTTCTCAAGAAGTGCCTTTAAGTCGCGCACCTTGTCTACAGTATACGGAATAAGCTTTTGTCCTCCAAAGCCCGGATTTACAGTCATGATAAGCACCATGTCCACTTTGGGAAGCACATACTCTATGGCTGAGAGCGGAGTAGCCGGATTTAATGCTACACCTGCCAGTATGCCCTTTTCCTTTATTGCCTCGATTGTCCTGTCAAGATGCTTACATGCCTCCGCATGGACTGTGATGATATCTGCTCCTGCTGTCGCAAAATCATCTATATATCTGACCGGCTCATCTATCATCAGATGCACATCAAACATACGCTCTGTGCACTTTCTGATTGTCTTTATGACCGGCAGTCCTATTGATATGCTTGGAACGAAGCTGCCGTCCATAACATCTATATGCACATACTGTGCTCCGGCCTCATCAAGCTGCTTAAGCTGCTCTCCGAGTATTGAATAATCCGCTGATAAAATTGATGGTGATAAACAGTTCATGTTTTCCTCCGTTTGATTATGCTTTAAATTAATACTTTTGTCTGTTTTTAAGCTCCTCATATAAAAGCTTATAATTATCATACCGCACCTGCGATATTTTCCCATCTGCAAGAGCTTCCTTCACACCGCAGTCCGGCTCATTTATATGACTGCAGCCCTGAAACCTGCAATATGGCTCATACTCTACAAACTCCGGATAACATGTCCACAGATCTTCCTTTTCAAAGCCCGGCACATCCATCGAGCTAAAGCCCGGTGTATCCATGATATACGTGCCATCCTTTATCGGGATAATCTCAGAATGTCTGGTCGTATGCTTTCCGCGCTCTATTTTCTCACTTATATGTCCGGTCTCCATCTGCACATCATCCTGCAGACAGTTAATGATAGATGACTTGCCAACTCCCGAGGGACCTGCAACCGTGGTCGTCCTTCCCTCTAAAATATGCTTTATCTCATCTATGCCCTCACCTGTTTTCGTGCTGGTAAAAAGCACTCTATAGCCAGCCGGCTCGTATATGCTTTTAAGCTCCTGCTGCTCTTTAGGTGTGATTAAGTCCTTTTTGTTGAAGCATATGGTAACCGGGACATGCTGGTACTCCATCATACACAAAAACCTATCAAGCAGGTTGAAATTGGGATCCGGCTTTGCGGATGCAAAAATAACCAGGGCCATGTCTATATTGGACACAGCCGGCCTGATAAGTTCGTTTTTCCGTGGCAGTATACGCTCGACATTGCCTATGTGCTTTTCATCATCGAGGACTGCTATGTCGACGATATCGCCTACCAGCGGCTTTATCTTTTGTTTTCTGAAGGTGCCTTTTGCTTTGCACTCGTAGAGAGTGCCGCCTGTGGCAGTTTCTTTTGCTTCCTTGGTTTCTTCTACGTAGACGTAGTAGAAGCCGGCAATTCCTTTAATAATTTTTCCTGTCATGGTTTTCCTTGTGTGCTTTTGTATTTGCAGGAGTCACGCTTTCGGCGGGGTGCATGCCGCGCTTTGAGGTTGTGTGAGTGGCGGGGGCAGGCATATATTCCTCTAAAAAAATATGAAGCCAGCCCCGGGCTCTCCTACGGACAGGCTATGGCTTGCTCTGCCATGTTCTTTCCTCGGTAGGTTTATGGCACCCCGGGGCAATTCATATTTTTTTCTCGGAACACATGCCTGCCCCGCTTCCTTAGTTCCTCTCCGCGAGTTCAGGTTTTCGTCCGCGGGTTGATGCGGTAGTGGGGTGCGGATAGCACCCACTTTGTGGGTGCTATCCGGTGGCTTACTGTACTTCTACTGTTTCTGTCTTTGTCTGAACTTCACCCTCAACTTCATTTCCATCTCCATCCAATGATGGAACTGTATATTTCCATGTTACCGTTATTTTACCGGATGCACAATTCATTGTTCCGGATACTGAAACCTCTGCTGAAGTTACTGTTCCACTTGCGTATGTCTGTCCATCACTGCCTTTTAAGGTATATGAACCATCTACTACCTTTGCATTTTCTATTCCAAGTGACAATGTCTTATTTACGCTCTTTGAAACCTGCTGCTTACCCTTACTGAGTGTAAGTGTGATTGTGGTGCCTGCGGCTACGGTTTCGCCGGATTTGGTCTGGCTGATTACGTTGCCGGCGGGTACTGTGTCGCTGTACTGGGAGTCGGCATAGGTGTACTTGAGCCCTGCTCCTGCGAGGGCGCTTTCTGCATGTGACTGTGAGGCACCTACTACGTTTGGCACGGTGATTGGCTTCTGGCCCGGTGAGAGGGTGACTGTTACTGTGCTGCCCTTTGCGGCCTGTTTCTTTGCTGATGGTGACTGTGCTGTTACTACATCTGCTGCTACACTGTCATTGTAATCTCCATACTCGAAGGTGACACTAAAGCCTGCTGACTCGAGTGTACTCTTTGCCGAGCTCTTGGTCTTTCCGATTACACTTGGTATCTTGACCATCTCTGATGTATTATCACCTTTTCCTGCGATAACTACATTAATCTGTGAACCACGCTTTACTGTATCTCCGGCCTTGACATCCTGCTCAAGGATTGTGCCGTCCTTTTGATCTGACTGCTTTGTCTCAAATGCAAATACTGTGAGGTCAAGCTTTAAGCGGTCTACTGCCTTCTGAGCATCCTCCACTGACATGCCTCTGATGTCAATCATCTGGCCCTCTGTCTCAGTCTGTGTCTCTGACTCTGATTCAGACTCGGTCTGTGTCTGTGACTCTGTCTGCTGTGACTCTGAGTTCTTTTTGCCGCCAAACTTAAACACTCCTGCCACTGAAAGTGCAAGATATATGATAACTATTACAATGATTACGGCTGTTACTATACCCATGATTGTGATTGCTTTATCCATCTTTGGATTTAAAAGCTTGCCGTCATCATCATCGTCATCGTCTTCTTCGTCATCATCGTCGTCTAAGAGTGACTCATCATATTCATCATCATCTTCTTCATCGTCAGCATACTCATCACCATTATCTGCATCGGTATCATCATCGTTTAAGTCCTCTGCGACACCTCTGCCCTCTTTTATCTTGTCAAGCTCCTCCGGGCTTATAACCTTGGTCTTGCCACCGTCAACGAGTGGTGCTATTGTGACGAAATCCTCATCAGGATGCGCAAGAGAGCGCCTTATGTCTGTGAGAAGCTCCTCAATAGTCTGGTATCTGCGGTCCGGTGTCTTTTGTGTACACTTTAAGATGATTTTCTCAAAGCTGATTGGCAGATCCGGTGCGTAGATGCTTGGCCTTGCAATCTCCTCCTGTAAGTGCTGCAGTGCAACTGCCACTGTGGTATCACCGTCAAACGGCACACGGCCTGTAACCATCTCAAACATTACGATTCCCAATGAGTAAATATCACTTCTGCCATCGACGAAGCCGTTTCTTGCCTGCTCCGGAGATGCATAGTGTACTGAGCCCATCACATCTGAGCTTATTGTATTTGAAGATGTAGCCTTTGCAATTCCAAAGTCTGTCACCTTTACCTTGCCATCTGTAGAAATAATGATATTCTGCGGCTTGATATCACGGTGGATGATATTTTTATTGTGAGCGGCCTCTATGCCCCTTGCCACCTGGATTGCAATACTTGCAGACTCCTTGAATGACAGCTGGCCCTTTTTCTCGATATAAGTCTTAAGTGTGATACCCTCGACATACTCCATGACAATGTAGTACAGACCATTCTCGCTGCCTACATCATAGATATTTACGATATTTGGATGCTCAAGTCCTGCTGCTGACTGTGCCTCAGCACGGAACTTGGTCACAAATGAACTATCCTCCGAAAACTCCTGCTTTAAAACCTTTATAGCTACAAAACGGCTCAGTATATGGTCTTTTGCCTTGTATACATCAGACATGCCGCCTGCGCCAACCTTGCTTAGGATCTCATATCGATCCGATAAAAAACTTCCTATCTCTAACATCTGTTATTACCTCGTCTTAAAATGGTTTAATAATCATTACCGTGATATTATCGCGGCCACCGTTTGCATTGGCCATGGCGACAAGCTGTGACGCTGCTGTCTCGATATTATCATTTTGCCTAATAGTATCGCATATTTCTTTATCTCTCACCATATTGGTAAGTCCGTCTGTACACAGAAGAATCCTGTCGTCCTCACATAGCTCGACCTCAAAGAAATCTGCCTCCACATGATCTGCTGCCCCGACAGCTCTCGTGATGATATTCTTGTCCGGATGAACTCTCGCCTCGTCGGCATTTATCTCACCCATCCTGACCATCTCATCAACCAGTGAATGATCCCTGGTAATTTGTCTGATCTGCTCTGTGCCACCTACAATATAAAGCCTGCTGTCACCTATATTGGCCACAAAAAGCTTGTTTCCTATAATAGTTCCTACGACTAAGGTGGTACCCATTCCACGCTTAGCTTCATCCTCACGAGACTCAGCCACCAAAAGCTCATTTGCCTTGTTGATAGCCTCTTTGATGATGGATACCGGTTCATCCCCGGCATTTCTCGATACCGATGCAACCACACGCTCTATAGTGTATCTGGAAGCATAGTCACCGGCTTTGTGTCCTCCCATTCCATCTGCTACGATGAAAAGATTCGGAAGATTTCCTACTGCAGTGTCAGACGAGAAATAAAAATCCTGATTCATCTCACGAATAGCACCTGCATCCGTAATGGAAAACGTCTTCATCTAGTTTATTCCTCTCTCTTTATCTATATGCTTCTTGCGAAGCTGTCCACAGGCACCGTCTATATCTCTGCCCATTTCCCTTCTAATAGTAACATTAATTCCGTTTTTTTCAAGCCTATTTTTAAAAGCCTCTATAACACCCTTATTGGACTGCACATAATCGCGCTCCTTTATCGGGTTTACCGGAATCAGATTTATATGGCAGTTCATGCCATGTACGAGTGCCGAAAGCTCTGCTGCATCCTCGGCTGTATCGTTCACTCCGCCTACCAGGCTATACTCAAAGGTGACTCTGCGGCCGGTCTGTGCAAAATAATATTTGCATGCATCAACCACATCATGTATATCATAGCTGTTTGCAACCGGCATGAGAGCTTTTCTCTTTTCCTGGTTGGAGGCATGCAGTGAAAGCGCCAGCGTGATAGCAAGCTTTTCATCTGCAAGCTGTCTCATGCGCGGTACGAGACCACATGTGGAAACTGTCAGATTGCGCTGGCTGATATTGATACCGTTTTCATCAGTAAGAAGCTCTATAAAGCGCAGCAGATTGTCGTAATTGTCAAGCGGCTCACCTGTCCCCATGACAACTACATTTGAGATGCGCTCTCCTATGTCCTTGCCTATCTGATAAATCTGGTCAATCATCTCAGACGGCCTAAGCCCCCTGACGAGACCATCAAGAGTAGATGCACAGAATCTGCACCCCATCCTGCAGCCAACCTGCGAAGATATGCATACAGAGTTTCCATGCTTGTACTTCATAAGTACACTTTCTATGACGTTGCCATCATCGAGTGCAAAGAGATATTTTCTCGTGCCGTCGAGCTTTGACACCTGCACCTCCTCTTTTTTTAGCGAGATGAGTATTGCATTGTCCTTTAATACCTGTATGAACTTTTTTGAAATATTGGTCATCTCATCAAAGCTGTCCACATGCTTCACATGAATCCACTCATATATCTGCTTCGCACGGAATTTCTTCTCTCCGAGCGATATGATAAACTCTGTGAGCTCGTCCATATTCATTGATTTGATGTCAGTTAGTTGTTCTTTTATCTGTTCCATATCATTTTTATTAAGTCTGCATTTAACTA
>OGRA01003371.1_pt1 | contig 12201 bp, 16 predicted proteins | sample 1553351 | NCBI WGS metagenome assembly OGRA01 (sample SAMEA2580056, study PRJEB22360) | human gut metagenome | biome: human gut; feature: human-associated habitat; material: faeces | place: Denmark | collected 2008/2010
TGAGGAGGAAAATTATGCCTGTTAAATACGTCTTTGTCACTGGTGGTGTCGTTTCCGGACTTGGAAAAGGAATCACTGCCGCATCTCTCGGACGTCTGCTGAAGGCCCGTGGCTATAAAGTCACCATGCAGAAGTTCGACCCATATATCAACATTGATCCGGGAACCATGAATCCGATCCAGCATGGTGAAGTATTCGTTACCGATGACGGAGCTGAAACAGATTTGGATCTTGGTCACTATGAGCGTTTTATCGATGAGAGTCTGACAAAGAATTCCAACGTAACTACCGGTAAAGTATACTGGTCCGTTCTGCAGAAGGAACGCCGCGGTGATTACGGCGGAGGAACCGTTCAGGTTATTCCACATATTACAAACGAAATCAAAAGCCGCTTCTACCGTAACTTTACCTCAGACGATATGCATATCGCTATTATAGAAGTCGGAGGAACCGTCGGAGATATCGAAAGCCAGCCTTTCCTTGAAGCCATCCGCCAGTTCCAGCATGAAGTCGGACACGAGAATGCAATCCTGTGTCACGTAACTTTAATCCCATATCTGCGCGCTTCCGGTGAGCTGAAAACAAAGCCAACACAGGCAAGCGTTAAGGAATTACAGGGAATGGGTATCCAGCCGGATATCATTGTATGCCGTTCCGAGCAGCCTTTGGATCAGGGATTAAAAGATAAAATTGCTTTATTCTGTAACGTACCAAATTCTCATGTTCTGCAGAATCTTGATGTTGAATATCTCTATGAGGCACCACTTGCCATGGAGCAGGAGAACCTTGCAAAAGTTGTCTGCGAAAGCTTAAAGCTGGATTGTCCGGAACCGGATCTGACCGACTGGAAGGAGATGGTCAACGATCTGAGACATCCGACACAGGAAGTCCGCATCGCATTAGTTGGAAAATATACTGCACTGCATGACGCATACATTTCTGTTGTCGAAGCATTAAAGCATGGTGGAATTCCACTTCATACAACGATCGACATCAAATGGGTTGATTCCGAAGAACTCACAACCGATAATGTCGGTGAGCTTTTAGGCGACGTAAATGGAATTCTTGTTCCTGGTGGATTCGGTATCCGTGGTGTTGAAGGAAAAATCCTTGCCGCACGTTATGCACGTGAAAACAACATTCCTTACCTTGGCTTATGTCTTGGTATGCAGGTTGCTATCATTGAATTTGCAAGACATGTCTGTGGTTACAACGATGCCCACAGTATCGAGCTTGATCCAAACACCACACATCCGGTAATCGCACTTATGCCAGACCAGAATGGTGTTGAAGATATCGGTGGAACATTAAGACTTGGTGCATACCCATGTGTACTTGACAAGGATTCCAAGGCTTGCAAAGTATATGGTACAACTGAGATTTCCGAGCGTCATCGTCATCGTTACGAAGTAAACAATGATTACCGTACTGCTCTCGTGGAACATGGTATGAAACTTTGTGGTACTTCCCCGGACGGCCGTATTGTAGAGATGATCGAACTTCCAGATCATCCATGGTTCATTGCTACACAGGCGCATCCGGAACTGAAATCCAGACCAAACCGTCCACACCCGCTTTTCCGTGGATTTGTCGAGGCAGCAACCAAATGTAAACGCTAATACATTCCCGGAGGAGTTCGCTTCTCCGGGTTTTTATTACATGAAACACATCTTTGATACGTTTCACAGGAGCAATCATTTATGCCAAAATCAACGAAACAAAAACAGAAACTTTTTTATATTCTTGATTATCTGCGCAGTCAGACAGACGAAACGCACGTAGTCACGACACCTCAGATCATCGCATATCTGGAAGCTAACGGTATCAGTGCCGAACGAAAAAGTATCTACAATGATATTCAGACACTCAACGACTATGGCTTTGACATCATTCGTATTGACGGTCCCAAAGGTGGATACAGACTTCTCTCCCGTGAATTTGAACTGGCAGAAGTAAAGCTGCTTGTAGACCTTGTCCAGTCTTCCAAGTTCATCACGACCACAAAATCGCGGGAACTAATCCACAAACTGGAAAGTTTTGTCAGCAATCACGATGCCCGAAAACTGCAGCGTCAGGTCGTAGTCATTGACCGCAACAAAACGATCAATGAAACCATTTACTACAGTGTAGATATGATTTATGCTGCAATATCCAGCAATGTGCAGATTCGTTTCCAATATTTTGACTGGGATGTGCATAAACAGATGAAGCTGCGCAAGGACGGCGCTTTTTACGAGGTAAGTCCATGGCTTCTGACATGGGATGATGAAAATTATTACCTGGTTGCCTACGATTTCCAGGCTGGAATTCTGAAGCACTATCGCGTGGACAAAATGCTGCGCCTCTCTTTAACGGATGATGTCCGTGAGGGAAAAGAATGCTTCGACAAACTCGATGTAGCCGCTTATTCCAAAAAGACATTTGGCATGTTTGCCGGTGAAGAAAAAACCATACAATTGCTCTGCGATCAGACAATGACAGGGGTTATCATCGACCGTTTCGGAAGTGATGTTGCCATCCGGCCAAAAGATGATACCCACATTCTCGTCCGCGTCAATGTTGCTGTCAGCCCGCAGTTCTACGGCTGGCTCTCCGGTCTGTCCGGCAAAGTATGCATCCTGTCACCATCCGAAATTGCCCTGGATTATCAGAAATACCTGCAAAATATTTTGGACAGTTATAAAAACAATTGTTAACAGTATTTGAGAAAGGAAGGAATCTATTATGAATTTACCAAAAGATCCTGTCATGTTACTCTCCGTCGTTAATACACAGTTGCGCGACCATTATCCAACGCTGGATGAACTTGCTTCTGCCTATATGGTTGAAAAGCAGGACCTCATCGACCGTCTGGCATCCATCAATTACACCTACGATGCTGACCAGAATCAGTTTATTTAAAAATGAAAGTGAGATTGTTATGTCTACAAGTTGTGATTTTTGTGCTTACAATGAATATGATGAAGATGACGAAGCTTACTACTGCTCCGTGAATATGGATGAAGATGATATGGCGCGGTTTATGCAGAGTAGTTATAAGGAGTGTCCGTATTACCGGTCCGGGGACGAATATAAAGTGGTTCGTCACCAGATGTAGAGTTGTTCGACCTCAAAAGGCGCTATGGAAGTGTTTTCATACAAGGGACGGAAGAGGGCGCACTACATTCTTTTTTCAGAAAAATTTGCAAGTTAACTCTGTGATTGGTTTTGGACGGTTGGCTGAGATACACGCTATTTGCCAAGACAATGGAACCACAGAGCAGTTGCAAATTTGTTCTTCAAAAAGAAGTAGTGCGCCCTCTTCCTGTGTGTGGAAAAACGCCAGCTTTATGCTTTAAGTTCTTTGCCTCGGTTGTTTTTGCGTAAACTTTTCTCAGTTCATCATGTACATTCGCATAGGTGGCTACCGTTGATCTCACATTTATTCCAATCGGAGATGCATCGATCAGTTTCACATGTGAAATTCCATCCGCAACAACACTCTTTACGTGTTCTGGCAAATGCGTATGGTTCAGACTTGCCTCCAGTCCCGGAATCAGGCTTTCAAGAACCATCGTTGTCTTTCCGGAGCCGGATACTCCTGCAATCCCGACAATCTGATGCAGCGGGACATTTACATTTACGTTTTTTAAGTTGTGGACGCGCGCGCCCCTTACTTCTATGTATTTTGGTTCGTTGTGACTGTTTTCCATGACGGGTTACTCCTTTGCCTGCTGTCTGCACATCAACATGGATAAATAGGACGTTCTTGTTGTATCCTGCATACAATATCCAAGTTGATTCAGAATACGCTCCAGCTTTTCCAGCGCTTCTTCACGTTGTGCTTCTTTGTCTGCCAGTATTTCCAGTTCCAGATAATCGCCCAGGCCTTTTACATTATCCACACAGGCAGTAATTGTCCCGTTCTTCCAATACTGTCTTTGTTTTTCCACCGGAGGAACCGGCACAAATCCGATATGCGCCAAAATTTCCCTTCCGGTTTCTGCGTCCCCGATTTCGGTCTCCAGCTCTTTTCTTGTCATGGAAGTCTGGTCAAGTTTTGCCCCTTTGTAGGTGATGACGGCGGACTGTTCTTTTGTGTGCAGGTTTTCAACCGTGCGAATGCGAAGCGCTTCATCCAGTGCTGCAAAATCATGGTGTGCGGCCGTATAATATGTGTCGTTTTCCACCACCAGCTCCTCTTCTGTAAAACCGAGCTGTTTTAAGGATGCGGTAATTTCTGCTTTGTCACGGATTTTTAATTTCAGTTCTACCTCGATGCTCATAAATAACGATCTCCATTTACTTGCGCATTATCTTGCGTACTTTCCTGCATACGCTCTATTTCAAAATTATACGCAAAGACGCTCTATTTCAAATAGTCCACTTTTTCTTTTCAACATATACCGTAAAAATTGTAAACTCAAACGTGTCATGGACATATGCAAAAAAATTTTCTATAGATCCAATGAGCCAAATAAAACAGGACATTTTCCATAACTTTTTCCCCATACATCCATTTTTCATTTTTTGACTGGACATAACTATTGCATTTTTCCCCATATGTCCATTTGCACTCTTACAAGTATCACTTTATTAGTATATAACAAAACAAACGCAAAAACATCACTTCATTTCACCTTGGATCTCTGTTTTCCTCTTCCATCACTTTTCAATATAAAAAAGCCACCATACATCTACACATACATGATGACTCCCCTTATTAAGTATACAGAAAAAGAAACCATACTTCTTTCGGAAGAACAAATTTGCAACTGCTCTGTGGTTCCATTGGCTCCGCGAATCGCGCGCTTCTCAGCCAACCGCCCAAAATCGCTCACAGAATTAACTTGCAAATTTTTCTGTAAAAAGAATGTATGGTTTCTTTTTCGTTACTTAATCACTCATCTACTTTGTTTCTTTCTTACGAAGCTTCGCTTTCGCCTGTCGATTAATCAATCTTCCGATCAATTCTACCGATTCATCAATACCATAGCAGGCACTGTTGATACACAGATCATAGTTGATAGCATCTCCCCAGTGCTTTCCGGTATAGGAATGATAATAATCCTGATGCTTATGATCCATCTTACGAACCAGATTAATTGCCTGCTTCAAATCCAGGTTCTTCAGTTCCATCATACGACGCACACGGATTGCAAACGGTGCAGTGATGTAAATACTAATGTGCGGAATATGCTGTCCGGTCAGTACAACATCTGCTGCTCGTCCCATTACAATCATATCTTCCTGCTTTGCCAGCTCACAAATCAATGCGCTTTGGCGGAAGAAAGAAGCATCTTTCTTTGACAGTCCATGGTAACGATTGAAAGAACTGATCTTGGATGCATCCGGACCGAATTCTTTGACATCCCGACGTTCCAGAATCTGATTTAAAACAGCTTCATCATAATAGTTAATATGCAATGCCTCAGCCAATGCAAAACCGATATCTGTACCGGCACTTCCGTGTGAACGGCTGATACAGATAACAAGGTGATCTTTCTCTGAAAAATTCTTACTCAAAATAGAAGAATTCATATCTGCAAGATCTTCATCCACAATATCGACGGATCCAAAACTCTTCGGCAGATTGGCAATCTCTTCAAGAATGGAATTATATTCGATAAGCAAATCATGACGTACCTGCTTATCACGAATACTTCTTGCCATATTTCCAATCAGAGCCATCTCACTTCGAAGCAGATGTCCCTGCGGATTGGAGGTAATCAGCATTGTCAGATTTTCAATAGTACGAACCTTTTCTCCGGTAAATGTCTTTCCGAGGTTTGAACCGGAAGCTTTGTACACTTTCTCATCCAGTTCATAGATTTGGTTCGCCAGCTTTTTGTAAATTTCTTTGTTTTCCATAGCCTTCTACCTCCTACAAAAAGAATATCAGTGTATCAAGAATAAATATCGGTATCAAAAACTTAATCGAACATAACATATATCCGAAGAATGATGGCATCTTGATACCGTTTTCATCAGAAATGGACTTAACCATAAAGTTCGGTGCATTTCCGATATATGTGTTAGCACCCATGAATACTGCACCACAAGAGATTGCCATGAGCATCTTGACAGCAACCGTTCCAACTGTCGTAGCGACACCTGCTGTTGCTCCGAGTGTTCCTGCTGTTGTGAGGAATACCAGATAGGTTGGGGTATTGTCCAGGAAACTTGACAATGCACCAGTTGCCCAGAACATTTCAAACGGCTTGGATAAACCAAGTTCTCCGCCTTTGCTCTTTAAAATCATAAGCGCCGGCTGCATGGTAATAAAAATACCAATGAACAATACTGCAACTTCTTCGATTGCTCCCCATGTAAAATGGTTCTTTGTGCGGACTTCAGACTTCGTTGTCTTAAAGGAAAGTCCTGCAGCAACAAGAATAATAATAATCTCAATCAGCGTAGGAACCGGAAGTTTTACGTTCTGGAAAATCGGGATAGAGAGTACATTTCCCTGTGCATCCTGAAAAGCTTTCATTCCCGGAAGCACACCGCTTAATACAACTCCTACAACAATCATGATCATGAAAATAATATTATGAAGACCATTAATTTTGAATGTAGTAGTAGGCTTTGAAATATCCGGTCTCATGCCGAGTGCAATATCTTTGCGATAAGCCTTGCGGTCGATAAAATAGAATACCATCAGTAAAATAACCATGTTAAACAGCAATATCGGGAAAAGGCGTAAACTCCACTGGAATGGAACACCTCTCATAAATCCCATCAAAAGTGGCGGATCACCGATTGGGGTCAGACATCCACCCATATTTGAAATCAGGAAAATAAAGAACACCATAATGTGACTCTTATTTCTCCTCCAGGAATTCATCTGAATCATCGGACGCACGAGAAGCATACTCGCACCGGTTGTACCGATACAGCTTGAAAGCAGTGTACCGATTGCCAGCAGTCCGGTATTCATACGAGGCGAACCGACGAAATCTCCTTCCAGATTGATATTTCCCGAAACACAGAACAGACCAAACAATAAAACAATAAAGGACAGATAATCATTTACGATACATTCCAATACCGTTTCTGCAGTCTCTCCTGCTCCATATTTTACAGCAAACGGGATGACAAATAACAGCGACCAGAGCAATACCGCCCAGCCTTTATTCTTGTCCCACCATTCTTCCTTGATCAGTGGAAAAATAGCAATACATAATAAAAGACCAGCAAATGGTATGCACAGCCAAAGTGGTATATTTTCCATTATTTTTACCTCCTTTTAATCTCCGTCTATTTTACACCCTGACCTGCAAAAATGTAACCCCTTTATTTGTTAGAAATTTAACAAAGTATTTATGGTTTTTTTAGCATTTTTTGTTCAAAAAAGCGACCGGACAGACACCACTCCAATACCGACAGCGTCATTATCAGATTTTTACAAAGCCTGTATATGATTTGCCTGATAACCTGTAAACACTTTTTACTGCACATGAAGAGAAGCCAACCCTTCCGGGATGGCTTCTCTTCGAGGAGTTTAGTTATGAAAATGTTTATTAAATAAAAAGGGAATAATGTAAAGGAATGATTTCCGTTTACAAGATATAGTATATGCACAAATTGTGTCCTTAATATGTACGATTTCAAAAACATTTCTAAAATCCTCCCCGAAAATTTTAGAAACTTTTTATATTTTCCCTCTTTACAAATTTTTCGTATCCCAGATGCACCAAAATATGATAAAACCATTTATTGTGCAGGCTCTGATATGATTGGAAGAAGTTCCAACACACCATTTGCTGCTGTCTCGATAGCATCCAGTTCATCCATAAAATCTTCCTCTGAATAATTCTTTGGATGTTTTGTCATATCGCCAGCAGCTGTAACAATATCTCCAACCGCATTCAATGTATCGACAACATCTGCATCTTGATCCCAGCCGTTTGCAATTGCCAAATCACAGGCAGATGTATACATCAATGCAAGTTCTGCGTACGTTGTAGCCACATATTCAGCCGCTGTCAAAGACTTTTTAACCGTCACTTTGGTTTTTGCCTGATAGGTTTTCTTTCCAACTTTTACAGTCACAACAATGTCTGTCTTTCCAGGTTTCTTTGCTGTTACGACACCTTTTTTATTCACAGATGCAACAGCTGATTTCTTTGATTTATAAGAAATCTTTGCATTATCCGGCTCATTGTATACATTTAATGTAAATTTTTCTCCCTTAGCCAGCATATATTTGCTGACTACCATTGGCTTGGAAGCAGCATACACCGGTACTGTTACAAGTGAACTTGTAAGTAACACGGCAACTGCAACCATCAGTGTTAAGATTCGTTTTGTCCATGTTATTTTCTTTTTTTCCATATGCGTTACTCCTTTTCGTGTTGTATTTTGATAAATCTATTATACTGTTATTTCTGCTGTATTCGAAGGAATAGCGCGAATGGTTCATATATGGCGCGAATGGTAAATACCGGAAACTTATACGGCAAACCAGTTTTATGCTGTTGAACGTTGTTTTATGCATCGGATTATTTTATAATAAGGATATTAACATATGATATAAGGTGAATGACTTATGAAAATCGCAGTATGTGATGACGATATCCAATGCATCGCACAGGTATGTGCTTTGTTGGAGCAATGGTCACAACAAAAAAAAATTGCTCTCACACTCTATCATTTTTCAGATGGAGATGAACTGCTCCGCGCACACCAGATCTTTGGGAAAAATATAAAAATAACATTTATAGTATTTGTCGAAAACCGGAAAATAAGGTGAGAATGGTTTTTCAAACTGGAAAAAATGGTATACTCAAGAATAGTTATTTTAGATATTATAATGCCACTTTTAAGTGGACTGGATACAGCAAAAGAACTACGCAACAAAGACGATCATACCCCGATCATCTTTTTAACCTCATCGAAAGAATATGCGGTTGATTCCTATGAAGTTCATGCGCTGCATTATCTGTTAAAGCCAGTTTCCCCGACGCAGTTATTTGATTCAATGGACTATTTTTTTAATATGTCCCGACAGTCAGAAAAATATTTTCCTGCCCAGACGGCAAACGGATTTTGCAAACTACGGATTGCCGACATTGAGTATCTGGAAGCCATGAATAAACAGGTGAATGTGCATATGACAGACAGTTCTGTGATAGAAATCCATGAACAGTTCGCCAAATGCGAACAATATTTTACACAGGAAATCGGATTTTTCAAATGCCACAGAAGCTACATCGTACAGATGCGTTACATCGAACAGTTTACGAAAAATTCAATTATCACCTGCCATCAAGTGACGATCCCTGTCTCAAGAAACAGTTATTCTGCTTTCAAGAATGCTTATTTCAACTATATGTTCAAGGCGTGAATAAAAAGCTGGAGATGCCGCTATAACCTCTTGAAACACTCATGTAATTTGTAGTAATCTCCTGCATAAAGCAATCTTAGTATCATCTGCAAGACTGTTTTGAAACACAATATTGCCTCTGCGCTCTTCTTCACGAAGCAATCCTTTTTCAGCCAGTCTGCGTCGCATTTCACGGGCGGTTCCTTCTCCTCCGTCAAAAATCTGTACCTGGTCGCCTAATACTCTTTGAATCTGTTCTCTTGCAAATGGATAATGTGTACATCCAAGTACTGCTGCATCAATCTGATTGTTGCGGTAAGAATAGAGCAAATCTTCCAGATACCGGTGAAGGTCTTCCCCATCTAAATCACCTCTCTCTACAAAATCCATAAGTCCCGGACAAGGAAGTGGAATGATGGTAGCCTTGTCCTCATATTTTGCAATCAGATTGTGCAGTTTTTCTTCATGAATTGTCATAGGTGTTGCCATCACAAGTACGCGCGGGTGATCCATGCACAATACCGCCGGTTTTACAGCCGGCTCAATGCCAACAATCGGAATGTAGGGATACATTTCCCGCAAAACCCGTACCGCCGCACTGGTGGCTGTATTGCAGGCTACGACAAGACCTTTTGCCCCCTGATCAAACAAGCCGGTGGCACAGGCAATCGTAAGTTTTCTTACTTCTTCCTTCGTTTTCACACCATACGGTGCATTTTTTGAATCGCCGAAATAAATAAAGTCTTCATTTGGCATAATTTTTTTCAGTTCACGCAACACACTGATTCCGCCCACGCCGGAATCAAATACTGCAATTGGCTGTTTCTTTTCTATATGATACATTATCTGTATGCTTCCTTTCTTTAATATAAGGTAAAACTTTTAATCAAATAAAATGTATGTTATAATAGTTACAATCATTTAACAGTCGGAGGAAACCGTATGGCAGTAGAAGAAGGCCTTTTTGGCAAATACAAACAATGTGAATTTTGCGGTCGCCCGCTCCCCAAAAATTACGAAGGTGACCTATGTCCCCGCTGTAAAGATAATCAATTATTCAGAGAAGTAAAACATTTCATCCGCTCCAACAATGTAAACGAATATGAAGTTGCTGCTCATTTTGATATTCCTCTCAAACAGGTCAAAGAATGGATCCGTGACGGACGCATTGAATATCGCACAGACAATGCTGCATCCAATGTATCTGCGTTACACTGCCAGCGATGCGGTGCTCCAGTCACATTCGGAACACTGTGTCCAAAATGTTTAAAACTTTTGAACCAGCACGGATCTTCCGTTGCGTTTTCCAAAGACAAAAATAATGTTGGCGATTCCCGTATGCACTATCTCGACAACGAGAGTTAACACTATTATATCCGAACAAACAAACATGCACAACAGAAAGTCTGTTGTGCATGTTTTTGATTTACTTAATAGTACCGCAACTTAAGCCTGTTTACGAATTACTTTCTGTGCGTATTTTACCTGAACAGCATCCAGATATTTATCATCCGGCTCAAACTTGATCAAATATGTATCTCCTTCTTTCTGGATGACCATCTCATAATATGGCTGGTCTTTCACCTGGGAAGTATAATCAAGAACTTTCACTGTATGATCTGTTTCATAGCGATATACACTGCGATCTCCAGCCGGTGCAATCTGAGAAACTTCATCCATGGAATAGACAGCAAGTCTCTTACGACGGCTCTTGTTCATGATCTTGGCAAAACGAACTTCTCCATCAAAATAGGAACACTCATACTCTTTGTTCGAACGAAACGTAATAAAGTAAAAAAGCACTCCAAAAATCAGTGTCATCAAAAGCATCAACGGACTGTAACATGCTAATACCAATGATACAATCGTAATTACCAGTGACAAAATGGATAAAAATACTTTTGTCGTAGTTTTGTGAACTGGTGTCAGTACAAATACTTCTAACATATTTTATCTCCTTTAAAAATGTATTGTATTTATTATACATTAAATTTCCTGTTATTTCTATAAAATTATACTTTTTTAATAATCTCGTATGGATTTTTTGCCGTTCAATCTATATGGATTCCGACTGCCTGATTCATGCCGGAAGTGGAATTGACCAGGTCACCTGGATGGATGTCCGTGTCGGCGACTGGGTTGTCACTCCCCGCCATGGGAAACCGGTTGAAATCAATGCTTTATGGTACAATGCCCTGCAGGTAATGTCTGAGCTTGCACAATATTTTGAAGAAGAAGATCCTTACAAAGATCTTGCAGAGCAGGTTGCCCGTTCTTTCGTTGCAGAATTCTGGAACGAAAAAAAGCAATGTCTGTACGATGTCGTGGATAACAATCTGAAAGATGACAGTATTCGTCCAAACCAGATTTACGCTGTATCACTTCCATATACGATATTGCCGGAAGGCAAGGCAAAAGCAGTCGTTACCACTGTGGAACGTGAACTTGTTGCCGGCCCGGGACTCCGCTCTCTTTCGAGAGATCACAAAGATTATCATCCAATCTACTGCGGTTGTCTCCCAAAAAGGGATGCCGCTTACCACCAAGGAACTGCCTGGGGGTATCTGATAGGTGGTTTTATTACGGCTGTATCGGTTCCATCTCTGAAATTTTTGATGGAGATGCACCTCATCATTGTCGTGGCTGCTATGCACAGGCATGGAGTGTAGGCGAAGTACTTCGGTGTTATACAGAAGATATTCTTCCATTTTCATAAGAAACATTATTTTCTCTCACGCGGAAAATTACCATCGGAAATTTTTTTAAAAAAATTGATATTTCTTCTTGACAATTGTCCTGTCTTTATGTAGAATAATCATTGTTCCGCGTGAGTGAAACATGCCTGGTTAGCTCAGTTGGTAGAGCAGAGGACTGAAAATCCTCGTGTCTCTGGT
>OGRA01003379.1_pt1 | contig 12172 bp, 9 predicted proteins | sample 1553351 | NCBI WGS metagenome assembly OGRA01 (sample SAMEA2580056, study PRJEB22360) | human gut metagenome | biome: human gut; feature: human-associated habitat; material: faeces | place: Denmark | collected 2008/2010
CAAATGAAACTTCGGAAGAATCAAATGATAAGTCCGAAGAATTTTCTTTTTCCTCGGAGGAAAGCTCCTCATTCCTCGGTGAAGAATGAAATATCCCCACCGAGGGAGTTTTGCATTGGTGGGGCCGTCACAAGAGATCGACTTGACGCTCTCTCGTAGCCTATCAGCCTTCACGCTTTATCTCAATGAGATATGGCTGTCCAAAGCCTGTATAAGCTCGTAGTTCGAAGGTTTCTGGGCCACCCGCTGCGACCGTGAAGGTCTTCTCAAGGTCGTCAATCGTGATGTCCTTTGGATTACCACTTACATTGAGTCCGAAGTTGCAATCACCGAGATCGCGCTCATCAACGACGTTACCATCAAAGTCTGTAATATACATCGTCCCTATCACTTTACCAGTTCCGCCCTTCGAGGTAAATTGACTTGGCTCGGCTTTGAAAGAGAATCTCCATCCGCCACGCATGATGAGGACCGTCTGCTTACAGCCCTTACCCTTGCCACTGGTGACCTCAGCTTCAACCTTAAAGGTCTCAGCATTTATATCCCCTTGGACAAAAAACTCATTACGTCCATATTCACAAGGCCTTATCCCCGTTGGATACCTCTCAAAGTGCAGCGTAAACTCTGAGTTCCCCAGCGGGGTCTCATGGAGTAGCTCTCCGCTGGGAGATAGTTCTTGTAGCACTCCGTGAACCTTCCCATAGCCTCCATAGCCTGAGAAGGAATTGGGCGTGGCCGTAAACTTGGCTTTGAAGATGTTCTCTTGTGGCTCCTGAGGAGTCGGGGGTTCCTGAGGAGTCGGTGGCTCACTGTTACAGCAAGAAGTGGCTAGTAGCAAAAGCGCAAGAAGAGAAGCTGCGCATCTCATGTAGGTAATGTACTTCATCATTGTTATAGGGTTTTAGATTGTGGATGTCTAGCATATTACGCCTACAAATATAAAAAAAAATCATAGGGCGCTACGTCTTTTGCATTTGTCAGTCGGGGGGATGGGCGAGGTGGCTGGTCGTACGAATTCACTACCTTTGTATTGGTACGGCTGTTACAGAAGAGTCGCACCTTACTGCTCAGCAGACCCTATGGCACAAGATCTACACGACAAGACTACCGACGAGCGCTCTATGCCGTCGTCTCGCTCGCAGCGTATTGCCCGCAATACGCTCTTCCTCTTTGTGCGCATGGCGGTGGTCACCCTTCTCTCCCTCTACATCTCCCGTGTACTCCTGGCAGCACTCGGCGTGGAGGATTTCGGCATCTACCAGGTGGTGGGGAGCTTGGTGACAGCCTTTGGCTTTATCAATGGAGCGATGGTCTCCGCGACACAGCGCTTCTACTCCTACGAGCTGGGTCGAAGCAACTACCCAGGCGTAGGGCGCATCTACAGTGTTTCGATCGTGGTGCAGATACTGCTGGTCTTGCTCGTATGCGCTATCGCCATCCCCTTCGGTCTATGGTACGTACCCAACAACCTTGTGGCACCGCCCGAACGTATGACGGTGGCACTGTGGATCTATTTTATATCCTTGGGGACCTTTGTGGTCAATATGCTGCTCACTCCGTTTCAGAGCCTCATCGTCTCACACGAGCGGATGAATCTCTTTGCTCTGCTCAGCATCGTGGACATCTCTCTGCGACTTGGTGCCGTACTACTTCTCAAGGGCTACGCTGGCGATCAACTCCTCCTCTACCCGATCCTGCTCCTCGCCGTCAGTGGCGTGATGGCGCTCTGCTATGTGGGGAGCACGAGACGGCTCTTTCGTCAAGTTCACTTCCGCTGGGTACGAGAGAGGTCGGCCTATCGCGAGATACTCGCCTACTCGGGTTGGAACCTCTTTGGCAATCTAGCTGCTGTGGCGCAGACGCAGGGTATCAACATTGTCTACAACTACTTCTTCGGGCCACTTCTGAATGCCGCTTTTGGCATTGTCAACTCAGTGCGCAGTGCGCTGATTGCCTTTTCTAATAACTATCAGATGGCGGCTAATCCGCAGATCATCAAGTCGTACGCTGCTGAGGAGTATGGTTACCTCCACAAGCTCATCTGTGCCAGTGCTAAGATCTCTTACCTGCTGATGCTCTGCGTGGTGATACCCTTTGCTCTAGATCTAGATCTACTGCTCCGCTTATGGCTGGTCAAGCCGCCTGAGTATGCTTCGCTACTGCTCCAGCTGACGCTCATCGTACTGCTCATAGAGAGTCTCTCGGGAGCGCTAATGACTGGCATTCAAGCGACAGGACGTGTGCGCACCTACCAAGTGCTGGTCGGAGGAATGATCATCATGATCCTACCGCTCTCTATGCTGGCTTTCTGGCTGGGTGCCCCACCAGAGTACTCGGTATACATTAATATAGTAGTCTCTATAGCGTGCCTGGCAGTGCGACTGGGACTCTCCTACAAGTATCACGCACTAGGCGTCGGCTACTACCTCAAGCGTGTGGTACTGCCTATCTTACCACCGACCATCGTCATGCTACTGGGAGCTTACCTCTACCGGCACCTCCTCCCCTACGTCGGCTCTATCTGGGGACTCTTGGTAGCCTCTATCTTACTCGGCGGACTGTGTGCCGTGGTGATCCTAACGCTCTCGCTGACAACCGAAGAGAAGCAACTCGTCAAGGGCTATCTGCATCTCTCCAAAAGGCGACAGGCTCCAAACGACTGACTAGACTAAGCAAAATGACGACAAAACGGATCCACATACTGACGCACCCCCTAGGAGCTAACTACGGCGGTATCATGCAGGCGTATGCATTACAGCAAGCCTTGCATAAGATGGGGTATGAGCCTGTGACGCTAGACATCCCCTTCGACCGACGCTCTCCGCTAAGGCGGTGGGCTAAGTCTCAACTTCTAGCACTAAAGCATATACCCTACGACCAGTCTAGGAGGGCGGAGCGTATCGTATTGCAGCACACGGATCGCTTCGTACAGCAGCACATCGCGCTCTCACCACGACTCCGCAGTGCCAAAGAGCTACGGGAGTACTACCGCCAGCAGCCCGCTCATGCTTACATCGTGGGAAGTGATCAGGTGTGGAGACAAGAGTTTGTCCCGATGCTCGACGACTACTTCTTTCGCTTTATCCCTGAGACAGACTCCGTGAGACGCATTGCCTATGCTGCTTCCTTTGGTGTGGATCCGATCGACATTGCTCCCGAGCGGACGGCTCTCTATAGCGACCTCTTGAGCCGCTTTGTAGCGATCTCGGTGCGTGAGCTGTCTGCAGTGCCGATATTGGAGCAGCGGTTTGCCGCTCCAGCGCAGTGGGTGCTGGACCCGACTATGCTCCTCACGAGAGAGGAGTATATCGACCTATTTGGATTGCGGGTGGAGCCTTCGAGTGAGCTCTTTGCCTATATGCTTACCGATACACCACACAAGGAGGAGCTTGCCCAGCAGGTAGCAGAGGCGCAGCATACTACCTACCAACTCTTCTCTCCGTGGCGGCACTGGACCGCACGAGGCGGGAGTCTGGAAGAGTGCATCTTACCACCCGTAGAGGCATGGCTCGAAGGGATCCTCAACGCTCGGTGTGTGGTGACAGACTCCTTTCACGGTGTTGCTTTCTCGCTTATCTTTGGCAAGCCTTTTGTGGCTATGGTCAATAACCGTGGTGGCTGCAGTCGCTTTGACACGCTTATCAAGACTTTCGGCTTGGAGAGCCATCAGGAAGGAGCCTATGAGCTGGTCAGCTCGCCTAAGATCTACGATGTACAGACCATAGCACAGAGTATGGCTCGACATCGAACAGACTCTATCGACTTCCTACAGGATGCTTTGAGGTGAAGAGCTGAGTCTATTTCTGCGACTCTTATGATGGAAGGAAAGCTTGCCAGTGATATGAAACGACGAAGCCCTGCACACCATGAAGGTGTACAGGGCTTTCTCAGTTAGGCTTCATAGCCGCCCGAGAGCGACTACTTATCCTCAGTATTGATTTAGTCTTCGTTTAGATTGACACGCTTGAAGCCTGTAGCCGTCAGCGTCTTAGATGCTGTGTGCAGGTAGCCCTGGACATCCATCTTGTTGTCACGAACGAAAGGCTGGTGTAGGAGTGTATTCTCCTTGTAGAACTTCTGGATGGAGCCCTCTACGATACGCTCGCAGATAGCCTCAGGCTTGCCACTCTCACGAGCACGATCCATAGCGACCTTGCGCTCCTCCTCGAGGATATGAGCTGGTACGTCCTTCTCGCAGACTGCAACTGGATTCATGGACGCTACCTGCATAGCTATCTCACGAGCCATCTCCTCATCGATAGCCTCGTTGAAAGCTACGATAGCAGCCAGCTTATTACCGAAGTGGATGTAGGATGTGGTGTAGGGAGCCTTGAGGAACTCATAGTTGCCCAGCTCCATCTTCTCACCTGTGCTACCAATGCGGTCGGTGATATGCTCAGCGACTGCACGTCCATCAGCTAGAGGTAGCTGGAGTAGCTCCTCCTTAGTGGCGGGTTGCTCCTTCATAGCCACGTCTAGGATCTGCTGTGTGAGAGCGATGTGACCCTCGTTCTTAGCGACGAAGTCTGTCTCGCACTGGAGTGATACGATGGCAGCAAAGCCCTCGCTGTGTGCTGCTAGGACACAACCCTCAGCAGCCTCACGGTCAGAACGCTTAGCTGCGACAGCCTTACCCTTGGCACGTATGATCTCGATAGCCTTCTCAAAGTCTCCGGCAGTCTCGTTGAGTGCATTCTTGCAGTCAGAGAGACCAGCACCGGTCATCTTACGAAGTTTCTTGATATCTTCAATTGTTACGCTCATGGTGTATAGTATTATTGTTGGTTAGCTGCTTCCTCATTAGCTGGAGCAGTCTCTTCAGCCTCTACAGTCTTGGGAGCTGCCTCCTCAGCACCTTCCTCCTCACGCTCAGCCTCAGCATTGGCGGGGCGGATGCGCTCACGGCGAGCACCTGTGCGCTGGCGACGTCCTGAGGGAGCTAGCTCAGCAGCCTCCTCAGCCTCCTTCTCAGCCTTGATAGCCTTGTACTCTACCTGCCCCTCGTTGATAGCCTGGCACATAGCCGAGATAATCAGCTCGATAGCCTGCGTAGAGTCATCATTAGCTGGGATGACGTAGTCGACATCCTTGGGGTTAGCATTCGTATCGACGATAGCAAACACGGGGATACCTAGGCGCTGAGCCTCACGTACAGCGATGTGCTCACGCATAACGTCTACCACGAAGAGTGCGTTAGGCAGACGGTTCATGTCTCGGATAGAGCCGAGGTTCTTGTCTAGCTTAGCCTGCTGGCGATCGAGCTGTAGGCGCTCACGCTTGGAGAGGTTGTTATAGGTGCCATCCTCACGCATCTTGTCGATTTGCCCCATCTTCTTGACCGCCTTACGGATCGTGGGGAAGTTGGTGAGCATACCACCAGGCCAACGCTCTGTGACGTAGGGCATCCCTACGCTCTTAGCGAGCTCAGCTACAGGATCCTTAGCCTGACGCTTGGTGCCGACGAAGAGGATCTTCTTGCCAGAGCTGGCCATATTCTTGATAATCTCAGCACACTCATCGATCTTAGCTACAGTCTTGTGCAGATCGATAATGTGGATACCGTTGCGCTCCATAAAGATGTAGGGAGCCATAGCGGGGTTCCACTTACGTGGCATGTGACCAAAGTGTGCGCCAGCCTCTAGTAGCTGGTCAAATGATACTTGTGACATAGTCGTCTTTGTGTTTTCGTTTACGTTCTTGTGAAATAAGCAATTGCAGGGTAGGGCTACTGATCTTATAGACTGAAGCAAGAAACATCTAAGGTCTAACTTCTAATCTCTAACTTCTAAAGTCTAATCTCTAGTATGCCATCGATGCAATTTAGATACTAAACGCGAGAGATCGTGCGGGGTGTGCTGTACCACAGGAAGAGCGCCATAATGAGACACTCACGCTGCGATAGCATACCCCCAGCACCATCAACGCTTGCTGAATTGGAATTTCTTACGAGCCTTAGGACGTCCTGGCTTCTTACGCTCTACAACACGTGGATCACGCGTTACGAAGCCTGCGGCACGGAGTGTAGCCTTGTCCTCAGGATTGATCTTGATCAGTGCACGAGCGATGCCAAGACGAGCAGCTTCGCTCTGTCCCTTGAAGCCACCACCGACAAGATTGATCATAACATCATACTTGTCAGCTACCTCTAGTTTGAGGAGAGGCTGCTTCACAATGTACTGAAGAATTGATGAGGGAAAGTAGTTGGCGATATCCTTCTTATTGATCGTTATCTTGCCAGAACCCTCTGTGAGATATACGCGGGCTACCGCAGCCTTACGTCTACCTATAGCATTGATTTGTTCCATCGTTTACCGCGTATTTATTTAAGTGTATTGATATCGATCTTACGGGGCTGTACACCCTCCATAGTGTGGTCAGGACCATCGAAGACCCGGACGTGCGTCAGCAGCTCAGCACCGAGCTTGTTCTTAGGGAGCATACCTTTGAGAACCTTCTCAAAGAGCTTGCGAGAGCTCTTGTTCTGATAGTCTCTTGGTGAGAACTCCCTCTGTCCTCCAGGATAGCCTGAGAAGGTCAGATAGCTAGGTGTGTCCCACTTATTGCCTGTAAGTTCGATCTTGTCGGCATTGATGATGATGACATTGTCGCCACAGTCTGCATGAGGGGTAAAGCAGGGCTTGTACTTACCACGCAGTATCTTAGCAACAATAGAGCAGAGGCGTCCGAGACGCTGCCCCTCGGCATCTACCACGAGCCACTCTTTCTGAGCAGACTCCTTGGTGGCGGATTGTGTTTTATAGCTTAATGTGTTCACGCTAATAGTTTGATTGGGATTAATACAAAAGGAGATCTCCCTAGGCGCAGGCTCATCGAGCTCCCCAACGAAGACCTGTCATCATGACGAAGGCGCTCTGGGGCCGTCATAAGTAATCTGTTCACCTGTCGGTAGGCTATCGATGGAGCGTGGACGCACTCCTTATACACCGACACAGACACCACTACGACACTCATGTGAGGTCAAAAGCTTGCTCTGGTTATCTCGTTTCGATAATAATCAGCACCGCAAAGGTACAACTATTTTGCAAACTGGCAATAAACCAGCCCGAAAGAAGAAAGCAACTCTCCAGAGACTCCGACTAGGGAGCGACTCCAGAGAGTTGCTTTATTATTGTAGTTAGCTTAGCGAGGGACGCGTTCTGCAACGAGAGCGGAGCTCACCTGCGCTGCTTACTTCTTCTTGTCCTCAACGGCGGCACGAGCTGCTGCTAGGCGTGCGATGGGCACACGGAAGGGTGAGCAGCTGACGTAGTTGAGACCGACACGGTGGCAGAACGCTACCGATGAGGGATCACCACCATGCTCACCACAGATGCCGAGCTTGATCGTAGGCTTTGCTGAGCGACCCTTTTCGGCTCCCATTTGTACCAACTGACCTACACCCCTCTGATCCAACTGCTGGAAGGGGTCTACCTTAAGGATCTTCTTGTCCAGATAGATCGGTAGGAATGTATTGACATCGTCACGAGAGTAACCGAAGGTCATCTGCGTGAGGTCGTTCGTACCGAAGGAGAAGAAGTCAGCTTCCTTAGCAATCTCGTCTGCTGTCAGAGCAGCTCGTGGTATCTCTATCATTGTACCAACGAGGAAGTCCACTCGATCGCCCTGCTCCTTAAAGAGAGTCTCTGCAGTCTCTCGGATCACACGTGCTTGTTGCTTAAACTCCTCGACGACACCAACGAGTGGCACCATAATCTCAGGATGCGTCTCGACACCCTCCTTCTTGAGATCGAGGCAAGCACCTAGGATAGCACGAGTCTGCATCTCGGTGATCTCGGGATAGGTGTTGCCTAGACGGCAGCCACGGTGTCCGAGCATTGGGTTCAGCTCGTGGAGCTGCTCGACACGATCATGGACGACCTTAGGCTCGACACCCATAGCCTTTGCCAGCTCTATCTGACCGCTCTCCGTCTGAGGTACAAACTCGTGGAGAGGTGGATCTAGCAGACGCACGGTGACAGGTAGACCCTTCATAGCGCGGAAGATACCCTTGAAGTCCTCCGTCTGGATCGGGAGGAGCTTTGCCAAGGCCTTGCGACGACCCTCTGTGTCTGTAGCGAGGATCATCTCACGCATTGCCTTGATCTTGTTGTCCTCAAAGAACATGTGCTCCGTACGGCAGAGTCCGATACCGACAGCACCAAATTCGCGTGCCGTAGCAGCATCGTGAGGCGTATCAGCATTGGTACGTACAGAGAGCTTGGAGTGCTTGTTAGCTAGCTCCATCAGCTGGCGGAAGTCAGCATCCATCTCTGCAGCCTTGGTCTCTACTTGACCCTCGTAGATCTCACCCGTAGAGCCATTGATTGAGATGAAGTCTCCCTCGTGGAGTACCTTATCATCGATGGTTACAGTGCGAGCCTTGTAATCAACGATAATACCGCCAGCACCTGTGATACAGCACTTACCCATACCACGAGCCACGACAGCTGCGTGTGAGGTCATACCGCCACGTGCCGTAAGGATACCCTGTGCTACACTCATACCAGCCAGATCCTCAGGCGAGGTCTCGATACGAACCATGACCACGTTCTTACCCTGCTCATGCCAGTTAGCAGCGTCATCTGCAAAGAAGACGATCTGTCCCGTAGCTGCACCTGGTGAGGCGGGCAGTCCCTTGGTCAATACCTTGGCGGACTTTAAGGCTTTCTTGTCAAAGACTGGGTGCAGTAGCTCATCAAGCTTAGCAGGCTCCACGCGCAGTAGAGCCTCCTCCTCAGAGATTAGGTTGTCACGAAGCTGATCCATTGCGATCTTGACCATCGCTTGACCTGTACGCTTACCATTACGTGTCTGAAGGAGCCATAGCTTGCCCTCCTGTACAGTGAACTCAAGGTCCTGCATATCGTGGTAGTGTTGCTCCAACTTGTGCTGTATAGCATTCAGCTCAGCATAGATCTCGGGGAAGGTCTCCTCCATAGAGGGGTACTGGGCCTTGCGAGTTGCCTCATCGATACCAGCACGCTCAGCCCAGCGACGAGAGCCTTCTATTGTAATTTCTTGAGGCGTACGGATACCAGCGACGACATCCTCACCCTGCGCATTGACTAGGTACTCACCATTAAAGAGGTTTTCGCCTGTAGCCGCATCTCGAGTGAAAGCCACTCCTGTAGCGGAGGTGTCACCCATATTACCGAAGACCATCGCCTGGACGTTGACAGCTGTACCCCAATCATCGGGTATACCCTCCATCTTACGGTAGAGGATCGCACGATCGTTCATCCATGAGCCAAAGACTGCCATGATAGCGCCCCAAAGCTGCTCGTATGGATCGGTGGGGAAGTCATGTCCCGTGGCCTTCATGACGGCCGCCTTGAATCGCTTGACCAGATCCTTCAGATGGTCTGTGGTAAGCTCGTTATCGAGCTTGACGCCAGCCTCCTTTTTGACCTCCTCGATGATTGCCTCAAAGGGATCAATATCGTCCTTATTGACAGGCTTCATGCCGAGCACGACATCGCCATACATCTGCACGAAGCGGCGGTAAGAGTCCCACGCGAAGCGCTCGTTGCCGCTCTTACGTGCCAATCCATCGACGACCGTGTCGTTGAGACCGAGGTTGAGGATCGTATCCATCATACCAGGCATGGAGGCTCTACTGCCCGAGCGGACAGAGACGAGAAGAGGATTCTCTACATCGCCAAACTTAAAGCCCATGATATTCTCGATATCCTTGACGGCAGCCATCAAGTCATCCTTGAGGTCAGCGACAACCGCTTCACGGCCACGCTCATAGTATTCTGTACATACCTCAGTCGAGATAGTAAATCCGGGAGGCACAGGCACACCGATGCGGTTCATCTCCGCAAGGTTAGCTCCCTTACCTCCGAGTAGATCTCTCATCTGAGCATTGCCCTCAGCACTTCCATTGCCAAAGGTGTAGATTCTCTTCTTGTTCTTCATTTGGGGAAATTATATTTGGTATTCTGTTCGTAATTAAGTAAGTGATTGAGGGGAGCGACCGTCACCACTGTGATGATCACTCCCGATATCTTCGTCTCACGCAATCTGCAAGACAATAATCCGATGCAAAGATAATAAAAATCTCCTTTCCTACGACATACCGTCGACTCCACAGCTCTACTTCACCGCTCTATACAAGGCTCCCCTCTCCCCTTCTCAAGAAGAAAAGGTTGCCAAGACTATGCCTTAGCAACCTCAAAAAGAAAGTTATAATCAAAAACTGATCGAAATAGCGACGCTAGAACAGAGAAAAGAAAAAACCTAGCGAAGCTATAGGGTGACCAGTGGGATTCGAACCCACGACCCTCAGAACCACAATCTGATGCTCTAACCAGCTGAGCTATGATCACCATCAAGGCATCCGCAATAAGAGTAGCCACATTGCCACTCCAGAGAGAGAGAGAAGTCCTCTTGCGTTTGCTGGTGCAAAGGTACATATTCTTTTTGGATCTCACAATACCCCACACGCTGAGGCATGGCATGGCCATGCACTTGGCGAGCAAAGCGATTCGTCGACCTCTCCTTTTATGAATAGTGTAGAGACAGAAACACCCATCCGCCTCTACACTAATCGGTCTCTTACTCAGCAGGGGTCGGAGCCCCTCTCACTCGATCACTTAGTCCTCGAGATGCTCCGCATCACACCTTTTCTGGCAAGGGGCTTTTGAAACATGAATTGAGTCGGGAGCTGTCGCCTCGCCTGCTGCTCTTCCTCTTCGAGATCCGACTTGCAGATGAACTGCATCATACAGGCATTGCCATCCTCATACTCCTGTATGAATAGGTGGCAGAGGTCTCCCTGTGCGTTGTAGACTTGGATATAATTGCCCGTTGTGATGCTGTAGTTGCGGTCAAAGCCGTTTTTGCTTAGGTAGTTACGCACACCGTCAGAGGTCAGCTCCCGCAGCGTGCTGATACCCGTCACCTCAGAGTTGATAAAGGCGGGCCCTGCGTCTGATTCATTGACATAAATGACCCAAGCAAGATTGCTCTTGTCCTCCTTGTCGCTCTTTGTATTGAAGCAGAGATTAGCCTCGTAAGACTCATCTTCGCTAAAGTCTCTAAATCCAAGACGCTTTTCGAAGGCTTTAATCGCATCCACATCGTGCTTGGCAAAGATCTCCAAAGCGGGGAAGTCGGCCACATTCGGGATGAGCGGGTGTAGTGCCTCGACCGTAGCTATACGGCTAAACTGGATGTACATATTGGCCTTGATGTCCTTGTTACTCTGGTCGTACATAAGGACAGATAAACTAGGATCCCTGTCATGGATTGCATAAAGTCCAGGCGTTGTCTTGCCTAGAACATCCAGCCCCACTACTCGCTCCTCTATGTGGCTGAAGCCCAGCTGGCGCAACATCTCCCTCGTCTTGGGGCAGTCACTGATAGTCTCTGTACCATAGGCGACGATTATCTTCGATCCGTCGCCCAGCTCTAGACCGTAGATCACGCCCGTGATGGTACTAAGATCTGTGTTTACGAACCCCTTGTAGACGATTGATTCAGTGTAAAATATAGGACGAGACTCACGCCCGAGGCTCCGTTCATAGCTTAGGATATCCTCATCAGAGACATTCCCCGAATCGTCGTAAGAGACGTCAAACTTAATCAGCGGTAGCTGCTGGGGAGCGTCGTTTTTGTTGGCTACGACTGTGACTGGCACTGAGGTCGTACCAGTTCCGACTTGAACTGTGATGGTAGCAGAGCCAACTTGAACGGCGGTCACACTCCCTTTAGCATCGACAGTGGCGATATCTGGCGCACTACTTGTGAATGACACCTCTAGTCCTCGAGCACTGGCTCCTGTCGAAACGGATAGCGTTTGCATCTCCCCCACCTCTAGGGTCAACTCAGCGGGAGCCACCGCTATACAAACAGGCTCGTTGCAGCTGTCTGAATCACAAGCTCCGAGAGCCAAGCTTAGTAAAATCAGCAGCGGGGTAAAGCATAGATTCTTTCTCATAGTACTTCTATTACTGGTTAAACGATTTACTAGAGAGAAGGCAAAGAGGCAACTCTTGTCCCAATCCCGATATAGGCAAATATAAAACAATATATCTACCTACACAAGAGCTTACACTCCACAAAGATAGCGTCAGACGTTTCGGAGACTAGCCTGACACTCAACAAAGAGACCCGTATTTTCCACTCCAAAATGCAATTTGGAGTGGAGCTCGCCCTGCTCCGGACG
>OGRA01003386.1_pt1 | contig 12159 bp, 13 predicted proteins | sample 1553351 | NCBI WGS metagenome assembly OGRA01 (sample SAMEA2580056, study PRJEB22360) | human gut metagenome | biome: human gut; feature: human-associated habitat; material: faeces | place: Denmark | collected 2008/2010
AAGCAACTAAAATTAATTAAGTGAGTATGTCTAAGAATAAAGTCAAGAGAGTCTTAACATTGACAACTCAATATGCAAATAACATGGGGGCACTTTTGCAGTGTTATGCTTTATCTAGATATTTGAATGAAAACGAGAATGTTGAATGTCAGGTTTTGCAATATAATCCAGAAGGGTATAATAAGAGTTGGTCATATTTCAACAAACCTCGTACATTCCGTGACTTTGTAAAAAATGTATATAGTCTTTTTAATCCAAACCTTCTTATACCAAAGATTAAGAAGCAGAAGATAATGAGGAGGTTTATTAACGATTATATCCCTCTTACCCCAGTGAAGTATGGAAGAAAGGATATTACTCAGAATCCTCCAAAGGCAGATGCTTTCATTTGTGGCAGTGATCAGATATGGAATTTTAAATATCGTCGTGACTTGACCTACTTCTTTGATTTTGTTAACAAAGAGGAATCAAGAATTATTGCCTATGCCCCAAGTATTGCAGACCCATGGGAAAATGAAGATGAGAAATTCATTGCTCCATACTTAAGGCGCTTTGATTCCCTCTCTGTACGAGAGTCTCCAAATCTCCCCCAAGTGCAAAAATTGTCACCAGATAACAATCCTACAGTGGTTTGTGATCCTGTATTCTTGCTTGATAAAAAGAAATGGGATGACGTTGCCGAGACGAAATTAGAACCGGATGAACCATACATATTCTGCTACTTTTTGAGTGTATCTCCTCTTGCAATTGAGACCGTAAAGAAGATGCGAGAACTTACAGGTCTCAAAGTACTTCATTTTAATTTGAATGCTTTGGACAAGTTTAATAGTGAGTATAATATTCGAATAGTAGGACCTACCGATTTCATAGGTCTTATATCAAGGGCTACATATGTATGTACAAATTCATTCCATTGTTCTGCTTTTTCGATTATCTACCGAAAGAATTTTATATTTATTCCTAAGAATATGGCGAATGAAAGAATTACCAGTTTGATGGACAAATTTGGCATCTCTAATGTCTTTGCATCCAAAGAGAGAATCGAATCTCTGAAACTTGAAGACCTTGAAGTTGATTATTCAAATACAGAGATTTGTATCTCTAATTTTATCTCTCAATCAAAGGAATTTTTACATAATTCGTTGAGTGATGAACGATAATTTAATAAGTTTAGCTAATAAAAGTAGCTGTACAGGATGTGGAGTTTGTGTTGATGTTTGTGCTAAATCGTGCATATCAATGCTCAAGGATGGTATTCATGTATATCCTCATATTGACAGAACGCAATGTATTGGATGTAAAAAATGTATGAGTGTATGCCCAAGCTTGCATACACTTGAATTTGTAGATATCATCAAGCAGAAGTATTATGCTTGTCGGCATAAGAATCTGTCTGCGGTAAAAACCTCTACTTCGGGAGGTGTGGGAACAGCATTGGCAGAACATGCCATTGACAATGGTTTCTATGTTGTTGGTGTAGTACTTACTCAAGATGGTGTAGTAAAGCATGCAATCGCAACTCGTAAGACAGAAATACAAGCTTTCAAGGGTTCAAAATACGTCCAGAGTGATAGTGTTGGAATCTATAAGAAGTGTCTTCAAGTAATCAAAGAAGGGCATAAAATTCTCTTTATTGGAACCCCATGTCAGATTGAAGCTATGAAATGCATTGTCCCTGTCAGTTTACAAGATTGTCTGCTTACATGTAGCATCATCTGCCATGGAGTGAATTCTCCTTATGTATGGAGTGATTATAGAGACAACATCGAGAAAAAGTATCATTCTAAGTTAGTGAATTATAATTTCCGCTGCAAATCACATGGGTGGCAGAAGCAGAATGGTAGTCCGAATTTGAGGGTGTCTTATGAATTGGCATCTGGAAAAAAAGTGGATGTTCCAAGTTGGAAAAATCAGTTCCACTGCTGATTCGGTCAGCACTACATTATGCGTCCTTCGTGCTTTAATTGTCAATATAGAACAGAAGAAAGACACTCCGACCTAGTAATAGGTGACTTTTGGAATATTGACAAGGTAAAAGAGGGTTTGGATACATACAATGGCGTATCAGTATTAATTACTACAACTAAAAAAGGCGAAAACTTCTTTAATTCAAACCCTTATCTTGAAGCAATTCCTGTTGATGGAAAGAAGTCTGTTGCAGTCTTAAAAGGATTAATAAACAAGAAGACCCAAGAAACACAAGATAAAGAGCTCCAGATTGCAAAAGCGTTTGAGGGAGAATATTGCCGGAATGGATTTGAGTATATGGCTAAAAAATATCCAAATCCTACATTATTAACTCAGGTAATAAATAAGATAAAATCCTTGTTATGAATATTGAAAGAATCAAAAAGATAGTATTAAGTCTTATGACTAAAAATTCTATCCGTAAGTATTATAATCGGTTGAAGAAGACTGCGAAGATCCAAAAACTTACTTTGACTCAGAAGTTTGAAATTCAGAAGTACTATCAAGATAACTATGGTGTAAAGGTAAATACTAAATGGCATGAGATTTTATATTCAATTTCTGGTGTATTTCGTGTGGATTATATGCCTTTTGATGTGTATCATCATTTGATAGAATCATTCTCTCCATTTGCTTTTAAGAAAGTGCTGGATGATAAGGTTCTCTATGATTGGCTTTTGCCCAATGTTCGGCTTCCTAATAGGTATTATTCATCTTGTAATGGCGTGATTTACAAATACATAGATGGGGGGGTAAAATTGAAATTCACTTCAGAAACTTGCTTTCTGCTCTTGCCAATATTGACAATTGTATAATCAAGCCTTCAAAGGACTCTTCTGCTGGCATTGGAGTAAGAGGTCTTCAGGTATCGGATGGAGTTGTTGTTGACTATGATGGTAGTCTTGAGAAACTCTTGAAGAGTTATAGAGGTAACTTTGTAATCGAAGAAAAGGTTGTTTGTTGTGATAACCTGAGAAACTTGAATCCATCGTCATGTAATACGCTCAGGATACATACTTGGAGAAACAGAAGGGAAAACAAGATAGAGTTTGTGTCAGCTTTCTTGAGAGTCGGGCGTAAGGGCTCTCTGATAGACAATGGTTTTGCAGGAGGTATTGCGATACCTATAGGTGAAAATGGCACATTGTCAAATAGTGGATGCACTCTGAAAACCTATCACCGATATGAGCAGTCTGATACAGGTATAACATTCAAAGGATATAAGATTCAGCAGTTTGAAGAGATGGTTGAAGTGGTATGTAAAGCACATCATAATCTGCCACATTTCGACTTCATAGGATGGGATGTAACAGTAAACAACAATAACGAAGTTGTTGTTATTGAATTTAATCCAGATCCTGATATGCGGCTTGACCAGTTGATATTCTTAGATAACTGTTTGTTGTCAAAACAGGAACAAATATATAAGGTACTTTTCAATCATGATAAAGATAGCGATTAGAGACGATGATATGAATTTCTTCACGAAGGTTGAAGATATCAAAGTTGTATATAAGAATTTCAATTATTTCCCAATTAGCTTTGCTGTGGTTCCGTATGTTTTGGACGTATCTACAAAGGGGGCGTGTTTAGATACAAAGGGGAATAGAGAACCGAAGGACGTGGCATTAAATACGGAACTTGTTAATTGGGTAAAAAGTGAAGTAAGAAAAGGTACTTGTGATGTGTTGCTACATGGTATTAACCATAATTATAAGTTTGCTGAGAGTGGGGAGAAACTTGCCGAAATGGAGTGGCGAGATAATGAGCTTGGACTTGCAGAAAGAATCAAAACAGAGAAAGATCGTTTATCTAAATTGTTTGATTACCCAATATCTTGTTTTGTGGCCCCAAGTAATAAAATTACTAAATATTGTCTTAATCAGGTAGCATATAGTGGGCTAAATTTTTCTGGAATTATACCTATCAAGCCCAATGTAAATTTCACAGTTCAAAACTTGGCAAACTATGTAAAGCGATGGGTAATAAGAGCGGTATATAACCTTCCGTATCCTGGTGTGCTGAAGTATGATAATCACAAGGAGGTGAATGCATGTATTCTTCAGTCCTACGACTATTTAGTAAAACTGTTTAAGTTCTGTTGTAAACATGATTATCCGATGGTAATTAATGTTCATTATTGGTATCTTAGGGATAATCCTTTAGAATTAGAAAAACTTAGAAAATTTGTTATGGATTTTGCAATCCCAAGAGGTGCTATTCCAGTTCGTTTGAGCGATTTGTTAAATTAATATAAACAAGTAGATACAGATATTATGTCTTCATCGAAATTAGTAAAGTCATCTATTATTGTTAGCATCATATTAGCTATAGGTTATTTGGTTTCTTTTGTTAAGGAATCCATAATTGCAAACTATTTTGGTGTGTCGGCAGATGTAGATGCCTATACTATTGCGATTACTATACCCGTAGTATTATTCTCAATTGTAACAGTGTCTATTCGATCGGTCATTGTGCCCATCTATTCTGATCTGCTTTACAATAAGACAAAAGATGTAGCTGATGGTTTTATAAGTAATGTTATTTGCTGTGTGGGAACGATTATTCTTATTTTGATAGTTCTAATGGAACTTAGTGCTGGATATCTTACTCTATTATTTGCCCCTGGTTTTGATACTGCGACCCATGATCTATCTACAAATTTACTTAGGATTACTCTTCTATCAATATTTTTTACGGTTATCATTGATGTCCTCGTGGGAGTGTTAAATGTGCATAAGCGTTTTATAGCACCAGCTTGCTCTGTATTCTTTTTGAATTTGGGACTGATTCTTACTATAGTCTTCTTGCATTCGCAGTATGGTATTATAGCTGCAGCTTTCGGTTATATATTTGGAGGTAGTTTAAGTATATTATATATTTCTTTGGTAGCATCAAGAGTATATAGTTTCAGTTTGATTTTTAACTTTAAGAATGAATTTCTTAGACGTACAGTGAAGCAAGCGATACCTGTAGTTTGGAGCACAAGTATTGCGGAGGTGAATGCCGTTATCAATAGGGTGATAGCATCGTTCCTTTTCGTCGGTTCAATTTCGGCACTTAGCTATGCCAATAAGATTAACTCAATTTTTATTAGTTTCTTCATTACAGCAGTGGCAACTATTGTTTATCCGCTTTATGCAGAGTCTTCTGCCAAGAAAGATATGGATCAATTGTCGTATAGAGTAAACTTTACCTTATCGTTATATACGATGATATTGATGCCGTTAGTACTTGGTATATTATGTTTTAGAAAGGAACTCGTTAGTGTCGCTTTTGCACGGGGGGTATTCGATGCTGCTGCAGTAGAATCAACGGCAGCGCTATTAGGATGTTATTGTTTGGGACTTTTGTTCATGTCGTTTAGAGAAACACTTACCAAAGTGTTCTATTCTTTACAAGATATGAAAACCCCAGCAAGGAATGCTACTATTGGGATTTTAATTAATGTTGCGTTCAATCTTACATTGCCTTTTGTTCTTGGTGTTAAGGGGTTGGCTTTAGGAACAAGTTTTACTGCAATGTTCATTTCCTTAAGATTATTGTTCCTTCTGAAAAAGAATTATCAACAAATTCAGCTTGATTACTTTCAAAAGAATGTGGTAGGAATAACGTTTGCTACATTGGTGATGACTGTGATTGTATTTGCGTTTTATTATATCTATCATGGCACAAATTCCATTGTAACCCTTGGAATAGGTGCTGTTGTAGGTATTGGAGCGTATGGTATAGGACTTTTGCTATTTCGAGTTCCGGTATTAAAACAAGCCTTTCAAATGATGATAAAAAAATGAAATGTTAAAATCCTTTTGTATTTGGACCTTTTAAAATATTCAGAACCACTATATCGTTTGATAGCAACAATGATAGGAGGACTATCTTGCATCTGTAATGCTTCTTGATAATGATGATCGAGATAGCCAAAGATATTTTTAAAGTAATGAAAATTCTTTTTGTAACACCGTACATCACTTCTTCGTGTCATCCAGACTTTCGGCGGAACCAGACGGGTTTTGGCTATATGGTGCATGATATTGCGCAATATGTTGCTAAGATTGACAAGGTGGATTTGTTTGCACCTATGGCATTTACTCCTGATATGGATGTGGATGGTTTTCATGTTGTGGGCAGATCAAAATGGAAATTACTTAAGAATCTCAAGTTTAATAATCTTATTGATGGAGTGGGATTCAATCTTAAGTATCCTCAGTCGTTGAAAGATTGCCTTAGGACACTATACATTTTTGTGTCTATAGGACAAGTTGAGCGTATGTTGAATCAATACGATATTGTGCATATTCATGGGTGTTCTGCTATAACAGATGCTGTAATCAATGCATGCCAAAGGAAGAATGTTCCGTTTGTAATTACACTCCATGGTTTAAATAGCTTTGAGAAAGCCATTAAGTTACATGAATCATTATGTTGGTATGAAAGAAATTTTCTTAAAGAAGCAGTTGCAAATCATTATCCCGTTTCTTTTATCAGTACTGGTAATAAAATCACAGCAGAAACTTCAACCGGCATGAAGGCTGATAGTTTTAGTGTAATCTGCAATGGCTGTAATATACAAATGAAGCCGATGACTGAAGATTTCAGAAAGGAGTATGGTATAGTCCCAGATGACTTTTTGTTTGCATTTGTGGGCAATGTGTCGGTTAATAAGAACCAATATCAAGTAGCTCGAGCTTGGAAGTTATTGCCTGATGATTTGCGCTCTAAATGTAAAGTTCTATTTGTTGGTCGATACAAGGAAAATGATGAGTTAGTTGAGTACATTCGAGATAATCATTTTGAGAATAATCTTATCCTCTGTGGTATGCAGCCTAAGGATAGAGTACCTGCCTTTTATCAAGCCTGTGATGCAACGATCCTCACCAGCATATCCGAAGGCTTTGGGTTGAGTATTATTGAGGGATTCGTCTATGGTAAGCCAAATGTCACATTCTCGGATCTTCCTGCTACAAAGGATTTGTATGATGAGAATGTTATGATACTAGTCAAGAACAGGAGTGATCATGATCTTGCAAGCGCAATGGTAAGAGCAATGTGCTCATCGTTTAATAGGGATTATATATGTAGTTATTCTCAAAGATTCTCATTTGAAAAGATGGCGGAAAAATATTGTGAATTGTATAGAAGTATAATACGATGAGAAAGATTATCCTTTTTTTTGTGGATTGTTTTCGCAAACTTAAGCATTCAATTAGTACGTATTTCTTGAAGAAACAACTTGTTTCTTATGGAGAAAATGTAGGTGCAGCTTGTATACCCAAGATCGCTCGCATTTCCAAAGTACAAGTTGGTCATAATTGCAGCTTTAATGGATTGATTGTTAGTGGGTTGGGGGGGTAAAAATTGGTAATTATTTTCACTCCGGAACTAATGTTAAGATAATGCTTGGTAGCCATGATTATGAATATGGTGACAAGATACCTTATGGTTCACATTTTACGATAAAAAATGTCATTATCGATGACTTTGTATGGTTAGGAAATGATGTGACCATTTCTGGTAATATACATATAGGAGAAGGTGCAATTGTTGCCATTGGGGCGGTTGTAGTAAAGGATGTGCCACCATACGCTATTGTGGGAGGTAATCCTGCCAAAGTGATAAAATATAGGCATATAGAACAGTTTGAGAAACTGAAACAAGAAGGTAAGTATTAATATTTCATGAAGTTATTAGATTTTCTGTTTTTCATAGACAAATATAGTAAGCATCAGTTTGATATTTCTTTTGAAAAGCAAGCTGCCTATATGTTGTCTTTAGGATTTCCCAAAGATGATATAGACCGTAGTTATAAGCAATTTCTATGTCAGGAGTTCTTCTCTCCGTGGTGGGTGCGATCTATATGGTTTTTTATATCTTGTTTTGCTATCCCTGTTGTAATGGTAATATTATTATGGAAGGGACGAAAGACAAAATTTATGTCCCGTGTAGATACCATTGCTGAAGACAAAGGAATGAATGAGATTATTCCCACAGAATTATCTTCAAAATATGCTATCAGTCATAAGGAGTGGAATAGTGGCGTTTCGCTCTCTGTAGAAGATCTGAGGTATATAGGCTCAAGGTATTTCAGAGTGTATCAGCCATATTTTGTCTTCAAAGCAATCATGCAGATTGCTGCTTATAGCACAAGGATAACAAAGTATCAACCAGAAAGAATCATTACACATGCTGAATTTAGTTTCTGCTCTTCGTTATTGACGGATTATTGCCACCATCGAAGAGTGAAACTCATCAACGTGCAGCATGGTGAGAAACTTCTGTATATTCGTGATGCTTTCTTTCATTTTGATGAATGCTATGTATGGGATGAACATTATGTGAAAATGCTAACTAGATTGATGGCAGAACCTACACAGTTTAAGGTCGCTGTACCATCAAGTTTGAAAATTGATACAACAGCTTATCAGAACCGATCATGTTATGCAGATTATAAGTACTATTTGGCGGCTGATAATGAGAACGAGATCAAGAGCATTGTGGAGTCAATGTCTTTCGCAAAACGTGAGGGAAAGAGCGTGAAATATCGTATTCATCCAAGGTATACAGATCTGAATGTGCTTAAGAAATATGTTCCGGAATCTGAAATTGAACTTCCATGGGAAGTGAATATTCTTGATTCTATAAGTAATTTAGAATATGCTGTCGGTAGTTATACTACAGTTCTTGTTCAGGCATATCTTTCAGGGAAAAAAATTCTTTTGAATGATGTGACATTTAAGAGACGTTTTGGGCAGCTTAAGGATTACGGTTATATCTTAACAAAAGATGATCTAGAAAGACTATCGCAAAAACAGTGATTGATGAAATTTTTTAAGTGCTTCATATTTGTACCACTATGTTTACTTCTTGCCAGTTGTTCAACAGTAAGGATAATTCCAAATTTGAGTAAAGGTCGGGAGTATAAACTTACCAAAATTCTAGACCTCAAAGGGAAGGATTGGATTCTTCCCGAGGGAGCTACCTTGGTATGTGCATCAAAAGGGAAGATAAAGAATGGTATAATTGTAGGACAGAATTCAAGTGTAGATTATTTGAAGGTAGAGTCAGTACGTTTTACTGGCTCATTTAAATCAATCTGTATTTCGTTGGAAAATGATGTAGATTCTTTATTTTATGACATTACGGGTGTTAGAGCACTTCGAATTTTTGGTAATGGACATACCGTTAGTTCCACTAACTTTGGGTTAATGCGTCATGTGGATGTATTCTTTAAGGATGTTATGTTTGATTGCTCTAATTGCAAGGACGTATTTTTATATCCTATAGGTAACGGAATGAATACGTTCGTTATTGAGGAGTGCAGTTTTGTTAACATTCCTGAGATAGAATTGCTGAAACCAAGAAATATGCTGAATCCTGTGATTCGTAGATGTGTGTTCAATGGTTTGTTGAACGATGGAGTTCGAAGAAAGTCAACTATTGTACTTAATAGATTCTATGGCTGCAAGGGAAATATTGTGTTTGAGGATAATATTGTCCAAGATTGTTATGGAGTCGCTGTGAATGGCATTGAATATTCAAAAAAGGATGGAGTAACTGTTAGCATCAGGAACAATGTGATCAAGAATGTAAGTAATGGAGGTATTATATTCAATGGAGGCGAAGTGACAAATATTCGAATAGAAAATAATAAGATCTCAAATGTTTTCTGCTTTGGGTCACAGTTTAAAGGAGAGAAGGGAAATGCAGAGAATGCAGCCATAAACTTTCATGGTTTCCATAATCTGCACATTCTGAATAACACCATTGCAGATTGCACAAATTCGCTTTCATTAGATATTGATGGTACCGCATCTGATAGAACACAGGAGAAAGGGACGCTCTTGGTTTGCTCGGGTAACGTGATGAGGAATGTGTTTCAATCTTATCTGTTTGGAGTGCAGGATGCCGAGTTTTTTGGGAATCAGATTGAGATTGCCAATCAGCCTTCTGCAACATTTGCAGTAAGTGCTATTACTTTGAATGCTTGTCATGATGTACATTTGCATAACAATACTATTATACTTCCAAAACCCAAGCAGACTAGTGCATTCCCTATTGTATTGAGACAGAATACAAATCGAACATCGGGAAAGATAAACCTTCATAACAACATTATTTTTTCTGATTCAGGAGTGTATCTGATGATTTACAATGGCTTTACTGGAGAGGTGGATGCAGATAAAAACACAGCGATTTCAACAACATCATCTGCTCCCTTGAAATGGGTAAATAACTCCAAGTCAAAAGGAATAAGGGTGAAGGATAAGAATGTGTATAGGTAATTATATTGATTAAAGAATGGTGTCATAATAAATTTTGGAATAATATTCAAATTTGGGTTAGTTCTTGAATCTTGTAATACTGATAACATATAGAGGAAACAAATCAAGAGTAATAGATGCCATGAAAACTAAGGTAGATCGAAAGTGAATATATATATCGTATGCAAGACTATGGATTAGTTAGTATCATTACACCTACGTGGGGATGTGCGAGTTTTATATCGGAATCAATAAAGTGCATACAGTCACAAACATATACCAACTGGGAACTTCTTATCCAAGATGACTGTTCGACAGATGGAACAGATAAAGTGGTCCAAGAATTTCTGGTTTCTGAGGTTCAAGATACTCAAAGAACCAAAGGTGATCCTCGCATCAAATACGAGTGTAACGTCCAGAATTCGGGTGCTGCTATCACTCGTAACAATGCTCTCCGCCGAGCGAAAGGACGATGGATTGCCTTCTTGGATTCAGACGATTTGTGGGAGCCGGAGAAGCTTGAAAAACAGCTGAGGTTTATGGTGGATGGTGGGTATAAGTTTTCGTACACCAGTTATCAGGAGATTGACAGTGATTCGCAAGAGACTGGTGTGGTGATCCGTGGTCCCAAGCATGTGTCAAAATTGGGAATGTATGCGTTCTGTTGGCCTGGGTGTTTGACGGTGATGTACGACCGTCAAGCTATTGGGTTAATCCAGATAGCAAACATCAAAAAAAACAATGACTATGCGATGTGGCTTCTTGTGTGCCAGAAGGCAGATTGCTATCTGCTGGATGAGGTACTGGCTAAGTATCGCCGTGGACGTGTGGGATCAATTTCGACACATGGGTATAGCACGATGATAAAGTGGCACTATAAGTTGTGGCATGAAGTAATGGGTATGAGTCATGTAGCTTCATTGTTTTGGACGTACATAAACTTAATTTGTGGTGTCTACAAAAAACTGTTTTTTTCTATTAATATCCAGAGTAAATAGTCAGTTTCCCTATAGAGTTTAAGATGTAATGGTGGAATGAATAAAAATGATGTGTGTTGCGTCTGTTGTTGTTATATTAATTTTGAGGATAACGCATTGGGAAATTGAAGTATAAAGAATTATTTGTATGGTATTAAAATGGATTTTTGACCGTTTGGTTGCTTTGATTGGTTTGTTGTTCTTGTGGCCTGTACTTTTGATTGTTGCCATCATAGTGAAAGTGAAGATGCCGGGAGGACCTGTTTTTTTCGTACAGAAACGTGTGGGTAAGGGGGGTAAATTATTCTGTTGCCATAAGTTTCGTTCGATGACGGTGAAGCATAACGGCTCGACGATATCAGTGGCTGGTGATTTGCGAATTACTCCTTTAGGTGCAAAATTGCGTCACTATAAGCTCGATGAACTTCCTGGCCTTTGGGATGTACTGATTGGCAACATGTCTTTTGTAGGCCCTCGTCCGGATGTTCCGGGATATGCAGATAAACTTACTGGTGATGATTGTGATGTATTAAAACTTCGTCCTGGTATTACTGGTCCTGCAACACTGAAGTACCGTCTTGAGGACGAAATGATCTCGGAGTATGTTTCTAAGAGACAAATAGAGGGAGATAAACGTTCGATACAAGAGATTGCTACGGAGTATAATGATACAGTGATCTATCCTGATAAGGTTCGCTTGAATTGTTATTATTATCGCCATTATAGTTTTATTAAGGATATTGAGATGATTTTAGCTACCATATTTGGTTTTAGGATTAAGTTTGCTGGAGAGGAGTTTTGAAACCGCTCAAGTTGGGGGGCGATTTTAGAAATATACACGTTTTTGATTTTTAAGATTATAATATGAAAAATAGAATTTGGCTTTCTCTTGCTCATATGAGTGGGCGGGAGCAAGGATTTATACAAGAGGCATTTGACACGAATTGGGTGGT